>Ga0194052_1002043_pt1 | contig 11234 bp, 9 predicted proteins | sample SepL226m_MetaG_FD_160117 | JGI IMG/M metagenome (GOLD analysis project Ga0194052, IMG submission 160117) | Anoxic zone freshwater microbial communities from boreal shield lake in IISD Experimental Lakes Area, Ontario, Canada - Sep2016-L227-6m | ecosystem: Environmental > Aquatic > Freshwater >... | reverse complement strand
CTCGAGCGCCGCTTCCGCAACAACGACGCGGTCATCAAGTACATGAGCGTCCGCCTGGACGAGGCCGAGAAGTCTGCCGGCCGCACCAAGCAGCGCATCGAGCGTGAGGCCAAGCGCAAGGCCCAGGCCGGGATCAAGGAACGTTCCGCTGAAGAGGTGATGGGATGAAGCGCCGCGCCGATGCCAAGAAGGGCAAGCCCAAGAAGAAGAAGGCTTTTGGGGGACGACGCGCCAAGTTCTGCAAGTTCTGCGTCGAGAAGTCCCTCATGATCGACTACAAGGACGTGAAGACCCTCCAGGCCTTCACCCCCGAGCGCGGCAAGGTGCTGCCCCGCCGCACCAGCGGTGTCTGTGCCATCCACCAGCGTGAGCTCGTGGAGGCCATCAAGCGCGCCCGCAACATCGCGCTGCTGCCTTTCGCCACGGACTAGTCCTCGCTGGCACTCCCAGAAAAGCCGCCTTCGGGCGGCTTTTCTGCGTTCGGGGCGAGTCCCTCGCCCCTGGGGAGACTCCAGGGCTCATCTTCGGCATCTCAATTGTCATAATAATGTCACAAAATCTAGTATCACAGGATTTAGTGGACATTGATGACCCGTTTCTGTTCTATTAGTCGGAGCTCCTGGCTCTTCCTGAAAACGCAGGGAAGAACGCGCTCGATCCCGGATCGACGCCAACCGCCCTGCAGCACTGCTCAACCTCACCCGCCATCACCCCCCAACCTGCGAGAGGATCATGCGCCGACACTCCACCCTTCCTGCCCTGCTCTCCGGCCTCGCCCTCGTCATGGCGTCCGCCGGCCTCCACGCCGAAGACCCCGCCCCCAAGAAGGCTGAACCAGCCCCGAAGAAGGCTGCCGAGAAGGCCAAGAAGCCCAAGAAGGAGGACATCCCCTCCGCCGTGGTCGTCGTCTCAGCCACCCGGACGGAGCGCGCCGAGAAGGAGACCACCACCACCGTGACCGTGAGCACGGAAAAGGAGCTGGAGCGGCAGCTGGTGGGCAACATCATCGATCTGACCCGCTTCGAGGCCGGCGTGGAAGTGGGCAATGATCCCAGCCGCAAGGGTGCCTCCACCTACAGCATCCGCGGCATCGGCGGCAACCGCGTGCTGATCCAGGTAGATGGCGTGACCCTTCCGGACGGCGCCGAAGCCGGGCGCGGCATGAGCCGGGACTACGTGGACGTGGATGCCCTCAAGCGGGTGGAGATTCTGCGTGGCGGCGGTTCCGCCCTCTACGGCAGCGACGCCCTGGCCGGCGTGGTGACCTACACCACCAAGGACGCCTCGGATGTGCTGAGCCCCGAGGGCCGCTTTGGCGGAGGGCTGAAGGTCGGCTACGCCAGCGTCGACAACCAGAAGTCCACCACCGCTACCGTGGCCGGGCGAAGCGGGAACCTGGATGGCATCATCGTGGCGACGCGGCGTCAGGGCAATGAGTACACCCCGATCCTGGGCATCCCGAACCCCCTCAACCTGGAGACCAAGAGCGTGCTCGCCAAGCTGGGCTGGAAGCCCAACGAGGCCAACCAGCTGCGCCTGGGCTTCCAGAGCTATCGCCGCGATGCGGAGACCAACCTCCTGAACCTGCGCGCGCTGGCGCTGGGCAGCTCGACCACCTGGATCATCGATGACCGCGCCAAGGACAACAACCGGCGCGACCAGATCAACCTCGAGCACGTGTTCGAGGATGACTCCGCCTTCCTGCAGCGGGTGGAGTGGCGTGCCTTCTACCAGACGGCCAAGAGCCTGGAGCACACCGATGAGTTCCGGGAAGCCCGCGCATCCTCCCCCTACCTGGAGACAGTGCGCTACACGGACTACACCTTCGACCAGACCCAGTTCGGCTTGCGGTCCCAGGCAGAGCGGCGCTTCAGCCTGGGTGGCTGGGCCCATCGCCTGCTGTTCGGCTTCGACCTGAACCGCACGGAGATCAAGGAGCCCTACGACCGCACCCAGGTGACCCTGAGTGGGGCCGCCGCCGGCACCAGCACCAAGACCGTGGTGGGCCAGCTCTATCCCATCAAGCTCATTCCGGATTCCACCACCTCCACCACCGGTGCCTTCCTCCAGGCGGAAGTCCTGAGCCCCGATGGCATGTGGTCCGTGGTACCCGGGTTGCGCTTTGATCGCTACGCCCTGACCCCCCATCCGGATGCGGAGTACCAGCGCGGCAACAGCCTCCATTCAACTCCGGCGGAGATCACCAACTCCGTGGTCACCCCCAAGCTGGGCGTGGTCGGCAAGTGGAATGACATGTGGAGCAGCTACGCCCAGTTCGCCCAGGGCTTCCGCAACCCCCCCTATGACTACACCAACTTCACCATGTTCTCCCCGTCCTCGGGCTACGTGATCCTGCCCAACCCCAACCTGAAGCCGGAGCGCAGCACGAGCCTTGAGCTGGGGATGCGCGGCGAGGCCAGCTCCTGGAGCGCCAGCTTCGCGGTCTACCACAACCGCTACCGCAACTTCATAACCGACGTGATCCTGCCGGACCCGGACCCCGTCTACGGCCTGCAGCAGTTCCAGTACCAGAACGTGCAGGACGCCAAGGTGCAGGGCGCGGAGCTGCGCGCGGGCTGCGTGTTCTTCGAAGGCTGGCGCTCCAACGTGAGCATGGCCTACGCCAAGGGCGAGAACCTGAACACCGGGAAGCCCATCAACAGCATCGCGCCGCTCAAGAGCGTGCTGGGCCTCGGCTACCACAAGGGCGATGCCTGGGGTGTGGACGCCACCATGACGTCTGTAACCGCAAAGAGCGGCAGCGCCGTGGACCAGGACCTGCTGGACAGCAGCTACCGGCCCCGGCCGCACTTCCTGTCCCCGGGCTTCAACAAGCTGGACGTGATCGCCTTCACCTCCATGAAGTGGAACGGCAGCTGGCGCCTGCAGGGCGGCGTGTTCAATGCGCTGAACCGCACCTACTGGCGCTGGGAGGAAGTGCGCAACCTGTTCCAGGGCGACTCCTACCTCCCCCGGTTCTCGCAACCCGGCCGCAACTTCAGCGTGAGCCTGACCTACAGCTGGAAGTAGGCCCTCCCTCAGTATCCAAACGCGGGGGCTTCGGCCTCCGCGTTTTTCCTTTAAGCTAAGGCATGTCCGATCCCACCCCCACCCCCAGGCTCCCCATGCCACTGCGCAAGCAGAAGGCCGTCCAGGCAGCCTGGAAGCCTCTGCTGCTGCAGTGGCTGGTGCCCGGAGCCGGCTACTGGCTGATTGGCGAGAAGGGCCGGGCCAAGGCCTTTGTCGCGGTGTGGGCGGTGTTCTGTCTGCTGGGTGCGTTCCAGATGCAGTTCGGCGCCGTGGACGGCGTCAAGGGCGGCATCCTGGTTCCTGTGTTTGGGGCCTGGCTCCCCACCCTCGGAGCCCTGGCGACCGCGGGCATCGGACCGGTCTACGGCATCTTCGCCTGGACCTTCGGCGGCACCGGCACGGAACCCGTCCGGACCCTGACCCAGGAGTACGGTGCCACCTACGTGATGGTGGCGGGCCTCCTGAACTGGCTCTGCTGCTTCGACCTCTGGGACCGCATCACGGGCCGCTGGGTGTTCCGGCTGCCGAAAGATGAGCAGGCTCAGCTGACCAAGGGCGAGTAGGCTCTTGACCCCCACCGGCGCCGAGGCCCCGAAGGTTCCCCTGGGGCTGGCTGCGGCCACCATCTTCCTTAGCGCCTTCCTGCTCTTCCAGGTGCAACCGCTGGTGGGGAAGCTCACCTTGCCCTGGTTCGGCGGCAGCGCCGGGGTCTGGACCACCTGCCTGCTCTTCTTCCAGGTGCTGCTGCTGCTGGGCTACCTCTACGCGCACCTGGTGATCCACCACCTGCCACACCGGCGGCAGATCCATCTGCACGGCACGCTCCTGGCGCTGGCGGCTCTGGCCCTGCCGCTCCGCCTGCATGTGGCTTTCAAGCCCAGCGGCACGGGGGATCCCGTACTTCAGTTGCTGGCGCTGCTGACCACCACGGTAGGGCTCCCCTACCTGCTGCTCTCCACCACCGGCCCCCTGGTGCAGGCCTGGGTGGCCCGGAAGGGACACGTGCCCTACCGCCTCTTCGCCTTGTCCAATGCGGCCTCCATGGTGGCCCTGCTCTCCTACCCCCTGCTGGTGGAGCCCTGGCTCAGCTTGCGGGTGCAGTCCTGGACCTGGTCGGCCGGGTTCCTGCTCTTTGGCGGCCTGATCCTCAGCCTGGCGCTGCGGAGCCATCCGGAACTGCCGACCACCCCCGCCGAAGCGCTCGAGGAGGCGGGTCCCACTCCCGCCATCAAAGCGCTCTGGATCCTCCTGGCGGCGGTGCCTTCAGTGCTGCTCATGGCGGTGACGAGCCACCTCAGCACCAATGTGGCCCCCATCCCGTTCCTCTGGGTGCTGCCCCTGGGCCTGTATCTGCTCACGTTCATCCTCTGCTTCGAGGCGGACCGCTGGTATCACCGCGGCGTCTTCCTGGGGCTGCTGCCCCTGGGCCTCGCCGCCATGACTTTCTTTCTCACGCCAGGCTACCGACACCTGGCTGTGCAGCTCCAGATCCTGGTGTTCACCGGCGGCCTCTTCATCGGGTGCATGGTGGCCCATGGCGAGCTGGCGCGCCTCCGGCCCCACCCCCGCTTCCTCACGGGGTTCTACCTCCGCCTCAGCCTGGGCGGCGCCCTGGGTGGGCTCTTCGTCGCCTGGGTGGCCCCGCGGATCTTCCGCAGCTACCTAGAGCTGCCCCTGGGGCTGGCGGCCTGTGCCGCCGCGGCGCTGTTGACCCTCAGCCGGAATCCGGGACCGCTGAAGCCGCTCCGGCTCCGGGCCGTCCAGGCCCTGTTCCTGCTCCTGATCCTGGGCATCGGCGCCCACACCCTCTACCTGGAGCGCTCCAGAGACGGTGTCGTGCTGGCCCAGGGCCGCAACTTCTACGGCACCCTCTCGGTCTTTGATGACGAGGAGCACCACTGGCGCACCCTGGCCCACGGCACCATCACTCACGGCGGCCAGTTCCTGGACTCCGCCCTGACCCGGAAGGCCGTGACCTACTACAGTCCGGATTCCGGCGTGGGCCTGGCCCTGGCGAGCCTGCCGGAGGGTCCGCGAAAAGTGGGCGTGGTGGGCCTCGGCACCGGGAGCCTCGCGGCCTACGGGCGCCCGGGAGACCGCATCCGCTACTACGACATCAACCCGCTGGTGGAGGACTACGCCCGCCGCTACTTCACGTTCCTGAAGGACTCTCCCGCCCGGGTGGAGGTGGTCATGGGGGACGCCCGCCTGAGCCTCGAGCAGGAAGCCCCGCAGGCCTATGACCTGCTGGCCATCGACGCCTTCTCCAGCGACGCCATCCCCGTGCACCTCCTGACCCGGGAGGCCTTCGGGGTCTACCTCCAGCACCTCCGGCCCGGCGGGATCCTTGCCGTGCACGTCTCCAACCGCTACCTCAACCTGCACCCCGTGGTGAAGGCCGCCGCAGACCACTTCCACCAGGGCGCCCGGGTGGTGGACACCGACTCGGACGAGGCCACCGGCGCCTACGGCTCCACCTGGCTCCTGCTCACGACCGACCGCACCTTCTTCGACCGGCCTGCCTTCCAGGACAACAGGGACGTGAGCCGGCTTGAGGGGGCCACCCTCACCTGGACCGACAACTTCAGCAACCTGTTCCGCATCCTGAAGTGATCAGCCCTCAGGGCGCAGCCGCTTCGCCAGGAGCTGGGTCCGGATGAAGACGTCGAGGTCACCGTCGAGCACCTTCTGGGTCTGGCTGGTCTCCGCGCCGGTGCGGTGGTCCTTCACCATTTGGTAGGGCTGGAGCACGTAGCTGCGGATCTGGCTGCCCCAGGCTACATCGGACTTCTCGCCGCTGGCGGCGGCGACCTTGTCCTGGAACTTGCGCAGCTCCACTTCGTAGAGGCGGCCCTTGAGCACCTTCAGGGCGGTCGCGCGGTTCTTGATCTGGCTGCGCTCGTTCTGGCAGCTCACCACGATGCCCGTGGGCAGGTGGGTGAAGCGCACGGCTGACTCGGTGCGGTTCACGTGCTGGCCACCGGCGCCGCTGGCCCGGAAGACGTCGATCTTCAGGTCCTTGTCGGGGATGTCGAGGTCGATGGTGTCATCCAGCTCGGGGCTCACGTAGACCGCCGCGAAGCTGGTGTGGCGACGCTTGGCCGAGTCGAAGGGGCTGATGCGCACCAGCCGGTGGACCCCGGCCTCGGCCCGCAAGTAGCCGTAGGAGAAGGGGGCATCGACGATGAAGGTCGCGCCCTTGATGCCCGCCTCCTCGCCGTCCTGGTAGTCGATCATCTCCGTGGCCCAGCCCTTGGCCTCGCAGAACCGGAGGTACATGCGCAGCAGCATGGCCGCCCAGTCCTGGCTCTCGGTGCCACCGGCCCCGGGGGCGATGGCCACGATGGCGTGGCTGCCGTCGAGGTCCCCGCTGAGCATCATCCGCAGCTCCGCATCGTCCAGGGCCTTGCGCAAGTCCCCTTCGACGGCCTCCACCTCGGCCAGCATCTCCGCATCATCCCGGGCCAGCTCGAGGCCGGTCTCCAGATCCTCAATGGCGCCACTCAGGCGCTTGGCTAGGGCGATGTCGTTGCTGAGCGCGCCCCGCTTCTGCAGGAGGGGCTTGGCCGCCTCCGGATCGTCCCAGAAGCCGGGGACCGTCGTGCGTTCTTCGATCTGTTCCAATTCCAGGGCCTTGCGTTCAGGGTCGAGGTGGGCGACCAGCTGCTGGACGCGGGGTTCCAGCTCGTTCTTGGCCCGCACCAGGGTGTCGAAATCCATCGTCTGCCTCTCGAGCCCCGGCGCCGGGGGACCGGCAGGGGGAACCTTTGAGTTTAAAGCAAACCGGGAGGCCGAGTCCCCACGCTATTCTGATGGGATGTCCGGAATCGTCCCTGTGATCCCTGCCGACCTGGAGCCCACCACCCGTGGGGTCCTGACCGGTCATGGGGGTCTTCCCATCGCCTGGGCCCGCTGGGAACACCCCCAGCCCAAGGGCCGGGTGGTCATCGCCCACGGCTATGGGGAGCACGGCGAGCGCTACCGCCACACCGCCCACTGGCTGAAGGGCCTCGGCTGGTCTGTGTCCAGCCTGGACCACAGTGGGTTTGGCCGGTCCGGGGGCATCCGGGGCGACGCCACGGGCATTCGGCCCTTCGTGGATGACCTCGCCCTCTTCCTGCGCCAGGAGCGCCGCTTCGACGCCGAGCGCATGGGCGCCATGGCCCGCCTCGTGGAGGGCGTCCCCATGCCGCCGCTCCCGGTCTGCCCCCAGGTGGTGCTGGGCCACAGCTTCGGTGGGCTCGTCGCCCTCCTGGCCCTGCTCTGGCATGCGGACACCCTCGACGGCCTGATCCTGTCGAGCCCCGCCCTGGCCCTGCACTCGAACTCCAAGGCCCTGGTGGTCATGGCCCGCCTGCTGCGCTGGCTGCTGCCCCACTGGCCCATCCACCTGCATGGCGACAAAAATCGCGTCTGCTCGGACCCCGTCCTGGTCCAGCGCTACGAGCTGGACCCCCTCTGCCACCGCCTGGCCACCGCCGCCTTTGCCGCAGCACTGGACGAGGGGCGCGCCGAGCTCCTGCCCCTGGGGCAGGAGTTGGACCGCCCCATCCTGCTGCTGGATTCAGGGATGGACACCGTCGTCGACCCCGATGCCTCGGAACAGTTGTGGTCCGCGGTGCGTCCGGAGATCCTGGAGCGCCACCGACTGCCTGAGGTCTTCCACGAGATCTTCCATGACCGGCACCGGGCCCAGGCCCAGGCCCTCGTCGAGCCCTGGCTCGAGAAGCTGGCCCGGGCATGGAACCCTTCCCACCGTCCCGCCATGACTGAAGTGCTGTCTATGGAGTCCGCATGAAGCGCATCCTCACCGCCCTCACCCTGACCGCCGTCCTGGCGGGTCTAGGCCTGGGCTGCCGCAAACCGAAGGCCGTGGAGAAGGGCATCTCCGCCGACGAGCTGATGACCACCGCCGACAAGCAGATGAAGCAGGGCAACTTCAATGAGGCCCGCCAGACCCTGCGGCACCTGGAGCAGTACCTGCCCGGCTCCCCGGAGTTCCCCAAGGCCAAGCTCATGCTCGGCGACAGTTTCTTCTTCCAGCCGAGTCCGAGCTTCCCCGAAGCTGAGGTCGAATACGCCAGCTTCCTGAACTATTTCCCCCGCCACGAGCTGCGGGACTACGCTCTCTACCACCGCGCCCTCTGCCACTTCTCCTCCATCGAGAGCGCCGAGCGGGACCAGGCCGAGACCCGGAAGGCCCTCGAGGGCTTCCAGCAGCTGCTGACGGAAGCCCCCGGCAGCCCCTACGCCCGCGAGACCCGCGCCAAGATCCTGCAGTGCTGGCGCCGCATCGCCGAGCATGAGCTGGTCGTGGCTGTCTTCTACGTGAACACCTACTACTACATCGGCGCCGAGCGGAGGCTCAAGAACCTGCTGGAGACCTATCCCGACTACGTGGACCGGGAGCGCGCCTACTTCTTCCTGGGCGAGGCCATGCGCCTCCGTCTCCTGTCCGAGGAGGAGCTGAATCAGTTCGCCAAGGACCATGCGGCCAAGCTCCAGAAGGAGGACCTGAAGAGCCTCAACAAGGAGGAGATCGCCCAGTACACCAAGGACGTCACCGCCTACAGCGCGGAGCGGGTCAAGGTCTACCGCACTGAAGCCAAGAGCTACTTCCAGAAGCTGGTGGAGAGCTACCCCGGCTCCGAGTGGTCCCGCCGCGCCGCGGACCGCCTGATCACCATGGGCACCAGCGGTGTCAAAGCAGAGCTGGACAGCTAGTCCCATGGAACTCAGCAGCCTGGGACTCGGCACCTATCTGGGACCGGCTTCCGACGAGGCCGACAGCGCCCTCCAGGAGGCGGCGGAGGCCTTCCTCGCCGCCGGGGGAACGGTCTTCGATACCGCCGCCAACTATCGCGGCGGCCGCTCGGAGCGGGCCCTGGGCCAGGTCTTCCGCGCGCAGCCCCGGGAGGCCTTCTTCATCTCCACCAAGGCGGGCTACATCCCCATGCCCGACCCCGACCCCGACGAGAATCCCCGCGCGTGGTTCCACCGGGTGCTGGAGGGACCGGGCATCCTCGCGGTGGAGGACCTGGTGGATGGCTGCCACGCCATGACGCCGAGGTATCTGGCCCATCAGCTGGAGGTGAGCCTCGAAGCCCTGGGCGTCGAGACTCTGGACTTGTTCCATCTTCACAACCCAGAGCACCAGCTCGTCCACCTGGGCACCGACGCGTTCTACGAAGCTGTGGGCCGCGCCTTCGAGGCCTGCGAGGGCTTTGCCGCAGCCGGGAAGATCCGCAGCTATGGCTTGGCCACCTGGAACGGCTTCCGCGTGGCCCCGGACCAGTCCGAGCACCTGAGTCTCGAGCGCCTGCTGGGCCTGGCCACCGCCGCCGGAGGGAAAGATCACCACTTCCGCTGGCTCCAGCTGCCCCTGAACCTGGCCCTGCCCGAAGCCTTCCTCCTGCGGACCCAGCCCTTCGGGGGCGAGCGACTCACGGCTCTGCAGGCCGCCCAGGCTGCGGGCCTGTCCGTGCAGACCTCCGCCTCCCTCATGCAGGCCCGCATCCTGAGCCAGCTGCCGGACGGCCTCGCCGAGGCTCTGGGCGGCGCCACCCCGGCCCAGGGGGCGCTGCAGTTTGTCCGCTCCTGCCCCGGCGTCACCGTGGCCCTCTGCGGCATGGGCCAGCGGGCCCATGTGCTGGAAAACGCCGCCGTGCTGCGCCTCCCCAAGGTGGATCCTGTGGCCCTGGCGAGCCTGTTCGGATGATCCTCCTCGCCATCACCCCGGGAACCGGCTTCGACGCCGACCGCTGGAAGTCTGTCCTGCGCTCCGGCGTGGATGCCTTCCTCATCCGCGAGAAGGACCTGCCCACGCGGCAGCTGCTGGAGGCTGCCCGCTGGTGCCAGGACAACGCGCCCGAGGTGACGCTCTGGGTGGCCGGGCGGCTGGACGTGGCCTGGGCCGTCGGCTGCGGCCTCCACGCGCCCGAGGCCAACCCGGATCTGGGGGGCGGCCAGGTACCGCTCTCCCGGCCCCTGCACACCGAGAGCCAGTGGGCCGAACGCAGCGCCGTGGCGCAGCTGCTGGTGTCCCCGGTGTTCAGCAGCCCCGGCAAGGGCGTGCCCTGGGGCCCCGAGCGCCTGCGGCGGTTCCTGGACAGCCTGCCCGCCGGTGGTCCCGGGCTCCTCGCCCTGGGTGGCGTGGAGCCGGCGAACGCCGCTGCCATCAGCCACCCCCGCCTCGGCGGATTTGCCGCCATCCGGCCCTTCTGGGCAGGCGACCCCGAGCGGGCGGTCGCGGACTTCCACAGGGCTTGAGCGTATCCTTCCCCTATGTTCCGGGACTTGCGAGAGAAGGTGAGCACGCCGCGGCGGGTGGTGGCCTGGGCCGCCCTGGGTCTGCTCCTGGCGGCCACGGCCTTCCTCCTGCCCCGCCTGTCCCCCCACCCCATGCTCCGGCTCACCCGGGACGCGCTGCTCTGGTCGCTCCTCTGCTATGGCGCCATTCGGCTGATCGCCTTCCTGCTGCTGGATCCGCTGCTGAGCCAGCGCAAGACCGCCACGCCGGGCTTCGCGCGGGACCTGCTCATGGTGGCCCTCTACCTCCTGGCTGCTGGCGGCATCCTCCACGAGGTGCTGCAGGTGGGCCTGGGGCAGCTGCTGGGCACGGGCGCCATCGCCGCCGCGGTCGTCGGCCTCAGCCTTCAGGAAGTGCTGGGCAACCTGTTCGCCGGCATCTCCCTCCATCTGGACCCAGCCTTCCAGGAGGGGGACTGGGTGGAGATCACGGGCACACTCCGCGGGGGCCCTGGCCGGGAGACCCTCATCGGTCAAGTGGAGGCGATGACCTGGCGGACCGTCCAGCTGCGCACCGAGAACGGCGACATGGATATCCTGCCGAACCGGCTCATCGCGCAGGCCGTGGTGACCAACCTCTACGTGCCCTCGGGTCTCCACCGCCGCACCACCCGAGTCGTGGTCGAGCCCCGCCCCGACCTGCACCGGGGCATGGAGAAACTCAGCCTGGCCTTGGCGGGCCTGCCCCACCTGCCCCAACACGCCCCCGAGGTCGTGGTCCACAGCTCTGATCTGGGCGGTGCGGTCCTGGAGCTGCGCTTCTGGGCCCTGGGCTTCCGCCACGGGCGCCAGGGAGTCTTCCAGGCCACGCGGCTGGCGGCCACCGTCCTTACCCGGGAAGGGTTCCGGCTCATGGGGCCCCACGGTCCGACCCCCCTGGTGGTCACCCCCGAGCC
>Ga0194052_1002038_pt1 | contig 11241 bp, 8 predicted proteins | sample SepL226m_MetaG_FD_160117 | JGI IMG/M metagenome (GOLD analysis project Ga0194052, IMG submission 160117) | Anoxic zone freshwater microbial communities from boreal shield lake in IISD Experimental Lakes Area, Ontario, Canada - Sep2016-L227-6m | ecosystem: Environmental > Aquatic > Freshwater >... | reverse complement strand
GGAAAAGGTCCTTCTTTTCGGCTGGCTTCGAGGGGGCGATGATCATCCTCGCGGCGATCTACATCATCTACGAGTCCGTCCACAAATGGCGGACCGGACTGAGCATCGAGAATCTCGGTTTTGGCGTGGTGCTTACCGGGGCCGCGGCTGCCATCAACGGCGCGCTGGGGGCGTACCTGGTCTGGCTGGGTCGGCGCAAGAATTCGATCATCCTTGAAGCCAATGGCAAACATGTCCTGACCGATTGCTGGACGAGTATCGCCGTGCTGGTCGGGTTGGGCCTGGTAATGGTCACGAAGTGGCTGCCGTTTGATCCGATTTGCGGGATCATCATGGCGGGCAACATCCTCGTCTCTGGCACCGGGCTGATGAAGTCCTCCTTTGCGGGGTTGATGGACAAAGCCGACCCGGAGACACAGAAGAAGCTAACGGACATCCTCATTCGCGAGAGCCAGAACTACGGCCTGACGTACCACCATTTGCGCCACCGCAACCTTGGCGACGCCCATTGGGTGGAAGTGCATCTGGTATTCCCAGCAGGCTCGTCGCTCGCTGACGCGCATCGCGAGGCGACAAGGGTCGAGCAGCTCATCCAGAACTCACTGCAGCCACGCGCCTATGTGACAACCCATCTGGAGAGCGCTTCGGACCACGACGAATTGCATCCGGACGAACGGGTGGAAAACTCCGGGCCGGGCCATAAGAATAAAACCCCCGACCGCTCATAGCTTGCAGCGAGTCGCGGCGCGAGTGGTTCAGATCAAAACGCGCTCGCGGATAACTCTCCGTCCATGAATTCTTCATGTCAATCCGCGATCCGTCCATTCCCAGAGAGGCAAGGCGCAGAGTATCGTTGCCATTGATGACGCATAAAGCAGACACGGTTAACTTGCCTTCCGCGAACCCAACACCCGAGTCCCGCACCTTAAACCTGCGGACAACTCCAACTTCAGCCTTTGGCTCCCGGCACCTTGCCATCACCAACCCCGCCGAGCTGCGCTTCGGCGTGGCACCCAAACCATTGGTCACCCGCCGCGGACTGAACATCGGCGGCGGGCTGGTTTATCCGGAGATCAATTTCACCCTGCCGCCCATGTTCGTGAACGAGAGCACGATGCCGGATGTGCGGATGCAGTATCAGCAGATCATCACCGGCGTTTTGCATCGGGCCGTGGAACTGGAGGCCCCCGGTTTGGTGGTCGAGTTCGAGACGCTGCCGCCCATGACAGAGAACCCGGCCTGGGGCATCGAGTTGACCCGCATCCTGCTGGATGCAATGGCCGCGGCTCACGCGAAGCACGGTCTCAAGAGCGTCCTGCGCATCACCCCCAACGACACGCGCGAGATGGTGCGCCCGCCGCGCATGAGAAGCGGCCCGCTCTACGAAGCCATGCTGACAACGTTCGAGGGCTGCGCCGCCGCCGGCGCCGAGCTGCTCAGCATCGAATCGGTCGGCGGCAAGGAAGTTCATGACGAGGCGCTCATGATGGGCGACCTGCGCGGCGTCATCTTCGGGCTATGCGTGCTCGGCGTGCGAGACATGCGCTTTCTCTGGACCCAGTTAAACCTCATCGCCCAAAAGCACGGTGTCCATTGCGCCGGGGACACCGCGTGCGGATTTGGCAACACCGCGATGGTGCTGGCCGAGCAGAAGATGATCCCGCGCGTCTTTGCCGCTGTGGTCCGGGCGGTTTCGGCGGTGCGCACGCTGGTCTGTTATCAATGCGGCGCTGTTGGACCGGGCAAGGATTGCGGCTACGAGAATCCCATCCTCAAGGCCATCACCGGCTTTCCCATGGCCATGGAAGGCAAGTCTGCCGCCTGCGCCCACCTCAGCCCGCTGGGCAACATCGCTGCCGCCACCTGCGACACCTGGAGCAACGAGTCGGTGCAGAACATCAAGCTGTTGGCCGGGATGGCTCCCACCTGCTACGTCGAACAATTGATCTATGACTGTCGCCTTATGAACGAGGCCCTGGCCGATGGCCCCGATGCCGCCCTGCTCTACCGCAAATGGATGGTCTCCTCCGACGCCTCGCGCGACCCTCAGGCCTACGTGTTGACACCCGACAGCTCCATCGCCATCGCGCAAGCCATCGTCAGCGCGCCCAGCGCCTACGACGCCGGCAAGGCCGCCGCCTTCACCGCCCTGCGGCTCCTGCGTGAGGCCCATCGCGACGGTGCGCTGAAGATCATCCCACGCGAAGTCCCCTGGCTGGATCGGCTCCAGCAGACGGTCGAAGCTCTGCCTGCCAAAGAGTCGGAATTCATCGATGAGATGATGGCCGAGGTGGACACCACGAAGTTTGTCGCCGCCGATTACGAGATCGGCTAACGCCACGTTGGGCCGATTCGACCAACCCTCAGATGGAAACGGCCAGGCAAGCGCTAATTCACCACATTCTGGGGTTTGCCTCGCAGAAAGGCGCGCACGTTGTCAACAGCGATGTCCATCAGTCGCGAGCGGGCGGCGCGTGTGGCCCAGGAAATGTGCGGCGTGATGATACAGTTCTTCGCGCTCAGCAAAGGATTGCTCGCGGGGGGTGGTTCCGTTGCTAGAACGTCGAGGGCGGCGCCGGCGATGCCGCCGGAGTTCAAAGCGTCAGCCAGGGCTTGTTCGTCCACGAGCGGGCCGCGGCTGGTGTTGAGCAGCAACGCCGTCGGTTTCATCCCCGACAGCCGATCGGCATTGACCAGGTTGCGGGTTTCTGGTGTGAGCGGGCAGTGCAAGCTGACGATGTCGCTATCGCGGAAGAGGATTTCCAGATCGACGACCCGAACACAGGCCGGGGTGGATTTGACCAGAGGATCGTACGCGAGGACTTGCATGCCAAACGCCGCGGCCAGTTCAGCCACCGCCCGCCCAATGCGGCCGAAACCGACGAGGCCCAAGGTGAGTCCATCCAGCTCAATCAACGGCGAGTCCCAATAACACCAGTCGGGGCTGCGGATCCACCGGCCCTCGCGCACCGTCTGGGCGTGGTGGCCGGCGTGCTGGGCGAGTTCGAGGAGCAGCGCAAAGGTCATTTGCGCGACCGATCTCGTGCCGTACGTGGGCACGTTGGTGACCAGAATGCCGCGCGCCCGGGCGGCGGCGAGGTCCACGATGTTCGTGCCCGTGGCCAGCACGCCGACGTATTTAAGGCGGGGCAGATCTTGGATGGCGGCGCCGCTCAGCTCGGTCTTATTGGTCAGCAGAACTTCGGCGGGTGCGGCACGGGCCAGGAGATCGGCGGGCTGAGTGCGATCGTAAATAGCGCAGGGGCCAAGCGCCTCCAACTCCTTCCAGCTCAGATCGCCCGGGTTTAACGCAAATCCATCCAGTACAGTAATGTTCATAGTTCGTACACTGCGCTGCGCAATCGGGATGTCCTGCTGCGCATGTTGTCTGTCCAATAATCAGACACTTGGTCTCGTCTGCATTTGCGAGTGGCGAGTGATCTCGGTGGGACTCTCCAAGATCGGTAATCCGTTGATGTTCATGCCCTTCTGGGCGCGCAGGAAGACAATGCGTTTGTAACCTACTCCCTTTAGCATCGTCATCCAATCTCGCTTCACAGTATCTGATGCGTTGAATTGAAGGAGGATAACTACGGCCAACTCTCGTTTAGCTTGCTGTTTCGCCAGGTTCAACACGCTCCCCCTGTCGAAGCTCGTCAGAAACTGCCCTTCTGCTTGCATGGGCTTCAATACCCGGCTTATCTGGTCGGAGTAGTAGCGAACAACGATGTCGGCGCTGTTTTCTTCGCTAAACTTAGCCTCGTTAAGTGCGGTTGGGTTCGGTGTGGCGCAGGAAGTGAGCAGAATCATCCCCAAGACCAGAAATGATGCAGTTTTTGTCATGACGGTCAGCCTACTGCACTTTTGGTGCCATCGGCACTGGGACATTCCTGGGTGAGACCATTCTCTGCCTTGCCGAGATGAAGAGTGAAGTCCGAGCGGTGATGCAACGGGTTACAACGGCACCTTCATTATACTCGACAAATTCGCGGCACGGTTGGTACAATCTCGCCAGAGCGTGGAAAACAAATAGCTGGCAGCTTGCCCGCGTGGGTAAATGTGGAGCCGGTGAGTCAGGCATTTCAACGCCAAATCAGACACATAACGAACAAGTAACCAGACTCCATGAAGAAAGTCTATTACATCGGCGACTGGGCCGTGCAGCTTGGGCCCGTTTACGCGGAAACCTCCTTCAACCATGCCGCCAAAGGGCTGGACGTTATCAACTACGGCCATTGGTTACTTGGGGCAATTGAGTCCAGTGGCGAGTTTCAGGTCAAGAGTGTGCCGACCTGGGACTTCTATAACCTCGAGCCCGGCGGATATGAAAGAATCCTGGCGGAATACGATATCGTCATTTTCTCCGACGTCGAGGCCAAGAACTTTCAGTTGCACCCCTCGTTTTTCAACCGGAAGCTCTTTGGCACTCGCGTGCTGACGTTCCCCGACCGCACGAAGCTCACCGTGGATGCGGTCAGGGCTGGCACGCACGTCATGTTCCTGGGCGGCTGGCTGAGTTTCAACGGCGAGCTGGGCAAGGGTGGCTGGGGACGCACCCCATTGCGCGAGATTCTGCCGGTCCGGTGTTTCGACTACGAAGATCTGCGCGAAAGCACCGAAGGATTCCAGGCCGAACCGGTCGTGAAAGGCCATCCCATCCTCAAAGGATTGAGACTGTCTGCTATGCCCCCGGTATTGGGCTACAACCGCGTGTTGCCGCGCGACAACTGCCCGATCATCGCGCGTTGGAAGCACGAAGGTGACCCTGCCATCGCGGTGGGCCAGTTCGGCAAAGGCCGTGTTCTCGCCTACACCTCTGACCCTGCCCCGCACTGGGGCTGTAACTTCGTGTTCTGGAAGCAGTATTCCCGGCTCTGGGTCAACGCCTGTCGTTGGCTCGTGTCCGCTTAGAGCTATATCCGCCTGTTATCAAAATTAGCAAATGATTAGAATTCACATCCGCGCCATTCCAATATTCTCGGCGATTGCAATCCTTGCCACCTTCGGTTGCCTCATCGCTCGGAGTGCCGAGCCTGTGCAAGCGGTCGCTTATTATTTTCCCAATTGGGGTTCACCAGGCGAAAGCGAATGGGTGGGACTCGCGAAAGCACAACCGCGCTTCCCCAATCACGAACAACCGAAAGTGCCCTTCTGGGGTATGCGGGATGAACGCGATCCGGAGGTGATGGCGCAGAAGATTGCCGCGGCTGCGGATCATGGATTGAATGCCTTCATCTTTTGCTGGTATGCTTATGACGGTGGAAAGCGTCACCTCGATGACGCTCTACGCAAAGGGTTCCTCAAGGCCACGAATCACGACCGACTGAAATTCGCTCTCATGTGGGCCAATCATGATGCCGGGGCCTGGGGCACCGGCAAAGTGAAGCCCGAGACTTGGGATGGCATCATGGATGAAGTAATCCGCGACTACTTTTCGCAATCCAGTTACTGGCGGGTCGGTGGGCGCCCTTATTTTTCTATTTACTTACCCAACGAGTTCGTTGCGTCCTTTGGTGGTGTGCAGAAAGCTGCCGAGGCCCTTCGACGGTTCCGCGCCAAAGCCATCGCAGCGGGGCTGCCAGGGCTGCATTTAAATGCCATTCTCTATGGCACGTCACCGCAGCAGGCGCGCGAACTGGGTTTCGACAGCCTCACGAGCTATGTGTGGATTCATCACCATATCTTGCCGGTTTTTCCAGCTACAGACTACCCCGGCTTCCGCGATGCCTACTTTGCCGCACTCCAACAGGGCGGCTGGGTAAACGGCCTGGAACAGCCTGCGGCGAAGCTGGGGCTGCCTTATTTTCCAAACGTCACGATGGGTTGGGATCCCAGTCCGCGCTGTCCGTCCAGCGTGCCCTGGGAAAACAAGACCTATCCTTTCGGTCCCGTGCTGGTGAACAATACCCCTGCCGCGTTCAGTAACGCCCTGCGCCAGGCGATCTGCTACCTTGACAGCAGCAAGACGACTCCCCGCATTCTCACCATCTATGCCTGGAATGAATGGAGTGAAGGCGGATACCTGGAGCCTGAAAGACGAACCGGAATGTCATATCTGGATGCAATTCGACAAGCCCTCTTGCTCCAGACTCCCCCGACACCGCCAACGAGTCGCGATAAACCCAAGGAGAATTGACCGCGCGCCATTTGGTCAAATCGTCTCCACGCGGTCTGGGAATGCAACCACTGCAATGAATTAAAATCTCAAGGGCACGTCGAGAATCCCAAAATGCAGAAGCATCGAGTTGCTGATATTCTGTGGACGAAGCGCGAAAAGTCGAATCCGAAGGGCTGACCCGGTCGTGGATGCAGCACGAAGCGGCGTGGCTGCGGGATTATTTGGTGTCAGGCGTCGAAGACCCGCGTATCAACGTGCAAAGCGTGCTCTCGCGCCATTTTCTTGTCCGGGCTCTCACCGCCCAGCGCTTCGGGATGCTGATGGAGCAAGAATACCGGTTCGCCGCCGTGATGAATTGGCTCGTGGGTTTGGCGCAGCGGTTGGGTGATGTCGAGGAACTCGCAACCATCCTTTACGCGCTCAAGGTCGGGGCAGACAACGCAGAAGGGATCGAGATTCCGCATTTCGTCATCCAGACTTTCGCCGAGTTGCCGACCGTCGCGGGCAACTTCACAGTGCCGAACTACGTCGAGAGCTTCCTTTCCGGCACACATCTTGCGGACGGCCAAGTCAGACTTCACCAGGCCGCCCTCGACACCTTTCGCGACCTCTGGAGAGGGGCGCTGACGTCCGGGGAATCTCCTGCCCCTGCATTGTGTAGCGCACCCGTCTCACCCGTGAGCTGCGGTCGCGTTTCGCCGCCGGCTGGGACGCCGACAGAGACAGCCACCAAACCCGTAGCGGAGGACGCCCGCGCTACGCTTTCCGTCCTGGAAGTCGCGTGTGGTTCGGCGAACGATTACCGCTTTCTCGACTCCTACGGTATTGCGCCGCTACTGAACTACACCGGCTTCGACCTCTGCCTGAATAATATTGAGAACGCCCGGGCGCTTTTCGCAGGTGTTCGCTTCGAGGTTGGCAATGTCTTTGAAATTGCCGCGGCGGACAAGACGTTCGATCTTTGCTTTGCGCACGACCTGTTTGAACATCTGTCGCTGGAAGGGATGCAGACCGCTATCGGAGAGATTTGCCGGGTCACGCGGTGCGGCCTGTGCCTCGGCTTTTTCAATATGGACGAAATTTGCGAGCACCGGGTGCGCGCCGTCGATGAGTATCATTGGAACACCTTGAGCATGGCCCGCATGAAGGAATTGTTCGCCGGGCAGGGTTTCACCGCGCAGGTGTTCCACATCGGGAGCTTCCTGCGCCAGCAAATCGGGTGCGAGCAAACTCATAACCCGAATGCCTATACGTTTTTGCTTCGCCCAGGATTCAATAAATCGTAGCCGCCGACGGCAGTTGGCGCTAATCTCTATACTCTATAAATGAGGGAAAGTGCCCCGACTGCCGTCAACGGCTGCAAATTTGTGGGTTCTTGAATCAGTCGTGGCTTTTGACGATTTATGCATCCGCAGAGTTGACGGTGAGGGTTTCAAGCTGCAAGCTGTAACAAGTATAGTAAACCCAGGACAGCAGGAGATCATGTAGCGTGGGCGCACAATGGAAACAATCCGGGCGCGAAGCAAACGCGCAGAAGAAAGGCCAGATGACCGCCAAACTGGTCCGCGAAATCATTGTCGCGGCCAAGTTGGGCGGTCCTGACGCGGACATGAACCCGCGGCTGGCCGCCGCGACGGAAAAAGCGCGCAAGGCGTCAGTCTATCGCGACACGATCGAGCGGGCGATCAAGAAGGGGTCGGGACAGACGGATGAGAAGGTCAACTTCGAGTTGGTCACCTACGAAGGGTTTGCGCCGCACAAAGTGCCGGTTGTGGTCGAGTGCCTGACCGATAGCCGGAATCGCACCGCGCCGGAAATCCGCAATATCTTCAAGGCGGGTGCGCTGGGCCAGCCAGGCAGCGTAGCCTTCTTCTTCAACCACATGGGCGTCGTTGAAGCGACGCACACCGACATCAATCGCGACGCCGAGGGAGACGCGATTGAAGCCGGAGCGCAGGAAATCGAGGCGCTGGAAGCCGAGGAAGTTCCCGCTGGCCAAAGAGGGGCGCGGTTCCTGACCGAAATCAAGGACCTCGACCATGTTTCCAAAGCACTGAAGAGCGCGGGCTGGAACATTGTCTCCGCCGAGATTCGTTATCTCGCCAAGAACTTCACTAGTCTGAACGAAGCCGCGCGCAAGGAAGTGACGGACTTTCTGAATGCGCTCGACGACCACGATGACGTGCATCGGGTCTATGCGGCGATGAAGTGACCCTTACGGTCAAGGTCAAACGAGGGCGGCGGGCGGCATAGCCCGCGCTTCAACCGGCAACGCGGAAAGCCGAATCCTCGGGTTGCGTTCGGCGAAGAAAGTGCAGCTCCACTCGTCCTGGAACAGAATAACTGGCTTTCCTGCGGCATCGAATGCCAGGCGGGCGCCGGTCGGAAGCAGTGAGTCGTCAATGGGAGTTCCGTCCCCGGTCAGCACCCAGCGCAGCACTTTCCAAGCACCGTGTTCGAGCCGGGATTCGGCGCCGTATTCAGTCTGCATGCGGTACTGCACCACTTCGAACTGCAGCGGCCCGACCGCGCCCAGCAGCGGCACGCGTTGCGAGGAGTCCTTCAAGAGGAAAGATTGCACCACCCCTTCTTGCAGAAGTTGATCGAGACCCTCGCGAAACCGCTTGAACTGCGCTGTGCTCGGACTTTGCAGCCACGCGAAGCACTCGGGCGTGAAGCGCGGAATTTCGTCATAAACCAAAGTAGAATCTTCCGCCAGCGTGTCGCCGATGCGGAAATCAGAGTGCCCGACCAAGCCCACGACATCGCCGGGATACGCTTCATCAATGGTCTCCCGATCCCGTCCGAACAGTTTGTGGGAACTGGACAGGCGCAGCTTTTTGCCCGAGCGGGTATGCACCACCGTCATGTCGCGCTCGAACCGGCCGGAGCAGACGCGCACGAAAGCCAGCCGATCGCGGTGTTTCGGATCCATGTTGGCCTGAATCTTAAAGATGAAGCCGGAGAAATCCTTGGCGTCGGGCGGGATGACGCGATCGTTGACCAAATGCGGCTGCGGGGCTGGAGCGAGTTCAAGAAATGCATCCAGCAGAAGCTGGACGCCGAAGTTATTGACGGCGCTGCCAAAGAAGACCGGCGTTAATTCCCCGGCGAGCACCTTCGCGTGATCAAAGACAGCGCCCGCACCGTCCAGCATCGCCAATTCCTCGACCATTCGCGCATAGGACTCCGGTGTCATTTGTTCCCGCACCAGGGGGTCAGAAAGGCCGTGGACCGTTACCGGCGCACAGCGCTCGCCGCCGGGCACGCGGTCGAAGAGGTGCATGCGGTTCTCCTGGCGATCAAACACACCACGGAACTCCGGGCCGTCACCCAGCGGCCAGTTCACCGGAAATGCCGCAATGCCCAAAACACGTTCCAATTCATCGAGCAGCGCCAGCGGGTCGCGCGCCGGCCGGTCCAGCTTGTTCATGAACGTGAAAATAGGGATGCCGCGCTGCCGGCACACTTCAAACAGCTTGCGGGTTTGCGTTTCGATGCCTTTGCCGGCGTCGATCACCATCACAGCGGCGTCCACGGCCGTCAGCACCCGGTAAGTGTCTTCCGAAAAATCCTTGTGGCCGGGAGTATCGAGCAGGTTCACGCAATAGCCCCGGTACTCGAACTGAAGCACAGTCGAGCTGACAGAAATGCCGCGTTGCCGCTCCAACTCCATCCAGTCAGACGTGGTGGCCCGTTGATGCTTGCGCGCGGTGACCGAACCAGCCAGTTGCACCGCTCCTCCGTAAAGGAGGAACTTCTCCGTCAAAGTGGTCTTGCCCGCGTCCGGATGCGAGATGATCGCAAACGTTCGCCGGCGCTTAATCTCTTGTTCGATGAGCTGCATAAGTCGAAATCGGTGACTGGTAACTAGTAATAGGTGATTGGTATGGTGTTTTCGTTCCCTCCGTCGCGTTGCAGAGTCATCCTGCCGGGATAATCCCTGTCCCAGACAGAGATAAGATGCGAGGGAAACCTGCCGGAAAGCAGATGCGATGAACCTAGGGCGGAATGGGCAGGCACCGCGGGCGCACCCGCCCGAGGTGACTCGGACACGCTCCGCAAACGTTGCTGCTGATCGGACATTGCATCGGCGGTTAATCTACTCCATTCCAGGACTGGCGTAAAGTTAAGCTTTGCTTTGTAGCAGATGGTTTCGGAATCGGCATCAGCCCCGTCAGGGGCGGCATGTTTATAGAACCAATGCCCAAAAGACGTGTCCAATCCCGTAGGGATGTCATGTTTACAGAACCCAGATAGAACGAACTCGTGTTGGCCATGGGATCTACAAACATGCCGCCCCTACGGGGTTGGGCCGTCGTGTTCGCCGTGGGGTCTATAAACATGCCACCTCTCCGGGACTGGGCGTGGCCAATGATAGACCCAGTTAAATGACTAAGTCCGAACTGCGTCGGGCGCAATTCGGACTTCCAGATCGACTCTGCTTGAACCGCCGGCTTACGCCACGGTGATTTCCTTGCTCAGATAGACATCCTGGATGGCGTTGAGCAGTCCCACCCCTTCTTTCATTGGGCGCTGAAATGCCTTGCGTCCGGAAATCAGGCCCATGCCGCCGGCGCGTTTGTTGATCACGGCGGTGACAACGGCGTTGGCGAGGTCGCCTGCGCCTTTTGATTCGCCGCCGCTATTGATCAGGCCCGCGCGGCCCATGTAACAGTTGGCGACCTGGTAGCGGCAAAGGTCAATCGGATGATCGCTGGTCAGTTCGGTGTAAATTCGCTCATCGAGTTTGCCGTAACTGGAGCCGCCCGTGTTCAGGGCTTTGAAGCCGCCGTTGTTCTCCGGCAGCTTCTGCTTGATGATGTCCGCCTGGATAGTCACGCCGAGATGATTGGCCTGGCCGGTGAGGTCGGCCGAGACATGATAGTCCTTGTCCTTCTTGAAGGCGTTGTTGCGCAGGTAGCACCAGAGGACCGTGGCCAGGCCCATTTCGTGCGCATGGGCAAAGGCTTGGGCAACTTCGACAATCTGCCGCGCGCTCTGGTCCGAGCCAAAGTAAATCGTGGCACCGACAGCAGCCGCGCCCATGTCCGAGGCCTGCTTGACAGTGCCAAACATGATCTGATCAAACTTGTTCGGGTAGGTCATCAGCTCGTTATGGT
>Ga0194052_1002037_pt1 | contig 11241 bp, 13 predicted proteins | sample SepL226m_MetaG_FD_160117 | JGI IMG/M metagenome (GOLD analysis project Ga0194052, IMG submission 160117) | Anoxic zone freshwater microbial communities from boreal shield lake in IISD Experimental Lakes Area, Ontario, Canada - Sep2016-L227-6m | ecosystem: Environmental > Aquatic > Freshwater >... | reverse complement strand
ATTCTTTATTATACAAATAGAAAATTGTTTCTCCATACCCTGAATTGTTTGTAGCAATTTTATTAAAACCTTGACCAAGTTGACTGAAATTTTCTGAGTGTGGAGGAGCCCAAGAATCATTATCAATTACATAGTTTTTATCTTCAGAACTAAGAACATATGAATATATTTTTTCATCGTCTTCCCATCAATTAACATTTTGAGCTTGTATACTTTGAACAGATTCAGAATATATTTTAAATCGGATCAAAGAATTTATTAGATTGGTCTTTATTGACACATAAAATCATCAATTTCATAAATATTTCGATATCAGGCTAATCTCTAATGGTACGACTAATTTTGATATTGGCGTAGAACACATAGGAACAGAATTTTTAGGCACTCTAGATGAACATCAAGTAATAATAGAGCAAGACAAAATAAGTAAAGTAATAAAAAATTTTGGATAGATATTTTTATTCCAATAAATTCTAGACATAACCTTTTTTAAGAAATAAAAAGTTTATTTCATTAAGTAAGCCATTACTTTAGTCGTGGCTATTAATAAAAATACTAGAGCTATTCCAAACAGACCACATCAACTACAGCCACAACCACAACCAGGAGTTGTTCTATTGAGAATAACAACAGGTCTCTCATTATTTAGTTTTTCTCACATTATCTCTTTTTTTTGATCATTTCATCGTCAGTCCCAAACTAATTTCACTCAGCAATGTCTACATTTTTTTTGAGGATAATTAATTGAATCACCACAATCTGGACACAAATAATTAGACATAAACATTTTTTAAGAAACTAAAAAAGGTGACATAACCGTAAGTCGTCACCCGCTAGAGTAAACAAGCCCGATAACAACAGATGTTTCGGTCAGCTATGCCACCTATTTTATCTGTTATTAAAGTTATTGAACCACATTGAGATTCAGGGCTGTATAGTATATTTACTCTAGCGGGAGTACCTTATTACTATATATATGTACTAAAAAATCAACAAAAAATAGAGACTTACAAATACTCTTGCATTAAAGAAACCATTTTCTAGACTAAATACGTTACTTTTTATTTTCTTATTTTATATCTCATGAAAGTTCTTTATCGAATCTTCTTGATCTTACTCGTAGTCGGTGGTCTCAATCGAGGGCTCTATGCTTGGCTCGATCTCAATCTCGTAGCAAAGATTTTCCCTGACGTCACAACAACCGTTGCACAAAATGGCATCGAAACAACTACAACAGCCATGAACATGATTGCAAAGATTGTGTATTCATTGGTAAGTCTAGGAGCAATATGGATTTTTATTGCAAACCTAGGAAAGAAAAAATGTGACTCTTGCCCAAGCCAATAAACTCCATATCTTAAATAAAAAAATCTCTCTATAGCAAACTACAATTGTCTGCACAAATAGAGAGATTTTTTGGATTGACATTTGATAACAAATGTATATAAGAGACACTATTTATTTATATAATTGATAGGTATGATCAACAATAGTAATAGAAATGGAGACTCAAGATGAGAATGACTTAGTGGACTACAATCAAACAGAGAAAGATTTAGAAACGCACCTGACTTACTAGAAGACACCTTTGAAATACAAGAAGATGGAAGCTTCCTTGTAAAGTCTCCTGAAGAAAGCGATGTTATGCAAGGACACTTGAGAGGACTCCCTATTGTACCAGGAATAGTATTGAAAAAATTATTTCTTCATATGCATAATAAACAAGATCGAAAAGTTATAAATTGCCAATTTTTGGGAGCAACATTCCCAGGACAAAAAATAAGCGTTTGAGAAGATGGGATCTATGACCATACAGGAAAAAAGATAGTAGAAATTTCTTTTGATACAGACAAAGAAATACAAACACCACACAACAAAGAAACAACACACAAAGAGATGACAGAGAATATAAATGAATACTTACTACAACAAAACGCATTTAGATTTATCGATCAAGCACAAAAAGAATGAACTATAGAAGAAGGAGTACAATTTCAGTGAACATATACCTTCCCAAAAAATTTTATGCGACAAGAAAATAATAAGATTCCTATGGAAATCATAGAAGAAACAGCAGCTCAAATAGCATCATATGTCACTTCTCCAGACCTCAATACAAAAATACCATTACGAGATAGAGTACAAGACGAAATAAATGGAGATGCAAAAATATTTACCTTTAAATCAGGAATTCAAGAAAGAAATGGAGCTAGCATAAAACCAGGTGAAACCATATATATCAAAGGAGAAGTAATGGTTTTAAATAGGAAAATGGCTCAATTCTGTTATATAGCACACAATAACAAAGGAGAAATTATAGCCAAAGGAGAAGTCGCTGGCACAGTAATCTCGACTGCATTATTACAAAGAGCATATGCAACAATCATTGAAACAGCAGAACAAAAAGAAACAATTATACAGGATAGTTGAAGCAAAATTGCACAAGCATTCTCTTTCAGGGGGATACTAGATCCTCTTATCCATGGAATAGAACAAAAAATCAGAGAAAGAAAACATATGCAAGCAGAAGAATAAAACAAGATCGACAAGCAAAAAAATCCGCAAAAATAGCGGATTTTTTTAGATAAACAAACGTTAAACAACCTTTTGCAGGGCTTCTATTTTTTGAATAATTGTAGAAGCTGCTTCTTTTACAAAATTATACGTTTTTGGGGTTAGCTCTTCCACCATTTTGCTGTTAACAAGAGAGGTAGATTGGAACACTTGAGCTTGAATAAAGGACAACCGTTGTGGTCCAGTATAATAATCAGTAAACAAAAATATGTTTTTATTACTAACTATTATTGTTTTGTCCCTCCTCTTCAGACCCAACCTATCCTTTTTAAAATAACAGTGATTGTATACAAATGTTTGATGCTTTTTACTCTTATATATATCCATCCCACATTTTTTGATTGTAGAAACTAGAGGAGCAATAAGCACAAAATGTTCAGAATCATCATAAAAAGTTTTTATTTCTTCCATTTTTTTATGATGATTATATTGAAAGGCAGTCACAACATTGACCACCTCCAGGAGACAATCAAAGACATTCTCCTCATTTAAGCGGAGAGGTACCGTGTTTAATGCTTTTTTCACGAGATCCAAAGCACCATCGGGCGCTAAGAGTCTTTTTAATTTTTTTTCTTCGTTCATGGTTGTGTTTTTTTATTTGTTACTATTTTTTTATACAAGAAATATATAGACATTTGGAAGTAAAAGTCAATACGATGAGTTAAAGAAAGTGACTTATTTTTTCAGAAATTTTATTTTCCAATCCTCCAAAAGTCTCTCGAGGTAGACGATATTATGCAAACTCAGCAAGATACCAGCCAGCATCTCTTTTTCTCTATAAAGATGATGGAGATACGCTTTAGTAAAATTTTTGCATGCATAACATCCACAATTTTCAGTAAGTGGAGAGAAATCTTCTCTATATTTAGCTTGAGTAATTTTAATTTTTCCTCCATCAGCAAATGCTTGACCATGTCTTCCTAGCCTAGTCGGCAATACACAATCGAACATATCAAATCCAAATTCTATTGCATGGCTCAAATCTTCTGGAGTACCTACTCACATGAGATATCTTGGCTTATCATTGGGGAGCTTAGGTCATACAAACTCGACCACATCACGAACCAAAGATTTACTCTCACCAACACTGACTCCTCCTACAGCGATCCCATCTCGAGCATATTGCGACAAGAAATCAATAGACTGTTCTCTGAGATCTAAATATGTTCCTCCTTGGACAATCGGAAACAAGACACCACGTACCTGATCATATTTTTTCTCAAAGTGATCAAATGCTCTCTTAGCCCAGCGATGCGTCATCTGCATATGTTTTTCTACAACTTTCTTATCTGCCTTCCCGGGAGAACACACATCCAAAACCATCATAATATCTGATCATAAATTACACTGGATATCTACCACGCCCTCTGGTGTAAACATATGTTTAGATCCATCGAAAGGCGAACGAAACTTTACTCCTTCTTCAGTGAGTTTAATCTTCACATCGTGGGTGTTCTCCTTCCCTGATAAGGGGAGGTCGGGAGAGGTTTGTTTATCGTCCTCCTTCCCCAATCCCAATGAAAATACTTGGAATCAACCGCTGTCAGTTAATATCAAACCAGGCCAATTTTCAAACTTATGCAAGCCTCCAGCCTTTTTCACAAGCTCATCACCAGGACGTAAGTACAAATGGAAGGTATTCGCCAGAATCAATTTAATCATCGGCAAGTCACCGATATATTTCGTATCTTGGAGCATATCCAAAACCATGCCCTTGATGGTGGCCTTAGTACCTACTGGCATAAAGATAGGAGTTTGTAAGGTGACGCCATTGAGAGTAATCTCTCAAACTCTTGCATTTCCTACTTGTTTAAGTATCTTAAAGTTAAGCTTTCCCATTACCTATCTATGTAAAATAAAGTGGAGAGAATATACGGTTCTCCTGGGAAATTACAACAAATCTTTATATTCCGAATAGTATGACGTCAAGAGCAATGTATAATTTATAATTTATTTTCCACAAAAACCATGCTAGAAAACATCAAAACCAAGATCTTAGAAAAATACAAAGCTGATGAGAAGAGGGGACTTTTTCTTTCTCTTTTCGACAAAGATAACACTTTACTCACCTCCAATGGCGTACTCTCTACAGATAAATCACTCGACGAACTCATAGATCTCCTCTATCACGGTATCGTAGAAAAATACCCTAACTGTACATATATTATAGCTGACTTTCCAGGGACGCTAAACCTCCAAAACGACGCAACTACACTCCTCAATAGTTCGGTTGTTGAACAAGGCATCTGTCTTATCTCTCCAGACGACACCAAAAGTGGAGTACTTCTGCCAGGGACGCCAGGAGTGACAGATATGAAGACAGCCATCACCCTCGTCAAAGAAAAGTTTGGACTTACTGGCAATGTCCAAATCTATACCTTTACCAGCGACAAGATTATGATCCAAAACCAGTAGAATCTTTAACGTATAATTTATACAATGGAAGTGAAGATTAGAAGTTGTATACAAGGAGCAAAAGATGCTGAAGGCATTGCAGTTGTTATAGATGTCCTTAGAGCAAGTAATACCATTATTGCTGCTATGGCCATAAGAAAGTATCTATAGAACAGACTCACTCAGAAATAAAAAAAGTATTAAATGCAGGATATAGCAACCAAATACACGACTCTATCTTTTCTCAATTATGCGACATACTAGACATCAAAAGAGATTCTGAAGTAAACATATCTTTTATGAATTATGGCAATACAGAATTGGTCTATTTGTCATCGATAGGACAGGAGAAGAAATTCGCCACATTAATTAATCAACCACATACAATTCCCCAAACAGTAGAGAAAGAATATACTAATCTTAGGAGGTTAAACGAGATAGATCCCCATCATGTAATATCTCCTCTTGCATCCTTTTCCTCACAAAACTATGAAATGTATGCAACCAATTATATATAGAATGCACTATGTATAGCACATTTAGATGGCCATGGAGTATACAATCCCGTGCCTTATTATCATTTTGAACATTTTTCTCCAGAGACAAGTAGCGAAGTAAACATACAAAGTATAGCACTCCTTGTAAATTATTATGATCAGGAAAATAATCGCTGAATAGCAGAAACAGAAATATCAGGGAATGATTTTATTTTAACCAAAGAATTTAAAATAGAGTATCCCGAAACAGTAAAAGATAATATAAAACTCATTGCTGCAAGAGATTTTATAGATGTTTCTCTAGAGGAATATTTAGATATACTCAGTAAAGAATTCCTAGTATGAACCCAACGCGATGGGGGACAATGAAGAATATTCAAAGTCAATAAAAGATCTTCCGAAGCAATGACAGAACAGGAAATCACAAAAGGAATTTTATCAGGACTACAACTAAGAGAAGAAAATAAGAGCAAATAATATTCACCTTTTTTATATGCTACATTTTAACCTTTCAACCTTTCTAACCTTTTAACTTCACTTTCTATACAACCTAATCCTCTCTTTCCCCCTATGGTCCTTAATAATTTCGAAAGGAACATGTTTTTTAAATTGAAAGGTATTGGCGATCACAATAGTATCCTTGGAAATATTAGAGAAAACCCAGTCCTCTATGGCAAGCATTTGCCCAGGAAAGAGATAGAGATAGATATAGTCTACATGAGCTAAGTCTGCTTGGAAGAAGTCTGCACGATGTAAAGTCAGCTTATATCAACGTAACAGATTGATGAGCTTTCCATACACGATAGCGAAGCTATTGATATCATAACCACTCCCCATCATGCCATACTCACGAGCAAAGAATCTTAAAGCTTTCCCATCTCCACAGCCAAGATCCAAGAGACGTTTCCCACGAGCCAAACGAAGATGTTCGCGCATCAAACGTAAATCCCTAGCAAACGATCCGACATACACAGCCTTCTCTTCTTTGGAAAACATCAATAAAAAAAGTTGGGTAAAGTACCAAAGCAAAAGCCACAGTACTCCACCCAACATAAGCAATAAAAATATGATCCTCAACATACAATTTATTTATGAGATACAACAACTCATTTTCCTTTGCTCGTCCATTCCATCCATTTCGCTCTAAGAAGCGCTCTATATTGGTATCCATATTGTACCACACTAAACAAGGTCGTTGTCACTAAATACAAACCAACGGCTGCATTCATTTGTCGAACAACAAGTGCAATCATTCCCACGAGGAAGTAATTCATTCCTCACATCATCTTACTCATATCTGGAGTTTTTTGTCCAGGAATAGCAGGAGTTTTAGGCTGAGCAAGGGTAGTAAATTTAGTCTGGAAGAAGGTGAGAATAGCTCCAAGTATCGTCAAGACAATATTATGAGTAGCCAAAAGATTCATTCCCAAAAAGGTATGATTGATATTTATAGGGACAATATACTGACCTCCAAAACTAGTAAAGAAACTATAAATCCATGTAGCAGGAATATCTCCTACAGAGATTCTTCTCACTACATAATATAAACCTATGAAAACAGGGATCTGAATAAGCATCATCAAACATCCTTTGAAAGCTCATTTACCATCAGATTTAAAGACTTTCATAGTTTCTTCTGAGAGTTTTTTTGGATCATCTTTATATTTTTCTTGAATCTCATTAAGCTTAGGTTGAAGATTAGACATACCCTTTTGCATATCATTACCTGCAAGAGTTTGTTTGATCATCAAAAGTCTAACCGTAATAGTCAAAAGAATAATCGCTATTCCTAGATTTCCTCCAAAGATCGCCAAGAAGATAACTAAGATATTGAAAATAGGACGATATAAAATTTCAACAATCAATAATGCAAAAATATTCATTTCAGAAACATATTTATATAAGTAAAAATATTGTCATCTATAGCCACACGCTTCGCGTCAAACAGTAGCCACACACTCCCTTCGGTCGTGCCAAAACAATTTTCAGCTATTGTTTAGCTACAGTTTGTCTACTGTTCATCTACCGTTCATCTACCGTTCATCTACCGTTCAACTACCGTTCGACTACACCTTCATTACTTCCTCACTTTTCATCTTTACCAATTCATCTACTTTTTCATTATGTGATTTGATAAGTGATTCAACATCTTTTTCGTTTCTATTCTTTTCATCTTCACCAATCTCTTTCGCATCAAAAATAGTCTTATTCTCTTTCATGGCATCTTGTCTAATTACTCTAATACGTCACTTGATTTCTTCTCCCATAGCCTTGACCTGCTTAGTAATTTCGAGTCTTCTTTCTTGAGTAAGTGCAGGTACCTTGATCAAAATATAACTTCCTTCATTTTGAGGAGAGAGACCAATATTTGCATCATAGATAGCTTTTTCTACATGTTTCAATTCATTTTTATCTCGTGGCTCGATCTTGAGTGTTTGTGCATCCATCAAAGTCACATGAGCAATTTGAGGCACTTTCATAGCTCCATAAGAAGCCTGTACTTCTATCCCTTCTACAAGTCCTGCAGAAGCTCTTCCTACTTGTAAATTTTTCAATTCTGTTTCAAAATACGCAATCGTCTTATCTAATTGTTGTTTATACGGTGTCATATCCATCGTAATTTCAGCATTTATAAGATAAAATATTTGTAAACAGAGCTACTCATCTAAGAAAACCTCTTGTCTACATAGTGTCTACATATCGTCGACTGATTGTATAAAAAATCTCCCCCTTTGCAACAGAAAAATATGAATATACTGATATCACTTTTTTATAGAAGAGTACTCAATCATAATTCAATTCAATATTTTATAAATAGTTGCAATTTAAAAACCGCAACACTTGTCTGAGCTATTAAAAAAATTAGCAAACCAACACACGCTATCTGGGCTGAAATACAGACTCTGACTAAGCAATCCACCGGAAAAATCAACATGGCGGATGATTTTTCCTAGACTTTTTTGCTTACTGGCGCCTGTCCCGCAACGGCGGGAGGGCAATGCCAAAAAGTAAGTCCTACGGAAACACCCTAGAAAATCATAAAGCTCAATTCAGCGTCATACAAAAACAAAACAAAAAAACCAATAATTAATCAACTATAATCTCGTCCAAAATACTATCATGTTCTTCTAAAAATATAAAATAGAAATCCTTTTCTATTATCAATTGCAATTTCCCAGGAATTATATATACTATGTGAGATATAGTACCAAATGTATATCTCTATTACATTAGCGTTCTCACTCTTCATCTGTCCTTTTAGCGAAAATTTAGGACCACAAAAGAGTGATCCGGACTAAAAGCCAAAGAAAGACACATGAAGAAAAAATACAGAAACGCTTTTTTTGTATTTTCAAAATAGGCCACAACCTGTAGCAATCTGGGACAACATGTGACAAACTGGAACAAGATGCTACTTTATCAATTCATCATTTTATCAATTCATCACTATTCAATGACAACATTTCAAGATCTCTGATTATCAGAGAAAACACTCAAAGCCCTAGAAAAAAAGGGATTTATTCAGCCATCTGGGATCCAAGAACACGTGATACCTCTTTTGCTCCAAGGAGAAAAGAACGTCATAGGACAAGCAGAGACCGGGTCAGGAAAGACTGCAGCTTTTGGAATTCCTCTTATCGAAAGACTAGAACCAAGTAAGGAAGTCCAAGCACTTATCTTGGCACCAACCAGAGAATTGGCTATGCAAATTGCAGAGGAAATCAATTCTTTCCAATCCTCCAAGAAATTACAAATTGCTACCATCTATGGAAAGCAATCCTACACCCTACAAATCCAAGCACTCAAAAGAGGAGCAGATATTGTCGTAGGAACTCCAGGAAGAATTATGGATCACTTGGATAGAGGAACACTCAAAATCCAAAATCTTAAATACTTCATCCTCGATGAGGCAGATGAGATGCTTGATATGGGATTCGAAGAAGATATCCAAAAGATCTTCAAACAGACAAACGACCAAAAGAAAGTTCTTCTTTTCTCTGCAACCATGTCCAGAAATATTTTGAATATTGCTAAAAAGTACATCGGAGAATATGAGTTAGTATCAGCAAAACAAGAACAGTCTACGGTCTCACAGACAGAACAAAGCTTCCTAGAAGTCCAAGAAAAAGATAAATTTGAGGCTTTACGTAGGATCATAGATATGTCTGCTGACTTTTACGGGATTGTGTTTTGTCATACCAAAGCGGATGTTGATCTTCTCGTAACAAAACTCGCCGACAAAGGATACAATGCAGAAGCGCTTCACGGCGATCTTCAACAAAGACAAAGAGAAAGAGTATTAAAACAATTCAAAGATAAAAAAGTAAAAATCCTCGTAGCAACGGATGTGGCAGCAAGAGGAATCGATGTCAACGATGTGACTCATGTCATCAACTATGCCCTTCCACAAAATGCGGAAAGATATATCCACAGAGTAGGAAGAACAGGAAGAGCAGGAAAGGCAGGAATAGCAATCACCTTCGTGACTTCGAGAGAATACAGACAGATGTCATCTATCAAAGCCATCACCAAGACAGACATCAAAAAGGGAATAATGCCAAAAGTCTCTGACATTATCGAAAGCAAAAAATCAAACCTCAAGACAGATATCCAAGGAACCGTAGCAGGAGAAAAATTTAAAGAATTCCTCGATGTTGCTGATTTTCTGATGGAAGATACTGATCCCCGTGAAATCATTGCAGGACTTTTGAAAATCAATTATGAACATGATTTCTCTCAGAAAGGCTATGAACAAATCAGCGAAATGCCAGTAGGGAGAGGAGGAAACACAGGACAAGCAAGACTCTTTATCGCTGTAGGAAAAACATTGGGATACTCCCCTCGCTCACTTTTGGAACTTATAGAAAAAGAATCTAAAGTCCCTGCAAATAAGATCGATGACATGAGAATCATGGAAGATTTTTCTTTCGTCAGTGTTAGTCATGAAGATGCAGAAAAAATTATAGATGCCTTCGCAGAGAAAGTAATCGATGGAAAGAAATCTATCGTCAATAGAGCAAAAGACGACAATAGAGGATGAAGTGGAAGAAGATATGGCTGAGGTGGTTCAAGACCTCCTTACAACAATAGAGGCTGAGAAAGACCTACTTCAAGACCTTTCAGAAGTGAAAGAACAAGTGGAACAAGTTATGGAAGAGAAAGACCTGCCTATATTGAGAAAAAATCATTTGGAGATAAACCATCATACGGAGATAGACCAAGAAGTTCTAGCTTTGCTGGAGGAGCAAGTAGACCACTAAACAGACCAGGTACAGACGCATCAAGTGCGTCTCCAAAAAGATCATTTGGAAACAAACCTAGCTATACAGATAAGAAGCCATTCAGTGCAAGAAGACCTAGACCAGATCGATAATTATAATGGACTCTGAATATGCTGGATATGATTGGTTGCTACTTGGGTATATATCTGTGTAGTTTTGATAGATGAATGTCAAAGTAGCGATTGAATATAGCGGATATCAATGCCATTTTCCAATAAATGAGTAGCAAATGAGTGACGAAGCGAGTGAAAGCTCGCTTTTTTTTGTATTCACGCTTTAACCATCGCATGCTCAAAAATATGCTGAGCCGTTCTTTTTGTTAAAGCACCACCTCATTGTTCAGAATGAAAAACCGGATCATTATATAATTTTCCATTAATCAATCCTTTAATTTCTTCGATAATTTTGTCAGGCAAAATCGTAATTCTATCTTTCTGTCCTTTAGCAGATTTGATATGAATAGTTTTCTGATCTAAATTAATATCGCCGACACG
>Ga0194052_1002036_pt1 | contig 11243 bp, 12 predicted proteins | sample SepL226m_MetaG_FD_160117 | JGI IMG/M metagenome (GOLD analysis project Ga0194052, IMG submission 160117) | Anoxic zone freshwater microbial communities from boreal shield lake in IISD Experimental Lakes Area, Ontario, Canada - Sep2016-L227-6m | ecosystem: Environmental > Aquatic > Freshwater >... | reverse complement strand
TGGTCGACCTGGCCACGCAGATCAAAGCCGCCCAGGGCCCTGAGACCGAGACGATGCAGGGCTGGCTGACCGCCTGGGGCATGGGCGGCATGGCCGGTATGCCCGGGATGGATCACGGCGACATGGGCGGCGTGGGCGGCATGGACGGGATGATGTCGCCGGCTGAGATGGACGCGCTGAAGAATGCCCAGGGCGTCGACGCCGCCAAGCTGTTCCTCACCGGCATGATCAAGCACCATCAGAGCGCGATCACCATGTCGCAGGACGAGATCAAGAACGGCAAGAATCCCGACGCCCTCGCACTGGCCACGTCGATCATCGAGAGTCAGCAGAAGGAGATCGACACCATGAACCAGATCCTCGGCACCCTCTAGCTGTTGCCGAAGCCCGTCACGCTCCGGACCAGCGGAAGATCGGCCATCGTCGCGAAACCCGGTTCGGCCGCGCACACCGCGGGCACGGCGTTGAGGATCTGCATCGCGGTGGCGACGTTGGACGCGCGCACATGATCGGCCATCGTCGCGTCCGCCCCGCCGGCCATCACCAGGAAATGGGTGCGCATCGACGGGTCGCCCTCGATGGTGAGCGTCCACCCGTGCGGAGGTTTGGGCCAATGCGGCGGGTACTCGCCGCCGACGGTCCATAGCGCTTCGATCTCCACGAGCGTCTCGCCGTCTCGGCGTCCCGACCACGTCCACCGCTGTCCGGCGGTGGTTCCCGCGCGCAACAGGTGATCGAAGATCTGGTGATCCTCGCGCGCGGCGACGGCGTCGACGGTGGCGGTCACCTCGTCGATGCCGGCGTTGAGGGCGTCGGCGAGCAGCCACACCTCCTCGGTGAAGATGCCGCTGTTGAACGCCAGAAAGTCGTTACCGGTCGGGGTGATGGAATCGACCGGCTGGCCGAATGCCATGTTGTCGAAGGTGATCGCGGTGCTGTCGTAGGCCGACCAGTCGGCACGCTCCTGCAGGGTGACCTTGTCGATGCGCCGGCTCATGCCCGTCAGCGCCAGGGGTAACACGCCGGAGAGGTTGCCGGGGTTGAGTCCGCTGCCTTGCACGGAGGTGCCGCCTGCCCGGCACGCCGCCAGGACGCGGTCACGGTCGCTCGCGTCGATGCGCCGGGGGTGGAACAGGAAGGCCGTCGTGACGACGTTCTTGCCGCTGGCCAGGATGGCGCACACCTCTTCGATGCTGGTGTTGCGCGGCGTGTAGAGCACGCAGTCCGCGTCCAGTGCCAGGATCGCGTCGGCGTCGGTGGTTGCGGTCACTCCGACGGTTGGCCGCCCGACCAGGCTGCCGACGTCGGCATTGTTCTTGTCCTCGGAGTAGACCCGCGCGCCGACCAGCCGCAGATCCCGTCGGTGGTCGATGATCGCGGTCAGCAGTTCGGTGCCGATGGCGCCGGTGCCCCAGGAGATGACGCGGTACTCGTGCGGCTTGGACATGGTCGCGACCCTACCGCCCCGCAAACGCCGAAACCGCCGCCGCCCGGAGGCGACGACGGCGTCGGTCGTGCGTTTCTAGCCGGTCGCGGCGGCCGCGCGGGCACTCGCGCCGCGAACCGCTGCCGCACCCGGCCGGTCAGCCGATCCTGCGCGCGCGCCGCGAGCGCTCTCACGCTTCGGCGCGGCGGCTGCCGGGCTGTCCTGCGCTGTGCTGCGCAGCGTCACCGTCGGTGCGCTCACCTCAGCGGGCGCGTTGTCGGAGACAGAGGCCAGCGAGGGAACCGCGGCGACGCTCGCCGCCGCGGCCGCCGGGCGCGGCAGACTGACGGCGATCGCCGGTGCCGTGGCCGCAGGAGCCGCGACGCGGTCATCCCACCGGCCGTTGCCGTTGCCGTTGCCGTTGCTGCGGCTGCCCGAGTCATCGTCCTCGGAATCCTCGGAATCGGAGTCGTCCTCAGACTCGTTGTCATCGCTCTCGTCGCGACCGCCCGAACCGATCTTGCCGAGGTCGAGGCTGCCGATGAGGCTCGCGATCGCCGGGTACTTGGCCTCGACGTAGGCCGCGACGCCGGCGAAACCGGTGCCGTAGTCGGTGGTGTCACCGGCCACCGTGCCGTTGACGTACACGCTGGTGAGCTCGCCGAGGACCGGGATGCCTGCGGTCAGCGTGACGATGGCGTCCTGCAGGGTGACGGTGCCGTCGACGAACACCGACTTGGCCAGCTGGCCGGCCAGGGAGTTGGCGCCGAAGAGGTTGGTGACGCCGACGTAGGCGACGGCCTTCACGCCGCCGGCCTCGAAGTAGTAGTCCTGAAGGTTGAAGGGCACCACGCCGGACTTGTCGAGGACGTAGTACAGGGCACCGCTCAGGCCGGACACCTTGGTGGCGTTGTCGAAGACACCCGGGTAGTAGGGGTCATTGGGTCCCAGGTTGCCGCCGTAGCCGTTCGCGATGGCGTCGTTGATGCCTTGCAGAGTGATGTCGGCCAGGGCGGTCAACTCGTACTGCGCGGTCGACAGCGCGGCGGGCGTCGGGGCACCTGCGAGCATGCCGGCGCCGGGCGCCATGATCGGCGCAGCGACAATCGCAGAGGCTGTGACGAGGGCAGCTCCGCTGGTGAGCAAAGTCCGGTTGAGGGTGGCCATGGCAGGCGCTCCTTAAAATTAACCTGGTCGATAGTTAATAGAGACCTGAGAAGGATAAACCATCGGAAACCGCCCCGCAAACTATTTGAGTTTGCTGGCAGTGCCATTCCGGCTTTGCGTAGCCGGTCAGCTGCGCGCGGAGCCGGTCAGGGCCTGACCTGCGGCGCTCTGTAGCAGGCAGATCACGCTGCTGGGCAGCGGATTGTTGGAGGTCCTGTCCTGCTCGGAGTCGATCAGGTAGCTGATCGTGTAGCCGCTGCCGGCTGAGGGCCTGCCGGTGTAGGTGAGGAAACCCGCCTCGCACTGGGCGGTGGCGTTCTCTGACAGGGCGGCGTCGACCGGAATCCCCACCCGCGTGAAGGTTTCTGCGAGATGCGGTCCGGCGCAGTCCACGACGGTGACCGTCACGACAGCCGGGTCGGTGGGCGGCGGCTCGGCCACGCAGTCGCCGGGCTGCAGCGCCGACCAGGTCTGCACCCGCGCCGCTGTGGTGGGCGCCGGTGTCGTGGGCGCCGGTGTGCTGGTCGGGGGCGGTGCTGCCGTGGTGGGTTCGCTGGGCGACGTGGCCGTCGAGGTAGCCGATGTCGGCGAGGGCGCTGTGGCGGTGCTCGCACATCCGCCCAGTACGGCCACGGCGGAGAGGGCCAGAACGGAGAAAGCGGCGGAAAGCTGGATCGGTTGCCTCATAGCAACTCCTTTTATAGCGGCGGCTCGGGGGAGTTGAATGGAAGGGGTCGATGGGAGGGGTTCGGTTGCACGGACCGGCTGTCGCGGCTGCCGCGGTGTTCGTCTGGCTGGGCATGGTGCTGGCCATCTCCTTCCTTGAGGCGCCGCTGAAGTTCCGCGCCCCCGGTGTGACGATCCAGTTGGGGCTGGCCATCGGACGGCTGGTGTTCCGGGCGTTGAACATCTGCGAAGTGGTGCTGGCATCGGTGGCACTGGCCGCAGCGGTCCTCGGCCACGCCGGCGGCGCGGCCATCACCGCGCTGCTGGTGGCTGTCGGCGCCCTCGGAGTCCAGGTGATCGGCGTGCGCCCCGCTCTGACCCGCCGCTCCGATGCCGTGCTGGCCGACGCCGCAAGCGCCGAGTCCGGCCGTTCACATGCGCATCTGTTCTACGTCGGGTGTGAAGTGGTCAAGGTGGGGGCACTGCTGACCAGCGGCGTGCTGCTGCTGCGCTGAAGGAGAGCCGCGACGCTAGATGAGCCGCCCGAGGGAATAGCCGATCGCGGCAGCAGCCAGGCCCAGGACCACACTGACGGCGATATTGGCCGCAGCGTGGCTTCGCTGCTGTTGCTCGGCCAGCGAACGCGTCTCCAGCATCCACCCCGAGAAGGTGGTGTAGGCGCCGAGGAATCCGGTTCCGAGCAGTGTGGTGAGCGAGTGGCTCAGACCCAGCCCGGTCAGCAAGCCCAGCGCAAAGGCCCCACTGACGTTGACCACCGTGGTGCCGACGGGGAAGGTCATCGTCAACTGGCGGCGCACCCCGTGTTCGGCGAACAGCCGCGCCACCGCACCGAGGCCGCCGAACAGGGCCACACCGGCCCACAGCGTCGCGGTCATCGCCGCACCAACCCTCGTGCGAGATAGACCGCCACCAGTCCCACCGCGATGCCGGCGACGGTGTAGCCGGCGGCCAGAAGGTAGTGGCGCTGCTCGACCATCAGCAGCGTCTCCACCTGAACCGTGGAGAACGTCGTCAACCCGCCGCAGAACCCGGTGCCCAGCAGGGGCCGGCGCAGATCCGAGGTGGCCAGGCGGGTTCCGATGATTCCCAACAGGACCGCCCCGACGACGTTGGCGATGAAGGTCGGCCACGGCCAGCGGGCAGGGTCGGGCACCGCCGCGGCCGCCAGACCGGCTCGCGCGAGGGTTCCGATCGCACCGCCGGCGAACACGACCGCGATCTCGCGATTGTCCCGGCCGAACACCGGAACAGTATGGCCCGAGCCCGGGCACAATTGCGGCCATGGCCACAAATCCCCGAGCCGGGCAACCGGCGCTGCCCGACGACCTGATCGACGTGGCGCATCTGGTCACCGCGTACTACACGGTGACGCCCGATCCGGACGACATCGCCCAGCAGGTCGCCTTCGGCACCTCGGGTCACCGCGGGTCCAGCCTGGACGGCGCGTTCAATGAGGCGCACATCCTGGCCACCACACAGGCCATCGTCGAGTACCGCGCCGCCCAGGGCACCGACGGCCCGCTGTTCATCGGCCGCGACACCCACGGTCTCTCCGAGCCGGCGTGGGCGTCGGCGCTGGAGGTGCTGGCCGCCAACGACGTTGCGGTGCTGATCGATTCGGCCGACCGCTACACCCCGACCCCGGCGGTCAGTCACGCGATCCTCACCCACAACCGCGGACGTACCTCGGGTCTGGCCGACGGCATCGTCGTCACGCCGTCGCACAACCCGCCGCGTGACGGGGGCTTCAAGTACAACCCGACCAACGGCGGGCCGGCCGACACCGACGCCACCGCCGCGATCGCCGCGCGCGCCAACGAGATCCTGCGCGGCGGACTGGCCGAGGTGAAGCGGGTGCCACTGGCCCGGGCGCTCGCCCGCGCGACACGTCACGACTACATGGACGCCTACGTCGCCGACCTGCCGAACGTCGTCGACATCCACGCCATCCGCGCCGAAGGCGTGCGTATCGGCGCGGACCCACTGGGTGGGGCGAGCGTCGACTACTGGGCCGCCATCGCCGAACGGCACAATCTGGATCTCACCGTCGTCAACCCTCTGGTGGACCCGACGTGGCGGTTCATGACCCTGGACACCGACGGCAAGATCCGGATGGACTGTTCCTCGCCCAACGCGATGGCGTCACTCATCGCCAATCGGGAGACCTATCAGATCGCCACCGGCAACGACGCCGACGCCGACCGGCACGGCATCGTCACCCCCGACGCGGGGCTGATGAATCCCAACCACTACCTCGCCGTCGCGATCGACTATCTGTGTACGCATCGCCCCGACTGGCCCGGCGGCGTCGCGGTCGGCAAGACCGTCGTCAGCTCCTCGATCATCGACCGGGTGGTCGGCGGGCTGGGCCGCACCCTGCTGGAGGTGCCGGTGGGCTTCAAGTGGTTTGTCGACGGACTGATCGGCGGCACGATCGGGTTCGGGGGCGAGGAGTCCGCCGGGGCGTCGTTCCTGCGCCGCGACGGCTCGGTGTGGACCACCGACAAGGACGGCATCATCCTTGCTCTGCTGGCCTCGGAGATCCAGGCCGTCACCGGGCGCAGTCCCTCGCAGCGCTACGGCGAGCTGACGGCGACCTACGGTGCGCCGGTCTACGCCCGCGTCGACGCGCCCGCCGACCGCGAGCAGAAGGCGCGGCTGTCTAAGCTGTCCGCCGATCAGGTCACCGCGACCGAACTTGCCGGCGAGCCCATCACCGCCAAGCTCACCACCGCGCCGGGTAACGGGGCGGCGATCGGGGGGCTGAAGGTCACCACCGCCGACGGGTGGTTCGCCGCCCGGCCCTCGGGCACCGAGGACGTCTACAAGATCTACGCCGAGTCGTTCAAAGGTCCGGAGCATCTGGCGGAGGTGCAGGAGGCGGCCCGGGAACTGGTGAATACAGTCATCGGGTGATTTCCGTCGCCGGGGACGCCGGCGAATGTTGAGCGAAATCCCGCCCGGATCACGCGCACGTAGTACCGTCCCCGACGGTTTTGAGCGACGAGGAACGGGGCTTTTATGACCAGCCAGGGCAAGAAGGATCGGGATTCCCGGGTGAGGCCTCAGCGGACTCGGGAATTGCGGGTATCAGCGTGGTTGGGGGCCGGTGCACTCACCGTGGGCGTGGGTGCGGCGGTGCTGACGGGTGCTGCGGTGGCTCACGCCGACACCGGCGACACCTCCGGTACTACTACCGCTAACACCAGTCATGCGCCGCGGGTCGGCGGCACGAAGGCGCCGCGGGCGGCGGCCGTCACCCGTGCGTCTCGCGGTTCGGTGTCTCCGGCAGCGGCAACACCGGCCGTCGATGACAGGTCCGGTACTTCTGTTGCGGTAACGAGTTCAGTGAGGCGGTCACTGCCCGCGGCGGTACCGGCTGTATCGCAGGCGGCGGCTTCAACCCCGACCGTCTTGTTGGATCGCCCTGCACCGAACCAGAAACGGGTTGCTGATGTCTCGCCATCAGCAGTGGCGTCGTCGGCGGTGTCCACGTGGTATCCGGGCAAGTACCTGGGCGACTTCGTCTCGACCTTCATCTCCAATGGCACCGCGGCGCATCCCGACGCGGGACTGTTGGTCGGCAACGGTTTCAGTTATGACTCCACAACCTGTCCAGTCGGCAGCTCGTGTGACGGGGGCAACGGTGGGTTCCTCTTCGGCGACGGCGGCAACGGCTACAACGCCGGCACTGGCGGTTCGGCATGGCTGTGGGGTAACGGCGGTAATGGCGGCGACGCCCCCGGGGCCTTCGCCCCCCCGAACACCGTTGCCGGGAACGGATACGTCAACGGAGGCAACGGAGGCAACGGCGGACTGTTGTTCGGCAACGGCGGTAGCGGCGGCGCGGCGTCGACCGACGCTACTGGCGGCAATGGCGGTAATGGCGGGCTGTTCTTCGGTGTCGGAGGCATGGGTGGGTTTGGCGGTCCCGGGGCCGTCAACTGCCCCGACACTGCGTCGATATGCAGCATCACCGCCATCGGCGGTCCGGCCGGACAGGGCGGCAAAGGCGGACTAATCGGTGGTGTTGCCGGTATGGACGGCTACCAGACATTGCCGCTCAGTTCCCCAAACTTTTACGGGTACACCCCGTACTCCAACAACCTCAACCCATGGCCCGACACCGGCTACGGCGAAACCGCGGTACTCGCGAACGGATTGGCTAATCCGGACTACGGATACCCGAAGCCGTACTACGTGCCGGGAACCGAAAGCAGCGTCCGACTCGCGGCCGGAACTCCTGTCGCTGGGTGGCTCGACGAATACGGCAATTTCCTAGCGCCGACCAACACTCCATTCCAGGAGGTGTCGATTCCGCCATACGTTGCGCTCGAGCCATACGTGACGTACGTCGTTAAGAACCCCGCGGCTCTGCCCGCGGGGTGGTGGATCGAGCAGTCCGTGACCTCGCCCGGCTTCGGTCAACCCGGCGGAGGAATCCAGTATGCCATCTATGCCTCGCCCGATAAGTCCGTGCAGGGATCCATCCGCGTCCTCTTGGCTTGCGGATACCTGGCATACGCAAAACCGTAGTCGCAGGCACTGCTCTGACGCCGCGGTTGGGCGGCGCAGACCTAAGCGGGCGTCGACCACGGGTCGGCGCTCGCTCTCGTTGGGCACCGTTAGAACAGCGCATCTCCCGTCCTAATACAGTCGTGGAGTGAGTTCCGTCGCCGAGGACGCCGGCCCCGACGCCGTGGCCGAGTTGCCGCGCGAGGTGTGGGCGCTGATCGGGGCGAACGCCGTCATCGCGCTGGGCTACGGCATGGTGGCCCCGGTGCTGCCACAACTGGCCCGCCACTTCGGGGTGAGCATCAGTGAGGCGACATTCATCATTACCGCGTCCGCGGTGGGATATGGGAACGACGACCACTGGCGCTCGACTTCCATAGTTGGCGCTCTGTGCGATCTGCGTACTGCATCCGACGATGGAGGCTCGATGAGGCGCGATCATGGCTGACACCCCGTTTTGGGTGATCCCGGCAATCACTGCGGCGTCAAGCCTGATGGGTACGGTCGTCGGCGGCATCGTGGGGTATTGGAATTCCACGAGAATGCACGAGCGCACCACGGCCACCGAGGAGTCGCGGAGCCGCAACGCGCTGCTCCGCGAGGGCGCGATGGAGTTCATCACCGGGATTGAGAAACTGGACGTGGGACAAGCCGCGTTGGAACGGATTAACCGACAGTGGGGGCCTGCGGCTGCCAGGGTGTTATCCCCTGAAGCCGACGACGAGGGCACCCTCGAGGCCGCCAGGGAGATCTATCCGGCCATTGAAGCCGGCGGGGGCCGCTTACAGATCCTGCTGCGGCTAACCAGGGAGACCGGAGTCCTTGACGACGAAGCCACTCAACTAACCTCCCTGCTCTCCGCAATTCGACTGATGGCTCCGGCCGATGTCGCGGAAGCCGCCCAACGCGTTGCCTACACCGCGATGGCCGTCCGGTTGACCGCCATTGCGGTACCGGACCTCAATCGGCATGCCACTTTCAAATACAACTCGGCGGTCAACGAGTTTTTCAATCTGGTCCGTCATCACATGAGCGTCGAAAACATCGAGTTCGATTTCAACAACGAGAATCTGTTGCTGGAGGTGCTAGAACTAGAGCGCGATTCGAAGGGGCGAACCGCGGCCGCCAAACCCGCCATCAACCAAACACTTCAATAGATTTTGGGTCATAAAAGAGGTCGACCTTGGAACCGTAGGAAAGGTTCTCAACCGGCTGCGTGATGATTTCGATCAACGACGGCGAATGAAAATGCGACATCTTCGTTTCGGGGTGCGGGTGATAAATCCATGCCGGGTAACTTCGCCCCTCAAATATGAGTGAGCAGCGTGCGAATGAGAAGTTCTCTGGGGGATAGGATTCCGTCCACTTCACGTCAGTGAAGGTGTAGTCAGGCTTCAGGAACCTGAAGCAGAACGGTTCGACTGAGACGTTGATGGTGCCCATGAAGGCACCTGATAGGTCGAGTCCTAACTGAGCGAATACCGGAGCTTGGAGTTCGATAGTTCCTGCCGGAAATGGCGAGGATTCAGCTCGGCCAGACGCCACTTGATGGCCCCGTTCGACGATGCCGCTGACCTGCATGCAGTCGCCAGATCTCATGTCGCCTGAGCATAGGAGACTCACTCCCACCCCAGGCGGTCGCCCAGTTGAGCGGCATCGTTAAAGCTGCGCGCCGCAGCCTTCGCTAGCACTTGGCGCCAGGAGGGGGCAGCGTGAGGTCGATGAGGTACTTCTCCGCATAACCGTCGACGCATGCGTTGCCCTGGAACACCACGGTGTGCTGGGTGCCGTCGAAGGTGAGCAGGCTGCCGCCGAGTGCCTGGGCCAGATCGACACCGGACTGATAAGGCGTGGCGGGGTCATTAGTGGTGGAGACCACCAGCACCGGTGGCAGGCCGGTGACCGACGGCCGGTGCGGGGTGCTGGTCGGCGGAACGGGCCAGAACGCACACACCCACAGTGGCGCACCGCCGGTGAACTCTCCGTAGCTCTTAAACGGGGCCGCAATACGTTCGCGGCGGTTCTGCTCGGCGGCCTTGGCGCGGTCGGTCACCGGAGGCCCGTCGACACAGTGGATCGCGGTGAACGCGTCGTTGGAATTGCTGTAGTGCCCGTTCCCGTCGCGTTCCATGTAGGAGTCTGCGAGGGCGAGCAGTGAGTCACCTTGGCCGCCGGTCAGTTCCCGCAGGCCCTCGGTGAGGTCCTTCCAGGTGCTCGGCGAGTACAGGGCTTGAACGGTTCCGGTGAGAGCATCCTGGTAACCCAGGCCGCGAGGGTCTTTGGTGCGTGCGGGCTTGGCCACCAACGGGTCCACGAGGCTGTGGTAGACGTCGACGGCCTTGGTCGGGTCGGTGCCCAATGGGCAGTCCGGCTTCGTGGCGCAGTCCGCCGCGTAATCATTGAAAGCCTGCTGGAAGCTAGCGGACTGTTCGACCTCGGATTCCATCGGATCGGCGGTTGGATCGATGGCGCCGTCGAGGATCATCGCCCGCACCTTGTCCGGAAATGCCTCCGCATAGGCCGAGCCGATCATAGTCCCGTAGCCGTAGCCCAGATAGTTCAGTTTCTCATCATTGAGAGCCGCACGGATCCGGTCGAGATCCTGTGCGACGGTGACGGTGCCGACGTTGGCGAGGAACTCGGTGCCCATCTTGTCGACACAGCGTTGTACGTATTGCTTCACGGAGTCTTCGATGTCGGCGATGCCGGCTGGGCTGAAATCGACGTACGGGTCGGCCCTGTCGGCGTCGTTTTCGGCGTCGGTGTTGCACCGCAGGGCCGGCGTTGACGCGCCGATTCCCCGAGGGTCGAACCCGACGAGGTCGAACCGCTCACGCACTCCGGCAGGCAGCGATTCCATCAGAGTGGCCGCGCCATCAACACCTGACTCACCCGGCCCGCCCGGGTTCATCACCAGCGACCCGATCCGCTGCCCGGTTGCCGGGAAACGGATCAGTGCGATGTGCGCGATCGCACCGTCGGGCTTGGAGTAGTCGACGGGCACGGCGAGGGAGCCGCACTGCGCGCCCTTGGGCGGCTCGCCGGATTGTTCGCAGGCGCCCCACTCGATGAGCGCGTTGGGCTGACTTTTCTGCGCCGCGGGCTTTCCGGCATTCGGGGTACTGCAGGCAGTCGTCGGAAGAAGAAGCAAGACCACCGTGCCCAGCAAGGCCTTCGGATAAAACATCGATTTATGGTTCCATGGATCAACTGCTAGCGGACAAGATTGATCGGCGGGTAGCCGAGGAGGTTTCGACCTTTATCAGGAGCCCAGCTTTCCCTCCTGGCGCTCACCGGCTCGTCGAATCCTGGTAGAAGTGCGGCTCTCGGCGTGTGGCTTTCCTCGCGCTGGCGGCTGGGCCGTATTGATGGGGTAGCAGCGTAGAAGCAATCGCCATGGGCACGGCCCAACGTGGAAGCGGCTGTTAATCTGCTGCCCGAACCGCTC
>Ga0194052_1002033_pt1 | contig 11252 bp, 11 predicted proteins | sample SepL226m_MetaG_FD_160117 | JGI IMG/M metagenome (GOLD analysis project Ga0194052, IMG submission 160117) | Anoxic zone freshwater microbial communities from boreal shield lake in IISD Experimental Lakes Area, Ontario, Canada - Sep2016-L227-6m | ecosystem: Environmental > Aquatic > Freshwater >... | reverse complement strand
GCCGCTGAGTAGCCGCAGGGCGCGGCCTTTCAGTGAGAGTTGGACCGGCGACACAGGCCTTAGGTCTTGCTGATTGTTTCGGCCTTTTTGCCTGGCGCTTTGGTTTTTGCGTCTGGCTCTGCCAAAGAGGGCAGCAAGGGGATGCCGAGTGACAGGCGCACCTTGTTTTCAATTTCGTGTGACAGCTCCGGGTTTTCGCGCAGAAACTCTCTGGCGTTGTCACGTCCCTGACCGATCTTTTCGCCGTTGTAGGCGTACCAGGCGCCGGACTTGTCCAGAATGTTGGCGTTCACACCCATGTCGATGATTTCGCCGTGGCGGCTGATGCCTTCGCCAAACAGAATGTCGAATTCGGCGGTCTTGAACGGTGGCGCCACCTTGTTCTTGACGACCTTGACTTTGGTTTCATTGCCGATCGCTTCGTCACCTTTCTTGATGGTTCCGGTACGCCGGATGTCCAGACGCACTGAGGCGTAAAACTTGAGCGCATTGCCGCCGGTGGTGGTTTCCGGAGAGCCAAACATGACGCCGATCTTCATGCGGATCTGGTTAATGAAGATCACCATGCAGTTGGTCTTCTTGATGTGGGCTGTGAGCTTGCGCAGCGCCTGGCTCATCAGCCTGGCCTGCAAACCCGGCAAAGAGTCACCCATCTCGCCTTCAAGCTCGGCCTTCGGGGTCAGCGCTGCGACCGAGTCAACCACAATCAGGTCAACGGCACCGGAGCGCACCAGGCTGTCCACGATTTCCAGCGCTTGTTCGCCGGTATCGGGCTGGCTGATCAGCAGGTCTTGCAGATTGACGCCAAGGTTTTGCGCGTACTGGATGTCGAGCGCGTGTTCGGCGTCAATGAAGGCACATTGCCCACCAACTTTTTGCATCTCCGCGATGACTTGCAGGGTCAGCGTTGTTTTGCCGGAGGATTCCGGGCCGTAGATTTCGACCACCCGACCGCGTGGCAGGCCACCGACCCCCAAAGCGATGTCCAGACCGAGGGAGCCGGTCGAAACTACCTGGATGTCTTCAATCACCTCGCCCTCACCCAGGCGCATGATGGTGCCCTTGCCAAACTGTTTCTCAATCTGGGCCAGTGCCACCTGCAGGGCTTTGGCTCTTTCGCTGTTGGCGGGGCTTGGGGTTTTGACGGGTGCGTCCATAAAGTACTCCTTGAATGGCAACGGGTTGATTTTGGCTTCGATCAGAGCATCTTCTGGTTTTAACAACAGGCTGGATGCTTGAACAGTAGTTTAACGCAGTTATTGAAATCAACAAGTGGTATTTTTAGTCAATTTGATTTACTATATTGACCATGACTGAAACAGGCAAAACTGTCCACATGCCAGGTTGGCGCCAGGCCCACCTGGGGCACTGGATGAGTCTGGCACTGCAACGCTTTGACGCCCGGGTGCTCTTCCTGATGTCGCGCAATGAGAACGTGCCCCTGGCCTTGTCCAATCTCGCTGCGCGTGGTTGCCTGAGCGCGTCCCACATCCACATTACGCGCCATCTGGCACTGGAGGGGTCGCGCCTGACGGAGCTGGCACAGCGTGCCGGTGTCAGCAAACAGGCCATGGGCAAACTGGTGGAGCAGTGTGAAGCCTGGGGCTTGGTTGGCAGAACGGCTGACCCCCGTGACGCGCGTGCGCGGCGCATTGTGTTCAGCCCGGTTGGGCTGGCCTGGCTGCAGGCCTTTGGCGATGCGGTTGCGCAGGCGCAGGACGAACTCAAGGCGGCCGTTGGGGCAGAGATCGCAACCGTGATGGCCATGGGTCTGGAAGCCTATGCAGCGTGAAACCCTGTCAATTCTGTCGCGAAAATTACAGGCAGATTCGCGGACGCCTAGAATCGCTTGAAAAATGGAAATGCCGGCCTCCGGTTTTTACCCCCATAGGAGACAGACATGCGAATTCTGATTGCGGAAGATGACCAGGTGCTGGCCGATGGCCTGTTGCGAACATTGCGCAGTTCGGGTGCTGCTGTTGACCATGTAGCCAGTGGTGCCGAGGCCGACGCAGCATTGATGACCAACACCGAATTCGACCTGCTGATTCTGGATCTGGGCATACCCAGGATGCACGGCCTTGAGGTCTTGAAGAAGCTGCGGGCGCGTGGCTCTTCTTTGCCGGTGCTGATTTTGACCGCCGCTGACAGCGTTGAAGAGCGCGTCAAGGGGCTGGACTATGGTGCCGACGACTACATGGCCAAACCCTTCAGCCTGCAGGAACTGGAGGCTCGCGTACGCGCCCTGGGCCGACGCGGCATGGGAACGGCCAGCAGCATGATCAAGCACGGGCCTTTGATTTACGACCAGTCTGGCCGGGTTGCCACGATTGATGGCGCCATGATCGAACTGTCGGCGCGCGAACTCGGCCTGCTCGAAGTGCTGCTGCAGCGCGCCGGTCGCCTGGTGAGCAAGGATCAACTGGTGGAGAGACTCTGCGAATGGGGCGAAGAGGTCAGCAATAACGCGATCGAGGTGTACATCCACCGGCTGCGCAAGAAAATCGAAAAGGGCCCGATCCGCATAGCTACGGTGCGAGGACTTGGTTACTGTCTTGAAAAGATCCCGAACTAGGGATCTGACCACATCTCGTGAACATCTTCCATCAGGAACAGCGCTCGCTGTTCGGGGAAATTCTGGACTGGATGCTCACGCCCATGCTCCTGCTGTGGCCTATCAGTCTGGTCTTGACCTGGCTGGTCGCACAAAGCATTGCCGGCAAACCCTTTGACAGGGCGCTGGAGTACAACGCAGGGGCGCTTGCGCAACTGGTCCATGTCAGCAACAACCGGGTGCAATTCAACCTGCCGCTACCAGCGCGAGAGTTGCTGCGAGCCGACGACTCCGACACGGTTTACTACCAGGTGCTGGGCAACCGCGGAGAGTTCCTCAGTGGCGAGCGTGATTTGCCTTTGCCGGCCGAGGACGAGAAAGTCTTTTTTGGTGAAGTCCGGATCCGTGATGCTGAAGTCCACGGTGTGGATGTCAAGATTGCCTACACCTGGGTCAAATTGCCATTGCCAGGGGCCAGACCGGCTCTGGTGCAAGTGGCCGAAACCCTCGAAAAGCGATCGGTGCTGGCGACCGAAATTGTCAAAGGTGTCATGCTGCCGCAGTTTGTCATCCTGCCGATGGCAGTACTGCTGGTCTGGCTGGCTCTGGTGCAGGCCATCAAACCTCTGAATCAGCTTGAAGAGCGGATCCGTGCGCGCAAGCCAGACGACCTGAGCCCAATCGATGCGCGTGCCGTGCCACTGGAAGTCGCACCGCTGGTGTCCTCGGTCAACGACTTGTTGATGCGACTGAAAGACTCGATCGCGACGCAAAAGCGCTTCCTGGCCGACGCCGCCCACCAATTGAAAACGCCGTTGGCGGGCTTGCGCATGCAGGCGGATCTGGCGCAACGGGAAGGTGCCAATACCGAAGAGCTCAAACAGTCGCTGCGCCAGATCGGGCGTTCCAGCATCCGTGCCACGCACACGGTCAATCAGTTGCTGGCGCTGGCCCGGGCTGAGAGCAGCGGTTCGGCGATGCCACGCAGCAGCTGCGATCTGGCCGAGTTGACGATGGAAGTCGTGCGCGACTGTGTGCCGCGTGCCATGGAAAAATACATCGACCTCGGTTTTGAGGGAACGCAGCCAGGCGCCGAAGGCGGCCAGCTTGCCGGCAATCCGACCCTGCTCAAGGAACTGATCCGGAATTTACTAGACAACGCCATCAACTACACACCTTCCAGCGCCGAGCGGCCCGGGGTCATCACAGCCCGCGTGCTGACCGACCCTTTTGGCAAGACTTTGGTATTGCAGGTTGAAGATTCCGGCCCCGGCGTGCCGCTGGCGGAACGCGAACTGATTTTTCGACCTTTCTATCGTGCCCTGGGTACCGAAGTCGACGGCTCCGGTCTGGGCCTGCGCATCGTGATGGAGATCGCCTATCTGCACAATGCCACGGTCGCCATGGAGGACACGCGTCCCGGGCAATCGCCGCCCGGAGCGCGTTTCAATGTGCGCTTTGTCGCCGAATCCGGCAGCGCTGCCAGTGCGCAGTGATCATTTGCACGCCACCAGCGCCTTGCCGCCCAAAGCAGATTTCAATTCGCCCAAACGCGCTTGAAGTGCCTCGTCCGCGGCGGGCAATCGCAGCATGATGCCGGTGGACTGCGCACGCTCCTGCAGCACACGCGCGGTGCGCACACCACGCTGACTCAGATTGGCCCGTGCTGCATCCGCCGCCGCCTGGGTCGCAAAGCCGCCGAGCGACAGACCCCACTGCAGCGCCGGATCGGTCAGTGGCTCAAAGCGCAAATTCAAGGAAGCCAGTTCGGAGCGCTTCTTCGCGAGGATCTCGGGGCTGGCATATTTGCCCATGTAGACAATCCAACGTGCCGGCTCTGTTGCATTGCTCAGAGCCCAGGATCCTGGTGGCAGGAGGGAAGCCAAGGCAGCGCGTAAGGAGGTGGTCTGAACTTCATCAAAAGGACCTGCCTGCAGGCATACGGTCGATTTACCGGACGTCGCTACCGTTTCCGACTGAAGTACCTCCTGGGCCGTCAGCAGATGCAGGGCCTCTGGCTTGATCTGGCGCTGCAGACGCTGTGGCTCCGTTTGCTGTTCCGGCCCCCAAGCTGGAAAGACGCGTTCGGTCCAGGCGAAATACAGGCCATTGACCAGCAGCAAGGAGAGGACCAGAAAACGCAGCATATGAAAACTCAGGAAGGGTCGCCAGACGATGCGCCGATTGGGCGCACGCTGACCTCGGCGCTGGTTACAGCGACCAAACCCTGTGCAGTTCCAAGCTGCAGCGCACCGCAGCGGTCCACCCCCTGGGCGATGCCGACGGTCCCGTTACTGAGCGTCACAGCCACGTTGCGCAGCGCATCAAGGCGATTGAAGTCTGCCTGAAATGGGGCAAAGCCGAGCTGCTCAAATACTTTGATGGTTTGCACCAGTGGCGCTGCGATTTTCAGCAGTGCTTGGGGCCTATCCAGGTCCGGCAGCAGTTCCTGCAGCCATGCTGGTGGCGTGGCAAGGCCGGTGCCATCGCGTGGCCGGATGTTGATGCCGACGCCGACCACGACATACCGGCTGCTGCCGAAACTGGCTGTTTCGATCAGAATCCCGGCCAGCTTGCGTCCTTGCCACCAGACATCGTTCGGCCATTTCAGGCGTAAATCAGGGTGCAGGCTCTGAACAATGCTCAGACCCACAGCCAGCGACAGGCCGGACCAATCGCCAGGTGCCAAGGGCAGGCCAAGAGAAAAAGTGAGGTCACTGGACCACTGACGTCCAAGGCGACCACGGCCAGCGCTTTGCTGCTCGGCCAGTAACAGCACGGGCTGGGTCTGCCCGTCGCGGGCACGGCGCATCAATTCACTGTTGCTTGAATCAATCTGTGCCAGCACCTCGAAGTGAAAACCTGGCAGATCAGGCGCGATGGCCTGCTCGATCGGCTGCGCTGGCCAGTCCATTGCGCTGTTCATCGCGTCGACTAGCCACGTCTGCGCTTGGGCGCCAGCAGCGTGCCACGACAGTCCTGGGAGCCACACCAGCAGGGGTACTCGGCTTTCAGCTTGGGTGTGTAGCGCTCATGCAGGATCAGGCCGTAGTCGTAGTTGAGCTCTTCGCCGGCCTGGATGTTGCGCAAGGCCTTGATGAAGATGCGTCCGTCCTTTTCGTCGGCTTCGCAGTTGGCGCTGCAGGCGTGATTGATCCAGCGCGATGAATTGCCACCGACCTTGGCATCGATCACGCGGCTCTCATTGATGTGAAAATAAAACGTGTGGTTCGGGTCGGTCGGATCGTGGGGATGGCGCTGCTGCGCCTCGGGCCAGCTGATGATCTCGCCGACGTACTCAATCAGCACCTCACCTTCGGCGATATCCTGCAGGGCGAACACCCCTCTGCCGTGCACGCCGGAGCGGCGGACCTGGATGCGGCGGCTGGCTGAGCTGGTGGTATTTTTGGACACAACTGAAAAATTTGGTATGGTGAACTCGTATGGGCGCGTGTGTGCGCGCTCACGTGTAGGTGCGTGCGCCCGTGCGCCCGCGAGAAAATGGATTGTAAAGTCAGATGAAGAATACAGCTTTCACCAAAACATTGGTCATTGCCGAAAAGCCCTCGGTTGCTCAGGACATTGTGCGGGCCCTCACCACGGCATCCGGTAAATTCGAGAAGCACGACGAGCACTTCGAAAACGAAAAGTACGTCGTTACCAGTGCCGTCGGGCATCTGCTTGAGATTCAGGCGCCCGAGGAATTTGACGTCAAGCGTGGCAAGTGGAGCTTTACCCACCTGCCGGTGATCCCGCCGCACTTTGACGTCAAGCCCATGGACAAGACCAAAACACGGCTTAATGCCATCGTCAAGCAGGCCAAGCGCAAGGACGTAGGGGCCCTGATCAACGCCTGCGATGCCGGGCGCGAGGGGGAACTGATCTTCCGTCTGATCCAGCAGTACAGCAAGGTCAAGCTGCCGGTGCAGCGCCTTTGGCTGCAGTCGATGACGCCGCAAGCGATACGCGACGGCTTCGATTCACTGCGCAGCGACCAGCAGATGCTGCCCCTGGCCGATGCGGCGCGCTGCCGCAGCGAGGCCGACTGGCTGGTGGGCATCAATGGCACGCGCGCCATGACGGCCTTCAATTCACGCGATGGCGGCTTCTTCTTGACCACTGTGGGTCGCGTGCAGACGCCAACCTTGAGTGTGGTGGTGGAGCGCGAGGAGCAGATTCGCAAGTTCATCAGCCGCGACTACTTCGAGGTCCACGCCGTCTTTGGCGCCAGCGCTGGCGAGTACAACGGCAAATGGTTTGATCCGGCCTGGAAGAAGGCTGCTGCCAATCTGGCGGCCGGCAATACGGAGGAGCCAGATGCTGAACTGAAGGCCGATCGCCTCTGGAGCGAGCGCGAGGCGCGCGCCATCGCCGATGCCGTGCGGGGCCAGAAGGCCAGCGTTACGGAAGAAAGCAAGCCGACAACCCAAGCCTCCCCTTTGCTGTTCGACCTGACCAGTTTGCAGCGTGAAGCCAACGGCAAGTTCGGCTACTCGGCCAAGACCACGCTGTCGATCGCACAAAGCCTGTACGAACGCCACAAGGCGCTGACCTACCCGCGCACCGATTCGCGCGCCTTGCCGGAAGACTACGTGCCGGTGGTGAAACAGACCTTCGAGATGCTGGCCGGTAGTCCCATGAAGCACCTGGCCCCGCATGCGGCCACCGCGCTCAAGAGTCACTACATCGTCAAGAGCAAACGCGTTTTCGACAACGCCAAGGTCAGCGACCACTTTGCCATCATTCCTACCTTGCAGGCGCCACATGGCCTGAGCGAAGCCGAACAGAAAATCTACGATCTGGTGGTGCGGCGTTTTATGGCGGTGTTTTTCCCCAGTGCAGAGTATCAGATCACCACCCGAATTAGCACTGCAGCCGGGCATCATTTCAAGACCGAAGGCAAGGTCCTGGTCAAGCCGGGCTGGCTGGCGATTTACGGCAAGGAAGCGGCAGAGGAGGCCAGTGACGGTGACGGCAAGAGTTCCGGAAACCTGGTGCCGGTTCAAGCCGGCGAACTGGTCAAGGCGCAGACCGTTGAGCCCAAAGCCCTGAAAACCCGACCGCCGGCGCGCTACTCGGAAGCCACACTGCTCGGCGCCATGGAAGGTGCCGGCAAGGCCATTGAAGACGACGAATTGCGCGCTGCCATGCACGAAAAGGGTCTGGGTACACCAGCCACACGATCGAGCATCATTGAAGGCCTGATCGCCGAAAAATACATGCTGCGCGAAGGGCGTGAGCTGATACCGACGGCCAAAGCCTTCCAGCTGATGACGCTGCTCAGAGGCCTGGGGGTAGAAGAACTCTCCAAGGCCGAGTTGACGGGCGAGTGGGAGTACAAGCTGGCGCAGATGGAACACGGCAAGCTCAAGCGCGAGACCTTCATGGCCGAGATCGCCGCCATGACCGAGCGCATGGTCAGAAAAGCCAAGGAGTACGACCGCGACACCGTGCCCGGTGACTACGCCACCCTGCAGGCGCCATGCCCCAACTGCGCCGGTGTCATGAAAGAAAACTACCGCCGTTACAGTTGCACCGGCAAGAGCGGGAGCGAAGAAGGCTGCGGTTTTTCTTTTGGCAAGACGCCGGCCGGACGCACCTTTGAAGTCGCCGAGGTCGAGCAGTTCCTGCGCGATCGAAAAATCGGTCCGCTCGACGGCTTCCGCTCCAAGGCGGGGTGGCCCTTCACGGCCGAAATGATCATCAAGTTTGACGAAGAGAGCAAGAACTTCAAGCTCGAATTTGATTTTGGCGACGACAAGAAGGGAGAGGAAAGTGGCGAGTTGATCGATTTCTCGGCGCAGGAGAGTCTGGGTGCCTGCCCCAAATGCGGCGCCGCCGTGTTCGAACACGGCAAGAGTTATGTATGTGAAAAGTCAGTGCCCACACACGCGCAAGCCACGCCCAGTTGTGACTTCAAGAGCGGCCAGATTATTTTGCAGCAGCCGGTGGTGCGTGAGCAGATGAGCAAACTGCTGGCTACGGGCAAGACCGATCTGCTAGACAAGTTTGTCTCCATGCGCACGCGCCGCGGCTTCAAGGCCATGCTGGCGTGGGACGCAGCGGCCGGGAAAGTGAACTTCGAGTTTGCGCCGAGCAAGTTCCCGCCGCGCAAGACCGCTGCCAAAGCCTTTACCGGCGCCGCTGTCAAGGCCGGCGCTGCGGTGAAGGCGGTGGCGAAAAAGGCAGCCGTCAAGAAGCCAGCCGGCAAAGTAGCCGTCAAGAAAGCAGCGGTCAAGAGCGTCAAGGCGCCGCGCAAGACCACGGCGGGCACCGGCCTGCAGCCCAGCGCGGCACTGGCCGCCGTGATCGGTTCAGATGCCGTGGCGCGGCCGCAGGTGATCAAGAAACTGTGGGATTACATCAAGGCCAATGGCTTGCAGGACGCTTCCAACAAGCGTGCCATCAACGCCGACGCCAAGCTGCTGCCGATCTTCGGCAAGCCGCAGATCACAATGTTTGAACTGGCCGGAATCGTCGGCAAGCATTTGGCATAACATCACAATTCTTCACACAGGAGAGTGTCATGAACCAAACCACTTCTACCGCCGGATTCACGCTGGTCAGTTCGGAGATCAAGGCCGACTCCATGATTGCTCAACGCTTTGAGTACAACGGTTTCGGCTGTTCCGGAGACAACCAGTCGCCCGCGCTCCAGTGGAGCGGCGCGCCGGCTGGCACCAAAGCCTTTGCCGTGACCGTCTACGACCCCGACGCACCCTCCGGGTCCGGTTGGTGGCACTGGGTGGTGATCAACATCCCGGCCGATGTGACTGAACTGGCGCCCAACGCGGGCGCCGAGGGCGGCGCCCATCTGCCCAAGGGCGCACGCCATGTGCGCATCGACTACGGCGTGGCGGCTTGGGGTGGTGTCGCGCCGCCACCGGGCGACGCGCCGCACCGCTACGTCTTCACCGTGCACGCGCTGAAAGAGATCCTCGATATTCCTCTAGACGCCACCGCAGCGCTGGCCGGTTTCATGATCAACGCCACCAGCCTGGGCAAGGCCAGCTTTACCGCACGCTACGGAAGGCTTTGAGCCTGGGATCCGTCATTGCGAGCGCAGCGAAGCAATCCATGTCACAGTTCGCCAACATGGATCGCCGCGGCCTGCGGCCTCGCGATGACGATGCATTGCTGTGGTCTCGCTACGCAGCAAAGCGGCGATCCAGTCAGTCCGCCTCCGGCATCTGGCCATCAATGTAATACCAGCGCCCATCTTCGCGCACAAAGCGGCTGATCTCATGCATGCGCTGCGCGCGGCCATGCTCGCGGCAGCGCGCCACAAACTCCACCACGCCGGCATCACCCGACTGTTCGGAGTCGCGGACTTCCAGTCCTAGCCATTTGAGCGGTGCCAGTTCAAGCTCACCCGGTGCTGTGGCCGGGTACCAGGTTGCCATCAGATAGTCGCCCAGGCGCAAGACATAGGCGCTGTAACGCGAACGCATCAATGTCTCGGGTGTTGGCGCATGTTCACCGAGCTTGAGCCCCAGGTGCCAGCGGCCGCAACACTCGGCATAGGATTGAGCGCTGCCGCAGGGACAGGGCAGGTGGCCCGGCTGCATGGTTCAGAGTTGCAGGCGCAGCGTCTTTGCGATGGCCTTGAGCGCTTCCGGGCTGTCCCATTCCTGGGCGCCGTAGTATTTGTCAACGACCTTGCCCTGTGCATCCACCAGCAGCGTCAATGGCAGGCGATCGGCGCCCAACATGTTTTCGAGCTGCAGTCTGCTGTCAATGAAATGGCTGAAAGTGGTTCTCGATTTAGTCAGGAAGCCCTTGGCAGCGTCCGGGTAGTCATCGGTTGAAATGCCAATCATCGTCAGCTGTTTGCCAAGCTTGCTGCGCGAGAGTCGCTCCAGCGACCCCATTTCCTGACGGCACGGACCGCACCAGCTGGCCCAGACGTTGATGATCAGCGGCTTGCCGCGAAACTCCGACAGCTTGCGCGGCGGCCCGGACAAACCCTGCATCTGTATGTCGCGAAGGGTTCCGCCAATCTCGACCTCACCCGGCGTTTTTGCCAGCGCCAGCGATGAAGAGCTGACAAGGCAGAACAGCAGCAGTGACAAAATCGATTTCATTCGCGGAAGTCTACCAGCCACCCGAACTTGAGGGTCGGTCCTTGCTGGCGCGTTCATAGAAGGGCATCACTTTGGGCAGATTTTTTTCAATCAGGGCGATGCGCGATTTGCCTGAGGGGTGGGTGGAGAGCCACTGCGGCGGCGCGCCCTTGCTGGCTGCCCCCATTTTTTCCCACAGGCTGACGCCGGATCGCGGGTCGTATCCGGCACGCGCCGCCAGCTCCATACCGACCAGGTCGGCTTCGGATTCGTCCTCCCGGCTGAATTCCAGCGTCAACAGGTTGGCGCCACCTCGCGCCAGACCGTCCGTCAGGCGCGGATCTACACCAAGAACACCGGCTGCAACTGCGCCGCCGATTCGCGCCGCGCCTTGTGTCACGGCACTCTTTCCCATCCGCTCGCGGGCGTGCTCGCGCAGCGCATGGGCGATTTCGTGTCCCATGACCATCGCCACCTCGTCATCCGAGAGCTTGAGCTGCTGCAGGATGCCGCTGTAAAAGGCGATTTTTCCGCCCGGCATGCAAAACGCATTGATTTGCTGACTGCCGATCAGGTTGACCTCCCAGCGCCAGTCTTTGGCGCGCGAATTCCAGGCGGCGGCAAAGGGGATGATG
>Ga0194052_1002029_pt1 | contig 11266 bp, 8 predicted proteins | sample SepL226m_MetaG_FD_160117 | JGI IMG/M metagenome (GOLD analysis project Ga0194052, IMG submission 160117) | Anoxic zone freshwater microbial communities from boreal shield lake in IISD Experimental Lakes Area, Ontario, Canada - Sep2016-L227-6m | ecosystem: Environmental > Aquatic > Freshwater >... | reverse complement strand
GATTCAGCGCGCCCGGATTGCTCGATCTGCGACCCACGCCGCTCAGCCCCGTCTTTCCGGGAACCGAGATTCATGCCACCGCCCTGGACAATCTGCTCACCGCCAGGTTTTTGCGTCAGGCGCCGGCGGTGGTTGTTGCCGTGATCATTTCGCTCCTGGGCCTGCTCACCGGAACTGTCGTCGCGTTTAGCCGGAAAGCCTGGCAGAGCGTGCTGGTCTTCGCCTTTTTCCTGCCCGTCCCCGCCCTGGGGGCGTTTGTTGCCTACCCGTTTGGCTGGTGGTGGCCTCTGGTGGTCACTGAAGGAGCTGTGGCCGCCGCACTGGTCGGCGGTGTCGTGCTTAACTATGCCACCGAAGGCCGGCAAAAAGCCTTCTTGAGGCGCGCCTTCAAACACTACCTCGGGGCCGAGGTCATCGATCAGATTGTCGCTGATCCCAGCCGCCTGCAGCTCGGTGGCGAAAAGCGCGAGCTGACTCTTTTCTTCTCTGATATCGAGAAATTCTCTTCCTTCTCCGAAAAGCTGGACCCCGAGACGCTCACCAGTCTCCTGAATGAGTATCTGACGGACATGACCGACATCATCATCGAGGAAGGCGGATACCTGGACAAATACATTGGCGACGCCATCGTGGCATTTTGGAATGCCCCAGCCGCCCAACCCGATCACGCCGTCCGCGCGGTTCGCACTCTGCTGCGCTGTCAGCGGATGCTGGCACAAAAGCGCCCGCATTACAAGGAGCGGACTGGCGTCACGCTCAAGGCCCGCATTGGCATGAACAGCGGCGAGGTCACCGTCGGCAACATGGGATCGCGAGATCGTTTCAATTACACGGTGCTCGGTGACGCCGCCAATCTGGCGGCACGACTCGAGGGCGCGAACAAGGTCTTCGGCACCTATAACCTGGTCTCAGAGCAGACCTGGCTGCAGACACATGGTCAGTTCCTTGGCCGAGAACTGGGGCGGATTCGGGTCGTTGGCCGTGAGCAGCCGGTGCGGGTCTATGAAGTTCTTGGTTTTGCCGGTGAACCGGAGTCTGGGTTTCTGGCCGACTTTGAAGCGGGTGTTAAACTCTGTCTGGCAGGCCAATGGCAGGAGGCGATGGAACGGTTCGAACGCCATCCTGAAGACCCTCCCAGCATCGCCTACGTGGCTCAATGTCGAACCCGATTGACTGACGGTTCAGGAACCTGGGACGGCATTTGGAGCCTGACTGAAAAATGATGGCCGCGGCTTCTTCCGATGCGTGCTGGCGCGCCGGGGTTGTCCCGTGCTCCGCAGAATGAAATTCTGCGACACAGCAGATTGAAAATTCGCCGTATTCTTTTTTTCATAATCAGCGTAAGTTGCTGATAACCAACACAATACTCTTGCCGATTTGATTTGCATTATTTAATACGGTCTAACATAATTCTAACGATATAACCGGAATTATTAAATATAGAAAAGCAAAATATGAAAGTGATAAGAAAAGAATATCCTCGCGTTAGATGCTGTTTTCAACACGGCAAAACTCGATACCAAGTCGACTTGCGAAAAAAGAATTATTTGGGGCAGCAATTCAAGGGTTTCAGTTCTCGCGATAAGGCATTGGAATTCGCCCAACGGATTGGCTCCAAGGTCTCAATCGGTGGACTGGACGCAATCTCGAACATTATTGAGGATGCCCGTATTCGCTCGTGGCAGGAACAATTATCGGTTTATGGCAAATCTCTCGAGCAAGCGATGCAAGTTGCTCTCGACCAATTCTCCAAAGAGTTTGATGCAAAGGAAAGTTTATCGGTATCTGGTTTGATGAGCATTTGGTTCGATGATAGAAAAGTAGATAAATTGAAACCCATTAGACCAAGATCGTTGGATACACTCCGCAAGATGTCAAATATGTTTAAGGTCGATTTTGCAGATACAAAGATTGCTGAAATGGATCAAGCAAGGATTGAAACATATCTCGAGTCTAAAGAGGTTGGCAATGTTATGCGAAAGAATATTAAGAGTTATTTAGGGCAATTCTTTAATTGGTCGATTGTTAAGAAATATCACAATGAAAATCCTTGTAAGCATATCAAAATAAGCATCAAACAAGTTGCCGTTAAGTTATTCACGGCAGAGCAATGTAATGCGATTATGACTGAAGCATTACAGCATAAAGACATAACCGCTTATTTTGCCCTGGCATTGTTTGGTGGCGTAAGACCCGAAGAAATAGATAAGATGAATTGGGATACAAATATTAAGATGAACAGTAGGGAGGTATTCATTCAATCCGACATATCCAAGACAAAGAAAGATAGGATGTTTAAGATGTCAGATACCTTGTATGAATGGTTGAATTATTGCAGAGAGAATAGCAACTTACTTGTCCCGACATTTAATATTAGGAATAGAAAATCGGAGGTGTGGAAGAAATTGCCATTCCCTTGGATACAAGATGGAATGCGTCATAGTTTTGCCTCTTATCACTACGCAAAGTTTCATTCATTGGACGATCTAAGATGGATAATGGGCAATTCACCTGGCATCATAGAACGATGCTATAAAGGTATAATTCCAGAGGAAGAAATAAGTAAGTTCTGGAGTATCTTACCTCCTAAAGAATAAAGGTTGTCAGAATTCTGCTAACCTTAATAATTCAACCCCTGGGGGATTAACTCCAAGGGGTTTTTTAATGCCCCTGTAGCATTGCGTAAAGCATCATTTAAGACACTCAAACGCAATAGGGGCGAGATTATACCTAATGTTTAATTAGCATCGCAATTTGAGTATTCCAAACGTTATCCAGATCACCCCTAAACTTGTTCAAGTCCTGTATTCTATCTTCCGGCAAGTTCCATTTGTCGATCAAATCAGATTGGATTTTACGTTCAAACAATTCATTGAGATTAGACCTAATATTCTCCAAACCCGCAATAGCGGATTGCTTGTCGATGATTTTATCTTGAGTTTGTTTTAGCAATAACTCCGAAAGTAAGCATTTGTTTTTATCTCTACACAATAACCAATACTCGGTCGATTCGGGGGCAGGTAATCTTAACTCTGAGTAGTTGTTAGTAATCCATTGCTCCAAGGTTAGACCATCTGTATTAGGATTATCCCAATGAACTCGACCTGATATATCAAAACCATATCGACCACGGGGGGATGCCTTATGTCGCTTTGCTCGAGATAATACCTCTTTTGGGATGCCTAATGCCAAGGATGCTTGTTTGATGCCGCTAAATATTTTGTGCATAGTGTTATATTGTTTATGTAATCACATATAGATATAAGAACTAAGTGTGTTATTCGATTTTATTTAGTTTGCCACACCCTCAGGCAAGTCTCGACCCAGCTTAAAAGTCTAAAAAGCGTTCAAAAAGAATACTTATTAGGGTATATCCAATGCCCATTGGCTTAGCTCTAATGCCCCAAGGATGCATCCTGATTAACAAGACCACACAATACAGCATCCCCATACCCAATGCGTTAAAAGGCAAAATCCAATGTGGGTCAGAATTCTGACAAACACTGGCAATTCTGTTTGTCCAATATTGGACGAACAAAAGAACCATTGGCAAATCCAATGTGGGGCAGAATTCTGCACCACACTGAAGAACCATAGGCAATATTTGCCTACCACTATACTTAATCCTAACCACTATATTTAATCACTTTAACGTTAATGCCCCTATGAATAGGGCTATTTGACTTGAGTTCTAAAATCGGTAGAATGAGTTTATGATTATTTTAACAATGCAAATAGAGAGATTGAAACAGGGAGAAAGCAAGTTCGACAAAGTTGTCGAAGTTGTATCGACCTAACATTTGGCAGAATTCTCCTGAATGTTCTGAAAAAGAAAACAAATCAGTTTAATCTCTTGTTCTTTGGTATATCGCAATACGAGTGAGAGATGGATGAGAGTAATATAATAAGTTGCGTGTTTGTGTTATATCTGATATAGTTATTCGATAGTGGGATTTTCATACAACACAACCCAATAGAAATATTGGGTTTTTATTTTGCGAAGATAGTTCGATTATTTTTGTGTTATTCTTTGATTGCTCACTATTTATACAGTGAATGGCAATAACGCTATTCACTAAATAAAGGACAATATGAAACAAACACAAGCAGAGAAGCAGAAATACTATGAAGAATACAGGGCGAAACGACTAAATGCAGGTTGGAGCACGTTTTATCGATTATTACCATCAGACCTTGCTTCTGAACTATCGCGAATAATCGTAAAACATAAAGCGGAGCACTGGGACGTTTGGCAATCGATGAAAAATCAAAACAAGGTTTAACTAATATATGAAAATACCCACCCAACTAAAAGATGCTCACTTTGTTAAAATCAATTACAAGGAAAAGGGATGTAAAATTGACAACTGGAAGGAGCTAGAAAATCAAATCGACTATGAGACATTATCCGCCTGTGGTAATACGAGAATTGATAAGACCAATTATGGAGTAGTAAGCTGGAGTAGTAAGTTGGTATTCATCGACATAGATGATTTTCTCAGCCCTATAATCAAACAACTGTTGCCTATGTTACCAGCAACATTTAGCATCAAAACCGGGCATGGTTATCATTTATACTACAATCTCGAAAGTGATAAGGATGAAGGAGCAGTAAAGGTAAGTTCAAATAGTAAGGAGTTATTCAGTATAAGAAAAGGAAGTTCATACGTTATGGGACCTGGCAGTATTCATCCGGAGGGTCTGGAATATATGGTTCATCTAGATATACCTATCGCTGATATATCAGGGGAGATACTAAAGCAGTTAAAAGATAAAGCGGAGGAATTGGTTAGCCAGAGTGAGCATAATGTAGAAATGCCTGTGAGTGAAAAGATAGTAGATACAACTCCAGAACCTCCCCAACTACCTCCGGCAAGCAAGAATGATTATTCTCACTTGAGATATGAGGATAAAATATCGTTTCTCTACCCGGAACACGGGAAGGGAATACCCGTGAAGAAAAAGATCCAATTCATCAAAATCCAAGGCGGATCGATGCTGGGGTATGATATGAAGGACAGAAGCAACCCAACAGTTAAGCGATATAAGACAGATTTGATAACCGAGTTATCGACGAAAAAGGAATTGGAGATTAAGGATTTATTTGATTCAAGTATGCTGAAAATGTCGAGTGCAGAACTGGAAGCATTATCTAATAGTCCAAATTACATAAATAATCGCTTTCTTGCGCCTGGTAAGTCGCTGTTAATCGCTGCCGATTCGCATAGTGGAAAATCAGTATTGTGTTTTCAATTACTGATTGGATGGGCGCTGGGCAAATCAGTAGTTGGATTATCACCGCATAGGAAGTTGAGAACCTTATATCTGGGCAACGAAGATGATAGATTTATTATACAGAGTTTATTCACGGCAAATCTGAAAATGGCGAAGTTATCAGATGAGGAAGAAAAATACGCCTGTAAGAATATAAGAATGCCTGACACGTATCGTCTCGACATATTTGAGCTTGCCGATCAAGTCTTGCGAGAAGCAATTAAGGACAATAATCCATACAATCTAATAGTGATTAATCCTATGTCGAATTATATCTCGGAGGATCTGAATAGTTCTATGGCTGCCCAGATCTTTTGCCAGAAAATAGATGACCTGCAAAGAGAGTTTAATGTTGCTTCGATAGTTATTTGCCACAACAACAAAAGTGGATCAATAGCAGGCAATCGAGGTTTTGAGAATAGATTTAGATCCGTCATCACGTTGTCGAGAGAGTCAGCAGGGAATAATATATACAAGATGAGCATAATGAAGGGGGCATCAGCTTGTGGATTTAGGGAGCAGTTTATTAAGTTTAACGACCTACTGCCCGAGTACTTTTATTGGTTGCCCGTGAATAAGGGTGAAGTTCCTACGCATAACGCGGATAATGAAACAGATAAAAAGATACTTAATGCCATCCCCTTTGGACCGAAGGAGTTTATTACAATGAAGGATATCGAGGTGTCGAGTGGGATTAAATATCTGACGGCGGCAAGAAGAATGCCTTCGTTAGTTGAGAAAGGTATTGTTCATAAATGCTCGGATTCTTATCCGCCTGTGTATTACAGAGTCTCTCGAGAGAGTGAAGAAAGCAATGATGCTTTTCGCGAGTTTGAGGATAGAAAGGTTATAGAACCATGCTTTTCGCGGTAATAAGTAGGTTTATCAGAGGTTTATCATTCGAGGTGTCGATGATAAAGTGCGTGATAAACATGTTTATCAGAGGTTTATCATTTTGGATTGTGGTATTCATTGGGGTTTATCATAGGTTTATCATAGGTTTATCATTATGATAATCTCTTGGTTTACCAGTTTATCACACACTCCCCCCCCCGAAGGGGGGAGTATGATAAAGTGACTGATAATGTAAAAGTAAGATAAAGTGCAAAAAAGTATAAGTAAGTAAGTAAAAAACAAAACAGATTAGAAATAAAAGAAAGGTAATAACAAGATGAGAAACAAAACAAAGCGGAATATAGAAACAACCTCATTTGAGAAAGTATTGGATGAATTAGGTTATGTAGGAACACTATGGTTTAGTAAATATCGCCCGATGACAGTTCCTGATAGATGGATAATGGAACCATACTACACTCAACCTCGGTCCATTGTAATATCGGTTATACGAAACTACTATGAGGCGAGAGGATTTAACATATCTCGACCGACCATAAGCAAGGCATTGCGAGCAGTCGAATTGAATATGCCAACACCACAACCAGGGGAAAGAGAGGAATTGTTCTAACAATATGATAAAAACAATAGAACAAATGATAAATAGAGATGGCTCATTCACGGCAACCACTACTCAATTCGATGAGATGTTATCGCTAATGCATCATCGAACATATAAGCGTGGAGCGATTGCGTTTCTATTACTAATGAAATGGATAATCAAAGTTGGTAAAGATAGATACGTTCTAACCGATAAATGTAAAAACGCATTAGAATATGAAACGGAGAGAGTATTTCGTGAGATCGATTTACTGAAAAGATTGCTGTTATATCTCTGAAATTCTGTTGTGCAGAATTCTGCCTAACAGAAATCAATAGGTAAAATATATATGTTTAAGTTGTCAAGATGATAGTTATTAGTAGTGTTAGTAAATGGTCTTCTAACACTTCTACAAAGAAATAATAGACCTAAAGAAAAGGATAGCGGAACAATCGCTACAGAAAATATGATTAACAGAAATTACATTAAAAAGTTCGTTTCAACATTCAAAAAGCAAGGGCATCGAGTAATCGATTCTACAAGCATTAACACAGTAAAATCTGAAATGGTTAAGAATAATCTCTACCCTCAGCAAACTACCGAAAAACAACTAGACAAAATATGTCCAGTTGTTTCTGATAAAGTAGCAAAGGATTTTGACGGACAACCTGTTCCAATGAGTAATCCACCTCCCCACAAATTACCTCAATATTCAACCGACCCATTTATGAAAAAGGTTATTGAAAAGGCAAAAGAGGTAGAAAAATCAAAAGAGGTTCAACCTCCTCGATTACCATCACGTATCGAGTTAGATGAGGAAGCAATTCAATCTCAACTTAATTACCGCCAACATACAACCAAGGACGGCCACCAGTGGAGCATATATAATCGAAAAATGGTATATCCAACAGGTTGTTCGGATAAATGCATTCGGAATATGATTGCTCGAGAGAATGTAAAAAGAATAGAGATTGGCAAAAAACCCTTTTTGACTTATGATGAGTTTGTTGAGTTTGATAAAGAGAGAGATAATCCTAAAATCCCTGGGGTTACATATCTTCAGTATCAATCTCCCAACAGTATCTCGAAGCAATGCCCGCAATATATTGTGAAGGAGAAATACTATTTGATGAGAGAAAGAGGAACAACGTTCGTTTTCAATAATTGTGATGGTCGAGGAGCATCCGTAAAACGATGTTTAAGATTGCAGAAACATACTAATTCAGACGAAGCAGCGTGCGGTAGCAAAAATTCGATCAAACATTCTGATCAAAGTAATCCGCTCGTGGATATATCGCAAAACGAACACGATAACATTCTATCGAGCAAACCGTCGTTAGATAATCTATTGAATGCTTATGTTTTGGTTAATAATGATAGACCTAAGTTTATGGACGAAAGCGATATTTCAAATCTCGGGACTGAAATGAACTTTTCATTGACTCAAAATATATTTTAACAACTTCGAGATAGGGGTCCTATATTTCATACCCTATCTCCTATCCCCAAGAGACCATCGTTAATATTGTTCGATGGTCTCTTTTTTTATTCGATGCTCACTCGGCCAACTCGTCAGAATTCTGACAACTTGAGTTTTAACCGTGGTCGAGCGGCCTTTGACAAATTTGCCAAAGGCGGCTTTTATCGCTCCCAGAGGTTGTTTTTAGGCGTCCTGGCGTCGAGATGCCGTGGATATGGCGGATTGGAGGTTCAGAGCGTAGAAATGGCGAATAATGCCGTTTTGGGGGGGTGGTCCAACCCTTGCCGTGAGTTTTAGACCAAACCCTTATTAAAAATGAAATGGCAATGGGCATCCTGGCAATGGCTGGCGAGGATTTATGTTATAACAACTTCTAACGTCCTGATGGCGTTTTAATCACCAATGAATGCTCCAAAACCCCTGAAAACATTCATATATGCTAAACAATGAGAATAGACGCAGATTGAAAATCTGCGCTACGCCATCAGGATACGTCACCGCACTTATGACCCAGACCACTTAGGCGTTCGGAACAGCCCAACCGGCCCGATCCTGCCGTCTCACAAAGCGTTCAGCGTCGGGGAGGTTCGTTGATTTCATATTCGGTCCGTCCCAATCCATCCGCACCCCTTCACCCAGGCGCAAGGCAACGCAGCCGAGCAGGATGATCTCGGTCAGATACGCCGCGATGTCGAAGTTCGAGTAGGCGGGAGTTCCATCCTTCATCATGCGGAACCATTCCTGCATGTGACCCGGGGAACGGGGGATGGATTCCGGCACCGCCTTGCAGGCGTCGTTGGTGTTCCCGGGCTGCATTTCGTCCTGCCCTTTCATGGCCACAAAGAACTGGGCACCGTAATCGTCCGGCGAAAACAGCTTGCCTTTTTCCCCGATCACCAGGGCGCCGGCTTCCGGCAGTTTGCCCATGGTCGAGATAATCTCCTTGACCGCCTCCGCCGGGGGGCGGACCGGCTTGAATGCGTCCCTGGGATTGCCGTCATACCACCAGAACTTCAGGGGCGGCAAACCTTCGCGCTCCGGGAATTCAAACCGGATGCGTGAAGTCTTGGGGAATGTCTCCGGGTACATCCGGGAAGCCAGTTCGCACTCCACGACGCTAGGGTAGCCCAGCTTGAGGGCTCGGAAGGGCATGTTGACGGTGTGGCATGCCATATCGCCGAGGGCGCCGGTGCCGAAATCATACCAGCCGCGCCACTTGAACCCGTGGTAAACCTCTTTCTTGAAGGGGCGCTTGGCTGCGGGTCCCAGCCAGCAATCCCAATCCAAAGTGGCGGGAACCGGATCTTTGCCGGCCGGCCGGTTGAGCCCCTGGGGCCAGATGGGCCGGTTCGTCCAGACGTGCAGCTCCACCGGTTTGCCGATCACCCCGGACTGGATCACCTCGACTGCCCGGCGCAACCCGGTCTCGGCGCTTCCCTGGTTCCCCATCTGCGTGGCCAGCTTCTTCTCCGCCGCCAGCTTTCGCATCAGCCGCGCCTCATAAACTGTCTGGACGAGCGGCTTCTGGCAGAAGCAGTGCTTGCCCAGCTTCATGGCCCGCAACGCAGCCGAGCCGTGGTTGTGGTCGGGGGTGGATACCGTCACCGCATCAATGTCCTTCCCCATTTTATCCAGCATTTTCCGATAGTCCTGGAACCTCTTGGCATCGGGGAATTGCTTTGTCTTGCGGTCCAGGGTATTGGTGTCCACGTCGCAGATGGCAACAATGTTCCCGCCGCAGCGCGCCGCGTCGCTGCTGTCGCTGTCCCCTTTGCCCCCAACCCCGATGCAGGCCACATTGATGCGATCGTTGGCGCCCAGGACATTGCCCACATAAGGGAAAGCCAGGGCTGTGGCGCCAGCTGCGATTGTTGTGCGTTTGATAAAATCCCGTCTAGTAAGTGCGTTCATGTATATTTGGCTACGTTAATTGACGATGCTCGGCCCGGTTTTCTTCACGCTCTGCGCCGCATTCAGTGATTGTCGTGCCCGCAGTGATGCTAACTGTATTGGCAGGAGTCGGCGCTGGTAAAGCAGATAAAATAGGGGCCAGCGCCCTGCGGCCAGCCCGTCCCCGGGGCACCGCCAAGGTGAAGGAGAGTTGGCATTAGCAGAAATTGATTGATCTCAACTGCATTCACGTCAACTATCCTTCCCAATGTTGCCATATTCGTGTTTGCGATGAGAAACTGGAAGCCGCGTTCGGCGCTTGTTTGGACGGCTGCGCTCGCAGGCGTGATCGTCGCCCTTCCCCACTACGTTCGCGCTCAGGTCAGCAAGGGGCAGCAGATCCTGCTTAACCGGGGCCTGCAGATTCAGAGCCTTGCGACCCCGGATAATTATTTTCACCTGGATACTTATTCAAACGCCAATTTCACCTCCATAGACTGGCTGGGTGAGGCCACGGGCAACGCGGGTTCGATTTCGGACTTGCAGGGGCCACCGCCCGGCTTCCCATGGGCGCGCTGGGCTGCAGACGAGACCCGCATGCCAGGACAGGGCGTTGAGGTGACCGGTAACGGCGCGCTGTTTTCACGCACGAACGAGATTCCTTACTTCAGCCAATTGGTCAGTCTTCAACTAGGCGACGAATGGGATTTGAACGACGCCACGATGCGCATGCGGCTGGTAAACTGGTTTACTGCGGTCCGCACCAATTGGCCGAACACGATTCTGTATCACAATAGTTGGGGCAGCCAGATCGGCGATGCACCACTGGCGGATTTCTACACGCGCGCCCAGCCGGACATGCTCTGCTTCGACACGTATCCCTGGCAGTGCCAGTGGGACGTGAATGCGCCCGATCACATAGGCGCCGTCATTGCTGGTCCGCCCACAAGCTGGTATGGTGACTTGCGCCGCTATCGGGAACACGCCAAGAGCGCGGGCATTCCGCTGGCGATTTACCGGCAAACCTTTCATTCGGTGCAGGATTATAACACGACCGTTTATCGCGATCCTTCCAAGTCGGAACTGCGCCTCAATACCTGCGCGGCGCTGGCCTTTAACGTGAAATTCTTCAGCGACTTCACCTATAATCCCAGCTCCGGATCATTGTTCACCAAGACGTTTAATGG
>Ga0194052_1002023_pt1 | contig 11288 bp, 5 predicted proteins | sample SepL226m_MetaG_FD_160117 | JGI IMG/M metagenome (GOLD analysis project Ga0194052, IMG submission 160117) | Anoxic zone freshwater microbial communities from boreal shield lake in IISD Experimental Lakes Area, Ontario, Canada - Sep2016-L227-6m | ecosystem: Environmental > Aquatic > Freshwater >... | reverse complement strand
GTGCCCACAGCGTGACCGCGTACTTGCCCGCCGGGAGTTCCACGGGGAACTCCAACCGGGAGGTCTCCGCGCCGAATTTGACGGCTCTGGGCACCTCGGGCAGGTAGTCTTTGATGAAAGTCAGGTCGCGTGAGCCGCTGCCCCCGCCGGTTGGCCGGGCGACGGACAGGACGCGGCCCTCGGTCAGCTTGTGCGCGCCGAGGTCCTGCGTCTTCCAGATCCCCTCGAACGTGAACTCGGCGTCCTCGTTCGCCTTCAGCTCATCCATGACGACGAAGCCCACGCCCTTGAGCCACAGGATATCACGCGTCCAGTCCGCGCCGTTGTAGCCGGGGACGGTGCTGCGGGTGAAGGCGCAGGTGTCGAGGTCGGCGTAGGCGTCGAGGCGGGCGAGGGCAGGCTCCAACTGGTCCGCGCGACCGTTCTTGATGACGCTGACCATGTTGTGCTCGGTCGTGTTGCGGACGAGGTAGTCCCCATCCACCAGCCAGTCATCACCGTCGGCGTGGTACTTGGTGATCGCGTTGCCGTCGTAGTGCAGGTGCTTGCCGCGCGCGATGCCATCGAGCAGCAGCCACTGGCAGTCCTTGTTGGTGTTCTCGCGGAAGGCGATCTTGTCGAAGCCCTGCTCGAGGGTGACGGTCGACTTGGTGAAGGACTCATCATAGGCGGGGACGGTGGTGAGCCAGCGGTAGAACTCCGGGGCCATGCGCCACACGTTCAGCCCTGCCAGCTCCTTCCACTCCACGGGTTTGACGGTCTGGTCGTAGGGGTTCTGCCACTTGCCGTCATAGATCTGCTGCAGCCGCCACAGGTAGCGCGGGTCCTTGTAGTACCAGAAGGCGATGGGCAGCGTGGTGCTCTCGTACGCCGGCCCTTTGCCGATGCCCGAGTCGCCGAAGCCGGGGTTCTGGCCGAGGGGGTCGTGAATCGCGGTGAGATACTCGGCGAGTTGTCGCACCTGCCCGTTCTCGAAGTACGTGTAGTCGTTTTGGGCCAGCGTGTACTCGATGGTATGGTGGGGGACGATGGTAAGATAGCCGTCGGCGTCGCACTGTGGCTTCCAGCTCTTCACCTGCCCACGGAAAGCGCCCGCGACTTGCGTCATGTAGTCGTCGAAGACGAGATCGTGCCCCTTGTAATAGCGGCCCAGGTAGCGGTCGATGAAGAAGATGCCCGTCAGCGGGAAGGTCGAGTGGTTGAACACGACGGTGTCGTTCTTGGCGAAGCTGCCCCAGTACGTGACCAGGCGCGGCATGCCGAGCATGGTCGAAAAGAGGCAGTTCATCGCCTCCAGGCGCTCGGCGTCGGTCCAGACCGGGGCTTCCTCGATGACGTCCCAGGCCGAGCCGATCTGGTCCGAGGTCGTCTCCTCCGGCCAGGTGATATGGTACTGCGGGTCGGCGATGAGGCGCTCTTCGCACAGGCCCATGATCCGTTTGGCGCGCATGGCCCAGGCGATCTCGCCGGTGTCGCGGTACTGTTGGGCAGCGTTCCAGAAGTCCACGAACAGGTCCTCGGTGACCTTGTTGTCCACGATCTTCCTCACGCCGGCCTCGTCGGCGGGCTTGGTGGTCGAGACGAACAGCAGCGGCTTGTCGAGGGTGCAGTCGCCGCCCTCCGGCAGGCGCTTGAGCAGCTCGGTGACGCCCGCCCTGGCGCCCTCCAGATCGCTCGCCTCGACGCTGAGGACGTTGATCTCGGCGAAGTTGAACGGCTGGTGGACGGTGCGCAAGGCAAAGTTTCCGGGGCCGGGGTAGAGGCTGTCCGCTTTGGTGTACTGGTTGAAGTACAATCGCTCGATCACGAAGTTGTTGTTCAGGTTGCCCAGCGCGAGGATCGTCTGGTCGCCGCGCAGGAGCGGCTTGAGGTCCGTGTGGAGCATCAGCGTCGCGCCGGTCTTGCGCTGGATCGAGGTCTGCAGGTCCATCGCGACCTGCTTCCAGGCGGGGTCGGCGGGGCAGGCGATGACCGCCGCGGGCTGGTGGTCCCTGGTGAGGGGGGTCTGCAGTTTCAGCGGGCGGGCCTCGCGCAGCGGCTCATGCCCCCAGCGCCATAGCGAGGCGTTCAGGCCGGCGTTGGCATTGTCCATGGCCTCCAGCGAGGCGTCGTCCAGCAGCGTCTCGCTGGTCCAGTAGTGCATGGTATACAGATACACGCGGCAGGTCTTGGCGTCCTCCGGGGCGGTGGCACCCACGGTGAAGCGTTGCCAGTCTCCGCTGACCGGGCCGGTCATGTTGCGAGAGAAGTTCTGTCCGCCGGGCAGGAAGGTCAGTTGCAGGATGACAGCCTGCTCGTGGTTACGGGCGAGGGCCTTGGCCCAGACACTGCCGAGGTAGAACTTGCCCGCCTCGACTGGCACGTCCTGCTGGAGGCCCACGGCGTACGTATTGTCGCGCACCTCCGGGCCGGTGTCGACCAGTCGCATGGCGTTCTTGCCGGTGCGCGCGGCTGGCTCGAGCTTCAGGAGACTCTCCGGCACGTCGCCACCATACCGCGCCCAGGCCGTCGGCACGCCCTTGGCCCCGATTTCCTCGAAGCCGGGGTTCTTCAGGAGGTTCTGCTGGGCGAGAACCGGGCGGCAGACGACGAGGCAGATGAAGGCGAGCGATAGCGTGCGGCGCAACATGGGCGTCCTCCAATGGGTGGCTGCGGAGCCTATTATGTTCGTTTGACGCCTTGACCTTCATCGCGGGGGGAATAGGCAGACGGTCACGGGGGTATACTGGACGTCATGCAGATCACCGCTCGGAGGTTCACAGTGTGCAAGTATTGTCTGGCCGTGGTCGCCGTGTTGCCGTTGGTCCTAAGCGGCTGCGGAGGCAACAGCGCAGCGCCGTCGGTCCAGACCACGGCCACGCAGCCCTGGCTGACCGTCAACGACTTCCTCTACCAACTTCAGAACCTCAACCTCACGAAGGTTGGCGCGAGCAAGTTCGATCTGGTCGTCATGGACAACTCCCGCGACGGGAGCGGGCCGCTGGATTACACGCCCGCCCAGATCAGCGGCCTGCGCAACTCCGCCGGTGGGCCGAAGGTACTCCTGGCGTACATGAGCATCGGCGAGGCGGAGGACTACCGGTTCTACTGGAAGAGTGGCTGGAAGCCTGGCAGCCCGTCGTGGCTGATGGCCACCGACCCCGACTGGCCGGGAAATTACCCCGTGCGGTACTGGGATGCGCGGTGGCAGAAGATCATCTTCGGGAGCCCCGCCGCGTATCTCGACCGCATCCTCGCGCAGGGCTTCGACGGCGTCTACCTCGACCTCGTGGATGGCTACTGGAACTTCCCCCGCCGGCCCACGGCCAGGCAGGAGATGGTCGACTTCGTCAAGGCGATCTCGGCCTACGCCAAAAGCAAGCGGCCGGGTTTCAAGATTGTCCCGCAGAATGCGGCGGAACTGGTCAAGGACCCCGCGTACCTCGCCGCGATTGATGGCAACGGGCAGGAGGAACTCTCCTTCGGCTATAACACGGTGGATGAAGCGGTGACGCCGCCGGCCGTGCAAAAGCAGATGCTGACGAACCTCGACAAGGTAGTGGCGGCGGGGAAGCTGGTGCTGGTGGTGGACTATACGCGGGTGCAGGCGCGGATCGACAAGGCGTACGCGCTATCAAAGGCGCACGGGTATGTGGAGTACTGCACGGTGAGAGATCTCGATCAGCTCATCATCAACGCAGGGCACGCCCCGGACTAGGGCCGTCAGCCTCCAGCCGCCGTTCGGGCTACTTGCCCTTCTCGGCGGTCTTCGCGATGTGTTCCTCGACCTTGTCCTGCGCCTTCTTGAACTGGATTTCGCACAGGTGAGCGTACAGCCCGCCGGCGGTCGCGAGTTCGGCGTGGGTTCCGCGCTCCACGATCTTCCCTTGGTCCAGCACGAGGATGCAGTCCGCCTCCATGACGGTGGAGAGGCGGTGGGCGATGGTGAAGGTGGTGCGGCCCTTCATGAGCCGGTCGAGGGCTTCCTGAATCTGCGCCTCGGACTCGGAGTCAAGCGCGCTGGTGGCTTCGTCGAGGATCAGGATGCGCGGGTTGCGCAAAAGTGCGCGGGCGATGGAGATGCGCTGGCGCTGGCCGCCAGACAGGCGCGTACCGCGCTCACCCACAAGCGTCTCATAGCCGTCGGGGAACTCCATGATGAAGTCATGGCAGTTCGCGGCGATGGAGGCCTGCACGACCTCCTCATCGCTCGCCTCGGGGCGGCCATACTTCATGTTCTCACGTAGCGTCCCCGAGAACAGGAAGCTCTCCTGCATGACCATGCCGATGTTGTTGCGCAGGCTGCTGATCGTCACATCGCGCACGTCGTGGCCGTCCACGATGATGCGGCCCCCGGTCGGGTCGTAAAAGCGCGGGATGAAGTGAATGAGGGTCGTCTTGCCGCTCCCGCTGGGGCCGACGAGGGCCGTTGAGGTTCCCGGCTCGGCAACGAAGCTGATGTCCTCGAGTACCAGTTCGCCCGGCTCATACCCAAACGAGAGCTTGTCCAGTTCCACCAGTCCGTCAACGCGCCCCAGACGCACCGCGTCGCGGCGCTCCTGCAGGTCCGGAACGGTGTCGAGGGTCTCGAAGATGCGCTCGACGGCAGTCATGACCGTGTTGATCGTGTCGTTGACGGTGACGAGGGAGATGATCGGGGTGTACAGCATCATCAGGTAGGTGCGGAAGGCGATCAGTTCGCCCATGGTCATCTTGCCGGTGACCAGCACCTCGCGCATGCCCACGAGCAGCACGATGACGTTGGCGACAGTGGTGAGCAACCCGGCGCCGATGCCCAGTACGTTCTGCCACTTGCCGGTGATGAGATTGAGGCGGATGCTCTGACGGCATTCGTTGACGAAGCGCCGCGCCTCGGCGTTCTCGCGGGCGAAGGACATGATGACCTTGATGCCGGACACGGATTCTGAGAGCGTGGAGTAGATTTCGGAGTATTGCTCGCGGCCGTCGGCGGCGGCATGGCGGATCTTGTCACGGAAGACCATGAAGTTGACCACGTACAGCGGCAGTACGGCCACGGCAAAGATTGCCAGCATCCAGTTCATTGAGAAGAGTACGAAGATGATGACGATGACGGTCACGACGTTGCTGACGATCTCGACGATGCCGCCCGACAGTACGCTCTGCACGGCCTCGACATCGTACAGTACGCGGGCCATGATGCGCCCGTGCGGGTTGGACTCGTAGTAGCGCAAGGAGAGCTTCTGGAGGTGCCGAAAGACGCGGCGGCGAACGTCGTACACGATGCGATTGCCCACAAACAGCAGGAGCATGGCGCGGGCGTAGGTCACAATCGCGCCGGCCAGCGCGAGCGCCAGCATCAGTACGCAGGTGTACAGCGCGATTTGCATAGCGTTGGCGCGGGCGGTGGTGAGGTTGACGCCGCTCCCCCGAGCCGCCTCCATCACACCGGAGGCGTCAATGAGGTTGCCGGTCAGCTTCGGCATCGGCAGCGTGAGGGCCGTGCCGACGAAGACGAGCAGCAGCGCGATCCCCAGGCGGGAGCGGTAGTTGCGGGCGAGGCGCAGGAAACGGATGAACAGCGGCATGGAACCGGACCACTCTTACAGTAGTTAGATAATCGCGTAGGACGGTTTGTCCTCAAACCGTCGCCGAGAGCCGACTTGGGGACAAGTCGGCCTACGCCGCAAAGGCCTGCTGAGACCATGCGACACCACCCAATTCCCTACGCCCTCGGCCTTGCCCTCCTGCTGGGTGCGGTTGCCTCCGCGGCAACGCTGACCGGCAAGGTGGTTAGTGACACGGGGGAGGGCCTCCGCGCGCGCGTACTCGTCATCCAGCCGTTGACGCGGGAGTCCGCCGCAGTATACACCAAACCGGACGGACATTTCTCCCTCGAAGTGCCTGAGGGGAAGCTGCGGCTGATCGCCACCCACGGTCCCGAGTGGACGATCGCCGAGACTGAGGCCGCCGGCGGCGAGGACCGCACCCTGGTACTCAAGCGTCTGGTGGACATGCCCGCGCGCGGGTACTACGGCGCGGACCTTCACATGCACTCGACCTACAGCGATGGCAAGCAGACGCCCGCTGAGGTTGCGGGCGACTGTCAGGCCGAGGGGCTGCAGATCGCGGCGCTGACCGATCACGAGAGTGTGGACCAACAGCCCGAGTGGCTGGCGCAGGCGAACGCGGGCTTTATGCCGTTGCCGGGGATGGAGATCACCACCGCGATGGGGCATATCATCGGCCTCAACCTTCGCGACAAGGTGTCCAACGACGTGGCCAAGGGGGCAGCCGACCTCGAGCGCATCTTCGCGCAGGTGCATGCGCAGGGCGGCTTCGCCATCGTGGCCCACCCCAACGCGCCCAGTGAGAATTACCAGGCGCCGCAACTGCACGACTACGACGCGTTGGAGATCCTCAACGGGAGCATCCCGCCGTACAGTTCGGTTTTCGATTTCGTCCAGGGCCGCAAAGCCTGGCACAGCCTGCTTTCACAGGGCTTGAAGATCGCCGCAGTGGGCGACTCCGACAACCATGACAACCTCAATCGTCAGGCCCGCGAACTGCTGCGCCACCCCGCGAAGGCCGCGCAACTGGACAAGCGCCTGGCGATGATGGCCCGGGTAGTGAGCTTTGAGCAAGTGCTGGAGCCGTGGGGCTGGAAGGGGCTGCACCCCGGTTTCTACCGCACGTACCTCCAACTGGCCGAGCCCACGCCCGCGGCAGTGGCGGCGGCCGTGAGGCAGGGGCAGGGCTTCGTCACCAACGGTCCGCTGCTGATCGCCTCCCTGGACGAGCAGCCGCCGGGCTCGGAGCTGAAGATCGGGGAGCGCCAGTCTGTGAACCTCAAGGTCGAGACCTTCGCCAATCGCCCCCTCGACAAGCTGGTCGTCCTGGTGAACGGCCAGCCGAGTGTGACGGTGCAAAGCAGTGGCGCGTCCCTGCAACTGACGGTCCCGGTCAAGGCCGGGGATTGGGTCGTCGCTGAGTTGTACGGCCAGTGGCCGGAGTTCGCGACGACGAATGCCTGGTACGTCCGGTGACCTATGAGACCCTCGATGGCTCGCTGATCCGCGAACTGGTGCGCCCGGAGCGTGAGGGCAGCCGCAATCTGAGCCTCGCCGAGGCCACGATTGCGCCAGGACAGACGACCCATCGCCACCGCCATCGCCAGTCCGAGGAGATCTACTACGTTCTGTCCGGCGAGGGGATCGTCGAGGTCGCCGCGCGCCAGACCGTGGTCCAGGCGGGCGACGCAGTGCTCATCCCGCCGGGCGCCGAGCATTGCGCTGTGAACACCGGGGACTTGCCGCTACGCCTGCTGTGCGCCTGCAGTCCCGCTTACCAACACGAGGACACGGAGTTAACCGAGGGGCGGGTCGTCTGATCCCCTCCCCTCGCCCAAACCAATGATAAGTCCCAAAGCTCTCATGAAGCATCTTTGTACTCTAGCTGCTCTCGTTGTCCTGGTGACCGTGCCGGTGGCCTGTGGGTCGCAGAGCGGGCGCGTACTCGTGCGCGTGGGGGGGCAGCCGATCACCGAGGGCGAGCTCGAACACGAGCTGATTGTGCAGGAGGGGGCGCGGCAACTGCTGCTGATGATTGACACCACCCTCATCACGCAAGCCGCCGCCCAGCAGAAGGTCACGATCTCCGACGGCGACCTGGATATCAAGTACCAGCAGGCTGCCGCCCGGATTGGGTCGGAGCGCAACCTTGAGGAGCAACTCAAGCGAAGCCGCCGTACCAAGTTGGCGTTCCGCGAGGAACTGCGCGCGGAGGCGCTGCTTGATCGCCTCGCCCAGGCGCGCAACCCGGTCGATGAAGCCGATGTGCGCCAGTACTATGACAACCACAAGCAGGAGTTCGCCCACGGCCCGCAGGTGCGCCTGAGGCTCATGCTGTTCGTGACGCGTCAGAACGCGGACACCGTGGCCGAGGCGCTCAAGGACCCTCAGGCCGACTTCGCCGGCCTCGCGCAGGCCTTCAGCGAGGACCCCGCGACCAAGGACGCGGGGGGGGACACCGGCTTCGTCGAGCGCGGTGACTACGCCAGGGAAATCGGCGACATGGCCTTCAAGCTCCAGCCCGGGCAAACCAGTGGCGTGTTTGCGGTGCCCGACGGTTTCGCGATCATCAAGCTCGAGGAGAAGCGCCCCGCAGGCTTTGACGCCTATGAACAGGTGAAAGAAAGCGTCAAGGGGCGCGTGGCGCTGGAGCAACTCGACGTGGCGCGCCATGACTGGCTCATGCAAGCGCGGGCGCAGGCGCAACTGGTCATCCCGGACGCCTTTCTCGAGGACCACGTGCGCCGCCTGATCGAGGCGGAGACACCCTTTGAGCCCAGCAACCTCGCCCCGCAGATCCCGATGGCGCCGCGCTGAGCTTCGCGCCGAGGATGCGACGGCATTCACTCTTCTGTGGCGTAGCGGAGCCGCGGGCTTGTACCGCGCCGGCCGTCATACGTGGCTACCGACGTCCGGCGGGGTACAAGCCCTCGCCCCACAGAACACCGCCCACCAGGAGACACATCATGCCCACCCACCTGATTCTCTTCGTCCTCCTCGCCCTCTTGCTGACACTCACGGTCGCCTCCGCCGCGGACCTGACGCTCTTTGACTTCGGCAAGGGCTTCGACCCCGCGCAGCTCAAGACGCGGGACACCAAGGCCGAGGTGGTCGATCAGGCGGGACACAAGGCCCTGCGGGTGACCACCGGGCAGGCCCAGGACTGGCCGGGGCTTGACCTCCCGGCGAAGTTCGGCCCCTGGGACCTCACCCAGTACGAGAGTGTCTGTGCGGATGTCCGCAACGTAGGCATGGTGCCCGTCGAGGTCTACTTCCGCGTGGACAACCCCGGCGCGGATGGCATTCACTTCTGTATCACCCGGCACCTGGAAGTTGCCCCCGGAAAGACCGAGACGCTGCAGGTGACACTCAATCGCCTGCAGCCCGGTGCGGACCAGATCAAGATCTTCGGAGTGCGTGGCTCGCCGTTGGGCCTGTCCGACCAGCCGGTGCTGGACCCCAAGGCCATCGTCAACTTGGTGGTCTTCGTCTCCAAGCCCAAGCAGGACTACACCTTTGAGATCAGCAACATCCGCGCGACCGGGACGTACGTGGCCCCCCCCGAGGCGCAACTCGACCCCGCGAAGTTCTTCCCGCTCATTGACGAGTTCGGCCAGTACAGGCACCGCGACTGGCCCGGCAAGATCCATAACGCAGCGGAACTGGTCGCCAACCGCGAGCTCGAGGCGAAAGACCTCGCCGCCCACCCCGGCCCCGAGGGCTGGGATCAGTATGGCGGCTGGCAGGGCGGCCCGCAGCTACAGGCCACCGGGTTCTTCCACCCCGAGAAGTACCAGGGGAAGTGGTGGCTGGTCGATCCCGAGGGGCGGCTGTTTTGGTCGCACGGAGTGGACTGCGTGACTGACTGGGAGGGTGCGACGCGCCTCGATGAGCGCGAGCACTGGTTTGCCAACCTGCCGCCCGCCGACGGGGAGTTCAAGGGCTGCTACGGGCAAGTCGGCAAGGCGGTCAACGGCTATTACGCTCAGAAATCCTCGCGCACCTTCGATTTCACCCGCGCCAACCTGATGCGCAAGTACGGCGACGACTACAAGCCCAGCTTCTCCGACCTCGCGCACCGCCGTTTGCGCAGCTATGGGATGAACACCATCGCCAACTGGTCCGATGCGGCGATCTGCCTGCAGCGCCGCACCCCCTACACCGTCAACATTTGGTTTGATTCCAAGCGGCTGGAGGGCAGTCAGGGGTACTGGGGTAAGTTCCGCGATGTCTTCGACGAGAGCTTCGCCGGCAACGTGCGCAAGCAGATGCAGGCGCAGGTCGGCAAGAGCGCGGGCGATCCGTGGTGTCTGGGCTACTTCGTGGACAATGAACTCGGCTGGGGCGAGGCGGGGTACCTCCCCGTGGCGACGCTGGCGTGCCCGCCCGATCAGGCCGCGAAGAAGGCCTTCCTCGCCGATCTGCAGGCCAAGTACGGCACCATCGACAAGCTAAACGAGGCCTGGGGCACCCAGCACGGGTCGTGGGAGGCGCTGGCGGAGTTCCGGGGCGCGCCCGACAAGGCGAAGGCCGCCGCCGATCTCGCTGCCTTTGACATCAAGACCGCGGAGACATACTTCAAGACCATCCGCGACGTCCTCCGGGAAGTCGCGCCGGGGAATCTGTACCTCGGCTGCCGCTTCGCGTGGATCAATGACACCGCTGCCCGCGCCGCGACCAAGTACTGCGATGTGGTGAGCTACAACCTCTACCGCCCCTCAGTCGCCGACTTCAAGCCCCTGGCCGACGTGCCGGTGATCATCGGCGAATTCCACTTCGGCGCACTGGATCGCGGCATGTTCCACACCGGCCTCGGGCCGGTCGCCAGTCAGGCCGCCCGCGCGGAGGCGTACCGCAACTACGTGCAGGGCGCGCTGCGCAACCCGTACCTGGTGGGCACGGGCTGGTTCAAGTATATGGACGAGCCCACCACGGGCCGCACGCTGGATGAGGAGAACTACCAGATCGGCCTCGTGGACGGTTGCGACACGCCCTACGCGACCCTCAACGATGGGAGAGTTCATCCGATGCGCCCCCTGGACCGCCTCGTCGCCCTGATCTGCCTGCTCTGGGCTTCCGCCGCCCTCGCCGCCCCTCTCGCGTCCCTCGACTTCGAGCAGGGGACCGACCTCAAAGCGTATCCCACCCTCGTCTGCAAGGAAGTCACCGCCGAGATCGTCGCGGGCGGGGCCGACGGCGCGGGCCACTGCCTCAAGATCGTCAACAAGGCGTCCTCCAAGTACTGCCAGGCCACCGTCAAGGGCCCCTTCCCGATGCAGAAGAACCTCGTGCTCTCCTTCGATCACAAGGAGCAGATCGAGGGCGGCAAGGCGCTCTACCTGGGCACGATCTTCGACGGTGAAGCCAAGGCCCAGTGGTACACCAGCGATACGTTCTCACCGCAATGGCGGCACGTCGAGCTCGTGGTCGGGGATATGATGTCGCCCACCCAGACCACGATGACGCTGAGTACCGTCTTCGGCGGCCTGAATCTGTATGGCCGCGCCGACAACGACGCGCAGGGCGTGATGACCGTCTGGCTGGACAACCTCCGACTGGAGGTGCGGCAGACCGCGCCGAAGCTCGGCGAGGGCCAGCGGATCTCCTACTCCAACCCGCCCTTCTTCAACTGGCCCGGCGGCGTCGGGAAGTCCACGCTGCAATACTCCCTCGATCCCGCCTTCCCCGGGGGTCAGACCACCAGCGTCGAACTGAGCCGCAACTTCTACATGCCCGCCCTGCCGCTCGCGGCAGGGCGGG
>Ga0194052_1002021_pt1 | contig 11294 bp, 12 predicted proteins | sample SepL226m_MetaG_FD_160117 | JGI IMG/M metagenome (GOLD analysis project Ga0194052, IMG submission 160117) | Anoxic zone freshwater microbial communities from boreal shield lake in IISD Experimental Lakes Area, Ontario, Canada - Sep2016-L227-6m | ecosystem: Environmental > Aquatic > Freshwater >... | reverse complement strand
CGGCGTCGGCACCCACGCGGCGAGCAAACTGCGGGTGAATCTTGGAGGCAATGCCAGCCGTTTTGTTGCTCAAGTGGGAGTGGATGACAGCGCCGAAGGCCAGGGCAGTGTCGAGTTCATCGTGGTTGGGGATGGGCGGATGCTCTGGCAGAGCGGCCTTTTGACCGGTGGGAAGCCGGCAGTTCCGGTGGATATCGACATTGCGGGCGTTCAAACGCTGGGATTGCGGGTCACGGAGGGCGAGGATGGCGCCAGTCATGAGCCGCTGGCAAGTCAGGCAGTCAAGAGCGGCCTGCGCTTCGGGATTTGGATCGAGCCAGAGATGGTGAATCCCAAGAGCGAGCTGTTTGAGCGGCATCCGGAGTGGGTGATTCGGCAGCCGAAACGCGAACTGGAATTGCAGCGCAACCAGCTCGCACTGGATCTGACGCGCCCTGAGGTGCAGGAGTTTGAATGGAAGGTGATTCAGGACACCCTGGGTGTGCCGGACGTCAGTTACGGCAAGTGGGACTGCAATCGTTACCTCACGCAACCCGGCTCGTCCTGGCTCGGGCCTGAGCGTCAGTCGCATCTGTGGATCGATTATGTGCGCGCGCTCTACGCGCTCATGGATCGCACGGCGAAAGCCTACCCGAAGACGGAATTGATGCTGTGCTCCGGCGGCGGCGGACGCGTGGACTATGGCGCCCTGAGATATTTTCACGAGTTCTGGCCGAGTGACAACACGGACCCCGTGCGACGAGTGTCCATGCAGTGGGATTACTCCTGCTTTTTTCCGTGTATGACCCTCTCGAGCCATGTTACGCATTGGGGCAATCGGCCGATGCACTTTGCCTGTGCGGTGGCGATGAGCGCGCGCTTTGGCATGGACCTGGACCTGGCCAAATTGCCAGCTCAAGACAGGGCGATCTGCGCCGGAGCCATCAGTGCCTACAAGCGCATCCGGGAGGTCACGCATCTTGGCGAGTTGTATCGGCTGGAACGTCCGCATGAGGCGGTGCGCGGGGCGCTGAATTTCGTGGCAGCGAATCGGTCTCGGGCAGTTGTATTCGTCTTCCAGTTGAAGGATGGTCAGCCACTGCCGGTGCTGCCGCAAGGGCTTGATCCCCTCAAGGAATACGTGGTGCGCGAACTGAATCCCGCGCCGGGACGGGGCGCGCTCCCCCAGGAAGGGAAAACCTTTACGGGGAAGGAACTGATGCGTGATGGTGTGGTGCCTTCTTGCTCGAAGGCGATTGAGGCCTGCGTCGTCGAACTTGGATTCTAGCCCGAGTGCTCGCTCTGTGAGAATGAAACCACCACGCAGGCTGGGGTTTTTCCATGCATGCTTTGTTCGAGGAAGCCGCCGAGCTTAACACGGTCCTGCCTTTCACCCGGAACGCAGTCGGGCCGATGGACACCACACCGATAGCCTGCACGCCCAAGAAATATTCTCGCAAGACCACGGCAGCGCATGAATTAGCCACCGCGCTCATCTTCACCTCGGGCATCATCCATTATGCGGACAAGCCCGAGTTCTTTAACACGCTGCCATCTGAGGCCGTGCGAATCCTGCAAGACGCACCCGCACGCTGGGATGAAACCCGGTGCCTGGTGGGAGAGCCCGGGCGGGTCGCTATTTTCGCGCGGCGTTCCGGGAACACTTGGTTCATCGCTGGCATCAACGGGACCGACACACCGTTGCCGATGATTCTCGACCTTTCCCTGTTCAATGGTTTTCGCAATCGGTTGGTTATTACAGAAGGAGCCGATGCCAGCATGCAAGTTTCCGCTGCCCCGCTGCCATTTTCGAACCAATGGAAGCATGATCTGCCACCTCGGGGCGGATTCATCCTCCGGGCCCAGAGAATGTTTCCAACAGAACTCAGTGATGATGGTGACCGCTCCCAATTCCCCGACTAAGGCCTAGATGTCGGCTAAGGTCTGACAGAGTTCGAAGCTGAGGTTCTGGTCGAACAACAGCTTCATGCGGCGGTCAGGAGGCGACGCTCACGGTCGGCGGCATAGGCGAGGCAGGCGAGGATGTCGTCCTCGGTGAGTTCTGGGTAGTCGGCGATGATGGCTTGATGCAACTCGCCACATGAAAGCAACACCAGATGAGGATAACACCGGATCAGCACCGTAACGTCACTTCCGCGGAGTGCAGAGAATGGTCTCAAAACTGGCAATGGTTCGTCATCCGCATCGGACAGCCGCGATTTCAGCATCCACGGGATCATCGATATCCGCAGGCAGCGGGTAGGGACTGCGAGTGCAGCCCAGCAATGCCTTGCGCTTTCCGGCGGGCTTGGGCACAAGTTCGGCCACGGCCTTGCCACACTTGATGATTCCAATGGTTTCGCCTTTCTCGAGCCACTTGGAGAGCCGGGCAAAGTCATTTCGCAGGTCGCGGATGGTCGCTGTTTTCATGGTGATACATTTGTTGGCAACCACCGCGGCAGGAGCACAACTCCCTTACCCGTTGATGGTTACGTCTCCCTCATTGGTGATTCTGGGTGGTGTGGTGCCGCGATGCTCGATGTCCATATAGACGTACGTGTAGTCATGGGTGCCGGACGTCAAAGTGATGTCATGGGTCAATGGACCATCACTCCCATCACCGGGGTTAATGTCTCCCACACCGGTCTTGACAACGACCCTCCCACCGCTCCCACCATACGTAGCAGAAGTCCGCTGTTCAGCGTCGCCGCCGGGTACGTACACAATAATGTACATGGCGGCGTTAGTTGCACCGGCCTGCTGAGTTAACAACACGAAAACGGACAGCAGGCAGAAACGCTGCACGCAAGTATGTGTGTGTTTGTTCATGACAAAGTCAGTTCAGTTTGGTTCAATCGGTGTCCATTGATTGCCTTGATGCTTATCGCACAATCATTCAGTCCTTTTCGGGACTGGTTTTAACTGCACGTTGATGGTGCCCTTGCCAGTATGTGGTTGGTCCGTTTTCAAGGGGGTAAAGACTCCTGTGGCGGCGTCAAGTGTGTAACCGACTAAGCCTCCGATGAGGAATTCGTGGATGACCCATGCCGTGGAGCCCATCTGCGGTTTGATGTCGAAGGAATAGGGTTCATACCCGTCCAAGCCAAGTGCGACGTGGTACTCCTGCTTCCACGGCAAGCTCATCGAGACGGGTGTGAACCCACGCAAAGTGCCGTTCACCGTAACTCTCGCACCGGACGGGGTACTCGACAGTGCGAAGGTTTGGCTCGGCGTCGGCGTAATGCAACCGGAGATGGCGGGCAACAGCAATGCTGGGATCAATGGAATGACAAGCCATCTAAGGCAGAAGGTTAGTGCCTTCATGGGCTTACCGGTTTCTCTGGGCGGCGACCGGAGACCACCTCTCCTGTACTAATGTCCTCTATGTACAGCGACACCGTGTTCGCATCGTAGGCATACGCACAGACCCGGTAGTTGTGACCAGCGCGCGCCTCCAACTCTATGGTGAGGGCTTGCATTATCCGGATTGTGCGGTCGCCCTCCGGTTCGCCTCCGGTTACCCGCACGTCGAGGATATGACGCCCAGGCGGTAGTTCGATGGCGTAGGCGCTCCCGTCATTGCCGCGCACCTTGAAATGTGCTGGTCCCCGACCATCGACATACCGCAACATTATCAACGGCGGCACCGTTGCTAGTCTCTGTGCTCTATCTCGTTCATCGCTCAGCGGGATGGAAACAGCGCCGAACAACACAGAAATCCGCGGCGGCTTGCTTGCTGGTCTTCGTGGCCCTTTTGGTTTATACACATGCTCAAGGAGAGCGACTGGATCACCCGGCGCGACATAGGAGACCGGCGAGCGACAACCGCCGCACACCACGAGAATTCCAGCAAGGACCAAAACCGAACAGTGGATGCTTTTCATAAGTTGTTGTCTCCGTGTGACGCTGCGTGGGTGAATTGGGAACGAACATTCGTTGACCTGTTGACACCCGCTCTAATGGGTGCCTCCTTCTCGTTCTACTCTCACCTTGTAGAAGTGTGGAACCTCTGCGTTTGCCGTTGTGTCTGTGTCCGTGTTCATTGGCGGGGTGGCTGGGAGGTTCGTCGGCTCGATGGGAAAACGCATCGGACAACTGCACTTCGGCTCTTTTCATATCGGTCTGGGAACCTCGTTGATGTCTTCTTTGACAGAAATTGGCTTTCTTGACGCTATCGCGGGTAAGACTGCCTCGAAATCACATGCCGCGCCCGCGCATCATGGCGAGCGGAGGCGGTAGAAACGACCGCTATAATTCGTCCACTGGGGATCGCTGAAATAGGAGGAGCCGCCGGTGAGGGTGTTGGTCTGCAATGGATACCAGATGGGATGGGCCAGGTTCGTGCAGGCTTCCACCACGATGACCAGATTGCTGGTCCCGGTGATGTTGAACCCAAACCGGTTCGTCTGCACGCCAATGCTGGTGACGCTGGTCTGCGGCTGCGGGTTCCACAGCAGCGTCGGACGACCGCCAAACGTCGTGCTCCAGCCGATGGTCCCAGCCAAGTAATAGACGGCCGCATTGTTGGCACCGGTGAACACAGACGAACCAACGCTGGGGGCGTTGCCCTTGAAATAGACTCCTGTGAGGCTGGTGCAGGAATAGAACGCAATGGTTCCGATGCTGGTGACGCTGTTGGGAATCGTAACGCTGCTCAGGCTGGTGCATAATCCGAATGCGCCGGTTCCGATGCTGGTGACGCTGTCGGGAATCGTTACGTTGGTCAGGCAGGTGCAGGAATCGAACACGCTGGTTCCAATGCTGGTGACGCCGTTGCCGATCGTAACGCTGGTCAGGCTGGCGCAGTAAGAGAACGTTGCATCCCCGATGTTGGTGACGCTGTTGGGGATTGTGATGGTGGTCAGGCGGGTGCAGTAGGAGAACGCGCCGGTTCCGATGCTGGTGACGTTGCCGCCGATCGTGACGCTGGTCAGGTTGGTGCATGAATCGAACGCCGTGCTCCCGATACTGGTGACGCTGTTGGGGATCGTAACGCTGGCCAGACTGGTGCAGGAATAGAACGCCGTGCTCCCGATGTTGGTGACGCTGTTGCCGATTGTGACGATGGTCAGGCTGGTGCAGGAAAAGAACGTGCCGATTTCGATGCTCGTGACGCTGTTAGGAATCGTGACGCTGACCAGGCGGGTGCAGTAAGAGAACGCTGAGCCCCCGATGCTGGTGACGTTGTTGGGGATTGTGACGCTGGTCAGGCGGGTGCAGTAAGAGAACGCGCCGGTTCCGATGCTGGTGACGCTGTTGGGGACCGTGACGCTGACCAGGCGGGTGCAACCATAAAACGCTTGGATTCCGATGTTGCTGACGCTGTTGCCTATCGTGACGGTCGTCAGGCTGGTGCAGCCAGAGAACGCCACGTCCTCGATGTTGGTGATGCTGTTCGGAATCGTGACGTTGGTCAGGCTGGTGCAGTCAGAAAACACACCGATTGCGATGCGGGTGACGCTGGTGGGGATCGTGACGTTGGTCAGGCTGGTGCAGCCAGAGAAAGCATAGCCCCCGATGCTAATGACGCTGGTGGGGATCGTGACGTTGGTCAGGCTGGTGCAGGAAGAGAACGCATCGCCTTCGATGCGGGTGACGCTGTTGGGCACGGCATAGCTTCCGGCTTTCCCCCCCGGACATTGGATGAGCATCGTCTGGCTTTGATTGAACAATACCCCATCCACGCTACTATAGAAGGAAGTGTTCACCGTGATTGCGGTCAGCCCGGTGCTCCAAGAAAACGCATTATCCCTGATGCTGGTGACGCTGTTGGGGACGGTGTAGCTTCCGGCTTTGCCCTCTGGGTATTTGATTAGCATCGTCTGGATTTTGTTGAACAAGACCCCATCCATACTGCTATAGAAGGAGTTGAGCGCACCCACCATGATTGCGGTCAGGCTGGTGCAGTGGTCGAACGCATCGCCCCCGATGCTGGTGACGTTGGTGGAGATCGTGACGCTGGTCAGGCGGGGGCACCAAGAGAACGCATCGCTTCCGATGCTGGTAACGCTGTTGGGGATCGTGAAATTGGTCAGGCTGGTGCAGGAAGAGAACGCCGCGTTCCCGATGTTGGTGACGCTGTTGCCTATCGTGACGCTGGTCAGGTTGGTGCAGTCAAGGAACGCCGCGCTCCCGATGGTGGTTACGCTGTTGCCTATCGTGGCGCTGGTCAGGCTGAAGCAGTAAGAGAACGCCAAGTCCCCGATGCTGGTGACGTTGTTGGCAATCGTAACGCTGGTCAGGCTGGCGGAGCCAAAGAACGCCGAGCCCCCGATGCTGGTGACCGGCAGGCCATTGATCGTGCTGGGGATGACCACCGCACCGCCAGAGCCGTAATATCCGGTGATGGTGATCGTGCCGTTATGGGTCGTGTAATTGAATTGGGCTTGCACCGCGGCGGGCAGCGCCAACAGCAGCATCAGTAGCAGCCTCGTGGCGCAGGGGATCTTGAAACCTCCTGCCAGCGTCTTCACGTGTTTTGTTTTCATATTCTTGCCTTTCCGTGTGGCCGCGCCCGCGTTTCACGGCGAGCGGAGGCGGTAGAAACGACCGCGATAATTCGTCCACTCGGGATCGCTGAAATAGGACGAGCCGCCGGTGAGGGTGTTGGTTCGCACCGGAAACCAGGCGGGACTCGCCAGGTTCGTGCAGGCTTCCACCACGATGACCTGGCCGCTGCTTCCGGTAATGGTGAACCCAAACCGGTTCGTCCGCACGCCGACGCCGCTCACCACGTAGGTGGATGTGGATGTGGTGGTAGTCAGGATGAAACGCGTTATGGTCGCACGAATCACGACTGTAGAATTGGTGGAATTGTTCGTATATTTAAACCGCTCGAAAGTGATGAAAGCATCGTAATGGCCATTGGGCTGAAATGTCCCGGCTGGAATCAGCACCGAGGTACTGGTGCCATTCAACGTGCCGGGGCCGCCGCCCGGCGGCACAGTCGTGAAGACTGGATGATCGCCGACAGTTACCGTGACGATGTCCGTCGTTCCTGCACCCTGGAAGGGATCCCAACTGAGCAGGAACGGCAGCGCGGGATTCACGGCCTGGGCAGCAGCGAGATTGTTCACGTGTGGCGCATTAGGTTGAATCAGGCCTGACGGGAAGTTGAGGGTAACCCGTTCGGTGGGGGTAGTCCCATGAAGGTTGAAGACATAGTTGCCACTGGGGAAAGTGGCGTCGAAGGATGCCGGAGCCGTGATGCCTTCGGTCCGGAAAAAAGACTTGGGAACGAGCGAATCTCCCCAAAGTTCCGCCACACTGCTGTCGGGCAGGGTGATGCTGACGTTTGAAGCTGGGGAGTTGGAGGCGACTAAGGCGGTGACGCCGAAAACATAGGTAGCCACGGGATCAAGCGTCGCCCCGCCCGCGGTCGCCTGGTCGTACATGCAAGTTTCGCTGAGCATGAAGCTGGTGGTGTCGTTGGTGTTGGGGCTGCTTGAACGGGGTGCGAAAACGCCCGCCTGCCCCATCAGCAGGTGGCCGGGAAGGTCGGTGCCAGACATGCTCCACGTAATCGTTCGGTCCGCGGGAAAAGGATACCCTTGGATCGGCGTGCAAGTGATTACCGTATTGCCAGCGCTCCACACGGACAGAGTCGGCAGGACACCGTAGAAGGGAGGAACAGGAGCGTTAGCGTCGATAAAAACAGCCGCTGTGACGCTGGGATTCATCGGCTTGTTGAAAGTGAAGACAATCGGCGCCGTAGGCGAAGCCACGGGGCCAAAGTTACGGGGGACCATTGAGAGGATAAGGGGCTGAGCTTGGGATCCCTCAGAGACGGAGCCGGTAGTGAACCACCCACCTGGAAGTATTGCCGGGTTTGTGACCCGCAGCGAGTTGCCAGCAAGGTCGCTGCCGACAACGGACCAAGTGATCGTCTTGTTCGTCGGGAACGCCGAGTTCGGCGTACAAGTGAGCACCGTATTGCTCATGCTCCATGAGCGGGCAACCGGCAACAGAAAGGATGGATTGTTAGGCTGGAGGGACGAGTCTTGGAACACCGCAAACGTTACGGTCGGGGCGGTATTCATCGTCTTGCTGAAGGTGAAGACGACCGAGTCGGTGGTTCGGATACCGGTGGCCATCTGGGCGGGAGATGTTGAGATAATGGCCGGTTGTGCTAGCGACTCCGCCAGGCTCGTCAGCCAACAGACCAGAATTAGCAACCGCGCAAATCGATCGTGCGTGTCCATTAGGGAACCTCCGAACACTGCTTTTCGGAGTTGGGTTGATGGTGGCAGTCCGCTTTTTGGTGTAGATGGTTTCATTGGTTACTTTCCGGATCATGACCCGATACCACTTCACCATTTCCGGTCGGATCGGCGTGGTTCAACTCCCATGTTGTCCGGACGATGACCCGATACCACTTCACCTGTTGCAACATCTTCGATATACAACGAGGTAGTCATTTTATCATAATTACCTGCGCAGAGTCGATAATTATGACCAGCGCGCGCATTCAACTCAATGGTGAGGGGCGAGCCTTGGTTAATTGTAACTTCAAAAGTATGCACTCCTGGGGTTAATGTGAAAACGTTTGCATAATCCCCCCACTTCCCTCTCCAGCCAGCTCCTTTCATCGAGCCTTTCAATGTCCAGACCTTTACGCCGTCAACTTTGGCTAGATAGGCACTTACGCCGGCAACTTTGTAAATGTCGAAACCGGAGTATTCAATTTGAGCAACTGGGGCATCGGGTGAAACTGGGGGCGTTTGGGGTGGCGACGCGCAGCCTCCGCACAACACTGACGCCCCGACCAGAACCGAAATGAAACATCTTGGCACCGTAATTTGCTTCAGCCAAGGAATGTCCCGACTCGTGAATCGGGGGACGTGGCAAACGAGTCTGATGGGGCAACGCATCGCATACTGGATTTGGGCGATGAGTGAACCTCCGGCAACTATCTTTCTGAACCAGATTGAGGGTTGAGGTTCGGCTTGCGGTGTGGCTGGTTTCATAGTGGCTCCTTTGGTTGTTGGTCGTAAGAGGCAGGCTGTTGTGTGTCCGTTTTCTCCTTTTTGAAGTCCGCACCAGGCCCCATACATCCGCCAAGGAGCACACTAACCGAGGCAATGGCGAGGCATAACCTCAGCTTCACCGAGCACGACAGAGCGGCCTGTGACGCTGGCGAGCAGGGACCACACCTTTTCCCTAGGACTTGTTTCCTGATCTCAAGGATGCTCATTCGCCAATCCCGTTTTCATACGGTGATTGTGCCACCGTACAGAGAGGAAAGTAATCGCCATCTTTTTGGTGCTTTTCTGTCACCACTGGCAAAACACGCATTTGAGGTTTGTGTTTATTGGCTGCAACCGCTAACCACATTATGCACCTGACAGCAAGACATGGTTACTCTTTGCCAGGAAATGGTTAGCTCCTCATCCTTCCTCATCGCGTTCGAGCGGAATTTACAGGGCAGAAACTTAAGGGTCAGCAACGCCATGAGCGATGGTGAGCGCTTGGCAACCCTACGGACGCCTTCGGATCCTCATCCACCAGTGGTTGCTTGGCAAAGGACCGATCACCGTGAGTTCGCTCATGGAAATTTCCGGGACGAGCCATCCCACGGTTTCGAGATCGCTCGAACGTTTCGATCATTACCTGAAACGTCACTCCGACCGCAGCGCCGAACTACGTTCTTTTCCGCGCGAGGAATGGGCGCGATTGCTGGCGGTGTCAGATGAGGTTCGCGGTACAGTTCGTTTCGCCGACCGTTCGGGGCAAGCTCGATCGCCGGAATCACTGCTTCGGCGTCTGCGCAAAATTGGGGGTCAGGACGTCGCAGTCGGTGCCGTGTTGGGCGCGAAACACTACCAGCCATCGCTAGACCTCGTTGGCAATCCACGTCTCGACATATCCATCCATTCCGGGCGCAAGACAGCAGACCTTTCCTTTGTTGAACGGCTCGACCCGGGCTTGGAGAAAACCGTTAAGCGTGACGAATCCCCCACCTTAGTAATTGATACCATCCGACGCGCGGCCTCACTTTTCCAACCCGGTGAGGATAGCCTCCCTTGGGCCGACCCGGTCGAATGCCTTCTCGATTTGCACGAAGCGCGTCTCGAATCCCAGGCGCTTGAGTTTCTCAACTCCTTTCCCGCAACCAAAGGCCGCCCATTATGAGTCCCGACGGGGCGCATTCGCGAGTCTTTGGTAATTCGGCAGCATATCAACGGCTGAAACGACCTCCCCAAACAGACCAGCGCCATCGTCCCCGCGCTGCCGATGGCGCTCACGAGAATCAGACCACCCCTGCTCACTTAAAGTGAGCCACCCGATGGGCGGCCTCTTTTCTTTCCAAGTAGTAATCGCCCCCTACAGGTTGTGGTGTCTCGGACGGTCTGGTCGGAGCCACGTATTGAACGTTAACGATAAATTCATGCGCATGAGCACCACAATGTGCCCTTGACGTTGGCGACCCGCTTCTCGCGCGGAAGGTGGCAACATTTCTCTTAGCGACATCGCAGCGACAATCAACCAGAGTTCCCCACCCGCTGCCCGAACTGCACCGTAGTACCTCCGTTACACCTCCGTAGTACCTCCGTATCGCCTACGGAGGTGTAACGGAGGTGTAACGGAGGTGCAACGGAGGTGTAACGGAGGTGGGGTGGCGGGTGGTAGCGGGGCCGAAATGAAAACTGCCACGCGCGAAGATTGCTTTATTCCTGCCGTTCCTGTTTTGTTAGGGAGTTACCGTGAGCACTTTGACTGACCAACCCGCCCCGGCGGACCCGGCTGACCCGACTGCGGCGGCAACTGCCATGCCGGCCACCAGCTCCAGGCTGCGGTTGCGGCAACGCGCCGAAGCGGCCTTCCGGGAGCAAGCCTCCCAGTTGCCGGAAGACCGCGCGGCCCTTTCGCCCGAGGCCACCCAACGGTTGCTCGACGAACTGCAAGTCCACCAGATCGAGTTGGAGATGGAGAACGAGGAGTTGCGCCGGAAGCAGGCGGAACTTGAGGTTTCGCGCGCGCGCTATTTCGACCTCTATAGTCTGGTGTCAGCGGAGGCGCCGGCCCGCCGCTGGCAGCAGGTCTTCACGACGGTGGGGTTTTCCCTGGCGCACACCGACGCAGCGACCAACACCTTTCTGGAAGTCAACGCCGCCTGCGCCCAGCAACGCGGCTACACGCCGGCGGAACTGGTCGGCCAGCCGATCACCACGATCTATCCGCCGGTAGCGCTGCCGGCGATGCGGGAACGGCTCAAGGACATTGACGAAGTTGGGCATCTGGCCTTTGAATCCGTCCACCGCCGCAAGGACGGCTCCACTTTCCCCGTGCTGGTGGATGTGACCACGATCCGGGAC
>Ga0194052_1002018_pt1 | contig 11301 bp, 9 predicted proteins | sample SepL226m_MetaG_FD_160117 | JGI IMG/M metagenome (GOLD analysis project Ga0194052, IMG submission 160117) | Anoxic zone freshwater microbial communities from boreal shield lake in IISD Experimental Lakes Area, Ontario, Canada - Sep2016-L227-6m | ecosystem: Environmental > Aquatic > Freshwater >... | reverse complement strand
GCACCGCACAACAGCAGACCGGACACGAACTGCGATGACGCTGAGGCGTCGATATGCACCGGGCCACCGGCCACCGCGCCTCGTCCTCGCACTGAGAACGGCAGCCCGTCACCGTCGATCTGCACACTCAGTCCGCGCAACGCGTCCAATAGGGGGGTGATCGGGCGGGCTCGCGCCTGTTCGTCACCGTCGAAGACAACGGTCGCGGTGCTCAGTGCGGCCAGCGGCGGCACGAACCTCAGCACCGTGCCCGCCAGACCGCAATCGATGCGCGTCTGCGTTCCGGGGTTCAGCGACCCGCTGACGGTCAACTCGGAACCCTCGCCGACGATGCTGAGTCCGAGGGTGCGTAGCGCGCCGATCATCAGGTCGGTGTCGCGGCTGCGCAACGCCCCGCTGATTGCGGAGGTGCCCTGACCGCCGGCGGCGGCGAGGGCGGCCAGAATCAGTGTCCGGTTGGTTTGCGATTTCGACCCCGGCACCCTGACCGTCGCGCGCACCGGCCCGGTCGAGTGGGGGGCCGGCCAGGGGATCACAGCTCTATCCTGCCTTGCCGGGGATGGTCGGCGAGTGCTCTCGGGGGGATCATGGAGTCATGTGCGGGCGATTCGTGGTCACAACCGATCCGGCACTGCTGGCTGCGCGACTCGACGCCGTCGACGAGACCGATCATCGTTTCGCCCGCCCGAATTACAACGTCGCCCCCACAACGACCATCGCCGCCGTGGTCGCCCGTCACGGGGAGCCGGGAGACGCCGAGGGTCGCCGAATCCTGGCGATGCGGTGGGGACTGCTGCCGCCGTGGGTGAAATCCGACGCCGACGGCAAACCCCAGCCGAAGTCGCTGTTGATCAACGCCCGAGCCGAGACGCTGACCTCATCGCCGGCATTCCGGGCAAGTGCGCGCCGTCAGCGCTGCCTGGTGCCGATGGACGGCTACTACGAATGGATGCCGAATCCCGAACCCGGCCCGAAAACGCCGTTCTATATGCACCGACGTGACGGCTCGCCGATCCTGGTGGCCGGCCTGTGGTCGGCCTGGCGGCCCGACGAGGCGAGCGCACCGATGCTGACGTGCACGATCGTCACCACCGATGCGGTGGGTGGGCTCGCCGGGATACACAACCGGATGCCGCTGATGCTCGACGAGCAGGACTGGGATCGTTGGCTCGACCCCGACGAGCCCGCGCCCGAGGACCTGCTCGCCGCGCGGGCGGATATCAGCGGTATCGAGGTCAGGGAGATCTCGAGATTGGTCAACCGGGTCGCCAACAACGGCCCGGAACTCCTCGAACCCGTCGACCGGGATAACCAACCGGTCGGTCTGTTCTAACCGTTCTGTTTTAGTCATAGTGGTGCGGATAACATTTCGACCGGCACGACCGTTGCGAGAGGAACCAGCGATGACCGCAGTTGAACCCAAGACCGACTCCATCACCGTCCACAACCCCGCCACCGGCACCGTCGTCGGCTCGGTGCCCGTCGACGGGCCCGACACCGTCGCCGCCAAGGCGCGTGAGCTGCGGCTGTTCCAGCCGGAGTGGGAGGCCATCGGTCCGCGCGGGCGCAAGACGTGGATGCTCAAGTGGCAGGACTGGGTTCTGGACAATTCCGACCTGCTGACCGAGGTGCTGATGGCCGAGACCGGCAAGTCGCGCAGCGACGCCAGCGTCGAGGCGATCCTGATCGCCGACGCCATCAAATACTGGGCCGGCAACGCCGAGGAGTTCCTTGCCGATAAGCATCCGGGTGCGCACAGCCCGTTGTTCAAGGTCAAGAAGCTCACCACGGTCTACCGGCCCTACCCCCTCGTCGGGATGATCGAGCCGTGGAACTTCCCGCTGGCCATGCTGGCGCTGGACCTGGTACCCGCGCTGGCAGCCGGTGCCGCGGTATTGCTGAAACCCTCTGAGGTGACACCACTTTCGGCCGTCGAGCTGGTTCGCGGCTGGAACGAGATCGGCGCCCCGCCGGTGCTGGCACTGGCCACCGGCTACGGCGCCACCGGCGCCTCGGTGATCGCGAACTCCGACTACGTCCACTTCACCGGCTCGACGGGCACCGGCCGCAAGGTCGCAGTCGCCTGCGCCGAGCGGCTCATCCCGTGCAGCCTCGAACTCGGCGGTAAGGACCCGGCGATCGTGCTCGCAGACGCCGACGTCGACCGCGCCGCAAACGGCATCGCCTGGGGCGGCATGTTCAACTCCGGCCAGGTCTGCATCTCGGTGGAGCGGGTCTTCGTCGAGGCGCCGATCTACGACGAGTTCGTCGCCAAGCTCTCCGAGCAGGTCGGCAAGATCCAGCAGGGTCAGGAGACCGGCGCCGGCTTCAACTACGACACCGGCGCCATGGCCACCGGAGCCCAGCGCGACATCGTCGACCGCCATGTCTCCGAGGCCACCGCCGCCGGCGCCCGGGTACTCGTGGGCGGCAAGCCCACCGGGGTCGGCACCTTCTTCCAGCCCACCGTGTTGGCCGATGTCACGCCGTCGATGAGCTGCATGGCCGAGGAGACCTTCGGCCCCACCCTGCCGGTGGTGAAGGTCGCCGACGAGGAAGAGGCCATCCGGCTGGCCAACGACTCCGTCTACGGGCTGTCGGCCACGGTGTGGACCGGCGACACCGCCCGCGGTGAACGGGTCGCCCGCCGACTGGAAGCCGGTGCGGTGAACATCAACGACGCCATGACCAACGTCTTCTGTTTCTCGCTGCCGATGGGGGGCTGGAAAGAGTCCGGCATCGGATACCGCGGCGGCGGCGCCGCCGGCCTGATCAAGTTCTGCCGCCAGCAGGCGATCACCGCCCCGCGCATCCCCACCCAGAAGTCGGAGATGCTCTGGTACTCCTCGCCGCAGAGGCAGTCGATCTTCGCTCGCGCCGCCATCCGGGCCTTCTCCGGACGCGGCAAGCGCCGGCTTGGGCGCAAGGGCTGAGCGAAGCGAAGCCCGAATTGGGCCTGCGGGCTGAGCGAAGCGAAGCCCGAATTGGGCCTGCGGGCTAGGCCTGCCTGTACCCGGGCGGGTTGGCGCCGTCTACCCAGAAGTCCACGCCGAGGTCCGAGCCCGGAATGCAGTCGTAGACCGACAGGTCGGTGACACCGGACTCGAGCAGCACGTCCTCACACAGCAGGCTATGTCCGGTGTAGGTGGTCGCCGGTCGGCTCAGGATTACGTAGGCGGAGTCGGAGTACACCTCCGGCTTACGCGAGCGTTTCATGGATTCGTCACCGCCGAGCAGATTCTGCACCGCTGCGGTGGCGACCATGGTGCGCGGCCACAGAGTATTGGAGGCAATGCCGTGGGCGCGCATCTCCTCGGCAATTCCCAACGCGCACAACGTCATCCCATACTTGGCCATCATGTACGGCGTGGGCGTCAGCCACTTGGGCTCCAGCCGGATCGGCGGTGACAGGGTGAGGATATGCGGGTTCTCCCTGCCCTTCATGTGCGGGATACAGGCCTGGGACACCGCGTAGGTACCGCGGATCTGGATGCCGTTCATCAAATCGAAGCGCTTGAGCGGCACGTCTTCGATACCGCCGAGGTTGATCGCCGAGGCATTATTGACGCAGATGTCGATCCCGCCGAAATGCGCGACGCATGCCGCGACCGCGGCAGCCACCGAGTCGCCATCGCGAACGTCGCCGACGATCGGCAGCGCATGGCCGCCGGCCTCTTCGATCTCCTTCGCCGCGGTGTAGATGGTTCCCGGCAGCTTCGGGTGCGGCTCGGTGGTTTTGGCCACCAGCGCAATATTGGCGCCGTCGGCGGCCACCCGCTTGGCGATCGCCAGGCCGATACCGCGGCTGGCACCGGAGATGAACATGGTCTTGCCGGAAAAGGCCGCTGTTGACATGGCCTCACCCTAAGCCGTGCGGCCACCCGTAGGTGTGAGGATGATCTGGAACACCACGCTGGAAGCAGAGGTGCCCCCGGGAGGGGGGAACCCCGCGATTGAGTGAATTCCGCCATACATATAGCCCACCACCGTCGGACCGGTCAGCCTGTCCAACTGGATGACGCCATTGCTGTACGTGGGCAGCGCCGGATTTTGGAAGAATCCCGCGTACGCGCCATAGAAGCCGGTATCGCCGGAAGTGACCGCCGGGATGGGCGCCATGATGTATTCCTGGAACGATCCATCGCGGGACTGAACAAGCGATGTCACATCGGCGACCCACGGCAGATCGAAGTCCGGCGGGCTGAGTTCTCCATCAGAGTAGGAATAAAGGCTGAGGCCACCCATCAGGACGGCGAAGTTATTCCCGGAGCTCCGGTCGTACAGCGAGAAGTGCGCAGCCGAATACTGGCTGAAGAATTGCTGGTAGGCAGCATCGACCCGGGCATTCCCATTCGACCCGATGAGGATCGGTGCCTGGTAACCCCCGGTGTCGGTGGTGAAGACGCCGCCCAGGAAGGCCAGTTGCTGTCGTCCGCCGGGTCCGATCAAGGGCACGAGATTGCCGTCCCGGCGCCGGAAGTTCACCGAATCATGCTGCGCTTGGTAATCGAAGATCATCAGGCTACGGCCGGTGTCGAAGATGCGCCAGCTTTTGATTTCGTCGGTGTAGACCTGGGCGATGGTGGCCGCCAGCACTCCGGGTGCTCCGGCAAGAGCGCCCTGGAAGTTGTGGCCGCCGGTCAGGATGAAACGGCCATTGAGTTCGGTGAGTACGCCGCCCGACACGCCCAATCGTGGGTCGGTAATCTGGCGGATGTTGGCCAGGGTGGCCAGGTCGGCGGCGTCGCCGTTCATCACGGCCTCGGCCATGCCCGAGATACTGAGAGCCGTCAGCGTGTCGTAGGTCGTGAAGTCACCCTTGGAGGCTGCCAGGGCGACGCCGGTGCCGTCCGCTGCCGAGGGACGACTCGTTGTGACCGTGCTGCCGCTGATGGCCGTGATGGTCGTATCCGGCGGATAAAGATCGGCGGCGGTGAGCGGGGTGACGCCCGCGACGGTCAGTCCGACCGCCAGCCTGTCCAGCCCGCTGACGACGGAGATGGTGTCGCTGCCAGCGCTGACATCGCCGGTGAATTGCACCGTGTAGGGCTTGGAGTAGCCACTGACCACGTAGAGCGTGTCGCCCTTTTGGTAATACTCCTGATTGGTCGAACTCAGCGAGTTCGACGTTGAGGCCGGCACATCGGTCTGGTTCCAGGGCATCGACCAGACCTCGTAGCTGATCGGGTCAACGACATAAATGCTCGGGTTCTGATACGGGGTTGGGAAGTTCTTGGCGGGGTCGATGAAGAATCCGTGCCTGCCAGTCGTTCGGCCGCCGAAAAAGACCCACAGGCCGCTCGGATGCTCCGCGGTGGGTGCCGTATGGGCATAGACGGCGGACTGGATCGCCGGCAGGTTATCGGCGCCGGGCACGGTGACGGGCGTGACGGCCAGTGTGTAGGGCAGATTCTGGCTGGTGGCGACGATCGGTTGCGGTGAGACCTGTGTCGGCAGGGGCGGCGGTTGAGTCAGCCCTCCCGACGGAACCACCGAGAACGACTGGGGCAGATTGTTCGCGGCGCCGTTGAGGTTCAGTGGCGTGGGGACCGGGATCGCCACCCCGCCGATGTAGACCGTGCCGGTGCTGTCCCTGCCCGGGATCACCGACCCGCTCAGGGCAGTCGTACCCGGAACCACGGTGATCTGGTCGATGTCTCCGTTGAGAGTCCGCCAGACGTTGATCGCGCCGTCGGTGGCCGTCAGGGCCACCCGATCCCCGCTGGCATCAGTGAAGGTGAGTCTTTTACCGACGGCGAACAATCCCCAGAAATTGCCGCCGGGGGTTTGGTCGTTGTCGCCGTCGAATGTGGTTCGGCCGAAGCCAACGCCCGCGACGGGGTTCGAGTTCGGATCGTAGTTGGTGACCGGCAGTTCGCCGTTGATGAAGATGCGGTAGAAAACCCCCTGCCACAGCGGACGCGCAAGCGTCAGGGTGACCTGAGACGACGTCTCCGAGATGTCGGTGTACTCCGCTCTGAGGATCTTCACCGCCGGGCCGCTGCGCGTCACCACCTCAGGTTTGTTGAAGAAGAGGGTGGGTGCGGTGATGCGGTAGTTGGCCAGGTCAGTCGCGCTATCCCGGACCAGCGGTGTATCAAAGGTCAGTACGACTGAGTTACCCCCTGGCGTACTGGTGATGCTGGTGAGCTTGGGGCTCGTGCCTTCCACCGCCGTTGCCAGCGCCTGCCTGGCCGTGACGGCCGGTACTTCAGCGGCGAGATCGCGTCGCGCCAGCAGCAGCGCCCCGGTCAGGAAATCAGTGCCCGGAGTGTGGGGCAGATCGGCGAGCCAGTGTCCGATCAGGTCGAAGACCTGGGTCACGTGCACCGTCGCGATGGTGGCGAGATCCGGAGCCGCCGCTGCTTCCGGGGCCTCGGGCCCGGACGCCGCGACCGCCACTGCCCGTCGGGGTGCCACGCGGGGTGTGGGTTGCAGGAGCGCGGCGGTCGGGAGCGAAGCCTGAGCGGGCAGGTGTCCGGTGAGGGTGGATGACTGCCGGCCCGCCGTGGCGAGCGCGGCCCGGTTCGACGACCGGTTGCCCGCGGCGGTCTTGGCTGGTGCGGGGTCGCCCGCTGCGGCCCGGGCGGGGGACTTCGCTACGCCACCGGCGGCGGTGCGGGAGTGGGCTGCCGCCGCGGTCTTGACGTCGCTAGTGCTAGTGCTATCGCTGCCGCTGTCGGCGGCAGCGATAGCCGCGTGCGGACCTGCCAGGGACAACCCCACCGCCAACGCCGCCGCACTGAACTTTGCCGCGTAGTGATTTTCCACGGGTGGGACCATACAGGCCGTGACGGTCGTCCGCTATCGGTACGACTACGAAATTTTTGCCCACTCCCTGATCGCTCGATGCGTGCGGTGGTGTCGGTGGCACCGAGCCTGATGTGGGAGGCTACTGCGGTGACTGACATCGACGTCGTCGACAAGGAGTCCGACGCTGAACTGACCGCGCGGTTCGAGCGCGACGCGATCCCGATCATGGACCAGCTGTACGGCGGTGCGATGCGGATGACCCGCAATCCCGCCGACGCCGAAGATCTGGTGCAGGAGACCATGGTCAAGGCTTATGCGGCGTTCCGGTCGTTTCGTGCGGGCACGAACCTTAAAGCCTGGCTGTACCGCATCATGACCAACACCTACATCAACACCTACCGCAAGAAGCAGCGCTCTCCGGCCGAATACCCCACCGAGGAGATCCACGACTGGCAGCTGGCAGCCCAAGCCGAGCATTCTTCGACGGGATTGCGTTCCGCGGAGGTGGAAGCCCTCGAATTACTGCCGGACAGTGAAATTAAAGAGGCGCTCCAGACGTTGCCTGAAGAGTTCCGGCTCGCGGTATACCTTGCCGACGTCGAGGGCATGCCCTACAAGGAGATCGCCGACATTATGGAGACACCCATCGGGACCGTGATGTCCCGTCTGCACCGAGGCCGCCGCCAGTTGCGCACGCTGCTGGCAGACGTCGCCAAGGAACGTGGGCTCCTACGCGGTCAGCAGTCCGAAGAGGAGGTGTCGTGATGAGCTCCGACGGCCATGAGACCGGTCATGCCGATTGTGCGGTGGTGATCGCTGAGGTGTGGACGCTGCTTGACGGGGAATGCAATGCCGAGATCCGCGACCGGTTGCAACGACACCTCGATGAGTGCCCGGCCTGTTTTCAGCACTACGGGATGGAGCAGCGCATCAAGGCGGTCATCGCCACCCGATGCGGTGGTGAAAAGGCTCCCGGGCATCTCGTGGAGCGGGTGCGGCTGGAGATCAGCCGCACGACAATAATCCGCTACGACTAGCTCAGGCGTTCGGCCGATTGCCGTGGTTGGCCTTGCTGTGCTTACGGTCGCGCTTCTTACGGCCACGTTTGGCCATGGTGTACCTCCACGTTGATATCAGCTGACCGTCGGCCTCACACGGGTTTCCCGGGCCGACGCTTTGCCCAAGTGTCTCACGGCGGCCTGACCCGCTGGAAACCCGGTGGTGTGGTTCGATAGTGCCTATGGCTGAGGATGTCCGTGCCGAGATCGTGGCCAGTGTGCTGGAGGTCGTGGTCAGCAAGGGCGATCGGATCGGCGCCGGCGATATTCTCGTTTTGCTGGAGTCGATGAAGATGGAGATACCGGTGCTCGCGGAGGTCGGCGGCACCATTACCGAGGTTAGCGTCGCGGTGGGTGACGTGATCCAGGCCGGTGACCTCATCGCCGTGATCGACTGAACTCGCCCCTGCGGAACTGATCCATGTCAACCCTCGGTGACCTGCTCGCCGAGCACACCGTCCTGCCCGGCGCCGCTGTGGACCATCTGCACGCCGTGGTGGGCGAGTGGCAACTGCTGGCCGATCTGTCCTTCGGCGACTATCTGATGTGGGTTCGCCGCGATGACGGCACGGTGGTCTGCGTTGCGCAGTGCCGACCGACCACCGCCTCAACGCTGCTGATCACCGATGCCGTCGGCACCCAGGTGGCCGAGGAGGGTCTGCTGGGTGCGGTACCGGTGCGCTATGGCAGCGATGTGGTGGCACTGCTGACCCACCAGACCGCTCGCGACGCCCGCCGGACCTCGTCGAGACTGGAGAAGGCCTATCTGGACTGCGCGGATCATCTGCGGCACATGCTGTCGGAGGGCACCTTCCCCAACGTCGGCGATCTGGCCATGTCGCGGTCAAGCCCCCGCGTCGGTGACGGCTTCATCCGGCTGGATGTCGAGGGTGTGGTGACCTACGCCAGCCCCAACGCGGTGTCGGCCTATCACCGCATGGGTCTGACCTCGGAATTGGAGGGCCACAACCTGGTGTCGATCACCCGGCCGCTGATCTCCGATGTGTTCGAGGCCCGGGAGCTTGCCACCCACGTTGCCGAATCGCTGACCGGCGGATCCGGTATGCGACTCGAGGTCGATGCGGGCGGGGCGGCCGTGCTGCTGCGCACCCTGCCGTTGGTGGCGCGCGGCGCCTCGGCGGGGGCGGCCGTATTGATCCGGGATGTCACCGAGGTCAAGCGGCGTGACCGGGCGTTGCTGTCCAAGGATGCGACGATCCGCGAGATCCATCACCGGGTGAAGAACAACCTGCAGACGGTGGCGGCGCTGTTGCGACTTCAGGCGCGCCGCACCAACAACATCGAGGGCCGTGAGGCGCTGATCGAGTCGGTGCGACGGGTCGCTGCGATCGCCCAGGTGCACGAGGCGTTGTCGATGTCGGTTGACGAGGAGGTCAATCTCGATGAGGTGATCGACCGGATCCTGCCGATCATGAATGACGTCGCCCGGGTGGATACCCCGATCCGTATCCAACGTGAAGGCTCCATGGGCGTCCTCGATGCCGACCGCGCCACCGCTTTGGTCATGGTGGTCACCGAGTTGGTGCAGAACGCCATCGAGCACGCCTTCGATCCGGCCGACCGACGGGGACGTGTCGTGATCAAAGCCGATCGCTCGGCCCGTTGGCTCGACATCGTCGTCGGTGATGACGGGCGCGGGCTGCCGGAGGGGTTCGATGTCGAGACATCGGACCGATTGGGCCTTCAGATCGTGCGGACGTTGATGTCGGCCGAACTTGATGGCTCGCTGGAGATGCGCCCGAACGCCGACGGGGGTACCGATGTCGTCGTCCGCGTGCCGATCGGGCGGCGGGCCGGCCGGGGAACGCTGACGTAGCCGAAAAAAGACTTCGGCCCCGGCTCAGTGCCGGGGCCGAAGTGCTAAATCGTGGGAACTCAGACGCCGGTACGGGCCCGGGTACGGGCGTTGCGGCGCTTGAGAGCGCGGCGCTCGTCCTCGCTCATCCCGCCCCAGACGCCGGCATCCTGCCCGGAATCCAACGCCCAGGTCAGGCATTCAGCCGTCACCGGGCACCGGTTGCAGACGAGCTTCGCGTCAGCGATCTGGGCCAAGGCCGGTCCGCTGTTCCCGACCGGGAAGAACAGTTCCGGATCCTCGTCGCGACAGACCGCATTGTGGCGCCAATCCATTTTTCCCTACTCCTCATCGTCCTCGGTGTGTGCGGCAGGCGACGGGGTTGCCCCCGTTGCTCCTAGGCCGTTAACGCGTGCACACACAAATGTTGTTGCACTGTTACATCCGATGGTTCCACAGGCTCAACGGTTGTCAATAGAACTCCGTCGAATCGTGGGCAACCTCACTCTGAGGGGTGGGTTACCTGAACCTGTTCCCTTTGTACTACACTGCCCGCGTCTGTGCGCCGTTTAGGTGATTCTCCCAGCTCAGTGACCTAATTTTGGGTTGGCGCGACAACCGCCAGCGCCTCCGGGACGGCGGTGAACGTCATATCGTCGCGCATGCCGAGGAAGTCACCGTCGACCTGGCAGGCGATCGGTTCGGCCGAGGTGATCCGCACCCACGCCACGTCGTCTTCCCGGATCAGGTGTTTGCCCTTGATCGGGGCGTCCGTTGCCAGCATCCGCCGCACCACCAGCAGGTTGGCCACGATGTTCATACTGGTGACGGCGAATATCCCCAGGCCGTTCTCGAAGCTGGTGTCGGGGTTGGTCCAGACCGGGCGGGTGTTGGCGTAGGTCCATGGGCTGGCGTTGGAGACGAACGCGAAATGCACGCCCGAAATCGGATCGCGGCCGGGCAGTCTCACCGTGAGCAGGGGTTCGTCTCGCGCGCTGCCCAGCATCTCGCGTACGGCGATGCGGATATAGCGGCCGGCGGTGACCTTGCGGCCCCTGGCCCGTTGGGCCTCGACGGCGGCCACGACGTCGCCGTCCACACCCATACCGGCGGTGAAGACCGCCCAGCGCTCCACACAGTCCATCAACCCGATGCGCCGCCACGGCCCGCCGCGGCGGTGTGCGCCGAGCAGGTCGATCAGCTGATTGGTGGCCTCGATGGGGTCGGGGCTGATGCCCAGCGCGCGGGCGAAGACATTGGCGGATCCGCCCGGCACCACCGCGACCGCGGGCAGGGTCTCAGGCGCCGGCCGTTCCGGTCCTGGCGTGCCCAGCAGACCGTTGACCACCTCGTTCACCGTGCCGTCGCCGCCGTGCACGATGATCACGTCGGTTCCGTCCCGTTTGGCCGCCTCAGCGATCTCGATGGCGTGGCCGCGGTGGTCGGTGTGGGCGACGACGAGTTCGGTCCGGCTTTTCAGTGCGTGCGCGACGAGGTCGCGGCCGGCCGGCGTCGTCGAGGTGGCGTTCGGGTTCACGATCAGCACGGCACGCACGAGCAGTGAGCCTAACGTCACCTTTAGGCTCTGGTGCGTGGGTGTGATGTCACGCGGGGACACTCCGGCGGTGGTCCGTTGGGCAGCATTGCTGGTGGGTGCCGAGGGCGCGGCAGGTC
>Ga0194052_1002017_pt1 | contig 11305 bp, 10 predicted proteins | sample SepL226m_MetaG_FD_160117 | JGI IMG/M metagenome (GOLD analysis project Ga0194052, IMG submission 160117) | Anoxic zone freshwater microbial communities from boreal shield lake in IISD Experimental Lakes Area, Ontario, Canada - Sep2016-L227-6m | ecosystem: Environmental > Aquatic > Freshwater >... | reverse complement strand
GCTTGAAGGGTTCGTAGTCCGCGGAGTCGTACCAGGCCAGTGCAGCTTCCATGTTGGAGAAGCGGAGGATCGCCGCCCAGTTGCCGTCGAAGTCGCCTTCCCTGGTCGTCGGAGTGGCTGACCCGGCAACCATCTGCACGCCGGACCTCTCCAGGATCGGGAAGACGTACTGGGCGTAGCGCTCGTTGAACTCGGCCAGGTCCTTGATCTTGATCTGGACCATGGCGAACGCCGGTGCCGGCTCATGCGTCATGTGGGCGAATCCTCCTCTTTTCGCGGCGTGTCGGATAACTTGCAATTTGCAATCTACTGGTGAAGCCTGCACAAGTCAACCTTGAGACGTCACTTTCCCGCGCCGGAATCTCCACCTCGACCTTCATCCGGTCCCGGTTGTGGCCATAGAGTTCGATGAGGGGCCGGAGAGTTTTGCGGCTGGGGTCCTTCGTGAAGTTCAGGACCATCGACAAGAACTTGGTCCGCCCGTCGATCATCTGCAGCCAATGCGCTCTGTCGCAGGCCGTCGAGGTGCTCTGCCACGAATGGGCGCACGCGCTGGCCTGGAACTTCGCCGTCGATCGCCTCATCAACGCACCCGACACCGACTCTGTGGAGTGTGAGCGGGCCTGCCACGACGAGGCCTGGGGTTGCGCCTACTCCCGGGTCTGGCGGGCGTACATGGACGTCATTCGGGAAGCGGCTTGACGGCGGTTTCCAGGGGGGTCCAAAACTGTTAGGCGAAGTGTTAGGCGCAGACGTTTCGTCGCAGGAATCCCGCGCCGAGCCACACGCGCCGTTCCCGCGGAATGTGCACAATCGCGACACGAGCGCGACTTGACTGCAGGTTCTATTCGCACTCAAAATCCGTTGCCCGCAAGGGCGTGTGGGTTCAAGTCCCTCCTCCGGTATTGAGAAAACGACGGGAAAGAATGGGGTTCGCGATCGGGCGGCCCCTCGTGCTCACCCCCTGAAGGGGTCGACTGTTAGGCGCAGTGTTACTCCCGAGTTCGCGAGGGCCGAACTGGAAGTGCGTCAGGCCCGCTTGCGACCCGGTTCACCCCCGTGCGTACGGGGAAGAGTCCCTGGCCTTCTGCCGCAGGGATGCCAGCCGCGGTTCACCCCCGTGCGTACGGGGAAGAGTTGATTGGGGGGGCAGGGTAATCGATTCCGTACGGTTCACCCCCGTGCGTACGGGGAAGAGTTGGCGTCTTCCAGGGTGAAGCTCTCGGTGTGCGGTTCACCCCCGTGCGTACGGGGAAGAGCCAAAGCAGCGCCGCATCCGCGCGCCCGTCGTCGGTTCACCCCCGTGCATACGGGGAAGAGAATCAATCATCCGCGGAGGGCTGTCTGGTGGGCGGTTCACCCCCGTGCGTACGGGGAAGAGCTGAGCGGACTGGCTGGTCTTGGCTGCGCCGACGGTTCACCCCCGTGCGTACGGGGAAGAGTTCGTCGGCAGCATTCATCTGCTCGACGACCTTCGGTTCACCCCCGTGCGTACGGGGAAGAGGGAATGCCGCCGCCCGATATCACCGCGTCCAACGGTTCACCCCCGTGCGTACGGGGAAGAGGAGCGTGGCCGCGAAACTCCCACCGCCAAAACCGGTTCACCCCCGTGCGTACGGGGAAGAGTCATCCAATGGGCTAGCGTCGAACTCAGGTGGCGGTTCACCCCCGTGCGTACGGGGAAGAGATGGTGCCGCCGTACCGGATGCCGCCCGTGACCGGTTCACCCCCGTGCGTACGGGGAAGAGGCATGGCGTTACTTGCGCTGGGGGAGGGGATACGGTTCACCCCCGTGCGTACGGGGAAGAGGGGCAAGACCTTGCCAAAGATTCGCGGAACGTCGGTTCACCCCCGTGCGTACGGGGAAGAGGTCAGCAACCCCGGCACAACTGCCTCTGGTAACGGTTCACCCCCGTGCGTACGGGGAAGAGGACCAGAGGCAGGCCCAAATGCAGAGCGTCGACGGTTCACCCCCGTGCGTACGGGGAAGAGACTTCCATCACCTCATCGGAATCTTGCCACGACGGTTCACCCCCGTGCGTACGGGGAAGAGTTCCCACCGCCGCCGATCGTCACGCCCGTGATCGGTTCACCCCCGTGCGTACGGGGAAGAGGGACACTCACGGGAAACGCCGCCGCGCACTTGTCGGTTCACCCCCGTGCGTACGGGGAAGAGGCCCGATGCTTGCCATGCCTAGCCTTCCAAGTCGGTTCACCCCCGTGCGTACGGGGAAGAGGCTGGCGGCAATTTCAAAGCGGGTCATGTCCGCGGTTCACCCCCGTGCGTACGGGGAAGAGGAGATCGGGCTCGGCGATCCAAATGGCAAATACGGTTCACCCCCGTGCGTACGGGGAAGAGCCGTGCTGGATCGCCAGCAGGCAACTCTCGGGCGGTTCACCCCCGTGCGTACGGGGAAGAGAAACCACGGACGCGCGGGCCGGCCGTGCAATTCGGTTCACCCCCGTGCGTACGGGGAAGAGGTGGCATTTGACGGCAGCGGTGATCCCGTTAACGGTTCACCCCCGTGCGTACGGGGAAGAGGCTCACGACTGGGGATGGCGAAGCCTTGGCGACGGTTCACCCCCGTGCGTACGGGGAAGAGGTTGTCCGCGTCAATCGAGAGCCAGCCCACATCGGTTCACCCCCGTGCGTACGGGGAAGAGTCCACCTCCCTTGTTTGTTGGGCAGGAATTGTCGGTTCACCCCCGTGCGTACGGGGAAGAGGCACTGCAAGATTCGTAGACACAGCCCATAGGCGGTTCACCCCCGTGCGTACGGGGAAGAGTTGGTGATCATCTTCTTCTGGGCTGCGGTGTACGGTTCACCCCCGTGCGTACGGGGAAGAGAGAGATATGATCGTTATCCTCGCCCCCCGCATCGGTTCACCCCCGTGCGTACGGGGAAGAGGCGATACCACCTGACGCCGGCCCAAACGGGATCGGTTCACCCCCGTGCGTACGGGGAAGAGAATAACGTCAACAAATTTCCGGCCATCGGCGTCGGTTCACCCCCGTGCGTACGGGGAAGAGAAAATAGGGCTTTTCGCGTCATGCCAATTTGGCGGTTCACCCCCGTGCGTACGGGGAAGAGATCAACCGGGCTTTCGCCAAGGCATACGGCGTCGGTTCACCCCCGTGCGTACGGGGAAGAGGCCAGCGAAGAGGGGTAGTAGTTGCTGTCCGGCGGTTCACCCCCGTGCGTACGGGGAAGAGTTCAACGCCAAGACTGTTGAGGCTCTCCTCGCCGGTTCACCCCCGTGCGTACGGGGAAGAGTCCAGGCTGCCGGGGGCTACCTTGATGCTGCCCGGTTCACCCCCGTGCGTACGGGGAAGAGGTGCATGTGGATGCCTCGACCCAGCCGCTCGACGGTTCACCCCCGTGCGTACGGGGAAGAGCGCACGTCGGAGTCGGGCCGCAGCGCGAGAAACGGTTCACCCCCGTGCGTACGGGGAAGAGGCAGACTTCGCACTGCCGGTAGTCTTCGTTGGCGGTTCACCCCCGTGCGTACGGGGAAGAGTTGTTGTCGCAATTCTTTTTGGCATATGCCTGCGGTTCACCCCCGTGCGTACGGGGAAGAGGACCGACTACGAAGCGCCGTCGGTGGCGTCCTCGGTTCACCCCCGTGCGTACGGGGAAGAGTTGTCTACCTCATACCGCAAGTCGGGCCGCGCCGGTTCACCCCCGTGCGTACGGGGAAGAGGCGGATCTTCGGCATCCCTCCGGTTGGGCCGTCGGTTCACCCCCGTGCGTACGGGGAAGAGGGAGTTCCCAATATGTTCCGGGCGTGGCGTCACGGTTCACCCCCGTGCGTACGGGGAAGAGTTCCGCAGCGGTGCGTAGGCCTTCGAGATCACCGGTTCACCCCCGTGCGTACGGGGAAGAGCTCGACCTGCCGGTCGAGTTCGTGCTGTTCGACGGTTCACCCCCGTGCGTACGGGGAAGAGCAGGGCGTGCAGGGATCGGGAGCGACATCCGCCGGTTCACCCCCGTGCGTACGGGGAAGAGACCGGGTATCTGAACTATGTGGACCTCGACGGCGGTTCACCCCCGTGCGTACGGGGAAGAGACTGAAAAACTAGGCTTTAGAACGAGTTTTTGCCAGCCAAATGCCCTCGAAGTCCTCAAACTCCACCGGAGCCCTGCCGTGAGTGAGGATGTCAAACCCCTGCTCTGTCTTTGCCGCGTATAAAAGCACCGCCCAACCCCCCTTTATTGATTCCCGAGTAACATTCCAGACTCGGGTTCGGACGCGGTGCGATAGCGTCCCGACGTAGACGCCTGCCTTTAGCTGGAGCATCCAACGGGTCAGTTTTCCCCGAAGCGAGGGAGGAGCCTTCGAAACGATGAGAACGATCACAACTTGCCTCGTCGATCTAGGCTAGTCCGCTATTTCCACGGTCGATGGACAGCCTGCTCAAGAATTCGCCCTATCGGCGTTTCGGGCGGGAGGAGATCCGGCTGCCACCACTCAGCCGGACGGGCTTCGTCGCCTACGTACGCGTCATCCCCGGGATCACCAGTGCCTTGCACATCGTTCGAGACATCCATCGCAGCAGCAATATCGGGAAGAATGCGTTCGACCAACTTCTGAGACCGGAACATATCGCGACATCCCCGGCGAACTCGCGACTCTAAACCCTCCAGGCCGGCAGCCGCCTCACCGAAGGCGACGGGAAATGTGTACTTGACCTTATAGAGGTCAGCCACGTCGTAGACGAACGAGAGCTGCTTTCCCGTGTGAATGAAACCGAGGGCTGGGGAGTAGCCCCCGGACAGAATTGCCGCGTGACAGAGTCCGTACAAGCAAGAGTTGGCAGCGGACAGCGCGCGATTGATCGGATCGGCTGCATCCCATTGGTCTCGGTTGTAGCTCCGCCCCCGCCATTCAATACCAGCCTCTCGCGCGGCTACGGCGTACGCCTCTCGCACTCGCACGCCCTCCTTACCGCGCAGTTGCTGCAGCGTGACCGTTGATTCGGGCTTGTCATCAAATCGCATGCAGTACATCCGGATGACAACTTGTAGGCGAGCGACATCCTGGGTGGCTAGAAACGCCTGCCGAAGCAAATTGCGACTGGAACGTGCTCCTCCAAGCCCCTGCGCGTAAAACCGCACGCCATGCTCGCCCACCCATAGGACTTGACAGTTGTTGTCCGCCAACGATTTGACTGCGGCGTGGGTAAGCGTTGTGCCCGGTCCCAGCAACAACACAGCCAGAGCGGCGGCTGGAATAGCTGTGGATGTGCCGTCCGCACGATGGATAGCTATGGCTGAATCCTGTTGTTCAACAACGGCGTGCTCAGCATAGAGATATGTCAGTTTGTCATCAAACCGCGGGAGGTCATGGAGTGACGTTTTCCTATTCACCGGGTTGATGCCTCCGTGTTCACCGAACAACGGCCAACGACAATAGCCCCATCCCAAAAGCCTTCCCTCGGCCGATGCCGTTGACGACGGCTTCTCGTAGGAGTTTGGCATCTGCGCACCTGAGGACACCCTCAAACATGGCCGCGTTAAACCGGGTGGGGATCAATCGGCCTTCTGGCTTCATCGAAAGATTGGTCACGGGCTGCACTCGCAGTTGCTCACCTGTTGTAAAACCTGACCGGAGAGCGACGGCCGATAGGCGTTCCTTCCATGCCCGGAACTCAGGGTCGGGGCGTGGCCGATCAGTTCCATCAACAGGCGGCAACAGGCAACGAATGGGGTGTTCACTTCTGGGTTTCTGGCCATCCTTTAGTTCGGTCGCCGGCACCGTCCGCCGCTTCACCATCTGCATCACCAGGCGGAATCGATACACAGCCCCTGCTTCAAACGATGGATCAAACTCCCGCACTTGCGGCGCACCTGCTAGGAGGTACGAGGCATTCTGGAATGCGTAATCCCAGTTCGGTCGCACGGATGACTGCACCAGGACTCGCATCGGCGGGTCTGGTTCAATCCGGAAGAGAAATCCGCCGTCTTGCCGCCGCGGCTTCGGCATCGCCTCCGTTGACCACGTGCCGAGGAAGAAGGGGTCCTCCTTTTGCCTATGATCGTCGGGAAACGCCATCCATATCCGCTGATGGACTCGATACGACTGTTTGGCCCAATCTAGGCCCGGCCGGGGCTGGTCGGGATGGGATCCAGGGTTCACCAGTATTTGGGATAGAAACATCAATACTCCAATCAGCCCGGTGCATCGGACAGGAAGTCCGACACTGCGGCGCGTGTGCTCTCAAGGATTGCCCGGCGTCGCCCCAGCCGCCGGCTGGTCAGTAGGCGGTTCACCTGTCGGAGAATCAATTCCCGCTGAACCGGATCGGCAGGATCAACCCGATGTTGCTGCATGTCTCGCCCATACTCCAACTGGGTACACGCGTCATGGCAGATGCGGCAAAGAGATCGCAGATCGTCCAGTGGCTCCCGGCCGGCGTTGGCATACGTAACGTGATGCACCTCCTCTGCGGGCGACTTACAGAACACGCACAGCTCATTGTCGAACCGTAGCCGCTTTTTCCGGATCACCTTCCATTGGTCGCTGGTGTAATCGACTCTCACCCGGCCGGCGTTGCTTCGGGATACTGCCAGGGCCGTCGCACGCCGTGCGTAAACCTTGCAGGGCACAACCCATCGAGGACCGTGGCTGGGATGTCGCAGGGTTCTGGGCACGTCATGAACGAGACGCGCGTTCTCCGGAGGGCGACTGCCGGGCGTATGCTCAATTACGGCGTCCAGTTCTTCCGTGCTGTCCTCTTCAAAGAATTCGTCAACGTAAAACGGTATCGCTTCCAAAGCCGCTTTCAGGCTGGCGTGTTTCGCTGTACCCGCCAAAACCGGCTCTGTCGGAACACAACACTTGCGGCCCAGAAAGACCGGCCACACCGGATCGCGGAGGGCGTCGGCACACCGCTGGATCACGTCCGAATCCCCCCTCAGCGCCACCGCAAAAGATGAGTCCAGAAGATACTGGCGACGGCTCAGAAGCGTCTCTGGCTCCTTGGTGGACGCCGTAAGTTTGATTCCTCCTTCAGCCTTACGAATACCCACGCCCGCCCCGACCGTGTGGTAGTCCCAATCCAATACACCTGGCCGATCGATCCGAACACCCATCTCCAGTTCCACAAACGGCCCCAGAACGGTTGGTGCCCTGTCCCTGTCCACACCCATAGCGCAAAGAAGGAGCCCCAGTACGCCAGACTTGCTCGGGTATCGGTCGGTTCTTCGGATCTGCAGCTTTGACCCGGTACCCCAGGCCTGCATCGGCCCGGAGAGCCGAAGGAGCAGGGTGTCGGTCATGCCGCACCCGCCGGCTCAGCCGCCTTCTCGACAGCACCAGCCAGATCCCGAAGCGTTTTCACCCGTGTTACTTCCAGAGGGAATGCAGCCGACGCAGCACTGCCGACGGTTAACAAAAACCTCTGCACATCGGCCGGGGCATACGCAGCCGCAATTGAGCCGCAGTAATCACTCAGAGCCTGAGCCGATTTCTGCATAAGGTCTTCGCCCTGAACGGCCTGCAGAAAGGCGTTAGCGTAGCTGATCGGCTGCTTGGTCCTTGAAATCTCCACCAAGATCAACTCGGGGACTGAGTGCGCGGCGAAGCTGTTTTGCTTGCCCGTCGGCGTAGCTAGTGCGGCCGACTCAATGAGAACCCCTGCGGCCTTACGGGCCTGACTTGCCCCGACCTTGCCAAGCGTCTCTGCCAGCGCATGCGTGTCTACATTGAGGTACTTATAGTACACGGCGGAATTGAAGAACGTCACAGTGTTGCCCGATCCGAGAAACGCAGCCCCACCTCTTTGGGTCTGTGACTTGATAAACTCATGCTGACGATCATCCATCGCAGTGAAGTAGTCGCCTTCAGTGAGCGACTCATGAGTACTGATGGCGTGAGCCACTTGGCAGGCAGCCTCCACGTCCGCGATGAGATCGCTTGTCGTCATACGGCCAAAAAGGCCAACATCCACCGACATCGATTCCTTTGCCTTGAACGCCTCGGCCTTGAACTCCGCGATCGCCTCGTCGGCCTCTTTGTCCTCATCCTTGGTTCGCTTCTCTTTGCGGCCGATCAGCTTCGCGTACGCTTTTGGTTTCCGTTTCTTGAGATCCACCACCAGATCGGCAACTTTTGCAGCGAATGGGGGCGGAAAGAACACCAACTGCGGCGTAACATCTGCACCCGAGGAATCGCCCGAATCTCCGCCCTCGTCGGAGTCGGAGTCCGCCTTTGATTCCTTCTTGAATTGCCCAGCGATTCCGGCCTTCACGCCTTCGATTTCCTCGTCCGGAATACGACTCGTGTCCAAGAGAGCATCTGCAACCAAGCGAGGGAGGTATTTCGTCCTGTTGGCCACGGCGCCGCCGAACGCATCTTGAAACAGGTGCGAAAGCCGGATGTTACGTTTCAGGCATTGGCTGCTGATTCGGCCACGGGTGGTCCCACCAAAGAGGCATTTCTTGGGCTGACCGGTATCGTCGCGATTCAGGTTGCCGGGCGGCATCGACTGAAGCATGTGGATCTGAATAAACATGGAGAAGCTCCTTTTCTACGGGTAGATGCTACGGTGTGACTTCATTGAGGAACTGGCAAAGCCCGGGCCAATCGATATGTTTTGGCGGCGATTCGGCGGCGGCCTTCCGGATGACCTCCCGCAGTTCAGCCTCAAGTCTCAGGCCAGTGGGGACGGCTCGCGGGTATCGCTTCTGCTTGCCAGGCGATGCCGCCGGGTTGAGGTGCATCCACGGCTGAAAAGAACCTAGGCGATTGCTTGGCGATGGGCGTCCGCGGCCGGCGGTTGCCATCAGTTTCAGAGCCATCCAAGCGGCGTTTCTGGAGGGCAGCGTGCTGTGTTTGTTGCGGAGCGGCCAGTAGATGCCGGTGAAGATGTCGAATGCCGCGGGATCTTCGTCCATACTGCGGCCTGCGGCATTTGCGAGCGCGCCCCAAGCCGTGCCGTCCAACTGCATGGCTATGGACACCAGCCGATGCGCACCCTTGGTCGGGCGTCCAATGCCCCAAGGCGCTAGCCGACGTTCATCACCTGCCTGCCACGGTACGCTGCCTTCCCATTGGGTTGCCTGCTTGGGGGCCACGCCAGCAAATCCCGTTAGCGGCTCCGCACGGTGGTCATACGACTTGTTATTGGCTGGGTTGGTACATGGCATGACGACCAGCCAGTCCACGTGATCCGGGTTGGCCTGAACGACTTGCGACACTGGGGCGGGTTCAAACTTTTTGCCGAAACGCTGTTCAAAAACCCGGCGTAGATCATCTCTTACGGCCGCGGCAGACTCGCGGCTTGTTTTCGTCGTTCGGTTTTCCTCTTGCTTGTAGAACGCCGCAGGGTCGCGCCAGCCTTGGGTCGCATCCCCGTCCTGTTTACACGCTGGGTTCTTCTCAAAGACGATCGGCCCAACGGTTGGAAGAGAAGTCTCCCCGCACTGGCAGCACACAACCGGATCACCGGAGATACGTAGATGCACACGACGGGGGTTCCATGTCAGCCCCTCCAGTAATGGAATGCCGGCCTTCCTACCCAACGGTGTGAACTGGCCGGACCACTGGGGCGCACCCAAGGCAGTCGCAAGTGGAATCAGGTTGAGTCCTAGCGTTTCGGACAGCGTTGTGCCGATTGCGAGGGGCATTATCGGAGGTGCGCCATGAACCGACGGTTGCTTGCCGGCACCGCCAGACTGTGTCCAAGGGACCAGCCTTAACATTCCAATCGTTGCACACCGTAGGCAGATCCGCGATGCGTCATCGTCGCCATGGTGGAAGTGGGCTACGTTGGTCCCAGACGCCATTTCAGAGAAAAGTGATGACGCCGGAAGCCCCTTTGCGTCCCGCACGGTCGGATCCTGCAGGAATGGCTTTTTGGGATCAAACAGATTGAAGCAACCCTCCTCAGCCCTCAACTCCTTGATCAAGGCGGAAGGTACCCTACCCTTCAGGAGCGCCTTTCGGAGTTTGTCGATGCCGCCACCACTCCGAGACTGCCAATAGAGGAGCGTGAGCAAGAATCGATGGGCTGCAAACAGGTCCAGCGGACTCGGCGAAACGATCTGATGTAGGTCGGCCGCAGTGCGTAAAGCGTCTAGGACGGACACCCGCCGAGGGCGGGCTTCCATGTCCATAACCTCCAGCCACGGCGTGGTCAGAACGTTCCAATCTTTTGATTTCGCCAGCGGATCAGCTTTTTCCGAAACCGCTGCTGTTGATCTCGCCATCCTGCTTGCATCCTTACGTCGCTACGGCATCGATCAGAAGCCCAACAACCCGTTCGTATTGGTTTCTTCTGGAAATCTGCGGCCCACAGGCCGCCCCACGACTACACCACTATGGCATGGTAAACCCCCCTGTCCAGAGGCCGCGGACCAAGGTTGTCCATAAGCGTTGGTAGGCTCCCGGCCAACCGGGGCGGAGGTGTCGCAGTTCTGGCTTTCGACCAGACTGACAGCCGATACGCTCACGTCCCGACGACCAATCTTTTCACCGAGAAGCTGATATGGCGTCCGGCATCCGAGACCACGTGATTTCTGAAACGCCTGTCGCCATCATCGACTTTGAAACCACCGGGCTGACAGCGGGCTTTGATCGGGTTGTTGAGGTTTCCGTGGTTCGCGTGGACCCCGGGCAGCAGCCACGGTTGGTCTTCGACACGCTTGTTAACCCCCGCCGGCCGATGGCCGCGACCGAGATCCACGGAATCAGTGATGCAGACGTGGAGAATGCGCCCGTTTTTGCAGAAATCGCGGGCAACGTGGTGGGGGCTACAGCCGGCTGCGTCGTCGCCGCGTACAACGTTTACTTTGACATGCAGTTTCTGGAGTTTGAACTCGGAAACGTCGGGGTGAGCCAACCACCCCCGCACTTCTGTCTTATGTACATGCGGCCAATATTGGGGCTTGGCAGTCGATGCAAATTGCAAGAAGCCTGTACCAGTCACGGCATAGAGCGAACCGCATCTCACATCGCAGCGGCCGACGCCATGGCATCCGGCAAACTACTGCTTAAATACCAGTCCGAGATGAAGGCGAAGGGCGTACGCACCTACGGCGAACTGGCGAAGCTCAAGAAGTACAAGTTTATGGAGAGTTTTCGCCATGCGCCGCTACCCGCCGCCTCATCATTCGGGCTTACTGGGGGCAAAACAGTCGTTTCCCGCGCCGACCTTGCCAACGGCACCTCGGGGATATGAAACCCGCCCGCTCACTCCGGACGCCACGCTCGAGCGAGCGAGGATAGAACGGCCGCCCATTCTCATCGCGGTAGCCACGGGTCTGCGGGATCCGCAGGTCGACTTGGCCGACACGGGTCTTGAG
>Ga0194052_1002016_pt1 | contig 11309 bp, 7 predicted proteins | sample SepL226m_MetaG_FD_160117 | JGI IMG/M metagenome (GOLD analysis project Ga0194052, IMG submission 160117) | Anoxic zone freshwater microbial communities from boreal shield lake in IISD Experimental Lakes Area, Ontario, Canada - Sep2016-L227-6m | ecosystem: Environmental > Aquatic > Freshwater >... | reverse complement strand
TTAAAATCTTATAATTGGCCAGATTTCACCAAATTTGTCTAGATTCTCGATTCTTAATTCAGAGACTCGAGGTCGGCATGCGTCCATTCCACACACCACAGCGCAAGAATGGCGGGTATTCACTCATTGAGATGATGGTTGTGATGGCCATTGTCGGGGTGCTTGTCTTCGCAGGGGCCTCCTACCTCGGGGACAAGCGAGGCAACGCCGTGCGCTCTGTCATGGATGAGATTGAAGGCGTCATCATGAACGCCCAGAACTCAGCGCAGCTGAGCTCCATGGACATTTACGTTTCCTCGACGGGCCAGTGGACGGATGGAACCCTGATCATCGATGCTCGGCCTTTGAATACAGCCGCAGTGGGTTTTCCTCCAACGGCCAGTGCCCTGAAAGCAGGGACCGATGCCAATCGGTTGGGTTCCTCCTCGGAATGCTTCAGGTCACGCTACAAAACCGATAGGGATCACCAGACTGCAGGGGTCAACTGCGGGACCAACTGGTACAACACGGCCCTGGGCAGTGCCTCAGACCTCAGGACAGTGGCACCCGTCAGTACCAACTCGATCCTGCTGAACGCCATGACAACCCCCCTCTGTCTGGGCACCCTCGGCGACTCTTACGTCATCCTCAACGGGCGGACAAGGCGGTTTGAAACAGGCTTCTACATCGTGGTCGTCGGCCTGAGCAGCGGCAGCCCGGTTCCCGGGGGCTCTGTCGGTGTCCTCCTTGTCCCGCAGAACAGCAGCAACGTCTACAAATTCTACAAACCGGCGGGTAGCGTCACCTGGAGGCGCCTGTGAGGACTCTCGTTGCCTTCCGAGCACCTTCCGCAGGGTGCCGACAGAGCGGATTCAGCATGATTGAAATGCTGGTGGCCGCATTCATCATGGCCATCGGCATTCTGGGACTGACTCTGTTGCAAACCATGGCCATGCGAACAAGGGGAGGAACCAAATCGATGACCTCCGCCATTCTTGTCGCTGAAAGGGTCCTTGACCAGGCGGAGGCCTTGGGCCGGAACAGTTTGTTGTGTTCTCGCACCAGCAGCACCGTCCCCGTATTGACGCCCAATTATTTTGGTGCCGGCAACCTCACCCAGTATTTCGACTACGACGGCACTTCCAATCCAGCTGCCAGCTATTACACGGTCACCATCACACCGACAGATCAGGTGGTGCCAGTGGCAGGTGTGGGTGGAATCAAGACCCTCCAGGTCACTGTCCAGTGGAGCGAAGAGGTAAACGCATCCAAGGTGGCCATCAATCGGAATATCACTCTCTCAAGGCGAATTCCCTATGCCACATCCTGACCGTCACAGAGTCCACCAGCTACCTGTCTCCACCAAGGGCTTTTCCCTTGTTGAACTCCTCGTTGCAGTATTGTTTACCTCCATTCTAATGGCGGGCATGGCAAAAGTGTTCAGGTCCAGCGTCAGCGCGTTCGCCGCAACATCCGAATCCATGGCCAGCAGTCGCAAGAACCGGCTGGCTATGGACATGCTTTATGACGACCTCAACCAAGCCAATCAGGTCGCGTCCACACTGTTCTTCTACCCATCGTCAACCACCACCAACCCGCCCTTTATCATCAATCCAAATGTAAGCTTTGATCCCCTATCCGTGACTGACATCGCAACAGCCCAAGCGAAGACTGATCAGCTGATTTTTTATTATGATGATGTCCTTCCCTACGATGCCAGCCTGGGAACAGCTATTGTCAACACCTCTCAGCAGGTTGCATCCGGGGGTCAGGTCGGGGATAACGCCTCGTTCACCATCACCCTCCGCGACCCGACCCAGGCAGCCAACGCTGCCCGTCTGTTCACGTCCTACGGCTTGAATATCCTTTTCAGGAGTTCAGGGTATGTCTACCAGTTGAAGACCGCAGTGCAGAATGGTTCCACCTCAGTACTGAATGTGACTCTTGGGGCGGATTCTAGCTACACCGGAGCAGCCGTGTCTGGCTCCACCTTTACCACCGGAGCCCCGAGTGGAACGGGAATCACACTGATGAGGCCGGGGCGATACGTCCGCTATTCAATACGACCGCTGTCACTCGATCCCTCGACCACCGTGCAAACTCCCTGCCTGGTCAGGGATGAAGTCACCTACGGTAATGTCTCAGCTTCCGTCACACCCTTTGCAACCCCTGATGACAGCATCATCATCGCTGAGAACGTCATTCGCTTTAAGGTGATGCTCAGCGGGGATGGGGGCCAGAACTGGGCTGGGTCTGCTGGAACGGAAGCCACCTGGAATGATATTGCCGGGGTCGGGACTCTGGCATCACCGACCCTGAACTGGCAGTTCCAGAATGGTGCGGCACCAGCCCGGACCGGCATGAACAGCACCACCACCAATCCCTTCTGGTTCCGGGAAATTCCAACGCTCGTTCGTCTGGATGTGACGACGCGCACCTTGACCAAGCGCTCCGACTACGCCAACACCGTTGCCACGGCCAATACCGCGGTCTACCAGACGCAGACCCAATCCCTGATCCTGACCCCGAGACACTCAGGACTCGCCTACCAGCCCGTGGTCTTTTGACTTGCTAACGTTTGAAGAGGGGCCTTCTGTGCATCCTGCCAACTCGCCGTTCCAAAGGAGTCGTGCCAACGAGACGGGTGCCATCACCATCCTGGTGACGCTGATGCTCCTGGTGCTCCTGACTGTTTGGGCCATCTCCATGTCCAAGAATGCCCTTCGCGAGGTCATGATCACGGGCACAAGCCGCCAGGGCGCCCAGGTCCGCAATGCCTCCACGGCTGGGATCGATTGGGCCGTGTTCTGGCTGATGGACGATCTGACCAAGACCCGCTCCAATCCGACCGCAGGAGCGATCTCTCTTCGCGATCAAAAATCAACTTTTGTGACCACCATGCAGACAGGCGTTCTCTCTGGTGTCATTTCTAACGCTGCCGACATGACGCTCCCTGCTCCGGGAGCCAACTCCACACTTAGCTTCCAGCTTTACCTGACTTACATGGGCAACCCCCGCCTCCCGTTCACCCAGCAGGACGTGCGTGCCACAAGCATCAGTGCCGCCACCGCCGGCACGGTCCAACTCTGGGCCGTTCGGTCTGATGGCATCTTGAATTACACAAGCGGGCCGACCTTTGTCAATCGGCAAGAAGCCTGGTTCACACTCCCGCCCACCGCGCAGAAGTGATCGTCCAATGTCGTTACTTGAGGTGTGATCATGACAAGCCCTCGTTCCATAGCACGCGCTCTCTTTGTAGTCTTGGCTCTGCTGGCCTTGCCCCTGCATGCCCAGTTGAATCCCAACTCAGCCTGGCAGCGCTCCAAGACTGACTTTCTGGATCTTTTCCAGGGGAACCGCACCACCGGCTTGAAGCCAGAGATCCTGCTGGTCATCGATAGCTCGGGTTCCACCGGTCGGCTCATGTTCCACCCCTTGTTTCCCAACAACTGGCAGGACGAGAATCCTGGGGGAAGTGGCCTGAGTGGAAGCCAAGACATCTCCCTGATGTTCTACAACTCTGGCTGGCCCACCGGAACCGTGACCGCTGGGACCGGCACCCTGACCAACACGCTGTCGGTTGGCTTTGGCAATACCACAACCACCACCGCACCGACTGCTGCTCCCACGAGCAGCTTCACGGCTTCTGGAAAAACATACTACCTCTACGCCAACAGCGGAACTGCGGCTTCTCCTACCTGGGTGCAATCAGGGGCCCGGTCCACGATCAAAATCGGTTCCTATACCTACCCCTTCAACACCTTGATCAAGCCCGACGGCACCGAAGTCACGGCGGACGACGTTGCCACGGCCAATCCAACCACGGTTGCAGCCTCCAAGACCAGCGCCATTGCCTGGATGCGCTGCGCCTCCCACATCCGGTACTGCGTTGGAGCCGTAAAGGTCGGCAGTGCAATCACGGCGCTGCCGGTTCCCCGGTATGTGGATGTCCCGCTGACCTGGAACCCCATCGATGCAACGGCCCTCAAGTCCGATGGCACTACTGCAGTCAATGTTCCCAACGCCACCTGGCATGGGTTGACGCCGACCCTCGCCATGGATTCCAGCTCGGGTGTCACTCCGTATACGCTTTACCAAATTGACACAGACACCACGACCACCACTCCAGCCTTGACTACCTACACAACGGCCAGCAAGGGTGTCTGCTATTTCGGTGGTTTCGACAACATCTCGGGCTACTTGAACATCCGAACCCGGTATCTGGAGTGGATCTTCGTGGGGAAGGACCCCGGCAGTCCCAACAACGGGGCCTACTACTGCATCCCCAGTGCCCTTCCCGCCCAGGTCACCTTTGACACTCAGAGGTCGATCGATCCCACCAGCATTGTCTGGGACGGGCCCTCCGACACGTTCAACCCAGCCACGGGCTGGAGCTATCTGACGGAGACCAGTACGCCTGTGTTTCCTTCCGGGGCACCCTACAACCTGGCCACTGGTTGGGTGACGGCCTACAACAACGGACTCCCGGCCCGAACCCGCACCCAGGCCATCAAGGAAGCCGTCATCAAGTCCTGGCTGAAATACCAGACCTCGATCATGTTTGCCTATCGCTTCCTGGACTCGACCTCCGTGTCACAGGCCCTCACCGGGAGCGCTCAGGGCTCGGCATGGACTTATCTCAACACACCCAGCGATCTTTCCCCCATCGCGAGCTACCAGTCGGGCGGCGGTGCCAACTACTCCACGCCCCTGATTGAGTCCTGGACGAATGCTTACTGTCAGATGACCAATCCGGCGGCCTTCGCAGATCAGATCAATACTGCTGGCTACACCGCGGCCCAGCTCGCATGCCAACATCATTTCGTGATTTTCCTCACGGATGGTGCCCCCAGCTCTTCTGGAGAGGGCACCTGTTTCCCCTATGCGCAGACGACCGCCATCTCCTGTGCCGGTTCGAACTATGTTCCAACTCCTCCGAGCGGCCAGTCTGGGAATCCTACCTACAGCGGCAACGGGGCGATCAAAGCGAACAATGCCCTGGTCGCTAGCGGTGGGAGCGCCTGGAACCCCGCCACCTTGGCGGGAGTTGCTGCCCATGGCGGCGATCCCGGAACCTGGACCACAAAAACCTGGATTAAGGACCCCACCACAGAGACGTTCTCAGGGAGCACCCTTTCGACGTATCTCCCATTCTGGGTCACGAAGCGGACCACGGGTGGTGCGAGCCCTACGGTGCAAACGCTTACCACGGCCCAACCCATCCAGACCATGACGGTTGGAGTCAGCCTGGGCGTCAACTACTATCAGGGCAGTGCGGCCACCACCGCCTGGACCAGCACTTACGGAAGTACCACCGCCCTGCAGACCTGGAATCAGAAGGCCGGCGTGGGCAACCTCAGGGTGCCCCTGCAGTCCGACACCAGTGCTTCGAAATATCGCCTACTCGCTGCCGCCTACTTCGGGGATCCGCAGTCCACCTCCTATGACATCAGCACAGCCGGTCCGTTCTACCTCCCCGGCAACGCGGCCAGCAAACCAAATGATGCGGCCTATTTCTTTGATGGCAGAGACCCAAACTCGCTCGTCCAGAACCTCGATGATGCCTTCAGCCAGGCCACGAATATCGCAAAGATCAATGCCACATCCTCGCCGGTCTTCCCTACCATCGGTGGCGGGCTTGGCGCGGAAGTATACCTTGCGACCTTCCTGCCCTCGGGCAACAGCGGCCCCCTCTGGACCGGGGACCTCCTCATGTATCCCACCGCAGAAACCACCACAGGGACCCGACTTATCAGTGGCACTGGAAGCCTAATCAGCGCCAACCTTGATGATACGAATGCCCAGTGGTCCGCTGCCGGTGCCCTGTCTGCCCGTGGGTGGACAAACCGGGTGATCTACACCCGGATGGCCGCTACCAGTGGAACCGCCAATCCACCCCTTCTGAGGGTGAATCTCGGCACCAATGGGACCACCACGACTGACGCAGGCTATACCGCCATCAAGTCTGTCCTGCCGGGAGCCTCTGATGCCCTCAAACTGAAAAACTGGCAGTTCTTCACGGGAGCTGATGTCGGCAGCGGAGGCACACCCCTCCAAACCCGTGACTCGATCATGGGCGACATCATCAACAGCTCACCGGCGGTGTTGGAGTACACAACCCTGCCTTCCTCGGTGAATTCCCAGAGTTCTGTCCTCTCCGGAGCCTGGTCTGGGCACAGCGGCAACAGCCCGCGATTCCGGGCGATTCTGGTGGGGACCAACCAGGGCTTCCTCCACTGCTTCGGCGAAGTGAGCTGGACGGATACAACAACGAATGCCACCGTCCCCATCACCAAAGGGGTTGTGGACGAGCTATGGGCCTTTTCGCCGACGGAAGCCCTCCCCTACATTGACCAGCTCCAGAACTCGGGCAACCTGCACACCTTTATCGTCGATGGCGCACCCACGATCTACCTCCTGGATCTGCCTCAGGTCTCCGGCCAGACGACTGGCAACGGAAAGTATGATGTGGGCAGCAGCGGCAGCACGAAGGAACAAGCGATTGCCGTCTTTGGCCTGGGCAAGGGCGGTCGGAGTTATTACGCCATCAATATTATCGATCCCGGTGCACCCAGCATGCAGTGGTCCTTGTGCCCTGATGAACCCAACAACTACTCCGGACGAATCCTGTCCGGATCGGCCACGACCATCGCCAATATGGGGCTCTCCACCTGCACCCCCACCATCGCCAGAGTGACCACGAGTCTTGAGGGCAAATCGAATCAGCTCGTGGATGCCATCCTGCTGGGCGGGGGCTACAGCGATATCAACATCGAAGCCGCCCTTCCCGGTGTTCCTGCAGGCCCTGCCAATGGCACAAAACTGGGACGCGGGGTTGTGGCAATTAATGTCAATTCAGGGAACATCCTGAAGACCTGGGACACCAGCGGCACCACCGGGGCCGGCCCCGTGTCTGCCGGGGTGGTGCCCTTTGAATACGCGGTTGGATCAGGACTGAACCAGCGCGCCTACTTTACCGACATTTATGGCAGCCTCTGGGCCTTAGGCAGCAGTGCCGCCCAGGGGGCCACCGGGGGGTATCAGAACTTCATCCTGGACTCCGCGAGCATCGACAGTTGGGTGACCCGCCAGGTCTATTGGCAACAGGTTCCGATTTCGTATCCCAACCCGACCGCGGCAGGGAATGGTCTGGTCACCACCCTCCCGGTACCCTTCAACATCCCCTATTTCCCGGTCGTGCGGGCCACCGCACCGACCATCTCCCCAAGCGCCGTTGGCATCGCCTTCGTGACGGGAGACCGCAACAATCCCTTGGACAGCATGACCTATCTTGGGTGGCAGAAGCCGGCCCAGCATCGCCTCAACGTGCTGTTCGACCGGCAGGACAACCTGAACAATATCCTCACCAGCGGATCGCCCCTCTCTGCTGGCAATCTCATGGACGCCAGCACCGGAACGGCTGCTTCCTTCTCCTCAACCAGCAGCACTTACTTCTTGAAGCCAGCGCAGGGCTACTACGGCTACTACATCAACTTCCCCTCCCTCACCAGCAATGGGGGGACCTTCGTGCCGAAGGGTATTGTGTCGCCGCTCCTCCTGGACGGAGCCCTTTTCTACAGCGTTTTCAGCCCGACCACCACCTCCTGCGCCGGGGGCGCAGGGCTGACGGATACCTACCGCATTTGCAATGTCATGCAGCCCACGGTGAATGTCGCGGCCAGTTGGAGCGCCACGAATGCCAATTCTGTGACGACCCCGATCAATAACTGTTCCTCGGGCAAAGTCCTGGAATGGACAGGCGTGGCCAGTATCCTGGCTCTCCGTAGCGTGCTTGCAGGTGTCCAGGCAGGAATGACGGGCGGGTCAGGCGTCAACATCAACGCTTCCCAGCCCCAGAATCTGGTTCTCCAAGACCTGACGGTCCAAGGAACGGGTGCCTTCTCCAAAATCCGAGTCTGGCGCGTGGTGCACTGATATAACTCTTCCTAGTCGACGGGAAAAGGAACTGGAAGGTGGATCTGATGAGGGGCCCGCGAGGGCCCCTTGTTCGTGGCTCACCTGCGGAGGTGGTACGCTGGGGTGTGCCGGAACCCTCCCCCATCGCCCGCCTTCGCCCGAAAAAGGCCTTTGGCCAGAACTTCCTGGTGAACGACGGGGCCATCCGGACCATCGTGGCTGGGGCTCTGGGTTCGTCGGCGCCGCGGCTGCTGGAGATCGGGCCGGGGCCGGGGGTGCTGACCGAGCGCCTGCTGGCAGACGGCCGTCCCCTCTGGGCCGTGGACCTGGATCCCGAGGCCTGCGCGCTGCTGCAGCAGCGCTTCAACGGCCAGGCTCACTTCCACCTGCTCCAGGGCGATGCGGTGCGGATCGCCCTGCCGGTGGGCGAGCCCTGGTCCGTGGTGGGCAACCTGCCCTACAACGCCGCCACGCCCATCCTGGGGCGCCTGCTCACCGAGGACATACCCTGGGACCGCATGGTGCTGATGTTCCAGCTGGAGGTGGCCCAGAAGCTCATGGGCGAGCCCGGCACGAAGGCCTACGGCCCCCTGTCGGTGCTGGCCCAGCTCTGTGCCCGCCTGACGCGGCTGGCCAAGCTGGGGCCCGGTTCCTTCCGCCCAAGCCCCAAGGTGGACTCCGCCGTGGTGCAGTTCGAGCCCCGGGCGGACGCCCCCACCCTCGCCGAGCGCAGGCCGCTGCTCACGGTGCTGCATCGATCTTTCGCCCATCGCCGCAAGACCCTCGCCAACAACTGGCAGGGGACCTTGGAGGCGGAGGCTCTCTCTAGCGTGGGGCTGACTTCGGCCCTGCGGGCCGAAGCGATCACGCCTTCGGCGTGGTTATTGGCAACTCGTCATCTGCTCAGGCAGCACCCGGAGGTATTCCCATCGTGATGTCCCTTGCACCTGAATTTGAAGCCTGGACCGAAGCACCCGCCAAGGGTGAGTTGCGCCTCATCCCCATTGGCGGGCTCGGCGAGTTCGGCATGAACGCCCTGGTGGTCCACTCCGCGCGCAGCCTCTTCCTGGTGGACTGCGGCCAGCTCTTTCCTTCGGACGACCAGCCGGGCATCGACTCCATCGTCCCGGACTTCGCCTACCTGGAGCCCTTCGCGGACAAGCTGCAGGCGGTGCTGCTCACCCACGGCCACGAGGACCACATCGGGGCGCTGCCCTACTTCCTGCGGCGCTGGCCGGTGCCGGTCTACGGCACGGCCTTCACCCTCGGCCTGCTGGAGAACAAGCTCCGCGAGCACGACCTTGACTTGAGCCTGTTGCGGCCCGTGCGGGACTACGGTCGCGTGAAGGTGGGCGACGGCGAGATCGAGGCCGAGTGGATCCCCGTCACCCACAGCATCCCCGACGCCTGCGCCCTGGTCCTGCACACGCCCCAGGGTGTGGTGGTGCACTCCGGCGACTTCAAGCTCGATCCCGACCCCCTGGACGGCCGCTTCACGGGCATGGCTCGGCTGGAGGAGCTGGGGGACGCCGGCGTGCGCCTGCTCATGGCGGACTCTACCAACGTAGGCCGGCCGGGCCGGTCCCCCTCGGAGGCGGTCTGCCGCGCAGGCATCGAGGCGGCGCTGGAGAAGACCGACGGGCGCCTCTTCGTGACGACCTTCAGCTCGAACATCCACCGCCTGCAGATGCTGGTGGACCTGGCCTGGGAGTTCCACCGCCGGGTGGTGGTGCTGGGGCGCAGTCTGGAGCGCAACCTCCAGCTGGCCCGCTCCCTCAAGCTGCTGGAGCTGCCGGACGACATCCTCGTGGACGTCAAGGACGCCCACCTGTACCATCCTGGCGACCTGATGGTGCTCTGCACCGGCAGCCAGGGCGAGCCCATGAGTGGCCTGGCCCGGCTCCTGCGCCGCGAGGTGAAGGGCCTGCCCATCCAGCCCGGCGACCGCCTGGTGGTGAGCGCCCGGGCCATCCCCGGCAACGAGGTGTCCATCTCGCGGATGCTCGACACCGCGGAGCGCCTGGGCGCGGAGACCTCCACGGACGGCATCGGCCCGGTCCACGCCTCGGGCCACGGCAGCCGGGACGAGCTGGCGGACCTCATCCGCGCGGTGCGTCCCGACCAGATGGTGCCCGTGCATGGCACCTACCGGAACCTGCGCGCCCACGGCGCCCTGGCGGCCTCCCTGGGCTGGACCCCGGACCGCATCAGCCTCCTGGACGGCGGGCTCTGCCTGCGCCTCTTCACGGACGGCCGCCTGGACATGCCGGGCACCGTGCCCGTGGGCAAGTGCTTCGTGCATGAGGGCGTGGACCACATGGTGGATGCCCGCGTGGTGAAGGACCGCCTCATCCTCCAGGAGGACGGAGTGGTGTTCGTGACCCTGCTGGTGGATCCCCAGACCGGGGACCTGACGGCAGACCCCAGCATCCTCAGCCGCGGCTTTGTGATGCTGTCGGATGACGAGTCCTATGCGGAGCTCCTGGCCGGGGTGGCCCGCAGGGCCTACGAAGAGGCGCCCAAGGTGATCCGGAAGGACCCCGAAGCCCTGCGCGACGCCGTGCGCCTGGCCCTGCGCCGGATCATCCGCAAGACCACCCAGTCCCGGCCCCTGGTCATCCCCGTGATCCTGGACGCGCCAGCGGGGTGAGGCAGGTTTTTCGGAAAAATAGAAACAACTGAATAACACCGATGAACACCGATAAAAGCATGATAAAAGCACGATAAAGACAACTGTCGACAATTATCTAATCCATTTTTTATCAGCTTTTAATCGGTGTTTATCGGTGTTTATCGGTGTTTATCGGTGTTTATCGGTGTTTATCGGTGGTAAAAGATCCTTTTTCCTTTTTCTCTGTATCCGTGTTTTCGGTAAGACAGAACGTAGTGCGCGCCCGAGCTAGGGGTTGCCGCGGCGGCCGGGGCCCTGGCGGAGGCCGGGGCGGGGGATGTTGTTCTGCCGCAGGGCTTCGGCCATCTGGCGCTGCATCTCCTCGACCCGCAGGATGAGGCGCACCTGCTGGGCGGGGTTGAGCTTGCCCCGGATGTCGTCCTCGAAGCGGAACTTCAGCTCCGCCTGCTGGCGCCGCAGGTCCACGAACTGCTCCAGCAGCGGCCGGACCCGGGCGTTCTTCTCTTCTTCCGATCCCGGCCCGAGCAGGATGTCGTTGAACTTGCGCCGGACCTGGTGGAGCACCTGCGTCCGGTCGAACTGCTCGCGGTCATAGCGGGCCCAGCGGTCCACCACGAGGCGGGCCTGATCCTCCGGCAGGCCCACGGACTGCTGGAGCTGGTCCATGCGGAAGCGGGCCAGGGAGCGGCCCTCGTCGGCCTGGGCGCGGCCAGGCAGGGCCGCGAGGGACAGCAGGGACAGGAGCAGGAGGGGGCGGAGCATGGACACCTCAGGGTTACCT
>Ga0194052_1002015_pt1 | contig 11312 bp, 10 predicted proteins | sample SepL226m_MetaG_FD_160117 | JGI IMG/M metagenome (GOLD analysis project Ga0194052, IMG submission 160117) | Anoxic zone freshwater microbial communities from boreal shield lake in IISD Experimental Lakes Area, Ontario, Canada - Sep2016-L227-6m | ecosystem: Environmental > Aquatic > Freshwater >... | reverse complement strand
AGAAAAAGAAGATGAAAAACTAGAACTAAAAGATGATGCAAATGATGATGCAGAAAAATTCGAAAAACCTGAAGAAGAGCCTGCATACATACCACTACCACCATGATACCAGGTTGGTTGTACAATTGAAATACCATCAAAAGCTTTTGCCCATTTTTTCTCCACACCGAAAATCATTGCATAAGGAAGATATTTTTCAAACATTTCTGGAGTTAAATTTTGCATTCTGTATTTTTCTGCAGTACTTAAATACAATTTAAAACCCAGCCAATCTTTTTTCAAAATTATTCCTTTTTGATTTAATCTTGGATTATACTTAGAATAAAAGAAAGCAATAATTGCAAAGACTATCCCTCCAGCTAAAAACATAAATTGTTCTATATTTGTAGAAATATTTTGAAAAGCAATTAAAATTATAATACAAGCAATAACTACAGGTGAAGAAAATATTAATGATTTTTTTATAAAAAAATCATTTGAAATTGGAACCATATAAGCATCAGTTTCTTTTTCAAGTTCCTTATATAACTTACTTTTTGCATCTTCAATATCAGCAAAAAATCTCATCTTCATTGAGTAATCTCTTGAACTTTTCATTTGAAATGTTGAAAAAGTACTTCCGAAAAATAAAGTATCAATAAATTTTTGCTCATATTCTTTTAAATCGCCTTTATTTGAATTTATTTTTGTAAGTAAGAACTCTTTCGAATAAGATGCTTTTATAAATCTAATTACCATAGGAATCAAAAATACAAATATTATTGCTACAACAAGAAAGCCAAATGAATCCATTTTAAAGAAACTTTCAAAAAATATTGCAAAAACTACACCTAAAACCAAAAAAACTGGTTGGACTCCAGCAACACTATTCATATAAGGAAATTCTTTCCATACATTTATCTTTTCTTCTTCAATTTTAAGATAACCCCTTATAGCTAAATCAACTATGGTTGCAGACCAAGTTATATTTGAAATTCCCTCTTTTATAAGCACCTCAGCCATAGCTGGTGGAAGATTTTCTGGTGGTTCATATTCTGGCACGATTGTCATATTCCTTTCTGGATATATTTCTTTTATATACCAATAAACAAATGCGCCAATTAAACTAAACAATACAAGTAAAATAAATGAAATAATTCCCCAATAAATTTTTATAAAATCTACATAATAAGCATTTTTATCCACCATACCCTTTGGCCAATCAACAGCTACAGTTAGGTTGTTTTTTGGGGGAATCTCTTTATTAATAGCCATAAAAACTCCGCTACTTCTCTTTTCACAATAAGAACTATTTACACCATCTTTATCATATGAAGAAGAATAGATACTATAAACTAACTTAGATTGATCGCTTACCACCTTTGGTAAAATTAATTCAAAAGTAGATTTCAACACAGGAACATCATAATCAGTAAATAAGTTCCAATAAAATTCATCATTGTTTTTATAAAAACCCACAGAACCATGAACTTTGTAATTGATAATCCAAACGTGTTTTGTATCTTTTAAATTGTAATACCATTCTATATTCAGAGCTCCATTTTGTTCATAATAAGCATATTTACCCCAACTACTTGAATCAGTTTTTTCCAAAATCGAATTACTAAAAACAAGAGGAATATTTGTTTCCCCGTCTATCACACTTACATCAGAAATAGAATCAATTTTATTAAATGGTATACTGCGCCACCCTTTATGAAATTCACCTGTATAGTTAAAAGTTTGTTTCTCTGTAATATCAACAGTAGAATCAGTATTAACTTTTGCAACAACATCTATCGAATCATAATTATAAATTTGAGATGGTGTGTATTGAGCGTGAGAAATAAATGGACCTAAAAAAAGCACAGTAAATACAATCAAAAATTTAAAAAAAATATTTCTTTTTTCTTTCATGAAGTTGTTTAGAATTTAACTTCTACTGGATTTTGAGCTGCATCATTATCTGCTAGATCAAAGAAATCCATCTTTGCAAATTTAAACATACCAGCAATTATATTTGAAGGAAAAACTTCAATTTTTGTATTAAGATCTCGAACATTACCATTGTAGAATCTTCGAGCTGCTTGAATTTTATTTTCTGTATCTGAAAGTTCGTTTTGTAAAGCTAAGAAGTTTTGATTTGCCTTAAGATCTGGATAAGCCTCAGCGATAGCAAATACTGACTTTAGAGCGCCTGTAAGCATATTTTCAGCTTGTGCATGCTCTCCTGTTGGACCACTTGCTCCCATAGCCATACTACGAGCCTTTGTAACATTTTCAAACGCACTTGATTCATGTGACGCATAACCTTTTACAGTATTTACAAGATTTGGAATCAAATCATAACGACGCTTTAATTGTACTTCAATATCTGCCCAAGCTTCCTTTGTTCTATTTCGTAATGAAACTAGACCATTAAAAGCAAATACTATCCATAAAACTATAACTACTAATCCTATTCCTACATACATCATAAATTTTTATTTTTCCCCGTAGGGTAAATTAAACTAATAATTAATAAATTAAAATGATTTTACGAATCGCCTTTAATCATTTTTATTGCCTCATTCACTGTTGTCATAAATTGAGCTGGGAAAATAATTGTAGAATTTTTCTCAACACTAATTTCTGCCATTGTTTGCAATGTTCGAAGTTGTAATGCAACTGGGTGTTTAGATATCAAATCTGCTGCTTCGCCTAGTTTCTGTGCTGCTTGGAATTCTCCTTCAGCTGCCACAATCTTTGCACGTCGCTCTCTTTCTGCTTCAGCTTCTTTAGCCATTGCACGTTGCATATTATCAGGTAATGTAATGTCTTTTATCTCAACTGCTGTGACTTCTGCTCCCCATGGTTCAGTATGTGAATCAATAACATTTTTTATTTGTAAATTAATATCAACTGTTTGAGAAAGAAGTTGATCAAGCATAAATTGTCCAACAACATTTCGAACTGTTGTCTGACTAATCTGATTCACTGCATTAAAAACATCTTCTATGGCTACTACTGATTTTTCTGGATCAACAACATGATAGTAGGCAACGGCTGCAATATCAATAGAAACATTGTCTTTGGTAATAATTTTTTGAGAAGGTATGGCCATGGTCACTGTTCGCATAGTAACTCTTGTCATTTTTTCAAAAATTGGAACGACAAAAATAAGACCTGGTCCTCGTATTCCTTTACATTTACCTAGCATAAATATAACTCCTCTTTCGTATTGTTTTACCACCTTTAAACCTGAAACAACTATTAAGAAAACTACTCCTAAAATTATATAAGTCATATATTTTTATAAATTAATAATACTATTCTTTAATTATATCACACAAAAACAAGCCCTACTAGAACGAAAAAGCCGGACTTAGGGCTAGCCCTAAGTCCGGCTTTTTAAAGAATAAAAGCTTATTTTTTACCTTTTTTTGCTTTAGCTTTAACTTGCATTTCCTCAACATAAACAAGAAGAGGTGAAGCAAGGAAGATCGATGAGTAAGTTCCGAAAAACATTCCAGCTGTAAGCATTAATGCAAAATATTTTGTTGATGTTGGACCAAAGAAAAATAGTGCCAACAAAACTAATATAACAGTAAGAGAAGTACAAATTGATCGGACATATGATTGCTCCAAACTCTTTCCAACTGTCTCGCTAAAATTTATTTTAGCAATAGTAGCTTGGCCTCTTAAGTTTTCACGAATTCTATCGAATATAACAATAGTATCAGACACAGAAAGTCCAAGAACTGTAAGCACTGCGACTACGAAAAGTGTATCCACCTCTGCACCGTAGTAGTGACTTAAAATTGTGAAAATTCCTATTGGGATCATGACATCATGAAGCAAAGTAACAACAACTATTATTCCATATTTCCAAGAAGAAACTGGTTTAGCAACCTTTCGAAATGCATAGGCAATGAAAACAATAATTGCTAAAGAAATTAAGATTATTAGAAACAAAGCTTTTGCTTGTAATTCTTTTCCTATTGATGGACCAATTGAATTGAAACTATCTTCTTTCATTGTCAGTGTACCATTCTGGTTTAACACAGAAATAAGTTGTGAATGCTCAGCTTCGGTTAAATCTCGTGATTTAACTATATAACCCATATCTCCTGTTGGTTGAATCAATACTGTACCAAAATTCAATTTTTCAACAGCAGAACTTACATCTGCTTGAACTGGTCTTGTACCTGTATAAGAAACTTCTGTTATTGCTCCACCAGTGAAATCGATTCCTAATCTTTTGTTTATTTTGAAAACAAACATAGAGATGATGGAAAGGACTACCAATCCGATGGAAATACTAACGAATATTTTTTTATTTTTTATTATAAACATAAAATTATTTACTTAATCCAGATGAGAATAAAAATCTTGCGACCTTTCCTTCCCCAACGAATTCAATAGCATAAAGGAAAATTCTGGTAATAGTGATTGCTGAGAGCATTGAAACCAAAACTCCCATTCCAAGTGTCAAAGCAAAACCTTTTATAAGTGATGTACCGAAAGAGAAAAGAATTATAGCTGTAATAATACTTGAAATATTTGAATCACGAATTGAGAACCATGCTCTTGAGAATCCAGTAGACACAGCATCAGCAATTGTTCTTCCTGAACGCAATTCTTCTTTTACGCGTTCAAAAATAAGAACGTTTGCATCAACAGCTATACCTATGGAAATAATGAATCCAGCCAGACCTGCAGCTGTCAAAGTAACAGGAAGTAATTTGAATAAAGATAAGATAACTAATACATAGATACAAAGAGCAAAAACAGCAATAAGTCCAGGAAGTCTGTACCAAAGTATTAAGAATAATGCAATTATCAAAAATCCAATGATTGCAGCTTTAACTCCTGAATGAACAGCATTTGCTCCAAGGGAACCTCCGATAGTTTGTCTTGAAAGAAGAGTAATGGGAACAGGCAATGCACCTGAATTTAATCTACCAACTAATTGTTTTGCTTCAACGGGTGTAAAGTTACCAGATATTTGAGCAGTACCACCAGTTATTTCTTCTCGAACTACTGGTGCAGAAATTGGTGAACCATCAAGATATATAGCTACAGATTTTCCAACATTAGCTTTTGTAATTTGAGCAAACAATGCAGTACCTGTATCATCAAATTGTAAACCAACTTTTGGTTCTCTTGTATTTTGATCAAATTCTAATGTTGCTTTCTTTAAGTATCTTCCAGTTAATTCAGTTGAAATAAATTGTGGCCCAGCATTTAAATTCACTTTTCCATCAGGACCTACTGTTGCCTGTTGAGGAGTTCCCGCAGGAGCTTCAACTTTAAATTCTAGAAGTGGTGTTTGTCCGATCATTGCAGTTGCTTTTTCAACATCTGTAATTCCTGGCAAATCAACGATTAATTTTTCACCTCCACCTGAACCTATGCCTCCATCTTGAACTTGTACTACAGGTTCAGAAACTCCGAATAGATTCACTCTGCGTTCAATAACATCACGAAGAGCTGACATTGAATCAGAGACCTGTCCTGCTGGGACACCTGAAACATCTGCTTTATAAATAAGATGACTTCCTCCCGAAAGATCAAGACCCAAACGGAATGGAAACTTCTTTAAGAATGAACTAGTGTGTTCATAATTTTTATTTAATTTAGGCTCTGATTTGAATACAAAAAGCCCTACTCCAACACCTAATAATAATATAATTAACGCTAAAATTCTTTTTTTCCACATAAATATATGGGTATTCTATATGAATTTACATAAATATGCAACAGAAAATAATTTTTTAAAAAAGTTTAAATCTAAAGGTTATTTTCTCTAAAAGAATCAAGAATTGCGTTCGCGATAGCATTAGATAAAAATGTTGGAACAGCATTTCCTATTTGCAAATTTTTATCACTTCTAGACCCAAAAAATACATAATCATCTGGAAAACATTGAATTCTTGCACCCTCTCTAGTTGTTAATGGTCTTGGTGCTTTTGGGTGAATACATCTAGACGAAGACGGCGTACTTAAATTTCTTGTAATTGTAGTTGATGGTCTGTTCCACCAGAGACGACAATATGTATTTTTAAACCCAGACTTTGGTCTTAATTCTTTTGGTAAGTCTTCTGGTGTTCCACCATCTGGTAATAATTTCATTATTTTAATTAATTTTTCATTATTTTTTGGAGAATTGTGATCCATCAATTTATCAGGTGCATTTTTTCTCATTAATTTTTGAAATTCATTTTGTGGTTTTGAAATATAATTCAAACCCTCTTCGTTTGTTTCAATAAAAGGTAAATCACTTATTGCTTCACCTAATGTTAGGTATGGTTTTAAATTAAAAAAATTATCAGACTCTTCTGGATTATAATTAGTTTTTTTAGGATACTTAAAATCAACTTTCAACTTAGAACCAATTATTATAACTCTTTCTCTTAATTGTGGCGCTCCGTAATCAGCCGCATTTAAAACCTTATATTGAACTTTATAACCAAGTGACTCAAAAAGTAAAATAATAGTTTTTAATAATTCACCATTCTGCATCGATAAAATACCTTTAACATTCTCAAAAAGAAATAATTTTGGGTTAAATTCTTTTAAAACTCTATAATATTCTTGAAATAATTTTCCTCTTGGATCATCAATTAATCTTTTTCCAACAGTAGAATAAGCCTGACAAGGTGGACCGCCAACAATAATATCAATTTCATTAGCTTTTATTTTTAAATCTTTTTCTACTTTTTTTGCATTAAAATACTTAATGTCTTCTGTATACATATGAACATTCGGATGATTTAAGGAATATGCTTTTGCCATCTTAGGTAAAATCTCGTTTGCCGCAACAATTTCAAAATTGTCATTATGGGCAAATCCATAACTTAATCCACCCACACCACAAAATAAGTCAATTACTTTTATTTTTTTATTTTTAATCATAAATTAATCAAAAATTATTTCTTTATAATTGATGGGTTTTTCAGTAATTTTCCAAATAAAATAATTTTGATCAATATTAAAAACAGTCTGCCCTTCCATTTGCTGCCTAGTTATCCAATTAACATTACTATCTTCAATTTCATCCAATTTAATAAAAGCAACTTGCCCATTATATAAATCAAAGTGTATTGCCATAGTGTGTTGTCCAGAGTTATCAAAAACTCTTTTTGCTTCCAAAACTTTATGCTGTTTTATATCATTAATGCCTGTAAATCCACATTGCATTTCAATCCTAATTTTTTCATTTTCATTTATCTCAATTTCTAAATCAGCTTTTGGGCTTCTTTTAAATGTATTAATATTTTTTAAATCATCATCTCCTATCAACCTAATTGACAATATATCAACATTAAAAATCAAACTAAGTGCTTTTAAAAAATAATTAGATAACACAAAACCACGCATCCAGGAAAAATAAACTTGTTCCGGTCTGCGTCCTTGATTATTAAGGGTCGGCAAAATATTACCTTCTTTCATCACCTCAAAAGTATGTTCAATGTATTCCTTCTTGAAAATTTCTAAATCTTTTATTTTTATATCATCAGCAACAACGCTGTCTATTCTTTCAATTATTTTAAATAATCGATTATTCAATAAATCTAAGTAAGCTAAATCAACTGTAGGAGTTATGTCTTTTCCACCAAAAAAATCTTTTGCATCATTTTGATTTGAAAAACCTAATTTTTTCCTATACTGCCTAAAATACTCTGCTGTAATTACAATATTTTTTTTAAAATTTGACATAGTGTGGGCATTACTATGTCTTAAAAGTGTTCAGTTATTTATAAAAACAAAATGGACACTCCAAGACAGGTGCCCACAAGTTGACAACTCGCGTTGCCAATCCTGTATTCCTGCTTAGAATGTCCATTCTAAACAGGATTGGCAACAAAAAAGTTTCTAACTTTTTATTTAATATTATCAACTTGTGGGCATTTACAGTATAACAAAAATAAGTAATCTATCAAAATTTGATCTAAGAATACAAGGTCTTTCCTTGTGTTTAATTGCTACTATCCTACTAAGTGCTATACTTAAGATATGCAAAATGACAAGAAGAATTATATGGTTTTTGGCTTAATCTTAGGATTATCCCTCATTATTAGCGCAGGAATTGGTTCTTATACTTTTTATAAACTACGATCGATGGACAATATTTCCACCACTGGATCAGCTAAAAAATCTGTCGTATCTGATAAGGTAAAATGGTCTTCTTCGATCACTCGTTCGATCAGACAATCAACCATTAAAGATGGTTATGTGAAAATGGATTCTGACTTAAAAGAAGTTAAAAATTTTTTAACATCAAACGGAATCACAAATGAATCGATCGAGGTGTCCCCTGTTATCATGAATGAAGTTTACGAACAAAATCCAAGTACAGACAAAAAATACAACCTAATCCAAAATATAGTAGTTCAATCAGCTGACGTACAAAAAATTTCTGATTTATCAAAAAATACAAATTCTCTTATTGTAGACAAAGGAGTATTTTTTGCTACAACAGTTATAGAATACTATTATTCAAAACTTCCTGAAACTAGAGTTGAACTTCTTGCAAGTGCAGTAAAGGATGCGAAAGCTCGTGCAGAACAGCTAGCAATAGCTGGTGGTAAAAAAATCGGAGTATTACAATCAGCTTCAAGTGGAGTCGTGCAAGTTATGGCACCGAACTCAGTTGAAGTTAGTGATTATGGAATGTATGACACTTCATCAATCAACAAAGAAGTGATGGTCACAGTCAAAGCAAGCTTCGAAGTAAAATAAAACTTAATAAAAAAACCTCCATACGGAGGTTTTTTTATTATTATTTAAGTAAAAACAATAACATCAATATTCCAACAACTATTCTATACCAACCAAAAATATTAAAGGTATGAGTTTTAACATAATTTATAAGCCACTTTATTACAAACAGTGCTACTAAAAAAGAGGTTACAAAACCAATAAAAATTATGAACCATTCCAAACGTGTTATTGCAAGTCCTGATTTGTAAACATCATAAGCTGACGCTGCTAGCATGGTAGGAACAGCAAGCAAAAAAGAAAACTCCGTTATCACTTCTGCTTTTAATTTCATAATTCTTCCACATACAAAGACAGCTCCAGATCTCGAAACACCTGGAATGACAGCCAAGGCTTGTGCTGTACCTATGGTTAACAATTGAGGAACAGTTAAGTCTTCTACCATTTGAGTAGAATCTGGTTTAGGTATATGCTTTCTTCTATTTTCAAAAAATAAAATTATCAAACCACCGATCAATAAAGCCAGTGCTTCAACTTTTGCATTCCCCAATAATAATGTTTTTATTACCTTATAAAGCAGAAAACCGATTATCCCAGTTGGAATAAAAGCAATAACAATATTTCTAAAATATTTCCAAGATTTAAATAATTTTTCTCTGTAAAGAAGTACTACTGCTAAGATAGCTCCAAGCTGAATTATAATTTCAAAACTTTTTATAAATTCTGTTGCAGGAATACCTAAAAGAATCCTAGAGATATCTAAATGTGCTGTAGAAGAAATTGGCAAAAACTCTGTTAAACCTTCAACTATACCAAAGAAAAGTGTGTGAAATAATGTCATGATTTTTTAAATAATTTAAGTAATAAATAACTAATAATAGAACCAATAATATATCCACCTAGTATATCAACTGGAAAATGTACTCCAGCCACAATTCGAGCTATTCCGATAATCAAAGCAAAAACTAAAAACAAATATCCAACTTTTTTATGATGTAAAAATATAGCCACAGCTAGTGCCATGAAAAAAGTGGCATGCCCTGATGGAAAAGAAAAATCTGTCTCAGACACAAGTGAATGAACATCTGAAAATTGAACAAATGGCCTTGGAATAGCAAAAACATTTTTTAAAAAAATAGCAGAAAGCCATGCAAGAATAACAGACAAAAAAACTAAAATAATTTCTTTAAATTTTATTACTAAAGCTTTAATTGGAAACTTTTTTGCAAAAACTTCGTGATGAAATAACAAAAATACAACTGACAGAAAAATAATAAGATATGGAAAATATTGCGCAAAGAAAATAATTAAATTATCTATAAAAATAGATTTGTGGGCTGCATTATAAAAAAAGAAAAAAATTTGATTGTTCATATTACATTCCTATAAATTCATGCTTCATATCATCCCTGTGCACTGGTCTTGCATATCTACGAGTACTCATAAGTATACCAAGTCCAGCAAATTCGACTAATAAATGTGAACCACCATAACTCATAAACGGTAATGGAATTCCGGTAACTGGTAACACACCTAAATTCATTCCAATATTTATAACTATATGACTTAAAAAATAAATAGCTATACCCATACCAAAAAGCATTTCAAAATTTGATAGACCGATCGAAGCTGTATATAAAATTCTCCAAATGACCAGACCATAGAGTATAAGAATTAGAATAGAACCAACAAAACCCCATTCTTCAGAAAATGCAGCAAAAACGAAATCTGTCTGTGGTTCAGGTAAAAATTTTAATCTTGATTGGGTTCCAAAACCCAACCCCTTCCCTATGACCTGTCCCGAGCCGACAGCGATAGTTGACTGTAAAGAATTGTAACCAGTGCCATGAATATCAGCCAATGGATTTATGAATGTTTTTATACGAGCCTTTTGGTATGGAGCAAATACGAAAAGCCATAGTGTCAAAAATGCAATTGTGGCTGTTGCAAAAACCAACAATAAATGAGTCTTTGAAATTCCAGAAACGAGCACCATGCCTAGCCATATCAAAAATACAACCATAGCAGAACCGAAGTCAGGCTGAAGTAATATAAGTACGAAAGGTATCAGTGCATAAATTCCAGATATAAATAAATGTTTAATATTACGGATCTCTACATGTCTACGAGAAAAATATTTTGCTAATAAAAGAACTAGGACCAGCTTCATCATATCTACCGGTTGAAAAGAAAAACTTCCAAGATTGAACCAACTCTTTGCTCCATGAGAAACATGACCCATTAGAAAAAGAACAATAAGCATTCCGCAGAAAAACAAGAATAACGTTACTAAAACATCTGTCCTCTTTAAAAATCTAAAATCAATAAATGAAAAAACAAAAAAAACTATCAAAGAAACAATTATTGAAACAATTTGCTTTGTAAAAAAACTACCGGAAGTTTCAGTCGGCACGAAAGATTTCATTGTAAAAAGCCCTGCCATCAAAATAGGAGCTATGAAAAATACCAAAAGCCAGTCTATACTTTTTAAAGTTCGCTCAGCCATTATTTTAATTTAACTGAAAATATATTAAACATCGGTATAACTTCTTTTTCTACTACACCACCGACTATAGGCTCTCGCCATGTAAAATTCACTTGAGTTTTCTCTTGTGCTGTAAGTGCATCTA
>Ga0194052_1002014_pt1 | contig 11322 bp, 12 predicted proteins | sample SepL226m_MetaG_FD_160117 | JGI IMG/M metagenome (GOLD analysis project Ga0194052, IMG submission 160117) | Anoxic zone freshwater microbial communities from boreal shield lake in IISD Experimental Lakes Area, Ontario, Canada - Sep2016-L227-6m | ecosystem: Environmental > Aquatic > Freshwater >... | reverse complement strand
ATGTGCATCAGCGCATAGGTGGGGTAGAACTTGGCGGTGGCGCGGCTGGGGCGCTCGTTGAGGGTGTGCCGCCGATACGGCCCAGGTAGGGGGTGAGGGCGTTCGAGATGTCCCCGACCGTCTGCAGAGGCGTCTCGAGATTGTCCTTGCCGATCGTCGCTGCCACGGTCACCACCACCGCGACCATGATCATCTGGGTCAGCACGGCGCCGGCGGCGGTGTCGTGCCGCTCCTGGCGGATCATGGCCTCCGACAGGTGCTTGTCGATCACCGCGCCCTGCTGGTAGAAGACCATCCACGGCATGATGACCGCGCCGACGTTGGCCGCGACCAACAGCAGATACGACGAGTTGCCCAGCGGCATGGACCGCAGGCCCGCGGCGAGAGCTCCGAGGTCGGGCCGCGCCATCACCATGGCGACCAGGAAAGCGAGTTCGGCCGCGCCCACGGCGAGGCCGATGCGTTCGACACGGCGATAGCTTCCGGTCATGGCCAGCGTCAGCAGCGCGGCGGTCGCGACAGGAATGCTCACCCAGCGCGAGACGCCGAAGAGCTCGCCCACCCCGGCCACGCCGGCGAATTCGGTGAGCAGCGCTCCGATCGCCGAGGCGAACAGGGTGAACGCCGACAGCCACGCCCAGCCGCGGCCGAACCGTTCCCGGATCAGCGCCGCGTGCCCCTTGCCGGTGACGATGCCCAGCCGGATGGTCATCTCCTGCACCACGTACAGGATTGGTATCAGGATCAGTTGCGGCAGAACCATGCGGTAGCCCCACTGGGCGCCGGACTGCGACGCGGTGATCAGCGAACCCGCGTCGGTGTCGGCCAACATCACCACAAGACCCGGGCCCCACACCGTCAGCAGCCCCCACCGCAGCCACCGGCGGGGCCGGGATACCGGCGACTCGCCGACAGCATCCAACGAGTCCGCCGCCCGTGCGGTTGCGTCGGGCACTGGTGATTGACTCCTTCGTGCGGAAGCGACCTCACCCTCGAACCTGGCCTTGAACCTGGCCTTGAACCTGGCCTAGCCTAACCATCGATTCTGCCGTATACGGTCTATTCCGAGGTGATGATGAATAACCTACGAATACTTCAAGCCCTTCGGCTCAAGGGTCGGGCCCAGGAGTGCGACGTCGCGCAGACCCTGAACGCCGATGCCGGCGAGATCCACGCAGCGCTCGAGGACGTGATTGCGGCCGGTCTGGTGACGCGGGGCACCCTGCTCACGCTGTCGCCCGCCGGACGCGATCGCCTCGCGGAATTGCTTGCCGGCGAACGATCCTCGGTGGATTCTGCGGCGATGGCTGCGACCTACGCGGATTTCCGGTCGGTGAACGCCGACTTCAAGGCCCTCATGACGGACTGGCAACTCAACGATGGGCAGCCCAACGACCACACCGACTCCAGCTATGACGATGCGGTACTGGCCCGGCTCGACGCGCTGCACGACACGGTCATGCAGATCGTCGCCGACGCCTCCACACAGGTGCCGCGGCTGGGAAACTACGGCACCAAGCTCGCAGGCGCGTGGGAGCGGGTGAAGGCCGGCGACGTAGCGTGGCTGACGCGCCCGATCGCCGACTCGTACCACACCGTGTGGTTCGAGTTGCACGAGGAACTGATCGGCGCCGCGGGCCTGTCCCGGCAGGAAGAGGCGCGTGCCGGACATGCGGGCTAAGGCCGGGCTGATGGAGGACGCGGTGACGGAAGAGTCAGGCGAGCAGTTCCGGGCACGGGTGCGCGACTGGTGCGGGCACCACGTTCCCAAGAACTGGCGTTCGACCCAGGCCGACGCCGACGAGGACGCGGAGATCGCCTTCCAGCGTCAGTGGCGCGAAACACTGCGGGCGGGCGGTTTTCTGGCCCCGGACTGGCCGACGAACCTGGGCGGCTGCGATCTGCCGCTGGCCAAGCTGGCCGTCCTCGCCGAGGAGATGGCGCGGGCGGACGCTCCTCGGCTGTCGGCCTATCAGGTCGCGATCTTCAATGCCGCCCCGGCGATCCTGCACGTCGGAACCGAGGAGCAGAAGAGCCGTTTTCTCGCCGGGATCCGGAACGGCGAGGTGTGGTGCCAGGGTTTCTCGGAGCCGGGTGCGGGCTCGGACCTGGCGGCGTTGTCCACCCGGGCCGACAAGCGCGGGGATGTCTACGTGCTGAACGGTCAGAAGATCTGGACCAGTTGGGCCAAGCACGCCGACTGGTGCATCATTCTGGTGCGCACCGATCGCGACGCCCCCAAACGCCAGGGCATCAGCTATCTGCTGATGGATATGCACAGCCCGGGGATCACGGTGCGGCCGATCACGCAGGCGACCGGGGCTACAGACTTCTGCGAGCTGTTCCTCAACGATGTCGAGGTTCCCGTCGCCAACCTCCTCGGCCCGGAGAACGGCGGTTGGCAGGTCGCCGCGACCACGCTGGCCTCCGAGCGGGGGGTCGCGATTCTCGAACTCGCCGAGCGCCTGCACCGGATGGGGTTGCAGCATCTCATTGCGAGCGCTGCGGGGTGGACTTTGGAGGACGGCACCCCCGCCCTGTCCGACGCGGCGGTGCGCGAGCGGTTGGCAGGATTCCACGGCGAGGTACAGATCCTGCGGGCAATGTGCCGGCGTCTCATCGACGCCATGACGGGCGGCCGCGGCACCGGCGCCGAGGCCTCGATGATCAAGCTGTACTACAGCGAACTGCTGCAGCGCCTGATGGACTACGCCACCGAGCTGCGCGGACTCCCTGCGCAGGTGCAGTACCAATTAGTGCTGTCCGCCGGGTGGGAGTCCGGTAGCTGGCTGTGCGACTTCCTGAACTCTTTTGCCTGGACGATCCCCGGCGGCTCCAACGAGATCCAGCGCAACATCATCGGCGAGCAACACCTCGGCCTGCCCCGAGAGCCGCGCGCGCCGGGCGAGAACTGATGGAGATCCACGGTGGCTGAACCCGGCGAACTCGATGATCTGCGCGCGATGCTGCGCGAGGTGTTCGACGACCACGCCTCATCCGAACGGGTCCGCGCCGTGCTGGATTCACCGGAGAGCTTTGATGCCGAGTTGTGGCGCACCGCAGCCGAACTGGACCTGACCGGGCTGCTGGTTCCGGAGGAGTTCGGCGGCGTGGGTGCGGGCCTGGCTGAGGCCTGGGTCGTGCTGCACGAATTGGGCCGCCGCGTGGTCCCGCTGCCGTTCATCTCCAGCGCCGTGCTGGCGCCGGTCGCCCTGCTCGCGGGTGACAGCGCCGCACTGGCCGCCGACATGCTGCCCGCGCTGGCCGGGGGTCAGCGTCGCTGCGCGGTGGTCTTCGGCGGTCCGGAAGGCCAACCTGATCCGGCGACCTGGGCGGTGACCTGGGCCGACCAGCGGGACCGCCACGTCCTCGACGGGATGGCGGGCTTTGTGCTCGACGCTCCGGACGCCGACGACCTGATCGTCGCCGCGCGGGGCCCCGATGGGCTGATAGTCGCCGCCGTGGCGGCTCACGACGTCACCGTGGACGCCGTGGTCACCACGGATCGAACGCGACGGCTCGGCACGGTCACCTTCTCCGGAGTGCCCGTGAGCGCCGATCGGGTACTGGCACGAGGGGAACGGGCGCTCGACGTGCTGGCGAGACTGCACTCGGTGGCGGCGTTCGCGGTCGCCTGCGATGCGGCCGCGGTGGCGGAGCGCGCGATGGAGGAAACGGCGGCATATGCAACGGTGCGCCACCAATTCGGCCGTGCCATCGGTTCCTTCCAGGCGATCAAGCACAAGTGCGCGAACATGGCGGTGTCGATCGAGGCCGGCAAGGCCGCCCTGTCGTTGGCCCTCGACGACCTGTCCGGGCACCCCGCGGACGGATCCGCGGGAACGGCCGTCTCCACCGCCAAGGCGTACGTCTGCGACTCGGCGGTGACCGTGTGCACCGACGCGGTGCAGGCGCACGGCGGAATCGGCTTCACCTGGGAACACGACGCCCATCTGTGGCTCAAACGCGCCCTGCTCGACCGTGCGCTGTTCGGTTCCCCGTCTTGGCATCGCCGCCGGGTCGCCGACGCGGTGCTGCCCGCCGAATCTCAAAGGTGAGATAGTGTCGAAGGACCGCCGCCGCTGAGCGGCAACTGACGATCAGGGATTCATGGAGATCTGTGTCGAAAACGACGAACGCAGCCAGCGCTTTTCGGCCGTCGCGGACGCGATGAGCAGCAGCGAACAGGGCACGCTTCGCCAGTGGCGTGACGACACCGAAACCTGGGCCGTCGTCGATGGCGACATCTTCCTCCGCGACTAATCTATGGCAGAGAGGACAGGTCCGTGGCCCCGCTGACCGAAGACGAGGAACTGCTCGTCAAAACCGTGCGCCAGTTCGTCGACCGAGACGTCAAACCGGTGGTGAGCGAACTCGAGCACGCCAACGAATACCCGGCCGACCTGATCGAGACGATGAAACAGATCGGCATCTACGGTCTGGCCATCCCCGAGGAGTACGGCGGGGCAGCGGTATCGATGCCCTGCTATGTCCACGTCACCGAGGAACTCGCCCGCGGGTGGATGAGCCTGGCCGGGGCGATGGGTGGTCACACCGTGGTGGCGAAACTGCTCCTGGAGTTCGGGACGGAGGACCAGAAACGACAGTATTTGCCGCGCATGGCGACCGGCGAGATCCGCGCCACGATGGCGCTGACCGAGCCGGGCGGTGGTTCGGATCTGCAGGCGATGTCCACCACGGCGATCAGGGACGGCGACTCCTACGTCGTACGCGGCACCAAGACGTGGATCAGCAACGCTCGCCGGTCCGGGTTGATCGCGTTGCTGTGCAAGACCGACCCTAAGGCCACGCCCCGCCACAGCGGGATCTCGATCCTGCTTGTCGAACCCGGCCCGGGACTGGAAGTCTCCCGAGACCTGCCCAAGCTGGGCTACAAGGGCGTCGAGAGCTGCGAGCTGTCGTTCGACGGCTACCGCGCCGGCGTGGGCGCCCTCCTCGGTGGGGTTGAGGGCCACGGCTTCGCGCAGATGATGAAGGGCCTGGAAATCGGCCGCATTCAGGTCGCGGCGAGGGCGCTCGGAGTCGGGCGGGCCGCGTGCGAGGACGCTCTGGCGTACGCGCAGGTGCGGGAGAGCTTCGGTAAACCGATCTGGAAACACCAGTCGGTGGGGAACTTGCTCGCTGAGATGGCAACCAAACTCACCGCCGCCCGCCAACTGACGCTGCTGGCCGCCGAGCGGGCCGAATCCGGCCAGCGGTGCGATATGGAAGCCGGGATGGCCAAACTGTTCGCCTCCGAGACCGCGATGCAGATCGCCTTGGACGCGGTGCGCGTGCACGGCGGCTACGGCTACTCGACGGAGTACTCCGTCGAGCGCTACTTCCGCGACGCCCCACTGATGATCGTCGGCGAGGGCACCAACGAGATCCAGCGCAACGTCATCGCCGCGCAACTCGTCGAACGGGGCCTGCCCAGCTCTTAGCGAAGCCTCCGTCACGTCGACGTCCAGACCGGTCGCGGCGACGGGAGCGTGACCGGGGCGAGCAGTGTTAGCGTCATCGGCATGACCCTCAACAACATCGCCCTGACAACCCTCGACGGCCAACCGACCACGTTGGCTGAATTGTCAGGCGGAGCAGCGCTGATCGTGAACGTCGCCTCCAAGTGTGGACTGACCCCGCAGTACACGGCACTGGAGAAGCTGGCCAAGGACTACAGCAGCCGCGGCCTGACGGTCGTCGGCGTCCCGTGCAATCAGTTCATGGGCCAGGAACCGGGCACGGCCGAGGAGATCCAGCAATTCTGCTCGACGACCTACGGAGTGACCTTCCCCTTACTGGAGAAGACCGACGTCAACGGCGACGGCCGCCACCCGCTCTACACCGAGCTGACCAAGGCCGCCGATTCCACCGGCGACGCGGGCGACATCCAGTGGAACTTCGAGAAGTTTCTCGTCTCGCCCGACGGTGCGGTGGTCAATCGGTTCCGGCCCCGGACCGAACCCGACGCACCCGAGGTCATCAGCGCCATCGAGGCCGTGCTGCCCCAGTAAGTTGGCACCACGCACCAATCACGGCGCCTTGCCGTCAATGAATTCCATCACCACCCGCGTCACCTCCGGTGAATACAGCAGCGACAGATGGCCCAGGCCCTCGACGGCCACGTCGTTGCCGCCCCGGTCGGACAACCGGCTTGTGGACGGCGGATACACGATGTTGTCGTGCGTCGAATAGACGCTCAGCGTCGGCGAAATCACGGTCCGGTTCCGGCGAGCGGCGGCGAACTGACCCCCGCGCAATTCATCGCCCACCTTGCCCGGGATCGGCCCCCGCCAGCTCACCCCGTCGTGCGGGGTTCCAATGGTGACGCAGTGCGCGACGCGGCTCATACCGGCAGCAGAGTGCGAGTACTCAAGGCAGACCAGCCCACCCAGTGAGTGGGCGACGAGGTCCACTTTCTCCGCGCCGGTCTCGGCGCAGACCCGCTCGATGAAGCGGCCGAGCCGGGGAGTGTTGCGATCCACGGTCTCCCACCACGGATAGTTGAAGCCGTACAACGGCCCTTCAGTCGCCGTGCGGAACTGCCTTGCCATCCACCAGAAGTCGGCTCGATTCTGGAAATATCCGTGCACGAAGATCACGGGAGTCCCGTCCCCGTCGCCGAATGTGCGCCCGATGAAGAAGTACAGCGGGATCAGCGGCTGGGTGATCAGCACGTAGTACAGCTCGCGCAGCATCGACGCCGCGTGGCTCTGTCCCGGCCACACAGAGACGGAGGCGAACATCAGGGAGAACGACCCGACGAGGTAGATCAGCGCCGGGACGAGCAGGACGACGAGGACACCCGCGGCGACCCATGTGGCGGTCTCAAGCGTCACGGCCGAATCCTAGGCGCTCGCGCATCTGTCCGGTCAGTAATTCCGCGGCCAAATAGCCTCTGACCTGCTGGTGGCAGGTACTGGATTCGAACCAGTGTAGCTTGCGCGACGGATTTACAGTCCGCTCCCATTGGCCGCTCGGGCAACCTGCCGCTTAGCAGGCTACAACGAGCGGGTAGACACATCACACACGGCTGTCACCCGAGGAAACACCCGAGAAAGGACGGATCAATGGCGGACTCGTCGTTCGACATCGTCAGCAAGGTCGACCGCCAGGAGGTCGACAACGCGCTCAACCAGGCCGCCAAGGAGCTGGCCACCCGCTTCGACTTCCGCGGCACCGACACCTCGATCGAGTGGAAGGGCGACGAGGCGATCGAGCTCGTATCCTCGACGGAAGAGCGCGTCAAGGCCGCCGTCGACGTCTTCAAGGAGAAGCTGGTGCGCCGCGACATCTCGATGAAGGCGTTCGACGCCGGCGAGCCGCAGCCCTCCGGCAAGACCTACAAGGTCAACGGCACCCTCAAGCAGGGCATCACCAGCGAGAACGCCAAGAAGGTCACCAAGATCATCCGCGACGACGGACCCAAGGGCGTCAAGACGCAGATCCAGGGCGACGAGATCCGCGTCACCAGCAAGAAACGCGACGACCTGCAGGCCGTCATCGCGCTGCTCAAGCAGTCCGACCTGGACGTGGCGCTGCAGTTCGTCAACTATCGGTAGGCCGCGGCCGTAACGCCACGGCGAAAAATAGTGCGGTTTTTCGCCGTGGCGTTACGCTCGGCGGGCGAGAAGAGGCCCGAGACGCGAAGCGAGGTTCACCATGACCCCCACGCCGCCGGCTGACGACGCCTGCGTCGACGTCATCATCGTCGGGGCAGGGATCTCCGGGATCGACGCGGCCTATCGACTCGCCGAGCGCAACCCGGGACTCACCTACACAATCCTCGAGCGGCGCGCCCGCATCGGCGGCACCTGGGACCTGTTCCGCTACCCGGGCGTGCGCTCCGACAGCAGCATCTTCTCGCTGAGCTTCCCCTTCGAGCCGTGGACACGCAAAGAGGGCGTCGCCGACGGCGAACACATCCGCGACTACCTGACCGCCACCGCCCACAAGTACGGGATCGACCGTCATATCCGGTTCGGCAGCCACGTCCGCTCGGCGGACTGGGATTCGGCCACCGACACCTGGACGGTCGCCGTCGACGAGGACGGGGCGCACGGCGGTGCCGAACAGCGCTACCGCAGCCGGTTCGTGTTCTTCGGCAGCGGCTACTACAACTACGACGAGGGCTACACGCCTGAGTTCCCCGGCATCGAGCGCTTCGGCGGCACCGTCGTGCACCCGCAGCACTGGCCCGAGGACCTGGACTACACGGGCAAGAAGGTCGTCGTCATCGGCAGCGGCGCGACGGCGGTGTCGTTGTTGCCGTCCATGTCCGGGCGCGCCGCGAAGGTGACCATGCTGCAACGATCGCCGACGTATCTTGTCTCGGCGTCCCGATACGGCAAGGTCGCCGCCGTTGCCCGGATGGTGTTGCCCCGCAACGTCGCTCACCGCGTGATCCGGATGTACAGCGCGCTGACCGAGGCCGTGTTCTTCCGCTTCTCCCGCACGGCGCCGGGTGCGGTGAAGTGGCTGCTGCGCCGCAAGGCGATCAGCAGCCTGCCCGCCGGGTACGACGTTGACGTCCACTTCAAGCCCCGCTACAACCCCTGGGATCAGCGGATGTGCCTGATCCCCGACGCCGACCTGTACGAGGCGATCGGCGGTGGCCGTGCCGACGTGGTCACCGACCACATCGACCATTTCGACGCCACCGGCATCGCGTTGACATCCGGCGGCCACCTCGATGCCGACGTCGTGGTCACCGCCACGGGCTTGCAGTTGCAGGCCCTCGGCGGCGTCGCGATCAGCATGGACGGCGACAAGGTGGACCCCACGGAGCGCTTCGTCTACAAGGCCCACATGCTCGACGACGTGCCCAACCTGTTCTGGTGCGTGGGCTACACGAACGCGTCGTGGACATTGCGCGCCGACATGACCGCCCGGGCGACGGCAAAGCTGCTGGAGCACATGACCGCTCACGGCTACACCCACGCCTACCCGCACCTGGGTGACGCACCGATGCCCGAGAAGCCGGCGTGGGACATCAACGCCGGCTACGTGCAGCGGGCACAGCACGCGCTGCCCAAGTCCGGCACCGAACGGCCGTGGAACGTCCGGCAGGACTACCTCGCCGACGCCATCGACTACCGGTTCGACCGCATCGAGGAGGCGATGGTGTTCGGCCGGGGGGCCGCTTCTCAATCCCCGGCTACGGCAATACGCTGATCGCCATGGCAACTGACACACGCGAACCCCATGTCGTCGTACTCGGGGGCGGTTCCTGGGGAACCACGGTGGCCTCGATCTGCGCTCGCCGGGGACCGACGCTGCAGTGGGTGCGCTCGGCGGAGTCCGCCGAGGACATCAACGACAATCACCGCAACAGCCGTTACCTGGGCAACGACGTCATCCTGACCGATACCCTGCGCGCCACCACCGACTTCGCCGAGGCGGCCCAATCCGCCGACGTCGTCGTCATGGGTGTGCCCTCGCATGGCTTTCGGGGCGTACTGACCGAGCTGGCGAAGGACCTGCGACCCTGGGTGCCGGTGGTCTCGCTGGTCAAGGGGCTTGAGCAGGGCACCAACCTGCGGATGTCGCAGATCGTCGAAGAGGTGCTGCCCGGCCACCCCGCCGGCATCCTGGCGGGCCCGAACATCGCCCGTGAGGTCGCCGAGGGCTACGCCGCCGCCGCGGTGCTGGCCATGCCAGACCAGTTCCTGGCGACCCGGCTCGCCGCGCTGTTCCGGACCCGGCGGTTCCGCGTCTACACCGGCGACGACGTGGTGGGCGTCGAGATGGCCGGCGCGCTCAAGAACGTCTACGCCATCGCCGTCGGGATGGGGTATTCGCTGGGCATCGGGGAAAACACCCGCGCTCTGGTGATCGCGCGCGCGCTGCGCGAGATGACCAAGCTGGGCGTGGCCGTCGGCGGAAATCCCGATACGTTCCCCGGGCTCGCCGGGCTCGGCGACCTGATCGTCACCTGCACCAGCCAACGCAGCCGCAACCGGCACGTCGGGGAGCAACTCGGCGCGGGCAAGCCGATCGCGGAGATCATCGCGTCGATGAACCAGGTCGCCGAAGGCGTCAAGGCTGCCAGCGTGATCATGGAGTTCGCCGAGGAATTCGGGCTGCGCATGCCGATCGCCGGTGAGGTCGACGCGGTGATCAACCGCGGTTCGTCCGTCGAAGAGGCCTACCGTGGCCTGGCCGCGGAGGTGCCGGGCCACGAGGTGCTGGGGTCGGGCTTCTGACCCCAGGGGGCGGTCTCAGCCCTGCGCCATCTTCTCCAGCCGGTGGATGCGGTCCTCCATCGGCGGGTGCGTCGAAAACATCGAACTCATCCGGTCGCCCGCGCGGAAGGGGTTGGCGATCATCAGGTGAGCCTGGGTGGCCAGCTGCGGCTCCGGCGGCAGCGGCGCCTGTTGCACCCCGGTGGTGATCTTGCGCAGGGCCGATGCCAGGGCCAGGGGGTCGCCGGTCAACTCCGCGCCCGACTCGTCGGCCTGGTACTCGCGCGACCGCGACACCGCCATCTGCACCACCGAGGCGGCGATCGGGCCCAGCAGCGACGCCAGCAGCAGCGCAAGGACATTCCCGCCCCGGCGGTCGCCGGAGAACATCGCCACGCGGGCCAGCCCGGTGATCACCGACGCCAGCGCCCCGGCGACGCACGAGATGAGGATGTCGCGGTTGTAGACATGGGAGAGTTCGTGGCCCAGCACGGCGCGCAGCTCGCGGTCGTCGAGGATCTGCAAAATTCCGGTGGTGCAGCACACCGCGGCGTGCCGCGGGTTGCGGCCGGTGGCAAACGCGTTGGGCGCGTTGGTGTCGCTGACGTATAGCTGCGGCATCGGCTGACGCGCGGCGGTGGCCAGCTCGCGGACGATCCGGTACATGGTCGGCGCCTCGACTTCGGAGACCGGCTGGGCGTGCATCGCCTTCAACGCGAGCTTGTCGCTGTTGAAGTAGGTGTAGGCGTTCATGGCAACGGCGAACAGCACGGCGATCCACATCGCCCCCCTGCCGAACAGCGAGCCCACCACCACGATCAAGGCAGACATGGCACACAACAGCGCGAAGGTCTTCACCCTGTTGACGGTGGGATGCCAGGTCATCGGTGCCCTCCTGAAAACTTCCGGGTACTGCTGCCCTCAGCCTACTGAACGCACGCCCTAGCCATGCCTACTGACGGTGTAGTCGGCTAGCGCCGCCAGGGCATCCCGGCCCGGGCCCTCCGGTAGCAAAGCGAGCTCCCGGCGCGCCTGGTCGGCATACTGCGCCAGGGATTGCTTGGCCCTGGCCATGCCCGGCGACACCCGCAACAGGGCCAGCGCCTCGGCCACCGTCTCGTCGTCGTCGATCGGCCCG
>Ga0194052_1002012_pt1 | contig 11327 bp, 12 predicted proteins | sample SepL226m_MetaG_FD_160117 | JGI IMG/M metagenome (GOLD analysis project Ga0194052, IMG submission 160117) | Anoxic zone freshwater microbial communities from boreal shield lake in IISD Experimental Lakes Area, Ontario, Canada - Sep2016-L227-6m | ecosystem: Environmental > Aquatic > Freshwater >... | reverse complement strand
CTTGGTGGTCGGCGAAGCCAGTCAGAAACACGAGACTTCCGGACCGGCAAATAACTGCCGATGGCAAATCGCCAGTGCAGCAGACTCCAAATCTGTGTTGCGGAGAGAGGAGCGGATGGCGGCGTGAGGACACCGGTCTCCAGCGTGGACTGTTCGATGCCACCAGAAGATGATGCGGTGGACGACCTGGCAAGCCATGTGTCGGACGCAACGCTGATTCGCCGCGCCGAACCCATGTCCAAGCGCACCACGCTGCGAGTCGGCGGACCGGCAGACCTGTACGTCGAACCGGCCTCGGATCAGGATTTGGCGGCGGTGCTGAGCTTCTGCCGCCATCGCGGCCGACCCTTTTTCGTGCTTGGCCGGGGATCGAATCTACTGGTGAGGGACGGCGGTTTTCGTGGAGTAATCGTTTGCCTCGCGCAGGGCCACTTCAGCCGAATCGAACTCGAGGGCCGGCGTCTGCGTTGTGGCGCGGGCGCGAAACTCAAGGCGGTTGCGGTCGAGGCCAGGCGGAACGCCTTGGCCGGACTGGAATTTCTGGAAGGCATCCCGGGGAGCGTCGGTGGCGCGTTGCGCATGAATGCCGGGGCGATGGGGAGCGCGATGTTTGAGATACTCGAGTCCGTTCGCCTGATGGATTTCACCGGGCAGATTCAGGAGCGGACGGCGGGCGAACTGCAGGCGGCCTATCGCAGTTGCCCGGCACTGAAAACGCACATCGCACTGCAGGCCGTGCTGCGCGGCGAAACCGGTTCACCCCAGGCCATCGAACAGCGGATGACCGAGTACAGTCAGAAACGTTGGAAATCGCAGCCGGCCGCACCAAGTGCGGGATGCGTGTTCAAGAATCCAGGTTCGATTTCCGCCGGCAAGCTGATTGATGAACTGGGCCTAAAAGGCGCCCGCGTCGGCGGCGCGGTCGTTTCGTCCGAGCACGGCAACTTCATCGTGAACGATGGCACAGCGACGGCGCATGATGTTCTCGCATTGATTGAGGTGGTCCAACAGCGCGCCCGCCTGGAGCGCGGAATCGAATTGGAAACAGAAGTTGAAATTATCGGTGACCAATGAATAACGAGCCTGAGAAGTTGAAGATCGTAGTGATGCTCGGCGGCCCGAGCGCCGAGCGGGACATCTCGCTGAAGTCTGGCGCCGGGGTCATCGGAGCCCTCCGTTCGCTCGGCCACGAGGTCGATGAAGTCGATCCGAGCAGCGAAAAATGGCGGCTGCCCAAGGGAACCGACGTCGTGTTCCTCGCCCTCCACGGGACTTACGGCGAAGACGGCACGGTGCAGCGCCGGTTGGAGGAGATGGGGATGCCCTACACAGGTTGCGACCCCGAAGCGAGCCGGATCGGCTTTGACAAGTTCCTGACGAAACAGCGTTGTGTTGCGGCGGGTATTCCGACCGCGCGCTTCCTCCTGATCGATTCATCGGCGGCAAGCTGGCCGATGGGCTGGAACCCTCCCATAGTGCTTAAACCGGCCCGCCAAGGCTCCAGCGTCGGCTTGCAGTTCGTCGAGCGGGTCGCCGATTGGGGCCGGGCGCTGACGGAGGCAATGCGCTTTGATACGCACGTGTTGATGGAAGAGAAAATCTTCGGCCGTGAATGCACAGTTGGCATTTTGGCGAACGAACCGCTGCCCGTCGTCGAGGTTCGCCCCAAGACGGGGGTGTACGATTACCAGAACAAGTACACCGCGGGCGCCACCGAGTATTTTTGCCCCGCCCCATTCGACGAGGAGACGACGGCGCGGATCCAGGCGGCGGCCTTGGGCGCCTTCCGAGCGATCGGCGGCCGGGATTATTCCCGGGTGGACGTGATGGTCAAGCCCGGTGGCGAGCCGGTCGTGCTGGAAGTGAACACGCTGCCGGGCATGACCGACAGTAGTCTGTTGCCCAAAGCGGCCGCCGCCGCGGGAATCAGCTACCCGGAGCTTTGCCAGCGGATGGTCGATCTGGCGATCAAGCGCGCCAGGAAATGAAATTGAAGTGTGGCTGGCTCCTGACAACTGACTAACATGTGGCTGAAGCGCAAACCAAAGAATCGCCGGCTCGGGCGCGAGCAGGTGCTGGACGTCAGGCTACGTTCCAGCCATGTCCGCGCCGCGCGCACCCGCGTGTTCGCGCTGACGCTGGGTTTCGTGTTTGCGGCTGTTTTTGGCTTCTATCTGTTCTATCGGACCGGCGGCTGGGCGCTCAACCTGTTGGTGTATGAAAACAAGGCGTTCGCCCTCCAGTATATGGATGTGAGAACCGACGGGGTCATCGCCACCGACCTGCTGCGCCGTTGGGCCGGGGTGCGACTCGATGAGAATCTGCTGGCGCTCGATCTGGCGAGGGTGAAGCGGGACTTGGAACTGATCCCCCTGATCCAGTCCGTCTCCGTCGAACGCATCCTGCCGCACACCTTGCGCCTTCGTATTTCGGAACGTGAACCGGTGGCGCAGATCAACCTCGCCTCGCCGCGCCCCAACGAAAGTGTTCAAGTGGCGGTGTACCAGGTTGATGCCGAGGGTTGGGTCATGTCGCCACTGGACCAACACCAGCGCGCCACGCCCAGCAATCAACAGGCTGACCTGTTGCCGGTGCTCAGCGGCATTGACGACTATGTGGTGCAACCGGGCCGGCGCATCGCGACCCAGCAAGTCCGGGCCGCCCTCAAACTCATAGTCGCTTTCGAGCAGTCCTCCATGGCCGGGCTGGTGGATTTGAAGCGCATTGACGTCTCCTCCCCGGAGGTTCTCATCGTGACGACCGGGCAGGGAAGTGAAGTGACGTTCGGCCTCGCCGACTTGGAGCAGCAACTGCGGCGGTGGCATGACATCTTTGACATGGGCCAGAGGTTGAGCAAGGCCATCGCTACACTCGATCTCGCGGTGAACAATCACATTCCCGCGCGCTGGCTGGAAGCCAGCGCGGTTCCCCAGGCAACTCCGAAGGCACCCAAACCTTTGCGCTACAGGAAAAAACATGTTTGATCCCTCCTCGATCATCGTTGGACTGGAAATCGGCACCTCAAAGGTCTGCGCCGTTGTCGGCGAACTCAGCGCCGATGGCGCCTTGAACATCGTCGGCCTCGGTCAGGCTCGTTCACGCGGTACGCGCAAAGGCGAAATCGTCGATCCCCCAATGGCCGAGGAGGACATCCGCCGCGCCATTGAGGAAGCAGAGCAAATGGCCGATGTTGAAATCCGCAGCGTCTATCTTGGCGTTACGGGCGGTCACGTGCGCGGCTTCAATAATCGAGGCGTCCACCCGGTCGTGTCCTCGGATCGTGAGATTTCCGAAGAGGATGTCCAGGACGTGATCAAGAATGCCAAAACCATTAACCTGCCCCCCACAAACCACGTCATCCACGCCATTCGCCAGCATTTTCTGGTGGACGATCAGGATGGAATTATCAACCCGGTGGGCATGCTCGGCGCGCGCGTCGAGGTGGATGTTCATGTCGTTCATGGCCATTTTAATCGGCTGCAAAATGCCATTCGCGCGGTCAAGGGGCTGCAACTGGAAGTCGATGGCATTGCCTTCAATGGCCTCGCATCCTCGCTCGCTCTGCTGACAGCCGAGCAGAAGGAACTCGGCGCCTTGGTGATCGACATCGGCGGCGGAACCACCGATTACGTGATCTACGGAAACGGGATCATCAAGCACACCGGCGTGCTGGCGGTCGGCGGCGACCATTTGTCCAACGACCTCGCCTACGGTCTGAAAGTGTCGCTCAGCCGTGCCGAGCAACTTAAAATCGAACAAGGCGCCGCCCTGCTGGACGATTCGGTCAAAGGCCAGACGCTCAACTGCACCACCCAACTCGGCTTGCCCCTCAAACCAGTCAACCTGGAACATCTGCGCCGTATCATGTCAGTGCGGCTGCGGGAAATCTTCCAGCTTATCGGCCAGGACCTCGAACACGCAGAAGCCCTGGATTACTCGCGAGCCGGTCTGTTTCTCTGCGGCGGCGGCGCCCGCATCCCGCAGATCGCCAAGCTGGCGGAGGAAGTCTTCGAAATGCCCGCGTCCATCGGCAAAACCAATTCCATCAGCGGCCTCAAGTCGGCCCTCGATCAGCCCGAGTTTGCAACCGCCATTGGCCTGGTGAAATTCGGGTCGTTCCACCAGCATAAACGCTCGAACAAACCCTCGCTGACTACCGGCATCAAAAACACATTCAACATCTTCTTCAAACGGGGTTGAAACCTCGGAGAACCTCCCCCATGAACACCCTTGCCCAGACCGAACCCGCCCATGCTCCCAGGAAAAGTCCATCCGTCAAAGTCTTTGGCGTCGGCAGCACCGGCGCCAATGTCATGGAACTCATGATCACCGACTGCGTGGCCGGCGTCGGCTTCGTCGCGCTCAACACGGACCCCCAGCCTTTGGCCCCCTCCTCGGCTGTCGAACACGTGACCCTCGAAACCAAACTCCTGCGCGGCCTGGGCACCGGCGGCGATCCCGAACGCGGTCGGGCCCTCGCTCAGGAACAGTTGCCCAGGCTCAAGTCGTTGTGCGAAGGCGCGGAGGTGATCTTCATCCTGGCCGGTTTGGGCGGTGGTGCCGGCACCGGCATCAGCCCGGTGCTGGCCCGCGCAGCCCGCGAGGCGGGCGCCCTCGTGCTCGGCTTTGTCACCCTGCCTTTCGCCTGCGAAGGCAACCGCCGCCAACGCCTGGCCCTCCACGGCCTGGCCGAACTCAAAGCCGCCGCCGATGGCGTCATCTGCCTCCCCAATCAGACCGTCTTCAAGCTCATCGACGAAAATACCAGCGTGCTCGAGACCTTCAAAATCACCAACCAACTCCTCGCCGACGGCGTCCGCGGCATCTGGCGCCTCCTCACGCGCGCCGGCCTGATCGAAATTCATTTCGCCGACATCGCAGCTCTGCTTCGAGATCGCCACGCGGAAAGTTCCTTCGCCGTCGCCGAGGCCACGGGACCAACGCGCTCGCGCGAGGTCATGGACAAGCTGCTGGCCCATCCGATGCTCGAAGGCGGCCAGATCCTGGGCGAATCCGAAGCCGTCCTGGTCAGCCTGACCGGCGGACCCGATCTGACCATGACGGAAGTTAACCGCTTCATGGAGCAGATCAATCGCCAGTGCGAGCGCGCCCAAGTGATCATGGGCGCGGCCATCGATGAAACCTTCTGCGACCGCCTGGCCGTGACCCTTATCGCCTCGCGCAAAAGCTCCGAACCGGCCCAAGACGAGGCCATGCCCGCACCCAACCCGGAGCAACTGGATACACAACTCTTGAACCCCTCGGCCACTGCCCGGCCCGAGTCGCGGTTTGTGCCGCCGGCCCCCACTTTGCCACCCGACCAGATCCGCCAGATGCTGGCGCGTCAAGGTGGACGGGGTTCCCGCGGACGAAAAATCTCGTCAAAATTGTTACAAAGCCAATTGCCGCTGGAAATCATTTCCAAAGACCGCTTCGACAAAAGCGAGCCGACCATCCACAAGGGCGAAGACCTCGACGTGCCAACCTACATCCGCCGCGGCATGGCGTTGAATTGACCTTTAAGGGTGAAGATGATGAAAAATCGGCGCGATTTTCGTGTGGACGGACTTGGAGACAATGCTAAAGTCCGCACGGTTTAGCATGGGAAACGACACGACACGAAAAATGGCAACTCGCATCTACGATTTTCAAGTTCGGGTTCTTATCACCCGTGACGATAATCAGCATGTCGCTCACGCCCTGGAAATGGATTTGGTTGCCTACGGTGATACGGAAAAAGAGGCAGTTGAGGAAGTTGCCCGCTTGCTGCGTAATCAAATTTCGTTTGCCATACAGAAAGGGGAAGACCATCTGATTGATTTCAGAGCGCCACAAGAGTTTTTTGATGAGTGGGAAAAAGCTCAGACGGCTTTCTTGAAAGGCATTGCCGCTGGCAAATGCGGGGGCATAAAAATACGCGCTGTGTACCTTGGCTTTGACACGGAAGATTTTGAGGCCATGCGGAGACATTCACATTCCTATAAAACATTTGAATTAACGCCCGCTTGTGCCTAGACCACAAAAACCGCAGGACGTAATTCGTATCCTCCATGAACACGATGGGTTTCTTGGAGAGTTTCTGTTTCATTTGGCTTGGCGGGCTCTGGCTCTTTGCCTTTAAATCCGTTCCGACAACAACGACAGCGCCTCAGCATTCGGGTCTTTTTGTCAATAAGCACTTGAAGTTTGCTCGTGATTGGATGAGCTTGGTTTGCGATATGACTATGAATGTTAAACAATTGCTAGTAACCGTCCTCATGGCCAGCGCTGTGGCCTTTTCCGGCTGCGGCAAGAAGCAGTCCTCCGACCCTTCTGCGTTTGAAATCAGCGGTGTGAAGGTGGACCTCCCGAAGCTTGAAAAGGCTCTGGAGGCCAATCCTGAATTGCTGATCGTGGTGAACAATGCGAAATTGGAAGTCCGCTATGGCCGTTTCCTGGAGGCGATGCAGGTGCTCGATAAGTTGTCCAACAATCCCGCTTTGAATGACACACAGAAGAAAGTTGTCACCGACGTGATTGGGCAGTTTAAGCAGGTCGTTGAAAAGGCGGGGCCTGCTCGACCATAGCTCGCATAATTTGCGATCTTCGATTCGCGGTTGACGCGTGTCCACTCCTGCTCTGAGCCGCCACGCAGTTCGGTTTTGTAACTGTTCAGGTGTGGGGCAGACCGATGGTCTCCCCTGGAGTTTGGACATTCTGCGGACTAAACGGGAGCCAATCCCGAAGGGATTGCATCTCTCAGCCCAGGGTTGCGCGCGGCGCGCTACCCTGGGTGTGTGATCCCAAGTACACCCCCAACCCTGAAAGGGTTGCATCGCGGCCCCGCTTGGTCCATTCTCGCCGCCATGCCACAATCATTGGCCAGGATTCTCGTGCATACCGTCTTCTCCACCAAAGACCGCCGTCCCTCGCTGCGCGACATCGCGCTACGGAAAGAACTGCACCACTGTCTGGGAGTCATTCTCAAGTGTTGAATTGACTGCCGTGAAGGGGGACAAACGATACAACCCTTTCAGGGTAGAATGTATCCCCACATCAGGCTCCCAGGGTAGCGCGCCGCGCGCAACCCTGGGCTAAGTGATCCCATCCTTTCAGGATGGATGCCCGCGAACAATGTCCAACCTCCAGCGGCAGACCGGTGGTCTGCCCCACACCTGAACAGTTACCGTAAATCTAACGAACCCCCTGCACCAAACGGCTACGAAACGGACCTATCTCGACAGTTCGGTCCTTATCCAGGCGGTTCAAGGGGTGGACGGCGATAAGACAATGGAGTTGCTGGAGGACCCGGAGCGCGAATTTGTGGCGGCCAGCTTCCTGAAGCTGCAGTCCGCGGCTTGCAAGTTGATTTGATTTGTGACCTGAATAGTTACTCGGTTTTGCTGTCCAGATCCCAGCAAATTAACGGCGAATGCCGTTGCAAGCTCCCACTTCAATGGCGCTGACATGCCCGTTTGGAAGCTTGGCTCCAAGATTCCCGGCTGATTCATTAGTGAAGCTCCGCCGGCTCTGAGAAGTGATCCCAGGCTTGATGATAACTGTGGCGACATTAGTTTTCTGCTTTATCCAGATCTTTAGCGGTGTCGCGTTTAAAGTCGCAGGTTAAATAATCAAGGCTGAGAGGTATATCCATTTTTAGAGAATGGATAAATTGAATGCCTACTTTGATACCCTTGGGGCAGCAGGACATTAAATGGCCACCATGCTGAACATCTTCTGAAATAAAATGTAAGTGCAGGCCAGGCACACTGATTGAAGACATATAAGACGGAGTGTAGAACCCTGCTAAAGTTCCTCTGATGTGGCTAAATTCAAATTCAGGTTGAGTTTGGGCCACTTCGACTAAGGGTTTGTAGTTTTCAGTTTTGGGTACAGATCTAACCTTCACGTTCTCAAAATAACCTTCAATACGGATGGCATAAAAGATGTTTAAAGAAGGCAGCAAATCTTTTAGCCATGCTAGGAAAGCTTGATAGTTTAGCGATTCTTCCAGAAACTCTTCAGTTAAAGGCCGATAGAAAGTAACGCATGAATATGGCGTTAAGGACTTCTCATCAACTTGTTTTACTTTGCCATCTGCGGTCATTTGATAGATATTGCCATCTAACATTACCATTTCACCATCCAAATGATCGAAAGTACCTAGGCCAAAGTCGCCCTGTGTTTTAATGTGAGTAAAAGGAATCTTTTCTTCATAGATCCCTTCAACTATTGCGTTGATCGGAGAGCAGAAATATATATAATCGGTGTTCATGAGAGTTGTAATGGTGATGTCTAAACTCTCTGCCTCGAACCAGATAACTGCGGCCCAACACGGTGTTGAAGGTTGTCAGCACGTCCGAGCCGCTGACTTGAATACGGATCGGTGATCACTGGGCCACGACGCGAATGAAGAGCTTCGGCGCAGTGAGTGGCTTGGAGTCGCTGAGAGTGACCTGCACGGTCTGGAGGTTGTTGGTGGTGGCTGTGACGGTTTGGGTCGCCGCGGCATCCACGCTCCACCCGCTCAGGTCGGGTGATCTCTCAATCCTATAACTCAAGCGGGTGCCTGCGGGATCCTGCCGGGTATAGCTGAAGGTGCCGGTGGGCGGGTCGAACGGAAGGCTGACGATGGGCCGGGATCTCGCCGACGCAATCTGGGTGACATAGTCGGCTATGGTCCAACTGTTATTGGTCGGGTTAAGTGAATAGTATTGGATCGTCATGTTTTCGTCTGTCACGGTTGCCAGCGCGAAGCCGAAGGTCCCTTGGATTGACCCATTGGTGAGCACAATATTCCCGTTGTTGTAAAAAATGGTGACTCCCGGTTCCGGCCCATAAATGAAGTTCTGCGGCGGTGCGCCGCCGTTGCCTCCCAGCAAATGAATGATCGTACGCCCGTGGTTATTGGTGGTGGAGGCCACGGTTTCGAGGTGAAGGTGGCCGCAAAAATAGATCTGGGCACCGGCGTCGCCGATATCGTTCCAGAAATTCGCGCGGGTCTGTAATGCGGCGGAATTTGTGCCGAAGAAATGCTGGGCGTCCTCATTAACCGCTTCCTCGCCGGGGCCATTGCTAACCGTCTGGAAGATCGGCTCATGGGCGATTACAATCTTGTAAGGGGAGGTTGACAGCCCTAACTGCTGGGTGACCCAGGCCTGATCCAGATAATGATATCCCGACCAGGGCGTGTTTGTGGATGCCGGATCGAAATTGAAATACTGATCGGCGGCGACGAACGTGACGTTGTTGCTGGTGAAAGCCCAACTGAAACCCCGCTCGTTGTTGGTCGGACCGTTGTTTGGACCGTTGGCCGGCACATAGGAGCTGAAAGCTTCATCATAAGCCTTCTTCAACACCTCAATGGGCGCTTGCCCAGTATCATTGCTCTCATGGTTGCCACGCACGGGGTAGATCGGGGTGCCTGTGCTATTGGAGTAGTCAAAGACGGGCTTCATGGCCGCCTTCCAGTTGGCAAAAAACATCTCATAGGTCGCCTTCGCCGCCTCATTGGTAAAATTGCCGTCTGGTGGATACTTGTGGGAGTTTGTGTTCAGGCAGTTACCATTGCACAAGTCGCCGGCCACGATCACCAGTTGGGGTCGGGGATTCAGCAAGGCTATCTTCTGTGCTATGGCATTTAGATTTGTGCTTATTCCCGTGGACGTGTTGTTTTCACCCCGGGTGTCGCCCAACATCACGAAGGACCAACTGTTCTGAGCCGAAGCGGAATTCGCTGCAGCCACAACAATCAGCGTTATTGCTGCAAACATTGTTATTAACGTTTTCATAAAAGGTTAGGCTTGAAATGATAGGAATGTCCTTTTGACGCGATCCAAGTCAGGCAGAATCGCTTTTGCCATATTTTGCATATTTTCCGTTTTTATACGCCTTTCCGGGCAGATTGCAATTGTTATCCGCTAAATCGTTTAGGTGGTTTCGATGTCAGGAGGCATTCCGTGGTGGTTGACAAAGCGGGGTGGGAACGATGAAGGAAGATTTCAATCGACCTGACGAGATCGGGTGTTGACAGCTTCTTCTCCTTGGCCTTGGCGGCACAACGAGACCGAGTTGATGGATGAACGGAACCAGCTCAGTTAATGTCTGATTTAGCTTACGATGAAGACAGGCAGCCAAGCATTACCGGAATTGGAACGAGGGCAGATCTGGAAAACTGAGACGGGCTACATTCGCATCTGGCACATCGGCAAGCGGCTCATTGAATACAAGATGATGAGGGATCCGGGAATGAAGGCGGTGAAGACGCAGACGACAGGGATTGAGACGCTGAACCTTCTCCACAACCGATTGAAGAAGCCAAGAGACGCCAGGTGAGTGCAGAGGGGAGGGCGAGAATGAAAGCGGCTGAAAAGGCAAGATGGGCAAAACGCAAAGGGATCGCATTTACGACCTTCCCACGCACGTCAGATAAAGCAGCACCCACGATGAAACCCAAGATCAAGAGGAGTGCTGCCTGGAAAGCTGCGATGTCTGCCTCTGCCGATCAAAAGGCGCATGGGACCGGGGAAGGCTATGGGCAGGTTGGCGATGGCCTGGGCAACGGCGGCGCTGCTGTGGGTTGAGTTGTTGGGGAAGGCTTCGAAGCGTTGTTAAGCCTGCAATACACCAAGGACTCTGGCCGGGGCAAGATCGTGGTTGGAAAAGCTGAGAGGCTTTCCTGTAGATTTCCAGGGTGCCTCCGAACGGCATTTTCCCAATCGTAATGGCATTACGGCGCTCGGTCTTCTGCTATTCACCGGCGAGTAAGGCCTGGAGACGCAGTTTGGCGATGGAAAGCACGTCCGTCTTGAGTGACTGGCGAATAAGCTTGCCGCCCACCTTTGCATGGGCAAAATATACCCGCGATGGTCTATAACGTACAAGATTTGAGACTGGTGCCTTCACCCAAGGCGATTGGTCTGTCTTTGCGTCGTTCATATCGATCGGTATCAGATTGCGGTATCAGATTGTCAATTGCCGACATTTGTGGCTGCGATTATAGCCAATAAACATAGTGCATAGTGTTATGGCCAGTTTAGCTCAGTGGTAGAGCAACGGTTTTGTAAACCGTCGGTCGTCGGTTCAAATCCGACAACTGGCTCCATTTACGATGGATAGGGTTGACCAAAATACCTCAGCCCTGCCGGTGTAAGCTGGGGCGGATCGGTATTGCTGCAACATCCCATGCGCCCAGGGTGGATTCAAGAACCTGCAAAATCGTAGCCGCCGACGGCAGTCGGCGCACTTTTCTTCGATTATCGGAGTGTTAGCGCCGACTCCCGTCGGCGGCTACGATTTCTTGAAACCACCCTGCATCCGTCCCAGGGCGGATTCAAGAACCTGTAAAA
>Ga0194052_1002006_pt1 | contig 11360 bp, 11 predicted proteins | sample SepL226m_MetaG_FD_160117 | JGI IMG/M metagenome (GOLD analysis project Ga0194052, IMG submission 160117) | Anoxic zone freshwater microbial communities from boreal shield lake in IISD Experimental Lakes Area, Ontario, Canada - Sep2016-L227-6m | ecosystem: Environmental > Aquatic > Freshwater >... | reverse complement strand
GCGCAACACTCGGATGGTCTTTGACTATTTGCGAATGACTAAAAATTCATGTGCCGGTAGCGCCTGTGTTGCTTAATAGCATAGAACAAATTTACCGTGACCAGACCTTGCAGAGTGGATTATTTGGTGGTAAAATGCTTCCCTGTGATTTTATCCCGACTTGCTGACCTACTTGCAGATTGATCAAAAGGAATAGACGATGATGAAAATCAACTGGCTCCGATTATTCGGGCTCATGCTGATTTTCGGACCGGGGTTTTCGGGTGGAGCTGGAGAAGGACCTTTCCCAGAAGCGGCAGTATCTGGACGTTGTGATTTTGCCGGGATGCCAGTATTTCGGCATATATGTATTTCGCCTGGGAGCGCCGCACCCCAGTGCGGCATTTGTGATGATATGTGCATGGCCGCACTGGGGTGCGGCGCTCCCAGAACTTTTGCATTTCGGCATTAAAGTGTCAACAAGGAAATGAAGGATGCCGATCTCACCTTATGAACTGCCCTATAAACTCATAGCCCATAGATGCTGACCGGGCTACAAAGGGAGATATTGCGATGAAAGAAATCCATGTACTGTTTGTTGATGATGAACAGGACGCGCTGAGCGCTATTGAGCGCCAGTTACGCAAGGAGATTTATGCGGTGCATTTTGTCACAAACGGCGCGGAAGCTTTAGCCGTAATGGCGAAAAAACCGATTCATATTATCGTGACCGATATGAAAATGCCTGGAATGGACGGATTGACCCTGCTCAGACAGGTCAAGGGACTCTACCCGAATACGGTACGGCTGGCATTAAGCGCCTATTTGCAGGTCGGTCATTTGCTGCCCTGTATCAACACCGGTGAAATTTTTCGATATATCACCAAGCCTGTGAACCTGGAAGATCTGAAGCAGGCGCTTCAGGATGCCATTGACTATTTCCTGGTTCTAAAAGATCGAATGTCCCTTGTCCTTGAGCTGAAAGAAAAAGATGGAGAGGTTCGACTGGCTATGGAGCGGCAAAAGGAAGTTGAAATACAACTACAGCGGCTTGCCATCATTGACGATGTAACCGAGCTTTATACCCGGCGGTTTCTGCCGTATTTCCTGGAACATCAGTTTGAACAGTGCAAGCGCTACGGGAATGATATGTCTTGCGTCATGATTACTCTGGATCATTTTAAACGAATTGATGAAGCTCATGGCCACGAATTTGGAGATTTTGTTCTGAAGGAATTCTCAGTCCGGCTGAAAATGGCGATCAGCAGCGCGGACCTCGGATTCCGATATAGCGGAGGGCAGTTCCTGATCCTGTGTCCAAACATTGCGCTTGTAAAAGCGGCTATCCTTGGCCGTAAAATAGAGCAGTTTTGCAGGTGCAGGCCGTTTATATGTGACGGTCGATCCATAACAGTCATCGTAAGTATCGGTGTGGCCTCTTATAAACGCCACCAGCCACAAACAGCCGAACAACTGGTCTCCATGGCCATTGATCATTCCAGCGTCACCCAACAATCTGAATCTATTATGTATGAATGTGAAAAGGAAGGGGAAACATAAACGATTACGACCTCATGCTCGCAAGAAAAATCTGGCGGCGGACACAGGCGACTATTTCCGATGGAGTTATATCTGTGCGGATTCCAGGGCAGAATCCCGCCATGATGAGCCAGTTTTGCGGGTCTTTCAGAACGTTTGGAATAAAAGGCCAAGCCTTGCACATTCGTGGTTTGACGGGATGAATCGTACAGATTTTGTCTTTCCAGAAAACGCAGTATCCGTTTTCAGCCTGAGCCAGAACGTGTTTGCTGCCGGAAAGCTGACAGTATTTTTCCAGAAACAGTTGCGGATCGAAATGAATGAAGGCGGCGATAGCCTGAACATCCTCCGGGGAAACATAGGTTCCGCCGAATCCCTTGCAGCAGTCGCCGCATTGCTGGCAGTCGAAAATATCTTGCGGTATCGAAAGATCACATTGCATGGCGAGTCTCCATTGCTCTTTTCAGGGTAACCTGATCAATGTATTTCAAATCTCCGCCAATGGGCACCCCGGATGCGATGCGGGTGACCTTGATCGGAAATTTCTCCAGAAGACCCAGGAGATAGGATGCCGTAGCCTCGCCTTCAACTTGAGTGCCTGTGGCCAGAATGACTTCCTGAATCCCGCCTTCTACAATCCTTGCAATCAATTCCTTGATGCGGATGGCATCTGGTCCTATGCCATCCATGGGGGACAGCGCGCCTTGAAGGACATGATACCGTCCATTATATGCGCCTGATTTTTCGATCGACACCATATCCGCAGGCTGTTCGACCACGCAGATCAACCGCTGATCCCGGGAGGGATTGCTGCAGATGCTGCAATGTTCCTCTTCGCTGAGCGAAAAACATAGGGAACACCATCTGACCCTGTCCTTCAGCTCTGCGATGCTTCGTGCGAGCTGTTCCGCATCGCTGCGCGAGGACCGAAGGATATACATGGTTAGACGTTCTGCGGTTTTTTCACCGATACCCGGAAGCTTGCTGAGCTGTCGAATGACCTGTCGAATGGATGTGGGGTAATGGTTCATGGCTGCTACATCAGTCCTGGGATACTAAGGCCCCCTGTTAGTTTGCTCATTTCACCGGAAACCATTTCCTGGGATTTGGCAAGGGCATCATTGACTGCAGCGAGAACAAGATCCTGCAGCATTTCAACATCCTCTGGATCCACCACTTCTTTTTCGATCTGAATGGAAATTATATGCTGTTTGCCGTTGGCAACGACTTTGATCATGCCGCCGCCGGAAGCGGTTTCAACCGTTTTTTCAGCCAGTTCTTCCTGAAGTTTCGCCATTTTGTCTTGAAGCTTCTGAGCCTCTTTCATCATTTGTCCTATATTTCCCATATTTTTCATCATTCGGGTCTCTCCTTTGTTTTTTTTATCAGCAATTCATAATTCATAATGCATAATGCATAATTCGTAATTCGTAATTAATTCTATATCTTGACATCGACAACTGATCCGCCAAAAATCTCAATTACATCGGCAACGAGGGGGTGGTTTAGTGCTTCCTGTCTCAGGTATTGGGCCTGGCTGGCTTTGACCTGGTTTTCTGGAAGCGGTTCTTTTTCAGTCTGGATAATGAGCTTTATCGGCTGCTCAAATAACTGGCTTACAACCGATTTCAGCATGGCTTCATTTTTCGGCTGACGGATTCTGTTCACGTTGAATCCATTTCCGGAAAGATAAATCTCCAGGGTATGATTCTCTATTTTCTTCAATTTGGATCGGGATAAAACAGGTGCAAGCGCTGGAGATGTCTCCGATACCTTATCCACAATCCGCTTCATGGCTGCATCCAGCGCAGCTTCGGACTCCAGGGTTTCGATTTGAAGCAGTTGCAGCGGGCCTTTTTCAGGGGGATGCGAATGAACGGCTGCACGCGGTTCCGATTCCTGCCGAGACCGATTCAGTTCGGGTTCAGGTTCCGGGCCAGGTTCCGGGCCAGACTCCAGGCCAGGCTCCGGGCCAGACTCCAAGATTGAACACGGGCGCTGTTCTTCAACAATCTGACGCTGAGACGGATGATGAAATTCTTTCCGCAAAAGATCCAGCTTTTCGATGAGATCATCAATTGGCAGAGATGGCCGGGTCTGAATAATTCTGAAAAAGACCAGTTCCAGGGCCAATCTGGGTAGGCTGGAGTAACGAAGCGTGGCTTCCTCTGAAAACAGCATTTCAAAAATATGATTCAGGGATGAAACCGAAACCGATTTAACCTGCTGCTGCATCCGGTCAATTTCATGGGGAGGAACATCAACGAGTTTTTGAGCATTTTTGCTTATTTTGACAACAAGCAGGTTTCGAAAATGTTCAACAAGAGAGCTGTAAAGGCGCTTTAAGTCCAGACCGTTTTCATAACCGGTCTCTATAAGATTCAGAATTTCCGTGATATCCCCGTTCAATACCGCCTGGGAAAAATCAAAGAGAAATTGTCTGTCTATGACACCAAGAAGGCTGATGACCAAATCGTGGGTGATTTCGCCTTCGGAAAAGGAAAGTATCTGATCCAGAAGGCTTAAGGCATCTCTCATGCTGCCGCCGGCTTCCTGAGAAATGATAAGAAGACTTTCCGGCGGAATATCCACAGCCTCCTTCAAACAGAGCGATTGAAGGTGTTCAAGAATGGATCGGGTGTCTATCCGGCGAAGATCATGTCTCTGGCATCTGGAGAGAATGGTCAGGGGAATCTTTTGCGGCTCGGTGGTTGCAAACATGAACAGCACATGTGCAGGTGGCTCTTCAAGCGTTTTCAGCAAGGCGTTAAAGGCTGCAGCCGTGAGCATGTGGACTTCATCAATGATGTAAATTTTGTAGCGGCTGTGGGAAGGCATGTACCGGACATTATCCCTGATATCGCGGACCTGATCCACACTGTTGTTGGATGCTCCGTCAATTTCAAAGACATCGACCGCCTGACCCGAGGTAATCTCAATGCACGAACGGCATACATTACATGGAGAGACTGTCGGGCCCTGCTTGCAATTCAGCGCTTTGGCCAGAATGCGGGCAATGGTGGTTTTGCCTGTTCCCCTTGGTCCGGTAAACAAAATGGCATGGGCCACCCGTCCTGAGGAGATGGCATGGCCCAGTGTTTGCGTTACATGATCTTGTTTGACGACATCAGCAAAGGTCTGAGGTCGATATTTACGGGCAAGAACCAGATAAGACATATTGATTTCCTGGCAGAATAATCGGAAGGTCAGCAAAAAGCGCGTTCACGCCATATAATCGGGGCTGGGAATGGGTATGAAACTGGCGGAGAGAGAGGGATTCGAACCCTCGGCGCCGCTATTAACAGCGCACACGATTTCCAGTCGTGCTCCTTCGGCCGCTCGGACATCTCTCCAGAATCAAACAGGGGGTTCATCATTCAGACCCGAATCTTTGGCGGAGAGGGTGGGATTTGAACCCACGATCCCGTTTTTAGACAGGATACCGCTTTTCGAGAGCGGGACCATCAGCCGCTCGGCCACCTCTCCATCACCCTCTGACTTAAGACGATCATAGATATACTTTTTGATAATTCCTGTCAATGATCTTATTGAGATTTTTTACATTCAGACTTGAATAACCCCATGGTTTGTAGTATTTCTTGCCCGCACTCTGTAAGAAGGCGGAACGCAGAGGACAGGATATTTTTATTGGTTTACCGTGGAAATACTTTTAAACCACGAAACACACGAAAGACACGAAAAAAATGTTCTTCGCGTCTTTGCGCCTTTGCGTGAGAAACGCTCTTGTGTCGGCTACCAGTTTTATATATTTTGGTCATTCATGGGGGCGGCATAGACCATAACATGAGCTTGTTATTATAAGGATTTGTCTGATGGCCAAAATTGTTCCATTCCGGGGAATCGTATATAATCCCGAAAGAGTAGAGAATCTGGCGAATGTCGCCACCCCTCCGTATGATGTGATAACACCTCCGGAGCAGCTTGCCTTTTATGAGCGCCATCCCTGGAATATCGTTCGGTTGATCCTTGGAAAGACATCTGAAAAGGATACGCCCCAAGACAATCGCCATACCCGTTCAGCGGATTTTTTCAATGCCTGGATGTCCGAAGGTATCCTTATTCAGGATATTTCTCCAGCGTTTTATCTGACATCCATTGAATTTTCTGTTCAATCCCAAAAGATCACCCGATGGGGCCTTATTTCGCAGGTTGCTCTGGAACCTTTTGAAAACGGCGTGGTACTGCCGCATGAAAAAACCTTCTCCAGGGTGAAGTCGGAAAGACTGGAGCTGATGAAATCCTGTCATGCCAATTACAGCCCGATTTTTTCCCTGTATTCTGATCCCGAACAGATTGTTCTGAATACCCTGAGGCAGTCCTGTTCTGAAACGGCGCCAGGCATGAAACCAGACATGAAACCAGACATGAAATTTGTCGATACCTACGGCCACCTCCATCAGTTGTGGCGAATAACTGATGTGGCAGTCCACCAGAGAATTTCCGATTTCATGAACGACAAGTCCATCTTCATAGCAGATGGCCACCACCGTTATGAAACCGCTCTGAACTATCGGCAGTGGATAGCGGACCGGACACCCGGGTTTTCCCCGGAGCATCCGGCCAATTTCATCATGATGTATTTATGCGGTATGGAAGACCCCGGGCTGCTGATTCTGCCGGCGCACCGGATGGTAAAGGGGATTTCTCCTGAGAAATTGGTTTCTTTCGTTACCGCTGCAGAAGCCTGCTTTGATATCAGCCGATTTTCGATGGAATCTGGAATCGGAACGGGGACAACTGCAGAAAAATGGGACAGCATTTTGAATACCGGCGGCTCCGGTACCCAGATCGGCGTTGTGATCAGAAATCACCAGCAGGGATATCTGCTCAGTCTGAAACCTGGTATTATGCAGCGGATGTTCGGGCGCGAGATGTCGGAACGGGTGTTGGCGCTGGATGTTACGGTGTTGACCCGGCTGATATTGATGGAGCTGCTGGGCCTGAATCACAGTCAACTGGACGATGAATACATCATGAGCTATTCCAGCAAGACGGATGTCGCCCTGGAGGCCGTCAGAACCGGAGACTGCGATGCCGCCTTTATCCTGAAGGCCACCCGGATCGATCAGGTCAAGCGGATTGCCGAGGCTGGGGAAATCATGCCCAGAAAATCCACGTATTTTTATCCAAAGGTCATTACTGGTCAGGTATTAAACCGGTTGACCGAAGGCTGATATACCTCAGGGATCAAACATGGCCTGAACCCTGTCGGTATATGCGCCATTTGGCTGATAGATCACAAGCGGTTCGTGGACAGCGGCGCCGGGGCCGCCTCCCTTGATGCCTGATACCAGAACAAGGCGGGCCGGGTCATCGCATTTTGCATGAACCGTCTGAATGTGTTTGGGCTCGATGCCGGCGGATCGCAGGTTTGTCAGAAGGTCCGTGATCCGTTCCGCAGGATAGATGATTGCGAACCTGCCGCCGATGCCGAGTAGCCTGGCGGCGGCTTCGGCCACATCCTGAAGGGTTGCCAGAATTTCATGTCTTGCCACTGCCCGCTGAGGATGAGAATTGATCCTGCCGGACCGGTCTTTTCTGTAAGGGGGATTGCTGATCACAATATCCACCGGTCCGGAAACAGCTTGAATCGAAAGCGATCTCATATCTGCGCAGATAATGTTGATGCGATCCTTCAGTCCGTTGGCTTCTGCATTTTGCGCTGCCAGTTCCGCCAACTCCGGTTGAACTTCAATTCCAGTAATGCTTACCGCCGGATGTCGGTATCCCAGTATCAAGGAAATGATGCCGCATCCGGCACCCAAATCCACGATACGATCTTCTGTCTCTGGGGCTGAAAATGCGGCAAGCAGCACGGCGTCAATAGAAAACCGGTATCCATCCTGGTGCTGCAAGATCTTTATCCTGCCATTGAAAAATGTATCTTCAGTTTGAGCAAGTAACGTCATTGCTGTCATTCCAGTTTGCATTCCAGCTTACACATTTGTCAACTCTGCTGCTACGCAAGCTTGATGTTCCGGACATTTCGAGTCGGCTGCAACTGATGGTTGGGACTCTCTATTCATTTCTGACAGATTGAAAAAGAAAATGCAATGCTCCGAACAGTGCGGTCAGATTGTCAATACTGTAAGCTTCTGTATTCTGGGAAAATTCATCTTTTACCAATTTGCCGAATTCCCAGAATCGACCATCTGTTACGATTCCGTACAAAGGCAGATTCGGATTATCATTGAGTTTCTGTGCAGCAACCATTTCCGCAGCGCACTGCCCCCATCCCTGTTCAAAGTCATTTTTCTTTGCTTCGACAGCTATCAGCAACGGCTTTTCCAAAACCGTCTTTCCGAGTGGAGAACGGGTAGCTACGAGATAATCCGGCGTACCGGTAAGTTTCTGATCATATATCAGTGCTTTCTGTATCCACAATGAATATTGCTTGGCATAAGTTTTGTAAACTTCTCTCAGAACAGGCAGAACAATCAGTTCGGAACGGGAAGCTTCGGATGTATAAATATCAAAATATTCCCTGTTGAATGTGAATTCTTCCAGAAAGCCCAGGGACGGTACGATTTCCGAAACTCTGATGAAAAGCTCTTCCCGATAGGTAATCCTGAACTCCTGCTGTACCTGGGCAATATGTTTGTAATCGCTGAATGCCATTTACTACCTCCTCTATGAGCATAAACCAGGTTAAGTGGCAGTCAGGACTACTGTCAACTTGAACGTTTGGTTAAACGGCGTTTCGTCTGATTTTTATAATTGTTTTTTCTATCTGCTGATACTGAAGTTTCATTCCTGTTGATATAATTTCTTTTGCCAATCCTGCGAATCACCTTTGAAGGTCAGCGCCAGAACCGTAATGTCGTCGCTTTGAGCGACTGCACCAACAAACTCCCGTACCGACAGAACGATGTTTTCAACAAGCTCCTGGGCGCAGTCGCTTTTTTCCATTTCAAGCATCTGGATCAGCCGATCATTGGAGTAAAGTTTGTTCTCATGATCCATGGCTTCGGTGACTCCGTCCGTGTAGAGGATCAGGCTGGAACCGGGCTTCAGGGTGGTCAACTGGGTTTTGTAGCCGACATCTTCCATAACACCGAGCATTACCTCAGGGGCGACTTTCAGCCATTCCGGTTTGTGTTCTGCCGAAATGATCAGCGGCGGATTATGCCCGGCATTGGAGTATGCCAGCTCTCCTGTCTCAAAATTCAGAATGCAGCAGAACACCGTGCAAAACATCATTGTGTCGTTATCCACACAGAGTTCCCGGTTGGTTCGCTCCAGAATATCCGAAGGAGTCAAGTTCTCACTGGCGATGCCCTTCATGAGGGTTTTGGTGACGGCCATAAATAGAGCTGCCGGAACCCCTTTGCCAGAGACATCGCCAATGGAAAAAAACAGATGCTTGTCGTCCAGAAGGAAAAAATCATACAGATCACCGCCAACTTCCCTGGCTGGAATCAGGGTGGCGTAAATGTCAAATTCCTGTTTTTCCGGAAAGGGCGGGAAGTGTTTGGGTAAAAAACTCATCTGGATGGTATGCGCAACCTTTAGCTCGCTCTCTATCCGTTCCTTGATTGCGGTGGTTTCCTTAAGATCGACAATGTATTCTTTTAAGGCGGAACGCATGTTTTCAAACGATGTGGTCAGATCTCCGATTTCATCATTGGATTTGCTGACAGGAAGGTCAATATCCAGGTTTCCTTTGGCGATTTCAGCAGTTTTATCGGCAAGCACACTGATGGGTCGGATCATTTTGCCGGATATAAATACAATCACCAGAAACAGCATGGTAAAACCGACAGCGCCAATCAATACCAATTTCAGGGTAAGGGACTTGAGCGCCGCAAAGAGTTCATCTTCCAGAACCACAACACCCACTGACCAGCCGGTTGATGGCAGCGGAGCATAGTACATTCTGGAAATTTTGCCCGTAAGATTACGATTCAGCGGAACAAATCCTTCTTTTCCATGAATCATGTTCCTGCCAATATTGCGAAGCTCCATATCCCCGGTTGCTTCGGCAATACTGAAAATACTTTCGTTCATGATCAGGTCTTTGTTCGGATGAGACACAAAAACGCCGGTTTGTGAAATTAAAAAAGCATATCCGGATTGATATATTTTGATTTCGGAGATAATGTTCTTGAGCCATTTCAGGGAAAGATCGGCCGTTACTACGCCACTAAAAACCTTCTCATCATGAATCTTGCGATAAAACGGCACGGAAAAAGTGGTCATAACGATGTTGCCGCCTTCGGTATCAAAATAAGGCTCGCTCCAGATGGGGCTGCCCAGCTCTCTGGGTATCAGGTACCAGTCCCAGAAAGAATAATTGAAGTTGGTTTCTGCATCGTAACTCTGAAGCTGGTCACCTTTACGGCAGATATAGGGGGCGTAATAGCGGGATTGCGGATCGAAGGAAAAAGGCTCGAATGCTACCATGGCTCCGTAGATTTCCGGGTTGGTATTCAATACATTCTCGATACCTTTAAGCAGAATATCGCGGGTATAAACCTGACTTTCAAGGGATGCGGCCAGATAAAGCGGGACTTTTTCAATCCCCAGCAGGGTGTTTTCTATTTTATGAACCGTGGACAGGGTCAAATACCGGGTATTGTCTTCAACAGTCTTTAGTACTGTTTGTCTGGAAATGGTGTAATTATAAAAAAAAACTGCAAAAAAAATGCAGGCTGTGCCCAAAAGGGTCAGCGAGGCAATCTTGAATGCCAGGCTTTTTTTAGCGGAGATCATCCAGGCAGGGGACATAGAATTCATTAATATTTGGGATGTCATCAATAATTCCGCCGGATTTGAGTTCACTGGCGACCGTTTGAAAGTCATCTGGGGAAAGGGTTCCCATCGGGGTGTTCTTGTCGCTGATAACGGAAATATCCCTGATGCGATCGAGCATCCATCGCTGATGCACACGGTTTGCGCCAATATGAGCTTCTTGGGTATAGGTCATAACAATGTCAATAGCCAGATCCGGATGATTAAATGCGTATTGCCAGCCTTCAATAGAGGCGCTGACAAAACCCCGGCGAATACGATCATCCTTATTCAGCGTTTCACTCAGGCAATATATGCCATCTTCCGGAAAGTTCAGACCATGCTGATCAAAAAAGAAAGTAGTGAGTTCATCAGCGTTCACACCTGAATTTAGAATTGTATGGTATTCATTGTACCACATGGCGCAGGCGGCATCCACACCGCCCCGTAAAAATAAATTAATGGTATAAGTCTGGGGAATGAGGGTCACTTGAATCTGATGCTTTTGGAAGAACGCCAGTGGCTGAATCTGGAAATCCGACCACAAGCTAACGCGCTTTCCGTTCAGGTCTTTTGGGGAGTTAATGCCACTTGATTTTTTTGCAACCAGTATAAAGCCGGATTTTTGCCCGATCTGCGCCACATTGACAAGGTCAACGCCTTTGGATCGTAGCTTTATCGCATCGGAAAGAAACAATGTGGTGAAATCGGTCTTCCTGTTGAGCAGCATGTCTGCAGGCGGACTATCCGGACCACCAGCGAGCAGGCGAAGATCAATTCCCCGTCTCTGATAAAATCCCTTTTGGACGGCCACATAATATCCGGCAAACTGGGCTTGGGGAGTCCACTGAGGCAGAAATGTCACGGGCTGCAGATCTTGGCAAAAAGCGGAGAAGGGCAGAATGCAAAAGAACAGAACCCCTGTTTTCAAGATCGATATCAATCCGCAGTCTTTCATTAAATAGCTCCATAGCTCGTGACAATTTGAACAAAACCGGAAAACGAGTCCAAAATTGGAAAAGGACAACCCCAACCGGTTTCAATCCCTGAAGCACTATACAAAATTTTCGCAGTTTTTTGTAGTCTTTTTC
>Ga0194052_1002003_pt1 | contig 11363 bp, 9 predicted proteins | sample SepL226m_MetaG_FD_160117 | JGI IMG/M metagenome (GOLD analysis project Ga0194052, IMG submission 160117) | Anoxic zone freshwater microbial communities from boreal shield lake in IISD Experimental Lakes Area, Ontario, Canada - Sep2016-L227-6m | ecosystem: Environmental > Aquatic > Freshwater >... | reverse complement strand
ATGTGCGAGAGACCTGTGAGGTAACACACGATCGACCCCACGGACGATCCGCGCCCGCGGCCGGGCGGCAGCATGCGACGTGCGGAGTCTGCGGGCCGCACTTCGAGCGCAACCTCCCGTGCGATCTCCAGAATGTCGCGGTGCAGCAGGAAGAATCCGGAGAGTCCGTGGTGGCGGATGAGCCCAAGTTCCTCATCCAGCCGCTTGAGGGCCTCAGCCCGCCCGGGGCCATCGGGGTAGCGATCCCGCAGTGCATGGCCGCAGATACGCGCCAGCGCCACGTCGGCGGTCTCCCCGGGGTGGCCGGCCACGAAGTCGGGAAACCGGTACCCCAGGTCGCGCGTGAGGTCAAACTCCAGGCGTTCGGCCAGCACCACCGAATTACGCACTGCCTCGGGGTGGTCGGCCAGTCGCAGTGCCATGTCGTGGGGCGCGCGCAGTACCGATTGCCGATTGCCACGTCGCATTGCCTCCGATGCATCGAGGGTGAGGCGATGGCGCACGGCCACCAGGGTGTCCTGCAGGAATGCGCGACTGGGGCGGTGGGCATGCACGTCGCCTGTGGCCACCACGGGTGCGCCCACGTGGTCTGCCAGCGCCTCAAGTGCCCGTGCAAGGGTTCTATCCCCCCGTGTGGCCGCACGCTGGATCTCCACCCACGCATTGCCTGGGCCGAAGGTGGACATGAGCCATCGCAGTGCGTGTTCGGCGTCCGCATGGCGCCCGGCCGTGAGCAGGTGGGGTACGAGCCCATGCCGGACGCAGCCCGACAGGCACACGAGCCCATCTGCATGCTCCTGGAGCGCGTCAATGGGCAGCACAGGGTCAATCGCCCGTCGGTCGGGCCCGGACCTCGTGTGCGCGTGCGAACGCGTGATGAGGCGGCACAGGTTGGCGTACCCCGTGGCGGTCTGGACCAGCAAGGTGAGGTGGAGCACGTCGGGTGCATGGCCGATTCCGATGGCGGGGAGGGCGCCGATCGACAACTCGGCACCCGTGATGGGACGGAGTCCCGCGGCGGTGGCCGCATGGGCGAACTCCATTGACCCCGACAGGGTGTCGTGATCGGTAATGGCCATGGTGCTGTGACCCAGCGACGCCGCGGCCTCCGCCATCTCATCCGGCAGTGACGCGCCGTCGAGGAAGCTGAAGGCCGTGTGAGCATGAAGTTCGACATATGGGGGACTAGGCATGAACGAACCAGTCGCCGCTGTTCTCACGGAAGATGAGGGCGTGGCGCCCCGGCTCGATGATCACATCGAAGTACGAGCGATCCACCGGGTCGTCGGTCCACCAGCGGTCCTGCACGCGCCATGAATCGCGCACGGCGACCACCAGCCGCCTGCGGCCATCGCGCATCAGCGCGTGGGGCGTGCCGTCCGGCGAGGTGAATACCTCAACCGGCCCGGCCCCCGCTAGGCCTCGTAGGGACCGAGTGCCCATATGCGCTCCGGGAGCCTGCTCCACGGTTCGATCTCCACCAGCCTGAGTACCGGTGCGGCACCGCCTGCGGCCCGTACCTGCGCGAGCGCCGCCCCGGCACGTCGCATGCGCTCTTCGTCGGGTGTGCTCACCAGGGCGAGTTGCCCTGCATCGGGTGGTCCTCCGGCGTCGGCCTCAATGGCCAGTGACGTGACCGGCGCCGTGATGCGCGCCAGATGGGGGAGCGCGGCGATGCCGATTCGCCTGGGGTCGCAGGTGGCCTCCCTCAGGGCCACGGCGTGGGTCCATGAGCCGCCATCTTCCAGGCGTGCGCGCATGATGATGGATCGCACGGACCCGCCCTGCGTCCTGGCGTGCTCAGTGATGCGTGCGATGAGAATTCGCAGCGCCGCCTCAAGCGCCGGCAGCGCCCCGATGGACTCGGGGAACGACACCTCTTCACCAACCGGCTGAGGGGGCACGCGGGGGCTTATGCGTGGATCATCCTCGCCACGGGTCATCTCCCACGCGGCCACTCCGGTGGGTCCGAGCCGGTCGAGAACCGATGCCCGCGGCAGATGCGCCACCTGCCCCATGCTGCGGATGCCGAGCGCTTCGAGGGCGGCCCTGCTCTTCTGTGGCAAGGGCAGGCGCCCGGCGGGAAGGGGGGCGAGGAAGTCGGCCACCTCGTCCTGATGAATGATCACCCCTGCCCGCGCGGCCTCGCGCGATGCAAATGGGGTGGGCGCGGCACCGACGCGACCGCCGGCACCCACCGGCAGCGCGGCACGGGCGCGTCGCATGAGCACAGCCATGCCGCCGTGCATACGGATGAGCCCGGTGGCAGCAAATGACCACGACTCGCCGTCATCCCCCGGCGCCACGGCTGCGCCGAGATCCTCCAGGCGCAGCGTCACGCGCTCGGCTGCCGATCGCGCGGCATCGGGATCGGGCATCACCAGATCGAGCCCGGGGCAGCGCGCAAGGGCCTCTCCCACGCGAAGCCCGGGTCGCACGCCCTGGCCCCATGCCGATGGCGTGCACGGCCCGATCACCTGCGGCGCTCCCGGTTCGGGGCCGAGCGCAATGGAATCATCCCATGGCATCCGCGCCTCAAGCAGCGCGATGCGGAGTGGGAAGAGCGGGATGAGTGCGGTCACAATCATACGAACACATGTTCGCATGATTGTGCCGCATTCATCAAGCCCTGTGCATCAGTTGCTGCTGGTGGTGCTCCCCGTGGACGACGAGCCGCCACCGGCGAGGGCACCGAAGTCGAGCGCATCCGCCGGTGCCGTCGCAGTGACGGGCTCATTCCACTTGCTGAAGTTGACGACGCCATCCTGACCCGCCGCCGTCTGCTTCACCTGCAGCGGGTAGGGCTCGCCGGTTGTGGCCACTGCCAGCGTGCCGTTGTGCGACCCGCTCAGCAGCACCGCCGGCTGACCATTGACCTCACCAGTGCCCTCTACCTTGGGATTGGTGGTGCCGTTCTTGAGGAGCCCGTTGAACAGGGCATCCATGTTGGCGATGTTGTCGAAGCCCTTGAAGCTGCTCGCCGCCGCCCCGGTGGTGGGAACGGTGAACCACTTATTGGCGAGCAGGGTGCCGACGGCGCCACCGCCCGTGCCGATCTGATCAAACAGGGCCTTGGGGGCGTTGAGGTAGAACTTGCCGTCCACCCTCAGGATCTTGACTGTCACGCCCTTGATACCGATGGTGCCGGTTGCCACGCCATCACCGAGCGCAAGCTCGATGGTGATGGTGTCGGACCCCTGTGGCACTGAGCCAGTGACCGTCACCGACGTTGCGGCCGTGGCCGCGTCGAACGATTTGGTGAGGATCTCACTGCCCGTGAGCGAGGCGACCCCGTTATCGGCCGTCGCAGCGCTTGAGACACTGCTGCTGGCCGACGGCGAGTCGCCACCGCAGCCGGCAACACCAAGACCTCCGGCTGTGAGGGCAATTGCCACCAGCGTTGCGCCGAGGCGCTGCTTCATCACTGTGTTCATGCGTATCCCTCTCATGAATGCAAGGTTGGGAATCCGGAGTACGGACCCCGAGTGTGTTGTCATTCGCCTCGCCGGACGATTAACCGAGCGCGGAGATGTCGAGAATGTTGGTTGGCGCGGTCACGTCAACCGGACCATTCCAATTGGAGAAGTCGATGTGGCCCGAGTTCGAGCCCTTCGCGCCCGCGATGCGCACCGGGTAGGGCTCGCCCACGGTCTGGACGGACAGGGTTCCGGTGCCCTTGGAACTGTCGAGGTTCACAACCGGAGTGCCATTGATATCGCCTGTACCCGTCACCGTCACATCGCCTTGTGGCGTGAGGAGCTGCTTGATGAGCCCATTCTTGTCGCCGAACTGCCCCACTGCTGCGAGTTGGGCGTTGCTTGGGTCGGCCGGAATCTTCAGCCATTTGTCGCCCACAACGCTCTGGATCTGGTCGGCGACTGCGCCGCTGGCATTCGCCGCGACGACCTTGGCAAGGTCCTTGGGGTCGAGCTTGACATAGGTCGTCCCGTCGACGACGCGGATCTGGATCGTCATGCCATTCAGGGTGATGTTGCCAGTCGTGCCCTTGTCCCCCAGCGTGAGATCAAGGCCCACCTTGTCGCCACTCATGGCGACAGAGCCGGCCACGGTGACCGACGACGCGCTGTTTGCTGCCGCCTGGCTCTTGGTCACGATCTCCTGGCCCGAGAGCTTCTCGACGCCGTTGGATGCCTGTGCGGTCGTGTCGGCAGCGGTTGCCGTGGTGCCACTCGCTGAGGAATCGGATCCGCAGCCAGCGAGGAGGCCGCCGCCCGTCAGCAGGGCGAGTGCCGTGGCCGATACGGCCAGCGTGCGCTTCAGTGTGTGCTCCATGTGAGTCCTCGTTGTGTGGGTCGGTCGGTCAGGCACGGGGGTTTCCCCAGTGGTCATCATGTACCAGGGTCCGCCAGGGGCGGCGCTTGGCAGCCATTGCGGGGGGGAGGCCCACTGGGAACTCGGTGGGGTAGCCGAGCGGGGTGATCACGGGGATCTCCATCTCAGCGGGGATGTCGAGGAGTGCACGGAAGTCATCCTCGGCGTACCAGTGGAAGACCGTGGGCACGGTACCGAGCCCACGGGCACGCGCGGCCACCATGAGGTTCTCCATCGCAAAGCCCACCGACACCAGGTCGGCGACGCGCTCCCATTCGGCCTGATCATCCGGGAAGGCATGGCGTGGCACCACGAGGCCCACGATCCACACGGGGACGTGCCGGTAGTTGCCGAGCACCTGATCGGCGTAGCCGCGCGCCCACTCGGCGTGTGCATCGGCGCTCACATCTGGTGCCGCCGGCCGGACGGTCTCGAAGTACTTGGCGCCGCCACGGATGACGATCTCGGCCACCGCCGTGCGCAGTTCTGCGTCGCGCACGACGATAAAGCTCCATGCCTGCGCCATGCCGCCCGTGGGGGCGAGAAGGGCCAGGCGCAGGATCTCGCTGATGTCCTTCTCGTCCACCGGCTGATCGGTGTACGAGCGCACGCTGCGCCTCAGGCGGATCGCATCATTGGCGTCCATATACGCCTCCCGGTTCAAGCGGGGCCACCTGCCCCGATGCGGGGATGATGCCAGTCATGGGGGGGCACGACGGACGAAACGTGTCAGGCGGCGGTTTTGGCCTTCTTCTTGGCCTTGGGGCCCGATGCCGGCGCGAGCGCCTTTCGAATGCGCTCGGCCAGGCGCTGCTCAAGCGTCGTGCGTGCAGCATCGGCGCCGTCACTCACCTTGCACCACAGCTTGAGGGGCTTGGCATCAAGCGAAATGGCCGCCACAAGACCGTCTGCCGCCGTATCGGGCAGCCCCACCTGCGATCCGGCGGGAATCTCGAGCGTCACCTTGTCGCCGCCATCCAGTCCGGTCCATACGGCGCGCTCTAGGAGGTGGCGTGCGATGGATCCGTCGGCATCAATCACACCTCTGGTGGTGCGTGTCTTCGCAGCGCCCCGGCCCACCACGGGGTCGAGCCCCGCGGCCTCCGGGTCGGCGCGGTCAACCTCGATCTTGGCCTTGGCCTCGTCCACGGTCATCTCGTGATCCGACCCGCGGGCCTTCTTCCAGATGACGTATCCACAGCCGCGGTTACGGGGGCTCTTCCACGAATTGCACCCGAAGGTCTTTGGGCGGTCCACGATCATGCCGCCGCACCCGGGAACCGGACACTCCGATACCGGCTCGCGTGGAGGCGTGGCGTTGGTCTCGCCCCGGGCCACCATGCCCTGGGCCTCCTCCACCGACACCTCGCCCTGCTTGCCGCGCACGCGCTTCCAGATGACGTAGCCGCAGCCGGTTTCGGTCTTGCTCTTCCACGACGTGCAGCCGTAACTGCGGTCGCGGGCAATGATCTCGCCATCGCAGCCGTCGGTGGGGCAGGGGCCAATGACCTCGCGCTCGGGCTCCAGATCCTTGCTCTGGATGCCCTGGGCGATGTACTCCTTGGCTTCGTCGAGCGTGAGCGTGCGAGTGCCGCTCTGCTTCCACAAGGTGTATCCGCAGCCCGGGTCGTCCTTGCCGTGGTAGCTGTCGCATGAGTAACTCTTGCGCTGCTCCACAATGTTGCCGGCGCAATCGGGCGTGGGGCACGGGGCGATGACGGTGCGCTCCACGCGCAGGTCCTCACGCCCCTTGTCGGCGAACCAGGCAACCACCTGCTTGGTGAACGCCACGATCTCCTGGTGGAACGCGTCACGCGACTCACTGCCGCGCTGCACCTCGTTGAGCTTCTGCTCCCACCGGCCCGTGAGCTCTGGTGAGGTGAGCAGGTGATCGCCCAGCATGGTGATGAGGCCGATGGCCTTGTCGGTGGCGCGAAGCTGCTTGCCCTCACGCTCCACGTATTCGCGGTCGATCAGGCTCTCGATGATGTTGGCGCGGGTGGCGGGGGTGCCCAGGCCGGCGTCCTTCATCGCCTCGGCGGCCTCGTCGTCGTCCACCAGTTTGCCGGCGGTCTCCATCGACTTGAGGAGGCTGCCTTCGTTGTATCTCGCAGGTGGTTTGGTGGACTTGGCCAGCACCTCGGCGCGGGAGCATGTGAGGTGCTGCCCCACTGCGACTGACGGCAGAGTGCGGTCGTCGGTCTCCTCCTCGCCGTCCTCGTTGGCCACGCGCTCGGCCTGCTTCTCAACGCGGTGCCGGCGCATGGCGTCGACGGCGTACCAGCCCGGGTCAACGATGACGGTGCCGCTGCTGCGAAAGGTGTGGCCCTGCACATCGGTGACGATGGTGGTGCTCTCAAGCTTCGCCGGCGGCAGGAATACCGCGAGAAAACGTCGGGCCACCATGTCGTAGATGCGTCGCGCATCACTCGACAGTTTCGAGAGGTCGTGATCTGCGTCGGTGGGGATGATGGCGTGGTGGTCGGTGACCTTGGCGTCGTTGATCACGCGCCCGAGTGGCAGTGAGTCGAGCGCCAGCACCGATCGCGCGGCGTCCGCGTACTGACGCTCGGCCGAGCCCACGCGAGACACCACCGACTTCAGCTGCCCCACCATGTCGCCGCTGAGGTACCGCGAGCTGGTACGCGGATACGTGAGCACCTTGTGCTCGTCGTAACACGACTGCGCCGCGGACAGGGTGCGGGTGGCGCTGAAGCCGAATCGCTGGTTGGCATCACGCTGCAGGGTGGTGAGGTCGTACAGCAGGTGCGGAGCCTCGGTACGGGGTCGGGTCTCCACCGACGTGACCACGCCCTGTGCACCGGCAGCAAGGGCGGCGATCTCATCAGCGGCGCTTCCCGGGACGATGCGGTCCTTGTGGGTCTTGCCGTCATCGTCGGTGAACAGCAGGTCGCGGTGCGTGCCTTCGACGTCGTGCCACATGCCGGGAAGGGGGGAGTCGGCACCGGTGAACGTTGCGTCCACCTGCCAGTACTCCTGCGGCACGAACGCGCCGATTTCGATGTCGCGGTGCACGATCATCGCCAGCGTTGGGGTCTGCACCCGGCCGAGCGACAGAACGCGGCGGATCGATCCCGCACGTGTCGTGGCCGCGCGGGTGCCGTTCATTCCCACCAGCCAGTCAGCCTCGCTGCGTGCCCGCGCGGCGGCTTCGAGGGGCTGCATCTCAGAGTCCGGACGCAGCGACTCGAAGGCATCCTTGATGGCCGACTTGGTCATCGATGAGAACCAGGCGCGCTCAACGGTCTTGCCCTGGGCCTTGGGCGGGGCGCTCTGAAGGATGAGCTTGAAGATGAGCTCGCCCTCACGCCCGGCGTCGCATGCGTTGACGATGATGTCCACGTCGGGCCGCGACATGAGCCGGTGAAGCGATGCCAGTTGCTTGGCCGATCGGCCGTCCCGGGCCTGATACCGGAACTCCTCCGGGATGATCGGCAGGTCCTCGTATGTCCACTTCTTGTACCGGGCGTCGTAGGCATCGGGATCCACCTGCTCAAGCAGATGTCCCACCGCATAGGAGATGACCCAGTGGTCGCTCTCGTAGGCGTCGCCCTTCTGGGTGAAGGTCTCAGGGAGCGCGCCAGCCACGTCGCGGGCGACGGAGGGCTTCTCGCAAATAACCAGTTTCTTGCTCACGGGGCGGGCACCATAGCACCGGCGATTTCCGGCAACGGTGTCGTGTGCGTGACGATGCCCAACCGATGAGCCACCGCAATAGGCGCATTTGGCCGCCCGGCGCCCCGGCGCGCCGGGGCGCCGACGGGGTGCTATCCGAAGAAGGGCAGGGCCAGGCGGTAGTAGTCGTCGGGGATGGTCTTCAGGGTGCCCACGGCATCGGCCAGCGGCACGTCGGTGATCGTGGCCCCGCGCAGCGATGCCATGCGCCCGAACAGCCCCTCCTCCACCATCTCGGCAGCGTGCGTGCCAAAGCGCGTGGCCAGGATGCGGTCACGGGCGGTCGGGGTGCCACCACGCTGTATGTGCCCCAGCACCGTGACGCGCGTGTCAAATCCGGTGGCCTCGCGGATGATCGCGCCGAGGCGATCACCGACCCCCTGCTGCGCCAGGAGGGCGTGGCCGAACTCATCGCGCTCGCCCCCGACGACGCCATCGCCAAGGTCAACGCCCTCGCTCACCACCACGATCGACGAGTCGAGTCCGCGCTCGTGGCGGGAGCGCAGCGCCTCCAGCACCGCGGGCACGTCCGGGGGATGCTCTGGGATGAGGATGTAATCGGCACCGCCGGCGAGGCCACTGTCGAGCGCAATCCATCCGGCGTGGCGCCCCATCACCTCAACGACCATCACGCGGTCGTGCGACTCGGCGGTGGTGTGCAGGCGGTCGAGCGAGCTGCACACGATCTGCACGGCAGTATCGAACCCGAAGGTCACGTCCGTGCCGGACAGATCGTTGTCGATGGTCTTCGGTACGCCCACGATGGGCAGCCCGTGCTCGGCATGCAGCCGGCTGGCCGCGCCCAGAGTGTCCTCACCGCCCAGCGCAACCAGCGCATCGATGCCCAGGCCCGCGAAGCCATCGATGGCCGCCTGCATCGTGTCGGCGTCGCGGCACGGGTTGGTGCGCGACGTCTTGAGGATGGTGCCGCCGCGGTCGAGGATTCCACTCACGTCGCGGAGCCCCAGCGGGATTACCTCTTGCTCAAGAAGGCCACGCCAGCCGTGGAGAATTCCCACGTGCTCATGCCCAAAGCGGCGAATGCCCACCTTCACCACGGCACGGATGACGGCGTTGAGTCCGGGGCAGTCGCCTCCGCCGGTGAGGATTCCTACACGCATGCCCCGACCGTACCCGTGGGGCATGCGTGTGGGCAAGCGGCCCTAGCCCTTTGCTGCAGGGGTGTCCTCGTATGCGTACCCCATGGCCGAGATGTTGAGCACGCTCTTTGGTGACACGAACAGGCCCGACTGCCGCCACGGCCACATGGCCGAATTGAGGCCCTGCCCGGGGATGGACGAGCGGAGCGGGGCGTAGCGCTCGCCGTGCGTGGTCTCCCACTTGCTCCACAGGCGATCGATGTTGGCGTGGTGGAGCCAGAACGTCGGGTCATTGGGAGAGGTGCTGAGATCCATCGTGCCACCACCACCGGCCTTCTTCGGCCCGATTGCGCCACCAACCCAGAGGTGCACGGAGTTGTGCAGCCGGTTCGGCTGGGTGTTGCCCTTGACCCGCACGGGAACCATGAAGCCGCTGGTGCACTTCATACCCGAGAAACCCCGCCATCCCTCAATGTTGTTGCGGAAGGACGTCTTCACGTTGGAGGACGGCCCATAGGGGGCAACGTCGTAGCTGGGAGCAGCCAGAGCCGCATTCACCTGCGCCACCGTCGGCAGGCCTGTTTGCTTCGGCCAGCTGGCGAAGTGACGAGAGAGATAGGTGGTCCGCAGCGGATCATTCGCCTTGGGGTCTCGCACGTTCAGGTGCCAGCGCCCGGCGCGGAACGGCCCTGAGACGACCGCCCAGTGGTGCGACTCGCTGCCGTTGGGGCCCATGAAGGAGTTGGAGAAGATCACCTTGCGCGCGGCGGGGTCGGTCCAGTCCCAATAGGGCAGCGTGATGGTGTCGTCGTGGCTCACAACACGAAGGGCGCTCTCGAACATGAAGATGAACTGCCGGTGCCATGGGAGGAACGCCGGGCGCATGTGGGCCTGGTCAACCTCGCAGGCAAATGCCTTGCGGTGCCACCACACAAAATTGTCGTACCAGGAGAATCGCGAATCCCATGGCGAGGGCGTGGCCTTGAGCAGCAGGATGGCCTGTACGAGACGGTCCTTCTGATCCTGCGTGAGCGACGTCACGCTCTGGCGCACGCGGTTCACTGCCGGCGCGTCGTAGGTGATGGACGGCCCGGTACGGATGGGTCCCGTCGTGGGCATGTCTGCATGGTCGGCGGCAAGGGACACCGCGGGAAGGGCGGCAGCAGATGCCGCGACAGCAAGAGTGAGTAGGGCGCGCTTCACGGGGGCTCCTCAGGGAAAGGAATCCGATTGTACGGGATGGGGCCGATACCATTGCCCTGTCCCGACGCCCCACGATGAGGTTTCGTCATACGCGATCAGGAATCATCGAGTCGCCGAGGTCTGGTGCACGCACTGCCCGGCGCAGAGGTCGTGTACGACGTCCGCGGCAGAGGGCCAGATGTGGTGCTCATCCACGGATGGACGTGCCGCCGCACCGACTTCGACGGCGTCGCCGCCGACCTGGCCCGCGACCACCGGGTGCTGGCGCTCGACCTGCCGTGGCACGGTGACTCCACGGCAACCTCCCGGCACTGGAGCATTGATGACCTGGCCGCCGTAGTTGGCGCCGTGGCCGTGAGCGAGGGTATGCATGAGGCCGCGATTGTGGGGCATTCAATGGGCGCGGCATTGGCCCTTGAGACGGTGCTCGCGGGCACCGGGAACCGGGTCATTTCGCTCGACGGTCTCACATACATGCACATGTACCCGCGGCAATCAGCGCAGGCCGCCGACGCGTTTCTCGACCCCTTCCGGGCAGACTTCGCCAGCGCGATGCGAACGATGTGCGAGCGCGCCGCCGGCCCGGGGTGCGATCCCGCCCTCATTGAGCGGGTGACGCGTGCAATGTGCCGCGCCGATGCCGAGGTGGCCATCGGGATGATGGACCAACTGATGCGCTGGGACATGGATGATGCACTCGCCCGTGCGGACGCACTCGCGCTCACAGTGAAGGTATTCGCCTCCGCCCCCCTGCTCTCCGACACCGCGGTGACGCGCTACGGCGACCGCATGGACATTGTGCCGGTCGACCTCGGTGGTCACTTCTTCTTGCTGCAGCAGCCGGTGAAGACGGCCGGGCTCATCCGTGAGGCAATCGCTGCCTAGCTGCGAACGGCGTCCGGATCAACGGCCGGGGTGATCTCTTCGAAGCGGTTGATCTTGCGAAGACCCGGGAAGAACAGGGCCCACAGCCCCGCGGCGGCAATGGACAGCGCACCGCCCAGCACGATTGACCCGACCGTGCCGATGAAC
>Ga0194052_1002001_pt1 | contig 11365 bp, 12 predicted proteins | sample SepL226m_MetaG_FD_160117 | JGI IMG/M metagenome (GOLD analysis project Ga0194052, IMG submission 160117) | Anoxic zone freshwater microbial communities from boreal shield lake in IISD Experimental Lakes Area, Ontario, Canada - Sep2016-L227-6m | ecosystem: Environmental > Aquatic > Freshwater >... | reverse complement strand
ATCCTTGATAGGGGTGGTGCGGCGAATATCAAGCCGGACAGATGCATAAAATTTCAATGCATTGCCACCGGTCGTGGTTTCAGGATTTCCAAAAACAACGCCGATTTTGGAACGAATCTGGTTGATGAAAATCACACATGTCATGGTCTTGCTGATGGTTCCGGTCAGTTTTCGCAGGGCCTGGGACATAAGCCTGGCCTGAAGCCCCATGTGGGAATCCCCCATGTCGCCTTCGATTTCCGCACGGGGAACCAGCGCCGCAACAGAGTCGATGACCACGATATCAATGGCTCCGCTTCGCACCAGCATATCGGTTATTTCAAGGGCCTGCTCCCCGGTATCAGGCTGAGAAATCAGCATTTCATCACAATTGACTCCGAGCTTGCGTGCATAAATTGGGTCCAGCGCATGTTCGGCGTCAATAAATGCGGCGATTCCACCCTGACTTTGGGCGCTTGCAACCGCATGAAGGGCCAGTGTAGTTTTCCCGGATGATTCAGGACCGAATATTTCAACCACCCTTCCCCTGGGAAGGCCGCCGATACCAAGGGCCTTGTCCAGAGCCAGAGATCCGGTTGAAATAGTGGGAATGTCCTGTACGACACGACTTCCCAGCTTCATGATAGAACCTTTACCGAACTGGCGTTCTATCTGAATCATTGCCGCATCAACTGCTTTTTCCTTTTCCGGCATGGTACTCATGCGCTCTCCTTCCTTAAACTGTGAATAGTGAATAGTGAATAACTCCCCGGCTCCCTCCCGATGGGAGAGGGAGTGAACGGTTATGTTAGACCGGCAGGGTAAACTGCGGCTCGCCCAACATGAATTCGCCGCGTGAAATCCATTCCTTCAGGGTTGCAGCGATTTCCCTTGCCCTGACCATACTGGACAACGGAACTGTCTGAACATCCTCGCCGTTCAAATGGATCGTTCCGCTTTTAAGCTCCGCATAGCTGACCTGGCCCAGGCTTCGGGAGATACCGTTGGGATAATCAAAGCCGTAATCCAGAATCTGGGTAAATATTTCTTCATCCGAAACTCCGGTATATTGGGCTATTTCTTCATTCAAAACCGGAATCGGAATTCCCAGGCCGACCGACAGCGAACAGCCATATCCCAGAATACTCACCCCGACCAGCCATCGGGGACTCATTTTTTTCATATCTCCCATGACCCACAATGTTCCTGCAGGAGTTACCGGAACCCCTGCAGGAGTACGTTTGGCGGAAGGTTTATGCTGAGTTCCGTGCCAGGTCACATAGCCTTCCGCGCCTCCCAGAAATATCCGGGTTCCCAGTCCAATGGTCAGGTAGTAAGGGTCGTTAAACAGCGGGCTGAGCGAACCCGATGTACTGTAGTTGGCATTCCCCGCTCTGGGCTTCAGGGTCCCCATGTACGTATAAACAGTTTTTTTGGTCAGATTCACAGCGCAGTTGTAATTCTGGTATCCATTTCTGGGATTGCAAAGCATGGCGTTGGGAAGGTTTTGAAGGGTGATTTCCTTTTCAACATTCCGGTTTGGATAGCAGTCCGTGCCGTAGGCCGTGGCTTTCAGAAATACCCGCTTTCCGGCAACCAGATCCTGAATCACATGTCCACCCCCGTAATTGAATTCGCCGGGATAGACCTTGTTTAAAGGATCATCTTCACAGGGTTCTGTTGCGCCGATATAACAATCCACAGCGGCAAGACCGCCGTAAGCCGGAACATTGTTCATCCAGACTTTGGAAGCTTTGATGCCAGGAGTCGAATGGCCAAAATTGATAAATGCGCCAGATGAACACATGGGCGCAAAAGTACCGGTCGTAACCACATCCACATACCGGGCTGCCTCAACCGGACCCTTATCTTTAACAATATCCGTCATTTCTTCGGCGGTGACCACCACCACCTCACCGGATCTGATTTTGTCATTGATTTCTTTATAAGTCTTGGTAACTTTGTGTTTTTTCATGAACAAAAATCTCCAATAGAAAAACATGCAGAAGGTCCAGGCTGATGGTTTTTATCCAAGTCTCCAGCCTGAGTACCCGAGCTTGTCATCACTTGATGGTGGATTGCACTTCCTTAATCTTATCGGTAATATTGTTTTTTATCCACTCTTCATCCCACCATTCAATCGGGTTGACAAAGGTGTTTCGTACCAGCATGGCGTAGTGCAAGTGATCACCGGCGGCCATGCCGGTACTACCCGTATATCCGATAATGTCGTTTTTTGAAACCTGCTGGCCTACTGTGACATTAAAGCTGTGCAGGTGAGAATACATGCTGAACAACCCAAATCCGTGATCCAGCAGAACAGTATTGCCATAGATTCCAAGTGAATCCATGAACACCACCCTGCCGTTGTTGGCGGCTGGAACCGGAGACTTCCTGATGGACGCAAGATCAACACCAAGATGATCCTGCCGGTCAACCTCTTTACCCTCGTACATGTATATTCTGTGATCCGCAAACCCGGCCCTGGGAGCGGAATTGGGAAGACGGGTAAAGATGCCTTCCCAGTACAACTTATCGTCGCTTGCCGCAACAGCGGATAAAATTCTCTGATAATTGGATTCGCGAAGTTCTTTGTTCACCTTGATGAATCTGGCCAGCATGGGTTTTTGGCTATCTGGCGGAACCTCTACATCAAATTCGGGCATTTTCTGGTTCAAAAAACTGTCGCTTAAAGAGATGGTATCTACTTTAAAAGCCTTTCGTTTGACGTGATGCGGAAAACTCGATCTCGTCGCATTTCCTGCCTGATCGACCGCCTTTACGAAAAATTCGGTTCCAGGTTTCTGAGAATGACTCAATGCAATAAACGCAAGATGGATTCCCTGATCACTGAAATATCCGGCCTGGCCTGGATAAAACATATCCCCAACCATCACCCCGCTAGTTGGACAGGGTTCAGAAAGCCGGTATATGACAAGACCCGCCCCGCCCTGATTCATGTTGAGTACCCGGTTCAGAATCACAATTTCCGGAGGCCGCGAATCAATAAGAACACCTTTTTCGATCTCGGTTTTATTGCCGTTAAACCAGCCTCTCCAGGAATTATCCCGGACCGTTACCCGGAATATGGCTTTGCCATCGGTAATTCCCAGCTTTTTTACATCCACCTTGACGGCAACAGACAGCGTATGGACAGGCGCCAAATCTGATGACCCTTTCAGCGGATAAGTGTCATCGCGAAGAATCATTTCCCTGCCATTTTGCTCAATGGCCACCCGTACTTTTCGAATGCCGCTTTTGGCATCAGACAGATTCAGAACAAATTCCTGGGAAGGGTTTAAAAAAGAAGGAATTTCAGTGGCGATAACGGGCTTTTCCCCTTCCAGCCGGCTCCACAGAAACCATACCGATACCAACGTCATGCACACCAGCCCCAGCACTACCAGACGAATGATAAATTTTACAGGATCAAGTTTATTTTCCACTGCATTTCAATCCATTTTTTTTAATAAACCACAACACATCATCAGCGCAAAGAACCCCCCTCTCTTTTTTTCCGACGTGGAAAAGCCAAGGGATGGCGAAGTAGAAAGTTCAAGATCAAGGCGAGCAAATCCTGAGGAGTGAGGCGTACGAACAGTACGCCGCAACGACGAAGGATGAAGCTTAACGCAGATATTGGACTTTCTACTTTGCCATCGGTTATTATCAATTAACCCGGTGCTTATCAAGATTTGTTTTTCTGCATGATTTGGAACCATCATCACTTCTTGACTTTTGCCTGTTCGAGCTATAAATAAAAACATCATGAAATTATTGGAAAGTTAAGATACCGGGTGGACAAATCCCGCCACATTAAAGAACAGTGAATCAATATGAATTTCAGAACAACATTCAACGATATATGTATGGGACCAGGCGCTGAGCTGGTCTTATTTGCCGGCCCATGTGTCATCGAAGACCACAAAACCACGTTATCCATTGCCCGTTTTCTGAAACAGATGACCAGCGAACTGGGAATACCTTTTGTTTTTAAAGCCTCTTACGATAAGGCGAATCGGACATCTCTGCAATCCTACCGGGGGCCTGGAATTCGTGCAGGCCTTGAAATCCTGTCCAGCATCAAAAATGAATTGTCAATTCCCATCCTGTCGGATGTTCATGCGCGATCGGAAGTGGAATCCGCAGCTCAGGTTCTGGATATCATCCAAATACCAGCTTTTTTATGCAGACAGACAGATCTGATTCTGGAAGTTGCTCAAACCGGAAAACCGGTTAATATCAAAAAAGGCCAGTTTCTGTCGCCCTGGGATATGTTTCAGGTTACTGAAAAAATCACATCTACTGGAAATCGCCAAATTTTATTGACAGAACGCGGAAGCATGTTCGGATATTCAAATCTTGTCGTGGATTTTCGAAGCATTAAAATTATGCAGGATACAGGCTTTCCGGTCATATTTGATGCCACGCACAGCGTTCAACTGCCAGGCGGCGCCGGCAAAAGCTCTGGTGGTCAAAGAGAATTTGCGCCCCTTCTGGCAAAAGCCGCCGTTGCTGCAGGTGCCGACGGCATTTTTATCGAAGTTCACCCGGATCCTGATCACGCAAAATGTGATGGCCCCAATTCCTTGCCCCTGACGAGCCTCCATGACCTGATTTCCAGGCTTAAAGCGATTCGCAGGCTGGTAGCCGAAGTTGACTCATTGAGCAAAACTGCTTATGGAACATCAGATTGTGATAGATAAGTTTAAAAAAATAAAACTGTTGTTGCTGGATGTCGATGGTGTCCTGACGGATGGCAGTATCATTTATGATGATGCTGGTTCACAGATCAAAGTGTTCGATGTCAAGGACGGCCTGGGTATCCGCCTGTTAATGCTTTCCGGCGTTCAGGTAGGAATCGCCACTGGAAGGCGTTCCAAAGCCCTTCTTCATCGATGTGAAAATCTGGGAATTTCACTGATTCTGGATGGTCTTTCAACGAAAGCAGATGTTCTGAACATTATTTATCAGCAGACCGGCATTTTGGCGGATGAAATTGCTTTTGTCGGCGATGATCTCATGGATCTGCCGTTGATGAAAAAATCCGGCGTATCCATCGCTGTTGCCGATGCCCACGAACTGATCCGTTTCCATGCCGATATGGTTACCCGTGCTTCCGGCGGAAAAGGTGCAGTAAGGGAGATATGTGAGACTATTTTAAAAGCCAAAAACCAGTGGGATAATGTTATCAATCGGTTTATGTGTTGTTAAAGATAAATGATGACGGATTGCGGCGCTTCCAAATGATCACATTCCATCGCTTGATCAGCTCACGAAGGAAGATCACGATTGCCTTGAGCGTTTTCAGTTTGATTTCCACTGGAATCATTGCAGGGGTTTTTATAAAGAACCGCTATTTAAGTCAATATCCTGTAAAATTGATTACTTCGATCCATCAAAATGCCAGCCTGGCTATTGGCAACGTCCATCAGGTATCTACTCGGGAAGGGATCAAGGAATGGATTTTGGATGCCAGATCCGCCCATGTTGTTGACGAAAGCAAACAATTGATGTTAGAAGACGTTACTGTCGTTTATTTTTTAAAGAACGGCGAAGAGGTTCGGTTAACTGCAAGCCGAGGAGTTCTGAAAACCGAAACCAACGACATTGAAGTCACCGGGCAGGTTATATTAACCTATTCAAATTTCACACTCGAAACCGAACAAATGAATTATGATCACAATCGTCGGGTTCTCTTTTCAGCAACACCCGTGAAAATCATGGGAGATGCCGCCAGTTTAATTGCGGATTCCATGAAATATGACTTAACAGCCAACCAGACCTGGTTTCAACGAAATGTTGAGGTATTGTTGTGTGAAAATCCCATATAATCTGATAAACGCTCATGACATGGTCTATGCCGCCCCCATGAATAAAAATTGTTTCTCACGCGAAGGTGCAAAGGCGCAAAGAACATTTTTTTCGTGTCTTTCGTGTCTTTCGTGGTTTAAACGTATTTTCATGGTAAATAGTGGCCAATGGCACTTGGTCTTTCTGGAAATCATGATGTTGTTCTTGGCGATGTCGATGCTGGACCAGAATGTATCCGCATTTGATAAAGGCAATGAAAATAGCAGTATCCAGATCAAAGCAGACAACCTTGTGGCTTATAATGAAGCCAGTTATGCGGAATTTACCGGCAATGTAAGCGCTGCACAGGGGACAATCCTTATCACATCAGACAAACTCAAAATATATTACACTAAAGCTCTTGAGAACAAGGGGAAGAAAGATACCGGTGAAGAATCCATAAAAAAAGTGGTGGTTTCGGGAAATGTGGTGATTCGATCTGAAAACCGTACAGCCCATACCAGCATGGCCGAATATACCCCCGCCTCGAAGGTAATCGTCCTTAGCGGAGCTGGTTCCAAAGTAACCAGCGGCAACAGCTTTGTATCCGGTGAAAAAATTACTTTCTATGTAAATGAGGACCGTGTTATCGTTGAACGCGGCAAAGAAAAACAGGTAGAGGCGATTTTTTATTCCGGCGAACTTGAAAAAAAACCTGACTAATTTCAATTGAAATCATCCGGACTATGGCCGTATTGTCACTGAATAATTTGGTTAAGACCTTTGATGGGAAACGGGTTGTCAATTCCGTCAGCATGAATATCGCCAGCAGTCGGGTGGTGGGGTTGCTGGGTCCGAATGGGGCCGGCAAGACAACGACATTCTATATGGCTGTCGGAATGCTCAAACCCGACTCCGGTCGTATCTTTCTTGATGAAGAAGATGTAACGGGTTTTCCCATTCATATTCGGGCACGCAAAGGAATTGGGTATCTTCCTCAGGAGACATCCATATTCCGAAAACTTACAGTATGGGAAAATCTGATGGCGATTTTGGAACATCAGCCAATTTCCCTTTCCGAACAGAAATCCAGGGCTGAAAGGCTTTTGGATGAATTGGGGATAAGACATCTGTCGCAGCAGAAAGCAGTGTTGCTTTCCGGAGGAGAAAAACGGCGGCTTGAAATTTCCCGAGCGCTTTCAACCAATCCATCTTTCATTTTACTGGATGAACCTTTTGCAGGTATCGACCCGCTTGCAGTCATAGACATCAAGGCCATCATCGAACATTTGAAAGAACTCGGAATTGGTGTTCTTATCTCTGATCACAATGTCCGCGAGACGCTGGGCGTCTGTGATGAAGCTTTCATTTTAAGCAGTGGAGAAATTATTGAAGCAGGAACTCCCCAGCAGATTGCATCCAGTGAAATCTGTCGCCGCATTTACCTGGGGAATGAATTTACACTTTAACCCATAACCAGACACCAGATGGCTATTGAATTACGACAACAACTGAAATTGTCTCAGCAACTGATCATGACTCCTCAGTTGCAACTGGCCATTAAACTCCTGCAACTGTCACGGCTGGAGCTTTTAGAGACCATTCATCAGGAGCTTCAGGAAAACCCGGCTCTTGAAGAGGCTCTGGAAGACGGTGTAACGGATCAGACAGAAGAAGCCCCTGAAATAATTCCTCCGGACATAGGCTCAATAACGGGTGAGATTTCAGACCATAAAACAGTTGATGATACAGATTGGAGCAGTCTGATCAATGAATACAGCTCATCTGGAAGAGTCACATCTGAAACCGAAAAAAAAGACGCTCCCAATTACGAATCTTTTATCGCCCAGAAAGAATCTCTGCAGGACCATCTTTTCTGGCAATTTCTGATGACATTTCCGAATCCTGAGGAGGAAAACCTTGCCAGTTTGATCATCGGTAATCTAAACGCAGATGGCTATCTTGAACTGAGCATTGATGAACTCATCCGAACAAGTCAATCCTCTTCCGAAAAAGCCATTGAGGTTTTACAGATGTTGCAGACATTTGATCCTGTCGGCGTGTGTTCCCGTGATCTCAGAGAATGCCTGTTGATTCAGGCGCGGCATCTCAGTCTGGAAGGAACCTCGGTTGTTGAGATTATTTCAAACCATCTTCACCATCTGGAAAGAAAAAACTATAAAGCCATCAGCAAGGCGCTGAAACTCTCGATTGAAGACATCGTCTCGGCCGTTGACATTATCAAGGGTCTGGAGCCCAGACCTGGACGTTTGTTCAGCTCCGAGTCCCCCCAATACATCACTCCGGACATTTATGTTTACAAGGATGATGATAATTTCGTGGTTGTGCTTAACGATGATGGAATGCCAAAACTCAAGGTGAATTCGTTTTATAAGGATGCCATAAGGCAGAAAAAAGACGTATCTGATCAGACCCGTGATTATGTTCAGGAAAAAATGCGATCAGCCACCTGGCTCATTCGCAGCATTCATCAGCGTCAGAAGACGATTTATAAGGTCATGGAAAGCATTTTGCGGTATCAGCAGGAATTTTTCGAGAAAGGAATATCACATCTCAAACCCATGGTGCTCAGGGACATCGCCGAGGATATCGGCATGCATGAATCCACCATCAGCCGGGTTACCACCAATAAATATGCACACACCCCACAGGGTATTTTTGAGTTGAAATTTTTCTTTAACAGTTCTATTAACCGAATGCACGGTGAAGCGATCGCCTCTGCCAGTGTGCTGAATCAGATCAAGCATATCATTGACGATGAAGACCATAAAAACCCGTACAGCGATCAGCAGCTTTCGGACATGTTAGAGACCGCCAATATCAAGGTAGCGCGAAGGACAGTGGCTAAATATAGGGAAATATTGAAAGTTTTGCCTTCCAGCAGACGCAGGCAATTTTGATCCAACCTTCGTCGAATAGCGAACAGGAAAAGGAGATTTTTTCATGCAAACATCTGTAACTTTTAAGAATATCGATCCATCAGACAACTTGTCACAATATGTCAGCCATAAACTGGATCGATTTGACAAGTTTCTGGACAATCCTGCTGAAGCCAACGTTGTGTTGTCTGTTGAAAAATTCAGACACATTGCGGAAATCAATATTGTTGGCGACAGACTCAATATCTATGGCAAGGAAGAAACCGTTGACATGTATTCCGCCATTGACATGGTTCTGGACAAACTTGAAAAACAGATCAAAAAGAATAAGGACAAGACCCGGGAAAGAAGAACTGGCTCAAAGGCCAGGATGAAACCTTCTGACGATGAGAATATGCTCCCTGTTGACACCGAAGAACGCGGCCAGGTGATAGTGGAAAATATCGAGTATAAGCCCATGGACATAGAAGAAGCCATTATGCAGATGGATCTTCTGGAAGATCATTTTTTTGTATTCACAAATGCCAGGTCTGAACGTGTTAATGTCCTGTATCGGCGCAAGGATGGGGACTACGGGCTAATCCAGCCCAGCAATTAATCCAGTTTCGGCCGGTTGTCTGTCTATAGCGGTTTTTCAATCCCAACCGGCCGTTTTTCACGGAATCCACTGGACCATGAAAATTTTAGAAGTATTACATCGAGATGCAATTCTCACCAATTTAAGCTCCCGTGATAAAAAGGGGCTTATTGAAGAGCTGGCCGCTCCGGTTGCCCGGATTATCGGCATGGGCTGCCCGGAGCTGGTTCATGTTCTGATGGAGCGAGAACGTTTGGGAAGCACTGGCATCGGAATGGGGATTGGTATTCCTCATGGGAAACTCAAATCCATAGACGGCCTGGTAATGGGTTTTGGATTAAGCAGAAAAGGCGTTGACTATGATACGCTGGATGGTCGGCCAGCCCATTTATTTTTCATGCTGATAACGCCTGAAAATTCACCGGGTCTCCATCTGAAAGCGCTGGCAAGAATTGCCAGAATGCTAAAAAATGAACTATTCAAAGAAAAACTTCTTCGGGCGCAAACCGCTGACGACATTGTTTCCATTATTCAGGCGGAAGATGAAGATTTCTAAAAAAGCCACTTGTGAAAACGTATAATATTATCATCATCACCGGGTATTCAGGCTCTGGAAAAAGCACTGCCATCGCAGCTCTCGAAGACGCAGGATACTACTGTGTTGACAACATGCCGGTCGCCCTCCTGCCAAAATTTCTGGAACTTCCCATCGAACGTGATTTCAAGATGGCCGGCTTGGCCTTTGTCATGGATGTTCGTGAAAAAGGCTTTCTGGTCAGTCATGCTGAAATATTGGAATCCCTGAGATTCCAGGGCTATGTGTTCAAGATTCTTTTTCTTGAGGCCGATGAAGACATTCTGATTCATCGATACAGCCAGACAAGGAGGCATCACCCGCTTTCACGGGAAAAAAACCTGACAGATAGCATCAGAATGGAGAAAGAACAATTGAAGGATCTGCGAACCGCTGCGGATCTGATTATCAACACCTCTTACTGCAATGTTCATGAACTCAAATCCATGATTCAGAACATTGCCAGGAAAAGCGGGGTTTTGTCTTCCATCCATATTACGGTTTTGTCTTTTGGCTTTAAATTTGGCATACCCAGGGACGCAGATCTGGTCATGGATGTGCGATTTATTTCCAACCCTTTTTTCGTGCCGGAGTTGAAACCTCTGGATGGAACTTCACACAGCGTTAAATCATATATCCTGGACAATGTTGAATGTCAGGAATTCATGAGACGGTATCTTGATTTGCTGCTATATCTTATCCCCTTGTATGAAAATGAAGGCAAAGCGTATCTGACCCTTGCGGTGGGATGTACGGGAGGAAGACACCGATCTGTGGCCGTAGCCGAAGCCATCGGCCAGCATCTGGGAACTCAGTATCCGTCGAAACACATTGAGACTCATCACAGGGATATTTCACTGACATAAATGGAAAGTTTAATAATATCATAGGTTCTGCATCTTTTTTTAGCGGAACATTATCCATCATCCGTCCACTGGACCCCTTGGATAACCCCAAAAGTTACCGGTTTATCGGGTCCATTATGGCCTTTAGACAGGAGTGTGCATGATAGGGATTGTTATTGTAACCCATTGCCGCCTTGGCGATGCCTTAATCGAAGCTGCAGTGTTTATTCTTGGCAGCCGACCGGAACAACTGGAGTCCATTTCCATTGATTTAAACGAAGAGGCTGAAAAACTTCGCGCAAAAATTGCCGCCGGTATTAAAAAAGTGGACCAGAAAGTCGGCGTTCTGATTCTTACGGATATGTTTGGTGGAACACCATCCAATATCAGCTATTCCTTTCTGGAAGAAGGACGTATCGAAGTGCTTTCCGGTGTTAATTTGCCTGTGTTGATCAAGGCGCTTCACCTCCGAAAAGACACTGAACTCAGCAAACTGGCGGTTACCCTTGAAGCCTCGGGAAAAAAGAGTATTTCACTGGCAAGCAGCATATTGAAAGGAAACAAGCGGGGGGAATCATCGTAAAAATACAACGTTAACCGTTAAAGCTCTTGTAGCCGCCACAAGAGCGTCGGCTGGTCAACGGCCAATGTTTGGTTGCTTAATGAAAATTTATATTCTGATAATCTTTTAAAGGGG
>Ga0194052_1002000_pt1 | contig 11382 bp, 7 predicted proteins | sample SepL226m_MetaG_FD_160117 | JGI IMG/M metagenome (GOLD analysis project Ga0194052, IMG submission 160117) | Anoxic zone freshwater microbial communities from boreal shield lake in IISD Experimental Lakes Area, Ontario, Canada - Sep2016-L227-6m | ecosystem: Environmental > Aquatic > Freshwater >... | reverse complement strand
GAATATGCTTATAATGTAAATATTTCTTCTTTATATATACTATTTTCTTGGAAACTTGCAAACAAAAATCGGAAAGTCATTATTGAAACATATTTTTGATAAATGTAAAATTCTTTCCTTCTCCCTCTGGTTGAAAAAAGAGCGTATATATATAGTATACTGATATTCTTTTTTCTGTTGTATTTTATTTTGGTGTTGGGTGGTGATATGAAGTTTAAAATAGCTGTTGTTCTTCTTGGTCTAGGATTGTTTCTGTGATGTTCTTTTGCTGCAGAGCGGAGTCTCCCTTGAGTTACTCTTGTGTCTCGTGCACAGCGATGAGCCGATGAGTCGCTCAGATATTCTTCTCTGCCAAAATCTAAGAGAGATGAAATTCTTAAGGCTCAAAAAGCGGCAGAATTACAACAATTACAAGCGTCTGATGATGGAACAAGTTCCAGTAAACTGTGGGATGTTCTCCAGCAACAATATCAATCTCAAATTGCTACTGATTTTATCATTGCAACGACTCCTGATGAACAAAAGGTCGATGACGTGCATGAATCTTCCAACGGAAATTATCTTAAATGGCCAGAAAGTATCCATCTGAATAAAAATAAAATAGTAATCCATCATACTGCGGTCGACTATACTGCGGTAATGAGTGGAGGAATGGATGCGGCCAAAAAGGAACTTCAAAATATCTATAAATATCATACCGTCACTAAGAAGCGATGAGATATTGGCTATAATTTTATTATAGATCCTTTTGGAAATATTTATGAGGGGAGAGCCGGTGGCCCTTGAGCTGTTGGAGCTCATGCTTCTTGGAATAATACTCCCACGATCTGAATCTCACTGATGGGAAACTTCAATATCCAAAAACCTACGGATGCACAACTTCAAGCCTTGCTTGCTCTAACTACGGCATTAGCCAAAAAGTACAAGATAGATCCTATGGGTAAAGTGACTTACTTTAGAAAATCTGATTGGCCTCCGTATATGTCTGCAGTTCAGGGTTATGCAATTGCTGGACATAGAGATGTTTCTAATGCGACAGCATGTCCAGGGACTAATATGATAGCACTTTTGCCGACACTTAGGCAACGCGTCAAGGATGCTCTTTTATCTTCTCCTTCTTCGATAGCTGCTTCTGTGCCAACGAGTGGATCTCAGCTTATTACTTTTACGGGGCTTCATTATCTTACTTCTACAACAATTGCCTTACCTCTTCGATTTTCTCTTACACGTCCTGTATGTACAAATCTTCTTTCTGGATCGACAGTTAGTCTTTGTGTTTTCAAAAAAAATACACTTTTTGTGACTTTCTCTTCCAAAGATCTTTCTAGTGGCATCAAATATATCTCTCTTCGTGGAACATTAGGTAAACAAAATATCACAAAACTCCTTTCATTTTCTCTTTTACGAAAGGGAAGTCTTGCTTCTGAAGGGAAAAAAATTGCTACGCTTTATGCTAAGAATTCGGCTATTGTCCCCTCATCCTCTTCTCTAAAAAAAATATCAGCAAAAATTCTTCCTGGAGAAATTGCTACGTATCTCAAGGGATTTGTTTCTGTATTGCTCTATGATCTCTCTATTAACTCTCATAGATGGGAACTTGCTTGTGATGGAAATTGTAAGGTCAATATTGATGGACAAACTCGTCTCATGGATACGATTACCTTGGAATCTAATGACGATTTTCTGTATGTTCCTAATGGAGAAAATTATATGACTCCTCAGAGAGTAGAGATAAGCTCTGCTAGTGGCGGACTTGTTCAGGTACTTTCTTATCCAAGAAACTCTTATGGTAAAGTGCCTCGAAACACTTTCCATGGATCACTTGTTTTCAAAAAAAATCCTATTAAATATCTTTCCTCATGATCCATTGGTACTCAATTTGTTGTCATCAATACGCTTCCTTTTCAGGACTATATGAAAGGCATTGCAGAGACAAGTGATACTGATACACTGATCAAACAACAGCTTGTCTTACTTCTTGCAAAGATGTATACTTTATTTTATATGAATCCACTCAATGTGCATCCTTCTATTCCTGCAGGGGCTGATTATCGTGCAATAGACAACCCCGATATGTTTCAGAAATATGTCGGTGCTGGTCGAGAAAAAACTTCTAAAACCTCTGCCATTGCCTTATCCGCCATCAAAAATACTGTAGTCTTGTATAGCTGATATGTACCTATATTGCCTTATTTTAGTTGCTCGGCTGGATTTACTTGGTCTGCAAAAGAGAAGTGGTGATGGGAAGATACTCCTTATCTACAATATAGACCTGATTTTGCTCAATGTTTTGATTTCAGTGGACATGGAGTCGGTCTCAGTGGGAAGTGATCTCAGTATCTTAGTCAGCAATGATGGTCGCTTGCTGAGATTTTGGATTATTATTATCCTTGAGTGCAGGTCATAAAAATGTAAGGCCACCTCGTACATCTTTTTTACTTATCCTTATTATATTATGGATACTTTACTTTCTTTATTATTTACTGGTGATAAGGAGGCTGCCTTGCAAGCTATCCTGGATGTCTATCATCGTAAGCACTTTTGTATCGTAGACTATGTCTATTTTGCTAATATTTATGGGAAAAAAATGTTTGCCTCTCATAGTGCGCCTTATGATCAGAAAGCGTTTGCTGGTTTGCTCTTAGATGGTTATAAACGTACAGAAAAAGAGCAGATCTTTACCGTGTATCAGGATGCTCTTCGTCATGCAGATATTCTTTTGCCGGATGGGATTGCTTTACAGATTTTTGACTTTCTTGCTAGAAGACGTTGGCTTCATAATCTCAATGGAACGGATTTTGCTCCCTATGTACTGGAGTCGCTTGTTCAGCAATCTGGTACTTCTCGTGTTCGTATCCTGCTCTATGGTACGTATCCAGACTTATTACAAAAGACAAAGAAATTTTTACAAGATAAATGATATCAGGTAGTCTATGCACAAGATGGATATACCAATCTAGACTGGGATCAGATACAAAAAGTTTTACCCCCACAAGAGGATAGTATTGATGTCCTTTTAGTGGCTAGGTCTACTCCAGACTATCCTATTCAAGAAATTTGGTCGTATGCAAATACTGAGAAGATAGCCCATCATCGTTTGCTCGTTATGAATCAAGCAGGAACCTTTGACTGGCGAGTCTGAGCCCAAAAGAGACCTCCAAAATTAGTGAGACATCTTAAATTGGAGTGGCTCTCGAGATTGATTATGGATCCCAAAAGAAACTATAAAAAAGTTTTGAATTCTCTTGGTATTGTTGTCTATATTTTTTCCTATTTACTATTGAAAAAAAGACCAAGATAGCTACATACAGGCATTGCTAATAACACATATTTTTTTGTGGACAATAAAAAATCTTCCATTGTCTGCATCTTAGTGTATCGATATACTAGGTTCCCTTTATTATCTTATAGTTTCTAATAATGAGTCTCAAGGAAAAAAAATTTATGTATGCTGATGAAGATCGCGTCTTCCAATTGTTGGAAGATTTGCCCAATGCGATTTCGATGAAAATTTTTGTCTATTTCTGATCAGATAAATTTATAGATTATCAAAAGGATCTTATTCAAGATTTTATTGCTGATGTAGTAGAAAAACTTGGCGAGGAGGAATCTTCAGATCTTGATGTCGTGAAAGCTCATTTTGAAGTTGCTCTTCAAAGTCTCAATACAAAACTCAAGGCTTTTGCTGATAAAGTACGTGATATAGATTTCTTTCCACTCAAAGGATTTGTTCAGATCATTGCAGATGGTGTCTTAATGTCTTCTATGATTGGTGATGTAAGTGTTATGATCTTTAGAGATGATAAACTTTACTATTCTCTCAATAATTCTACTCAATCTAGAGGTAAGGTAGATCTTTTCTCTGATTTTGTGGAATGAGACATGGAATCTCGTGATGAGATTGTTTATGTTGGTACAAATATATCAGATGTTCTTGATGGTCAAGATTTCAAAGAAATGGAACATGTTCTTTCTTCTGAAACAGGTCACTTGGCAAATTTTATCCAAGATGTTTTACATACGAGGATAGATAGAAATGAATTTCTTTTTATCTTCCATTATATGGTGACGGGGTCTTTAGCAAAAGCTCATGTAGATCATAAGGTACATATTGTAGATACGGATAGTCTCTGGTACAAGATCAAAACTCAATTTCTCAGAAATAAATATCAAGTCACTGTCGCGGTACTTAGTGTCTTCATTCTCTTTATGCTGATTAACCTTCTTTCTCAAGTGCTCAAATCAAATACCAATACCATTGTCACTTCCAATGGAGTTACTCTAGATGTCACTATCGATAGCATCAAAAAGGAATTACTCACTTTCCAATCTATGGATCCTACGGGAGAAGAAAAAGCAATGAAATATCACGATATTTTGGAAAAACTCAATGTTCTTGAATCTCAGGGAAAGTGGATGGAAGATATTGCTCAACTCAAAAAGGTTTTGCAATCTGAATATTACAAAGGTTTCAATATTAGCTATATTAGTTCACTTTCTAAATTTGATGATTTAGCGAATGGAAGAAAATCTTCTCTTATGACGTTTAATGATTCAGAAAAATCTAGTATTGGTGAGGTCAAAGGTATCTCTATGTCCAATAGTATGATTATTGTCGGTTCTACTGCGGCATTGGTTGGTGCTATAGATGATAATTTGAGAGGTACTTTAGTAAATTATAATTTCCCAGAATGAGAGACAATGAAGTGATGTGGATTGAGTTTGCTCAAAGATGGGGTTTATTGTTTTTCTTCTAAGTGAACAATAGTCTTGGTCAATAAGGCTGGTTCTCAGACAGTCACGAATGGTGATGGTGATGGGTTCAGTAAACATATTGGTGGAATCGCAAGTTATGGGAAAGCTAATCTCTATGTCTTCGAATCAAATCTCAATCAAATTGGTAATACGACTTTAGCTACTAGGTACCGCAATACGCTTTGATCTCAAACCATTTACCAGTGAGGACAAAAATATTCTCTTGCCCCTAATATGACATGAGCATCTTTTGGATCAGGATTTTCTAGTTTTGCTGTGGATGGTTCTTTCCTTACTTGGGCTAATGGAACTCTTTATCAGTTCTGGAGAAATCCACCTTCAGCATTTACTCTCAATTATCGTGAACTTAAACTTATGGGAGGTGATAAGGTTGCCAATAAATATTCAAATGATGTAAAAATTATTAGTTCAATTTCTTCCAAATATGTGTATCTCTTTGATAGACAAAATCAGTCCTTTACCGTCTATGAATCTCGTCCAGCCAAAAATGCTGATCAGTATGTAAGTAATTATGGACTCTATTATCTCTTTAGTTTTAAATTTGATCTTGGAGCTACAAGTAGGGTAGTAGATGTTGAAGTTCCAGATCCTACAGGCAATAGACCAGAACTCTATATTCTTACTCCAGATGGTGTTTCTAAAGTACAACTGTTTGAATATATCGATAGTATCAAGCAAAATAATGTCTTAAAAACAACAACTTCTACGCAGCAGTAATTGAGAATGCAGAACTAAGAATTAAGAATTAAGAATGAAGGAACTTTTTTAAATCCTCCACCACTGTCGTGGTCCCTCCCGCAGTTTTTGCGGGACAGGCTCTCCTTTCTAAAAGGAGGACACAAAGATTCCATCACTATTCATTATACATTATTAATTATTCATTAGTATTCAAAAGGGGCGATGAAAGTCGCTCTTTTTCTTTCGTTCTAAAACTCAAATATCTTGTAATAGATGAGTATTTTTGTATATATATACCACTCTATTTATTCCCTTTTGTGTATCTATGCAGTCTATGACAGGAGAACAATTAAGAACAGCTCGATCTAACTTTTGGCTATCTAAACAGCATAAGCTTCTGCCTGAAGCGTCTTTGGTAGGTGGAAAAGAAAGTACTGCGATGTTTAATATCGCTGGGATGCAACAGCTTATTCCTTATTTAAATGGAAAGAAACATCCTTTGGGGACTAGGTTATTTAATATTCAAAAATGTATTAGAACCGTAGATATCGATGAAGTAGGGGATGCAAGCCATCTTACCTTTTTTGAGATGATGGGAAATCGATCCCTTGGTGACTACTTCAAAAAGGATTCAGTCAATTGGAGTCGAGAATTTCTTGTTGATGTTCTATGATTTGATAAAGAAAAACTTGCAGCAACTGTTTTTGAAGGAGACAAAGATACGCCAAGAGATGAAGAGACGGCAGGGTATCGGAAAGCATATTTACCTGAACATAAAATCGCGTATTTGCCTGCGAAAAATAACTGGTGGAGTCCTGGTCCTGTATGACCTTGTGGTCCTGATACAGAGATTTTCTACTGGGTAGGAAGCACAGAATATCCTCCTGTAGACTCTGATCCTGGGACTGATGAAGATAATTGGTTAGAAATATGGAATAATGTATTTATGCAATTCTATCGTGATGAATCTGGGCAACTTACCTTATTGGACAATAAAAATGTAGATACTGGAATGTGATTTGAAAGAATGTGTAAGGTCTTGCAAGGAAAGGAGAGTGTCTATGAAACTGATATTTTCGATTATATACTGGCTGATGTTGAATCAGTCTTGAAGTTAGTCTATATAGGCAATGAAAAGAAAATGAGAATAGTTGCAGATCATTTGAGGACCTCTTTTTTCCTTATTGCAGATGGCATCACTCCATCTAATGAGGGAAGAGGATACATCTTGAGAAGATTGGTGAGAAGAATGTATTATAATCTATTATCACTTTCTTCTTCTCCTGATCTCGTTCTTCTTTTGAATACAATTTGTGCTGCTATTACAAAAAAGTTTAAATTCTCAATTGATTCTTCTACAATAGCTACGGTTTTACAAAAGGAATGTTTGCAATTTCAAAAAACTATAGAAAACTGAGAAAAAATGCTTACTGAGGTAGAAAAAAATATGTGAGCTAAGAGAATCCTCTCATGAAAAGACGCCTTTAAACTTTATGATACCTTTTGATTCCCCTTGGAATTGACGAAGGAAATTGCCATAGAAAAATGATTCCAAATCGATGAAGAGGGATTTATCAAAGAAATGGAAGCACAACAACAAAGGTCTCGTGCTGGGTCTAAGGACATGTTTAAACAAGATATCGATCGAGGAAAATATATCAAAGATATTGCTCCTACACAGTTTGTGTGATATGCAATGACTTCACTTGAAAAGGCAACACTACTCAAAGATTTCGAGGTAACCCCCGCTAAAGACGGGGCAGGCAGCCAGAGAATTCTGATTTTTGATCAAACTCCTTTCTATGCAGAAAGTTGAGGGCAAAAAGGGGATTATGGAACTGTTACTTTAGACTCTGGAGAAGAACTCCAGATTACTGATGTGAAAAAATATGAATGAGTCTTCCTTCATTTTGTGGAATAATTATTTGTCACTCTGAATTGCATTCAAAATAACACAATACGCTTATTCTACCTGAGAGTATTTTGGGAAAAAAGTATATACGATATTGTAGAATGAGGATACGACTTTGTCGAGTCCTTTTTCTTGTTTGAGCATTTTATCGGTCAGAATCCCTTCTAGTTTGAACATTTCGTGTTCTACTTGTTTTCCTAATTTTTGAAAATGCTCATTATTGCTTTCTGGGAACTCATTTATCTTTCTAAATTGTCGAAAGAGGTCTGTATATGCTTCGAAAAATCTTTTAAAAAGTTGCCCTCCTTTGGTTTTGGTCATCCCTTCGATTTTTTCTACTATGTGCTCGTTGATGATCCCCTTTACCTCCTCTTGTTGATTGGTATCTAGGTGAGAGAAAATATTCCCATAGATGGGATGATTTGTTAGATCTGAGAGATAAGGGATATAGGCCTTCTGTTCTTCTAGATTTTGGATAATACTTATAATCTGGTTTCTTTCAGTATTGTTCATGGAAACGAATGGGTTGAATGGTAAAATGGAATTGGTGTATTGATGTACCTGCCTACCGGTTTACATACCGAAGGCATGCAGGCAGGTTGGTGTATATCCCCCAATAACTAGTAACGAATAACCAATAACTTTTTTTTACTTTCTCTTATTCTGTAATCGAACATTCTTGAATGCGTTGAGTCCAAGCGTAGAGAGGACGAATCCTATTGTGGGGACTATAGCGTTGATTCGTGGATTTGGTAATTTTGCCGTATACAAGAAGATGACGATGACTGCATAGGTTAATACGGTAATGATGCCTTTCCTTGCTCGACTTGTTTCTCGTGCCTTGTCGGCTTCGACTTTCTTATTCCTAGTCTTAAGGTCCTGTATTTCCTCTTTGAGCAAAAGAATTTCATCTTCCATCCTTTGTAGTGCAGAATTAAAATAAATCCTCAAATGAGGACTCATATTTTCACCCTTGGAATATATGAGTTTCCTAGTATATTTCAAGTTGAAAGCTTTGATGTCGCTCCTTAGTATATCTTGTATATAATTAAAAAGAAGCCGATTAAAATCGGCTCTTCTTAAAATACCATAAAATCTAATTACCGTGTAAGAACTTTTGTAGTTCTATGAGATATTTATGTACCTCATAGTGTCTAAGACATATGCCTATACTGCCAAAAACTAATACAGCGATAATGAGAACTATATTTATACTGTCTGATCTTTGTCTATAAAGAAATATCAATAGACATAATAATGCGAGCTCCAGGGATCTTGAACCAAGGGCTCTTCTCTTTTTTGTATTCATTTTGTATGTGTTTAAGATAATTTTTATACTTATTTTCTGCTGAAAGTCAATCTTTATACGATATCTGCTATATCGATGAAGAATCCTCCATTGTAATTATCTTTTTTTATCTTCCCTACGATGCTGACATGGGTATTAGTGATGTTTTCTCGTTCTGCTCCTTTGCCTCGGAACATACTGGTGATGGTCTTTTCTCCTATTTTTCCATGGATTTTGAGATGAGATTTCCCATTTGTTCCTACTTTCTCTATCTTTTTTATTTCAATGTCTTCAATGAGGAAACATGGTTCTGCATTTCCTTCTCCAAATGGAGCAAGTTGCTGTAGTTTTTCTAATGTGCTATTTTCTCGTTCGTGGTGATAAATTTTGGTGTCTACTTTGACGGTTTTTATCATATCTTTGTCTTGGATGCATGCATTGCAGTGTTCTTGAAATTTTTTTATCAATTTTTCTATGTTTTCCTTTTTGACAGATAATCCTCCAGCTCCTTTGTGCCCTCCAAATCTCTCTAGTAACTCGCTGGAAGCTGCAATCATTTCTATGACGTTGAAATACTCTGGACCTCTAAGACTTGCTACTCAGATGTCTTTTTCGGGGTCTAATTTGATAACCATGGAAGGTTTGGTATATTTTTCTGTGAGTCTTCCTGCAACGATTCCAACAATTCCTTCGTGAAAGGATTCATCCTGGACAATCAATATCTTTTCGTCTAGATTGATCAGTGTTTCTGCTTTTTTGAATGATTCATCTTGCATTTTCTTTCTTTCCGTATTGATCTCTTCTATTCTCTCTAAGTATTGCAATTGTTTTTCTCATGAATGCAAAAGTGTCTTTAGACTATCATAGGGAGACTGTATTCTTCCTCCTGCATTGATTCTTGGTCCGATGATAAATCCTATATGAAAGGTATCCACATTGTCCTTCAAATTAAGATAAGCAAGAAATCCTTTGAGTGATGAAGGGAGATGCTTATGTCCTTTGTTTATAAGTTCTAAACCTCTTTTTACAATTACTCTATTTTCGTGAACAAGAGGGACAACGTCCGCTACGGTTCCGATAGCAACGACAGGCAGAAAGTAGTTGAAGACGTGATTTTTCTTTTCCTGGATAAATGTAGACTTTTCTACGATGGCGCAGATGAGTTTGAATGCTACGCCAACTCCTGCAAGTCATTTGAAGGGATATTCTGGAGAAACCATAGGATTGATGACGGCTATTGCATCAGGCAATTCTTCTAAATTTTTATGATGATCGGTAATGATAAGGTCTATGTTTTGCTCTTTGGCATATTTGGCCTCATTGACTGAGGTAATGCCATTGTCTACGGTTATAATGAGCTGAATTCCCTTCTTTTTCATCTCATCAATGTGAAGATTTTTGAGTCCATAGCCCTCATTTATTCTATTTGGGTACATGATGCTTACATTTTTGTAGTTGAGAAATTTTACAAAAAATCTATAGAGACAGAAACTTGAGGTCACTCCATCTACATCATAATCACCGAAGATCATGATTTTTTCATTGTTTTTCATGGCAGAAATTATTCTCTCTACTGCCTTTCCCATATCATTGAGGAGATAGGGATTGATCCAGTAATCTGCAAATTTTGGGTCGAGGAAAGTGTCGACATGTTCGTCGATGCCTCTGACTTTGAATAATCTTGTGAGTAAGTCTTCGTTGGGGTTGTCGTAAATCAGCTTGAAGTTCATATGATGAGGTAGTGAGAATGAAACAGAATGGAGAATTGGTATATGGTCGCAGGTTGCCACAGATGGCCTCAGATTGTTTTTTTGCTGTTTGGTGATTATAAATTTCTTAGAAATGATTACAAATAGAAAGCGTTATTTCTCGTTTACTTTTTTTCAAAAATAAGAAAAGCGCTGGGAGAGGCTTCATACAGCCTATGTAAAGAAATAGAACAGCTATTCTCTTACATGGACTTTATAAAGAAAGGACCCAACGCTTTTCAGGGTCTATCTGATCTTATGGGGTATAAGATCTAGATAGGGTTTAAGGAGGAAATACCTCCAACACAATTACCTAACAAGGGTGTAGTGACCATTCGTTAAGTGATTATGTTACTTCAATTATACTCCAGAACGTCAATATTGCAAAATAAAGCCCTTCGCTTGCTCTTGTGATGGTTCTTTTTGATTGACTTATTTCTAATATATTGTCTATTATCTATAAATATACTCTCTTGATAACTCATGGTTATCTTTTGATTGATTTGGTCTCTCTTGTGAGTATGATTGATTTTGCTTATGGAAATCGTATATTCCTTGTATATTTATTCTTTGATCTTACTTATGTTGTTTTCCTTTAAACAAAAATCACAAGACTTTGTCGTGGAAGAGCAGTTGCCCTTTACTCTTTCTGGAAGGGGAGATGCCTTTTTTGTCTATTTTGAAAAAAGAAACCTCTCTACTATGGATGTTATCGAGTTTCTGTGTAATGAATTTGATATTTCAAGAAAGACGCTTGGTTTCGCTGGGCTCAAAGATAAGGATGCTATTACAAGACAATGGGTAAGTATTTACAAAAGTGCACTTAAGAAATTATGAGGAGAAAAAGTTTTTCTCAATGTCCTTGCTACCAAGGCCCGCATTATCTCTACTGCTTGGCATGATGCGCCAGTGGGAATGACGACCTCTATCAAAAATAAATTTACCATTAGACTGAGAGCAAATAAAAAACTGAGTCAGAT
>Ga0194052_1001999_pt1 | contig 11382 bp, 11 predicted proteins | sample SepL226m_MetaG_FD_160117 | JGI IMG/M metagenome (GOLD analysis project Ga0194052, IMG submission 160117) | Anoxic zone freshwater microbial communities from boreal shield lake in IISD Experimental Lakes Area, Ontario, Canada - Sep2016-L227-6m | ecosystem: Environmental > Aquatic > Freshwater >... | reverse complement strand
GTGCCAGGTCGCGCGCCGGGTTGACTGCCGGATTGAGCACGACGGCCTTGCAGTGCGTCTGCTGCGCCACCCAGCTGGCGTAAAAACCACCCAGCGAGGATCCGACGACCGCCATGCTGTGCTGCGGCCAGTCGGCAATTCCCTGCATCACCTCTTGCATCGCCTGGCGCGGCGAAGCGGGCAGTTGCGGACACCACCAGATCACTGCCGGATGCCGGCTGGCAAGAAGTTCAGCCATTCGACGTGCCTTGTTTGACTTGGGCGACGAGCGAAAGCCGTGCAGATAGAGCAGGTGGGTGATGGGTTGATGAGCAGACATGAAGACTTCATGGTAACTCCCGACAAGGGATAATTGCCCCATGGCAGTGGTTTTCAAGAATCTCTCGGTTTGGCAGCGCATAGCGCCCTGGTTTCGCGGTTTTGACGGGCCCTTGGCCTTTGCCGTTTTCCTGCTCGCCTGCGCCGGTATGCTGACCATGTATTCATCCGGCTTTGATCAGGGCACGCGCTTTGAAGATCACGGACGCAACATGCTGCTGGCCGGCTTCATCCTGTTTGTTGTCGCGCAGATTCCGCCACAACGCCTGATGTCACTGGCGGTACCGCTCTACCTGCTTGGTGTCGCGCTGCTGATCGCGGTGGCGGTTTTCGGGGTTACCAAGAAGGGCGCAAGACGCTGGCTCAATGTGGGCGTCACCATCCAGCCCAGTGAAATTCTGAAGATCGCCGTACCGTTGATGCTGGCCTGGTGGTTCCAGAAGCGCGAGGGCCAGTTGCGGCCACTTGATTTTGCTGTGGCCGCCCTGTTACTGGTCGTACCCATCGCCCTGATCGTGCGCCAGCCTGATCTGGGCACCGCCATTCTGGTGTTGTCCGCCGGTCTGTCGATCATTTTCTTCGCCGGCCTGTCCTGGAAGCTGATCCTGCCACCCCTGCTGCTGGGCGTGCTGGGCGTGGCCTTGCTGGTCGGCTTCGAGCCCCAGTTGTGCGCAGAGGGTATGCGCTGGCCGGTCTTGCACGACTACCAGCAGCAGCGCATCTGCACCCTGCTGGATCCGACGCGCGACCCACTGGGCAAGGGCTTTCACATCATTCAGGGAATGATCGCGATTGGTTCGGGCGGCTTTTGGGGCAAGGGCTTCATGCAGGGGACCCAGACCCATCTGGAATTCATCCCGGAGCGCACGACCGATTTCATCTTTGCCGCTTTTTCCGAAGAGTTCGGCCTCTTTGGCAATCTACTGCTGATCACAGGTTTTATCTTCCTTATCCTGCGCGGTCTGAACATTGCGCTGGAAGCACCCACCCTGTTTTCAAGACTGCTGGCAGGCAGCATCACCTTGATTTTTTTCACTTACGCCTTTGTCAACATGGGTATGGTCAGCGGCATCTTGCCGGTGGTCGGCGTGCCACTGCCCTTTGTCAGCTACGGCGGCACCGCCATGGTCACGCTGGGCATGGGACTTGGCATCTTGATGTCGATTGCAAAATCGAAGCGGCTGGTGCAATCGTGAAACCTTGCGGGACAGACCGCAGTTACGCGAAGCGAACCAGCACTGTCACCAACTGATAATATCCACCATGATCTCTCGCGAACCCACTCTTGAACGCCTGGCCACCGCCAAGTCCCTGTTGCTCGACCCCTTTGGTCTGGATGAGTCCGACCTGACACGCGCCCTGAACGAAATCAAGTCGCATCAGGTTGACGAGGCCGATCTGTATTTCGAGTACACCCGCTCCGAGGGCTGGAGTCTGGAAGAGGGGATCGTCAAAACCGGCTCCTTCAGCATCGACCAGGGCGTCGGGGTGCGCGCTGTCAGTGGCGAAAAAACCGCATTCGCCTACTCGGATGATATTTCCGCAGCCTCGCTGCTGGATGCTGCCCGCACCGTGCGAACGATTTCAAGCGCGGCGCAAACGGCACGTGTGCGCTCCAGCGTGAAGAAGCTCGCAAGCGCTCGCTCCCTCTACCCGGGTCTGGATCCAATTGCCACGATGGATAGCACCGCCAAGGTGGCCTTGCTTGGAACGGTAGAGCGCCTGGCCCGAGCCAAGGACCCTCGCGTGGCGCAGGTGATGGCTGGCCTGGCCAGCGAATACGACGTGGTGCTGATTGCGCGCTCTGATGGCACACTGGCGGCCGACGTTCGACCACTGGTGCGTCTGTCGGTCACGGTCATCGCGGAGCAGCTAATAGGTGGCAAAAGCCGGCGCGAAGTGGGTTCTGCCGGCGGCGGTGGCCGCTTTGGTCTGGCCTACTTCGACGCGGCGCGAATCAGCCAGTATGTGGATGAGGCGGTGCATGCTGCGCTGACCAATCTGGAGGCGCGCGCTGCCCCGGCGGGAGAAATGACGGTGGTGCTGGGCTCGGGTTGGCCCGGCATTTTGCTGCACGAAGCCATTGGGCATGGTCTGGAGGGGGACTTCAACCGCAAGGGTTCGAGCGCCTTCAGTGGTCGTATCGGTCAACGTGTCGCCGCCAAGGGCGTGACCGTGCTGGACGATGGAACGCTGGCTGATCGCCGTGGCTCGCTCAATGTGGATGATGAAGGCAACGTCAGCCAGCGCAATGTGCTGATCGAAGACGGCATTCTCAAAGCCTATATGCAGGACACCATGAACGCGCGCCTGATGGGCGTGCCGGTGACCGGCAACGCCCGGCGCGAGAGCTATGCCTCGGTACCGATGCCGCGCATGACCAATACCTATATGCTCGGCGGCGACAAGGACCCCAAGGAGATCATTGCCAGCATCAAGAAGGGGCTTTACGCCAGCAATTTCGGCGGCGGACAGGTTGATATCACCTCAGGAAAATTTGTTTTCTCCGCAAGCGAGGCCTACTGGGTGGAAAACGGCAAAATTCTGTACCCAGTCAAGGGGGCGACGCTGGTCGGCAGCGGCCCCGAGTGTCTCAAGCGCGTCAGCATGATTGGCAATGACATGAAGCTCGACAGCGGAGTCGGCACCTGCGGCAAGGAAGGCCAGAGCGTCCCGGTAGGGGTCGGCCAGCCGACGCTGCGCATTGACGGATTGACGGTCGGCGGGACCGCCTGAGTCGTCCATTGTCAAGTCGATCAAGCCATGGATCCCGGATCAAGTCCGGGATGACAAGCTGCGAGCCCGGGATGACATTGACGGGGCGCACGAAGACAGCCACGCGTGTGCTACATTTGGGGCCATGAAGTCGGTCAGTTTTTACTTTAGCTATTTTTGGTTCTCAAGCGCCTGCGGCGGTAGAGAGTTCTGAACGTACCTGAGAAAAACGTCCTGATCTTCCAAAAACCGCCGGCAGCCCCGGCGGTTTTTTTTAGCCCGTGAAACATTGAAGTCAAGGAAAGAGAAGATGAAGTCCAAAGCAACACCCAGCCAAGCTGATGCCTGGTATGCGAACCCGAATACGCCTCGCACTGACCGAACCGGTCAGACCGACGACGAACGGATCAAGGACATTACCGTGTTGCCGCCTCCCGAACATTTGATCCGCTTCTTCCCGATTCGTGGAACCGCCGCCGAGTCCCTGATCAGCAGCACGCGCCGAAGCATCCACAACATCATGACCGGCCACGACGACCGCCTGTTGGTCGTCATCGGCCCGTGCTCCATCCACGATCCGGCTGCCGCAGTGGACTACGCACAGCAACTCAAGCAGCAGCGCGACAAGTACGCCAACACACTGGAGATTGTGATGCGCGTCTATTTCGAGAAGCCGCGCACCACTGTGGGCTGGAAAGGATTGATCAACGATCCGTATCTGGACGAGTCCTTCCGCATCGACGAAGGTCTGCGCATGGCGCGCCAGTTGCTGATCGAAATCAACCGCCTTGGTCTGCCAGCCGGCAGCGAATTCCTCGACGTGATCTCTCCCCAGTACCTGGGTGATCTGATTTCATGGGGTGCCATTGGCGCCCGCACGACAGAGAGCCAGGTACACCGCGAACTGGCCTCGGGTCTGTCGGCGCCGATTGGTTTCAAGAACGGCACCGACGGCAACATCAAAATTGCCACCGACGCCATTCAGGCTGCGGCCGGGGGGCACCATTTTCTGTCGGTTCACAAGAACGGGCAGGTGGCCATCGTGCAGACCAGCGGCAACCACGATTGCCACGTCATCCTGCGGGGCGGCAGGACACCCAACTACGACGCCGCCAGCGTCGCTGCCGCCTGCAAGGACCTGTCGCTCGCCAAACTGCCAGCGACCCTGATGGTCGACTGCAGTCACGCCAACAGCAGCAAGCGTCACGAGAAGCAACTCGATGTTGCGCGCGACATTGCAGCGCAGATCGCCGGCGGCTCCAAAAGCGTGTTTGGCGTGATGATCGAAAGCCACCTGCGCGCTGGCTCTCAAAAGTTCACTGCCGGCAAGGACGATGCGTCACGCCTGGAATACGGCAAGAGCATCACCGATGCCTGTCTGGGCTGGGATGAATCCTGCGGCTCACTGGAATTGTTATCGCAGGCGGTCAAGCTTCGCCGGACGCGCTAGGCGCGCTCCAGCGCCTGCAACAACTTGAGGTGAACGCCACCAAAACCGCCATTGCTCATGCACAGAATTTGGTCGCCGGCGCGGGCTTGCCTCAGCACTTGCTCGACCAGCGCATCAATGCTGTCGGCCACCTGCGCTTTGGAACCCATGCCGGCCAGGGCTTCGTGTGCATCCCACCCCAAGGCGCCGCCATGGCAAAACGCCAGATCGGCGCCCTCAAGGCACCAGGGAAGCTGGGCCTTCATGGTGCCGAGCTTCATGGTGTTGGAGCGCGGCTCAAAGACTGCCAAGATGCGCGCGCCCGACCCGACTTTGCGCCGCAAACCATCAATGGTGGTACGAATCGCAGTGGGATGATGAGCAAAGTCATCAAAGACCGCAATGCTGCCACCCTGGTATGCCACGGTGCCGCGCAGTTCCATGCGGCGCTTGACATTTTCAAAGGACTGCAGCGCCTTCGCTGCGGCATCTGGTGAGACACCCACATGCTCGGCCGCTGCAATGGCGGCCAGCGCATTCAACTGGTTGTGTACACCAGTTAGTGCCCACTTCACGTGTGTAAGCACATGCCCTTGATAGAGCACGTCAAAGTCATCGGGTTCACCCAGCGCGCTGAAGTCGCTGACGGCAGCACCAAAACTGCGCACCTCGCTCCAGCAACCCATGTGCAACACGCGCGCCAGACTTTCTTCCAGACCGTTGACCAGCAGGCGTCCGCTCGCCGGGACCGTGCGCACCAGATGGTGAAACTGGCGCTCAATCGCCCCCAGATTGTCAAAAATGTCCGCGTGATCGAACTCAAGGTTGTTAAGCACCGCTGTTCGCGGTCGGTAGTGAACAAACTTGCTGCGCTTATCAAAAAAAGCAGTGTCATATTCGTCAGCTTCAATAACGAAACATGCCCCTGCGCTGCCTCCACCCAATCTGGCTGAAACGCCAAAGTTCAATGGCACGCCGCCGACCAGAAAACCGGGTTGCAGGCCGCTGCATTCGAGAATCCATGCGATCATGGCCGTGGTCGTGGTCTTGCCGTGGGTGCCGGCGACGGCGATCACATGGCGCCCTTGCAGCACGTGCTCCGCCAGCCATTGCGGGCCGCTGGTATAGGGCAGTCCGGCGTCCAGAATGGCCTCCATCAATGGGAACTTGGCGCTGCCATCGGCCAGGTGTGCCCGGCTGACGACATTGCCGACGACGAACACGTCAGGCCGCAAAGCCAGCTGGTCAGCGCCAAAGCCTTCTATCAACTCAATACCGAGAGAGCGCAACTGCTCACTCATGGGCGGGTAAACAGCTGCGTCACAGCCCGTCACTTTGTGGCCTGTTTCACGTGCCAGCGCTGCCAGGCCGCCCATAAAGGTTCCGCAAATGCCAAGAATATGAATATGCATGAGCAGATTCTAGGCCGACCCAATCAGGGCAAAATCCGCACTCATGGACAACCTGAAGTCGGAGATATCGGCCGTTGCAGCGCGCCTTGTGGTCGAGGAAGGGCTGGACTATGGGGCGGCCAAACGGCGCGCCGTGCGCCAGCTGGGGCTGCCGGCGCGCTGCGCATTGCCAGACAATGATCAGATCGAGGATGCCGTGCTGGAGCACATCGCGCTTTTTTGCGCTGACACACAGGCCGGCGAGCTCATCGCCCTGCGTCGCCTGGCCCTGCTTTGGATGGAACGCCTGGCATCCTTTTCGCCACATCTGGGTGGCGCCGTCTGGCACGGCAGCGCCACACGCCTTTCCGACATCTACATCCAGCTGTTTTGTGATGACAGCAAAGCGGCTGAGCTACTGCTGATTGATCGGGGCCTTGACTATCTGGCCCGCAGCGTCACGGGCTTGCACGGTGAAACGGTGCCAGCCTTGAGCGTACATGCCTTCTGCCAGGATCTGAAGGAAGACATCGGCGTCCACTTGCTCATTTACGATTACGACGATCTGCGCGGTGCGCTGCGACCCGACGCCAAAGGACGCCGTCCGCGCGGTGATCTGGCGGCGGTTCGGCAGTTGTTGCATGATCAGAGAACATGAAGAATTCAGATCCACATCAAAGTCGACGTGGCTGGCTTGTCGGTGCCGTGGCTGGCGCCGCCACGCTAGGCGGTATCGGCCTCGCATGGCGAAGTTCTGAGAAGAGCCCGCCCCCACACGCCCTGGATTCAGCCTTTTGGCAATTGGAATTTGCAACGCCCGGCGGTTCAACTCTCTCCATGCACAGCCTGCGCGGCAAGCCATTGCTGCTCAACTTCTGGGCCAGCTGGTGCCCCCCTTGTATTGAAGAACTTCCTCTATTAAGCAGTTTTTATAGACAAAATGTAGCTAACGGATGGCAAGTTATTGGATTGGCAGTGGATGAACTTGATCCCGTGAAACATTTTCTGGCGCACTCACCGGTCAGTTTTGCTGTCGCATTGACAGGAATTTCCGGGATCGAACTCAGCAAGTCTTTAGGTAACTTGATCGGCGGCTTGCCTTTCACGGTCGTGATCGACCAGAACGCCCAAATCATTCATCGTAAAATGGGCAAGGTCACGCCCGACGAATTGCGAAACTGGCTTGAGTCCACGTAGAAATTCAGCTCAAAAGGAGAGATGCCGCGACTTCACCCATATCCATGGGTTCTATGAAATAATTACAAATAGCTTATTTTTTGATAAATTTAATGTAAATTAGGCGGTTGTTGATAGAACTTTGCTGGAGACCTCATGGATCTAAGAAAATTGAAGACGCTGATTGACCTGGTGTCCGACTCCAACGTTTCGGAACTGGAAATTACGGAGGCGGAAGGCAAGGTCCGCATCGTCAAGGGAAACGGCGGAGCGACATTCTCGCATCCAGTCCCGACTGCGGTGGCAGCGGCTATTGGCACCCCGACGGCTGCCACAACGACTTCACCGGAGTCCACGGCTGCGTTGTCTCCCACCATTGTTACCCACAACGTCAAGTCGCCGATGGTCGGGACTTTTTACCGATCAGCTTCACCCGGCGCCAAGTCATTTGTCGAAATTGGTGACTCCATCAAGGCTGGCGAGACCATCTGCATCATAGAAGCGATGAAAATTCTGAATGAAATTGAGTCTGACAAATCGGGTGTAGTAACCCAGGTTCACTGTGAGAACGGACAAGCGGTTGAATACGGGCAGCCACTATTCACCATCGAGTAAAGCCAGGCGCCACAATCCATGTTCAAAAAAATCCTGGTTGCCAATCGGGGCGAAATCGCCCTCAGAATCCAACGCGCCTGTCGCGAGCTCGGCGTGCGCGCGGTCATGGTTTACTCCGAAGCAGACCGCGAAGCCAAGTACGTCAAATTGGCCGAGGAAGCAGTGTGCATTGGCCCAGCGCAGTCAGCGCTGAGTTATCTGAACATGCCTGCCATCATTTCGGCAGCTGAAGTAACGGACGCCGAGGCAATTCATCCAGGCTACGGTTTTCTGAGTGAGAACGCCGACTTTGCCGAGCGGGTGGAAAGAAGCGGCTTCCAGTTTATTGGGCCGACGCCCGAATCCATTCGCCTGATGGGCGACAAAGTTTCAGCCAAACAAGCCATGATCAAGGCGGGTGTGCCCTGCGTGCCCGGATCCGAAGGTGAGTTGCCTGATGATCCGGCGCAAATTCGCCGCATTGCCAAAGCAGTGGGATACCCCGTCATCATCAAGGCTGCCGGTGGTGGTGGTGGCCGCGGGATGCGGGTGGTCCACACAGAAGCTGCACTGGTCAACGCAGTAAGCATGACACGGGCCGAAGCGGGCGCCGCCTTCGGGAATCCGGCCGTTTATCTGGAAAAATTTCTACAGAATCCCCGACACATCGAAATTCAGGTGCTTGCCGACAAATTCAAGAATGCAGTCTATCTCGGTGAGCGTGATTGCTCCATGCAACGCAGACACCAAAAAATCATCGAAGAAGCACCCGCGCCCGGCATCGCACGAAAACTGATTGAACGCCTGGGCGAGCGCTGCGTTACTGCTTGCAAGAAGATTGGCTACCGGGGCGCCGGAACCTTCGAGTTTCTCTATGAAAACGGCGAGTTCTACTTCATTGAAATGAATACCCGTGTGCAAGTCGAACATCCGGTCACCGAAATGACCACAGGTGTCGATATTGTCAAAACCCAGATCATGGTTGCTGCAGGCGAAAAATTACCTTTTACGCAACGCCAGATCCAGATTCGCGGACATGCGATTGAATGCCGAATCAACGCCGAAGACCCCTATAAGTGCACGCCATCGCCTGGGCGCATCAGCATGTGGCACGCGCCTGGCGGCCCGGGCGTGCGTGTCGATTCCCACATCTATACCAACTATTTTGTCCCGCCCAACTACGACTCGATGATTGGCAAGATCATCGTGCACGGAGATACACGTGAACAGGCTTTGGCGCGCATGGTCACCGCGCTGGGCGAAACCGTTGTGGAAGGCATCAGTACCAACATTGCTCTGCACCGCGAATTGATGCTGGACGCGAAATTTGTTTCAGGCGGCACCAACATTCACTACCTTGAAGAGTGGCTCAGCCATCATCAGCGTTGAGTTGGACCCTGCATGTTTGAACTCGTCCTTCTATGCCCACAGGATCAGGTTGAGCCTCTGAGTGATGCCCTTGATGCGCTGGAAGCCCTGAGTGTCAGCGTCGAGGATGCAGACGCGCAAACGGACGCTGAAGAAGCCTTGTTTGGTGAGCCTGGTATGCCACCCCCCCAGGAAGGTTGGCAGCGTTCGCGGGTTTGCGCCCTCTACAACTCGCAAGCGCTTGCCAAAGATGCGCTGGCGATCCTGCAGGCGCAGGCGTTTTTCGCCAAGTGCTCTGTTCTGGCTACCCGGGAAGTACCCGAGCAGGACTGGGTCCGGCTTACACAGTCCCAGTTTGCGCCGGTCGAAATTACCCCTGAATTCTGGATTGTGCCAAGCTGGCATGAACCACCTTCCCAGGCTCGGATCGTTATCGAGCTCGATCCCGGACTTGCCTTCGGGACCGGCACGCACCCAACCACCCGAATGTGTTTGCGCTGGATTGCGCAGCAACACAAACTCGGACGCGTTCTTGATTACGGTTGTGGCTCCGGGATCCTGGCGATCGGTGCCGCCAAATTTGGCGCTACGGACATCGATGCCGTTGACATTGACGAAACAGCCGTGCGGTCAACCGTTCTGAACGCCAAGGCAAATCAGGTGCATCTGCGCGCTGGCACGCCAGACATCGTTTCAGGGGTCTATCAAACGGTGTTAGCCAATATTTTGGCGATCCCATTGAAAGTTCTGGCACCGCTTTTGTGGTCCCATGTGGCACCCGGTGGGTCACTCGTCCTGGCCGGAATTCTTGCGCGCCAGGCGGATGAACTGAAAGCCGCTTATGCGCCCTACTGCGAACTCGACATCACCAGCCAGGAAGATGGCTGGATACGCATGACAGCGCAGCGCTAGTTCAAAGCAAGGGCCGCCCTAAAATTTACCCTTCATGAGTCTGATCACACGTTGTCCAGCCTGTCAAACCCTGTTCAAGGTGGTGCCGGACCAACTTCGGATTTCAGACGGCTGGGCTCGCTGCGGGTCATGTGAGGCCATCTTCGACGCGTCACTGCACTTGCTGGCCGACACTGTGCAAGCCGGCCCCGCAGCAAACCTTGACACGGAGCCGGAGTCACTCACAGCGAGCGACGATAGCATTGACGCCGAGCCTGAAGCGTCGCAATGGCCACCTGACCCAACATTGCTACCGGGACCGGACAGCGCCGCGCATTGCGCCCCTTCACCGAACGCAGCACCGGATATCGCTACTTTTCTGAACCTCGACCCAACCGCGGCGCGTCCAAAAAATCCGCTGCAGCGCTTCGCTCTGGCTTTATTGAGTTTCGCACTGTTTCTCGGGCTCGTCGGACAAGTTGTGCTTCATGAACGCGACCGCATCGCCGCTCTGCAGCCGGCACTGAGGCCATGGTTGGTGGCTCTCTGTCTTCCCTTGAAGTGTCAGGTATCGCCGTTGCGTCAAAGAGACGCGATTGCCATTGATCGAGCCTCCTTCAGCAAGATCGACGGAAATTCTTATCGCCTGAATTTCTCTGTCAAGAACACAGCGGCTGTCGCGGTTGCGGCACCAGCCATCGAGTTGACGCTGACCGACACAAGCGATCAACCGGTCTTGCGCCGTGTATTTCTTCCCACTGAGATTGAACTCAAGTCGGACACCTTGGCCGCAGCAGCAGAATGGTCTGCTTCCCTTGTCGTCACAGCCGACCTCGCCGACACGACGCAGCAGACCGTGGGCTACCGCATCTACGCTTTTTATCCCTGAGGGACCGCGCGTAGGTCCAGATCGTTTGACGTTTTTCCAATCACAAAAAAAGCCCGATGCTTTGATGCACCGGGCTTCAAGCCGAACCGGGTTAAGGTTCAGGGCTTGCTGGCCGTCGGAAATGGCCATGCTGCCTGCGGGCTCAAAGTCGTCTGAGCAGCAGGGGCGGCCGGGGCAGGCGCTGCCTTGGCAGCGGGTGCCTTCGCGGCTTTCTTCGCAGCCGGCTTCTTGGCTGCTTTCTTGGCGGCTGGCTTTTTGGCAGCAGGTTTCTTTGCTACCGCGGCCTTCTTGGCAGGCGCCTTCTTGGCAGGTGCCTTCTTGGCAGCGACCTTCTTAGCGGCTACTTTTTTCGCCGGAGCTGCCTTCTTGGCGGCTGGCTTCTTAGCAGCGACTTTTTTTGGAGCAGCTTTCTTAGCCGCTACTTTTTTCGCTGGTGCCGCTTTCTTTGCCGGCGCAGCTTTCTTCGCTGCTACTTTTTTCGCTGGTGCCGCTTTCTTTGCCGGTGCAGCTTTCTTTGCCGCTACTTTCTTAGCGGGAGCGGCCTTCTTTGCGGCCGGTTTTTTTGCAGTTGCCATTTATTTCTCCTTGATCAATTTACAAAGAGCACTTCA
>Ga0194052_1001995_pt1 | contig 11396 bp, 22 predicted proteins | sample SepL226m_MetaG_FD_160117 | JGI IMG/M metagenome (GOLD analysis project Ga0194052, IMG submission 160117) | Anoxic zone freshwater microbial communities from boreal shield lake in IISD Experimental Lakes Area, Ontario, Canada - Sep2016-L227-6m | ecosystem: Environmental > Aquatic > Freshwater >... | reverse complement strand
GTTAGCAGGTTTGTTAATGATTTAAACCCTGCCGCCTGCCTGTGTCCTCCGCCGCCGTGATCCTTTGCTATTATGCTCAAATCAATCTCCTTTGTCGTAAACATAGTGTACTTCCAGTGCAATCCTGTAAAACAAAATGCAATCATCATATCATACTTCTCTTCATCCCATATACTATTAAAATATGTAGCGTTTGCTCCGCCTACATTCATACATATTGCTCTCAACCCTGCAAACTCTGTCTCAAATGCCGTGTACTTGCAGGCTGCCTCATTCTGCTGCCTCTGATACCTCAATACTGTATGCCCTTGATCTATCACATAACTTATCCATCCCTCCGCTCCCTCACCTTGTAAATTCAACTCCCATAATGAATGATCCGGAAGTGCCCTCTCCAGTCTCATACCATACTGAAACGGAAGTATAAAGTTATCCCAGTTTTCCGTACCGTAATCCCTCCAAGTATCATACATCCCCAGTAAACTCACAACCTGCGGAATTTTCTCAAGCGGAAAAAAGTACTCCCAACAAAGTTCACTGGCGGAGATCCCTATCTTATGATACACATCCCACTTCCCCTTCGGTAAATTATCCGGATAGTTACCCTTAATGTACTGATTGTATGCCTCAATCCCTGTCTTATGATGATCTATCCATATAAACCTCCTGCAATTCTCAACTATCTTCACCATCCTGTACATATCATAACTCATATCCGTTAATACCACTATCCTGTCCTTCACCACCTCCAGTAATTCTTCCGTTCTTCTTATTCGATAAGGAGTGCACTTTGTCATTCCAGTATGATCTAAACTGGAATCCATATTAATATCTCCATAGTCCACTCCTATACACTCCACTGTCTTACCCATTACCTTCTCCCAGTACCTCTTTGCTATTGCTCCGGAGCAGTATCCATCCAAGTCCTTTGAATGATACAGTACCACTACATCTGCCTTTGAAGATTTTATCTCCATTGTTTTAAACCCTAAATTCGATTGTTCATTTTTCATTTCAGTATCTCCAGTTTCATTGTCATTCCTTTATATGCCTTAAACTGATCCTCTGATAATATCAAATCTGAATTACATTTATGACAACTGAATCTAAACGGAAACTCCGCAGGAGTGATAACCATACTGCATCCACATCCACAGATCAATCCCATATTATCCTTTGAAACAAAAGAAGTGCCTCGTGGATAAGCCAAGTCTCCAATTGGTATATTCTTTTTATCTTTGATCTCCTGCATCTTTGAAACAATTTCCCTTGTGATCTTAAACTTTATTCCACAACTACTACATTCATAATCTGCCGGAAGAATTATCGGCTGCACTTTAGTAATAAATCCACAATCGCAATGATGGAATATCTCCTTACCAAATAACTCTTCTTCCGGATCTGTTGTCTTCTTATCATCTCCAATCGTTGCATATTCATACGGCGGTATAATCGGCTCTTTCTTTAACCCCTCTGCAATATTTATCAAATCCTGTCCCATCTTTTCGCAAGCCTCTTTTGATGTACCTATCCACCTCCCCTCAAAATATCTCTTTTTCTCATCATACTCCTTTTGCTCTTCACTGCCACTCTTCTCCTCAAACATTCCCTCAATAAACTCCGCCGCACTCTTGATCACAGATTTACCCCAGTACTTCACTGCTGCATCCATATCAGAATTTATTATGTTTCTCTGAAATACCTCGTGCAGCAACTCCACATCCTTCACTGCATCACTTTCATTCTTCCGTGCAATCTCAAGATCCACCTCCAGTGATTTAATCCTCTCTTTGTCTGTCAAATACACTCCGGTATATGCTCTTAATATTAATTCAATTGCTGCCTTTAGTGTAAGTACTTTCGGATCTCCGTATATGTTTATTATTGTTACTTCCGGATTGTCCTCAATACTATCACTTATAAATTTCAATAAGTTTTGCATTCAATGTTTCCTTCTCAAAAATTTAGTTTTAAAATTAGGTTTATTAATATTCCTCTGTTTCTTAATCTGATTGTAAACCAGTCTCCTGTCAAACAGGATCTCTTTCTGCTGCCGTGCCTCTTCCTCCTGCATTACCCTCTCTTTATCCTTCATCTCCGCCTCTGTCATTTCCTTACAGTCTTCATTCATTGTTACCTCTTCATCTATGTACACCTCTGTAAACTCCTTTCCCTTAAATTTTAAATAATTTGTATTAGCAGTGATCTGGGCAAATACGGACTTACCTTTTGCATATCCGCCTATTACCCCCATCCTACCCGTTATTCTCTTTCCCCTCTGCATATCCCATCCAGTCAATACTCTCATCATAAAATTTGTCCTTTAAATAAGTTTCTGAAACCGGTACAGAAAGGACTTCTAAATCATATGCACAACAACAATTCTGTTTAATCTTGCCGCAGATTCGACAAACAACAGGGATACTCTCTGCCTCATCAATTATTGTCTGCCACATAAAATAATATTTTTCTTTCTCTGCCTTTCTCATCTCTAACCCTAAATAATCTCTTTCTCTGTGAACTCTGTGTATGTTCTTCTCTGTGAACTCTGTGAGAAAGTTCTTGATCTTTTCTTACACATCATTATTCTCCTTCAACGGAAACCCATACTTAAACTCAAAACTCTCTTTCAGCTTGCATCTTGCCTCGTAATCAATCATAAACCCCTTCCTGCTCTGTAAACAGAAGACAACCCACTGCGGATTATTATTAATCATCTCTCCCAGTGTCTTCCCTCTGTGATAATTGCCAAAATCAATCAGATCCTCTTTCGTGTATGTTTTATCCTCTGCCAATCCCTCTCCTTCTTTTTTATAATTTAAAAATCTTTTCTTATCTCTTTGCCTAAAAAAATCTTGATCTGTGTAAATCAGTTCTTTCAGTGTAAATCAGTGTGCCATTCCTGTTTTTCCATACTCTCCCACTATCTTCTCAATCTCTGCATCCATATCCTCTGCATTGTAGATCCTTGCTTTTAAACTCTGATATTTCTCCCTTGATACACTCTCCACTATCTTCTCAATCTTCTTCCACTGCTCATCCGGAAGTACTTGAAATAACTCAACCTTCATATCTATCACCCACCTCACATTATTCCTGTGTAAATTGTGCCGGTTGCCATCTTTGAATAAAACTTTATAAGGAAGTTCTTTGTGTCCGTAAAATGCTGCCGTTAATATATCTGCTACATAGTGCAACTTCGTACTGCCATCTTTATAATGCAGAAACACTCCGGCAGATCCTCCCTCCTTATGCCGTACATAAGATAACTGGACGTACTTAATCTGCGGATTTTTACTCGTTGTTAGTCTCTCAAAGTAAACAGATCCATCCGGAGTGATGAAGTAATAGTGTGCAAGGTTAGGATAGTTCAAAGGTTTCATCACCCTCTTAATGGATCTCTGTATATCCCTTATAAGTAACCTCCCAAAGGCACTGTTCTGTACTACACATACCAAAGTCTCCATCCGGACTTTCTTTCTCTTTTTGCTGATGATCTTTGCTGATTGTTTATCCATAGTGATTTAATATAAGATAATTTTAAAATGCTTGATATTCTTTGATACCTGCGGAAGTGATATGCCGCAACCATTTTGAAATATATGGATCATATCCTGTCTGTCTTCGTTAAAGTATTCAAGCCCACTGCCATCAACTGTATATTCCCTGTCTCAATCAATGGTACAAATTCCTTTTTAAAGTTTAGTGCTGGCATTATTGTCTTCCCTCCACTTCACTCTTTGCAATTAAATATTCGCCAAGTATTTTCTGCTCTTCTGTATTCAAATGTTTTATTGCCTGCAATATAAAGACATTAACCTTCTCTGATGAATGTTGTTTGAGTAAACCCCAATATGCCCAACCCACTATCTTATACTGTATCCATAATCTGATTGCTTTCATAATTCAATTCTTTTGATTTATGTATTCTGCAAACCCCACCATCCGGTAGGCTATTTTACTCTCTCTGATATTCTCCATCTTACATACAAAATTCCAGTTCTTCCTGTCTATCACTCTGTATAATCCCCTTAAAGGTTTATACCTCACTAAACTCAACTCCGTATTTTTCACTACGTGAGAGTATAAATAAATTAAATCCTCAACACTCTGCCGCCTGCCAAAAACATCCCTCTCAAACTGTTGCAAGTATTCTCTCTCTGCATTGTTAAGCCCTAATATAAGTCTTGTACTCTTTGATAACTTCGGTACTTCATAACTCTTTCTTATTCTTCTCCACCTTCTAACTAATTCCTTTCTTTCCTTCTTCTCGTGATCTGATACTGTCTGTTTAAATTGATCTGCTATCTCTCTATTCATCATTTCAATATCACTCACCGGATACGGAGAAAGTCCACTCTTTATTATCTCCTGCGGATCTGCAAACAGGCTTAATTCTCCGCCGTTATCAAACTTAATTGTAGTTATCCCATATTTCTTATCTCTTCTTATCTTGCTGCCGGAAATATTTTTTACTCTGTGATCTCTGTGTATGTTCTTCTCTGTGCCCTCTGTGGTAAAGTTCTTCTTCAAAATTCCCTCCCTAACATATACTTATGCACTATATCTTTAATCTCTTCAAACCCACATCCAAACATTGCACAGTAACCAAGTTTTTCCAACCTTACAAGTAACCTCTCCTGCTCTGCAACGTGATCATCCTTTATCAGTGTACCATCCTTCTTCCATACCCTGTTCACCTTAATTTCAATAAACAATCCGCAATAATGCCGTGTTGGAAAGTTGATCTGTAAATCCGGATAACCTCTCACCTTATTCAATCTCTTCTGCTTGCCTGCCTGTTTCTTTGTCATTCGCAAACCACTCCCAAAATCAAAGTGATAGATCAGATTAGGATACTGTAAGTTGATCCAGTCTGAAACCTCAATACAAAGTCTCTCCTCCGGATTATCGTGTTTCATTCCCTTCTTCGTTACCGGCAATCCCTGTGCCTTCTCTACATCCTGCAAAGTCCACTTCTTCATTGTCATTTCCTTAAATGTTATGTTTTTGAAATAGGCGGATTATATCCATCCAAACTTGGAATTGTTGAGTCTCTGCTTTTTGTTTCTGTTGTTCGCAACGTCTAATTTCCATTTCATACATCTGATCAGTGTCTATCAATCTTTTAAGTTCTATCTGATCACTATCCGGAAGATCCGCCTTATGATCAAATACTAATCTTTGAATTGCATTATTCATCTTCCGGCTGCTCCTTCCTTAAATATCCATCCTCTGCCCACTCCTGCCCTTGCTCTTTGCTCTTAAATTCATCATTCTTAATTCTGCATTCTGAATTGCTCTTATCCTCTCTCCTCTTAATCTCCCTCTGTACCTTCACCAGTTCCCCAAGCCTATCAACGTGCACTGCCTTCCAGTGATCCACTTCCCTCTCATCATCAGCATTCTTCACCTGTGTCTTCGCATCATTCGCCAGTGTAATTGCCAAGTCATTCTTACACTCCAGTTCATAATCAGTCATTTCCTCAAGCGGCTTTGCCATCTTCTTACTGTACTCTTTCTGATCCTCAAGCAAATGAAGTAACATCCAGTAATGTTTCCCAAACCGGAACATCTCCTGCGGATTCAGTATGAATATCCTCTCAAGCCGGTTCTTCCATTGCTTAAAATAGTACTTCCTCATATATACCCACAGAAACCTCCACAACCCAATCGGTCTTATCAAACCCACAATACTCTCCTCTATCATCCAAAATACACTGTCATATATTCCGCTACTCAAAAGATAACTAATCGTCTTCATTCTCTCTCTGTACCAGTCTGCCTTCGCACCATCATTCCACTTATTAATCGGCTTGCTCTTCCTCATTGCCGGTCTTACTATCGCCGGTCTTCTCTTCCCTGCCGCCAATACTCTCTTCTTCAATTCCATTGCCTTCACCTCATCATCCATCATATCCCACATATCTTGATCCCTTTCATCCTGTGTCATTTCTTTCTGCTCTTCCATTTTTTTATTCCTTTCTTTAAATTTGAAATTTCTTCTTTTTGTCATTCCACTATGCTCTTAAGTGGAATCCAGTTATTAAAAAAACCCCCTGCTCCTGTGTAAACCTTAAATTAAACAGGATGCCTTAATTCACCCATTATGATTTGATAAAATAATTACAGGGGATTTTTTTCTTTTCTTAACTCCTGCCAGTTTCAAAAGTATCATCATATACTCTTGATCAATCGTAGTCCAGTAATATTCCCTCTCTCCATACATATTCCGTATCATTGCACTCACCTTTACAACTATTATCTCCTTCATATTCATCCTCTCCATCTTAAAATCTTCAATCTGTGTAATATCTATCGTTGGATATTGTGCCATTATCAACCCCTTACATACCTTCTCTATCACCACCTTCCTGTGCTTGCTAAAGTAAAATTTTGCTCTCATAACCCTACCCACATCCCTACCTTGTCATTCCCGAATGTTTTTATCGGGAATCCAGTTCTATGATCTTCCCACTTTTCTTCCTTCTCTACTGTATATTGCAAGTGCTTTATCTGATCCATTTCTTCATCTGTCCTCACTCCATAACTCCTCTTTTGATATTGGAGATAATTATTACTTACTTCCACAAACATATCTGAAAATGCTTTATACATTCCATCATCCATTATTTGTCTCCTCCAACCGGAAACTCCCTATATGCAATCTCTTTCGGAAAGTGTAATAACTCCCTGCATACATACATCTTTTGTGGATGTAACATCTGATGATACTGTTTCACAAATACCGGAGTTCCTGCCGGTTGTTCTGCACTATCTACCAACGAAGGATCAAAGTTTGCCATCTTACAATCTGCTACTATTCCACAGATCCACTCCAACTCACAATACCTTCTACCTGTGCCACTCTCTGCTCCAACTATTACCCAGTCCCAGTTCCTTGCAGAAAAGTGATGAAGAGGATCATTTCCGCTTAAATAACTACAATTCAGATTTACATTCTCAAGCAACGGCTCACAACTCAAAAACCTTATTGCCGCAGGAGTATTCTTAAGGATCATTCCTCTGTGCATATAAGACTGTTGATCTTCAACACTCACTCCTAACCATACATTCTGCAATGGCACTGGATAATACTTTCTCATAAAATGCTGCATATTCTCCGGTCTTTTTGTAAGGATGATAAATGTATGCCTCTCATTTTCTTCTATCACTTTAAAAATCTTCTTAAGTATCTCATCATTAATTTTTGAATGAAATAGATCACTCATTGAGTCCACAAATATCTTTGCAGGTTTCTTCCAGTGATACGGCTGCTCAAGTCTCTCCGGATGATAACGGATCTCCGTAAATTTCCTGTCTCCCCACCATCTCTTTGCATTGCATTCTGCATAACAATTCTTGCAGCCGGCAGAAACCTTATTGCAGCCGGTTGTGATGTTCCATACTTTTTCAGTCCACTCTATCTTGCTATTTGCCATTATTCAACCCTCCTGCCAGTGCATCTGCCAATGCTCTCTCCTCTGCCAATGCCTCTTCCGTGATCCTCTCTACTATTGCCTTATACAACTCTGTTACTTCTCTCTTCTTTTCTTTCATCATCTTCTTTGCATCATCAAGACAAAATCTCATTGTATGATTGCCTTCACCCTTGCCAACTAAATAACTCTCACCCTTCGCAAACCTTATCCCACATTTGCTGCACGGTAAATTACTGCTCATTACTACTGTTACCTTCTTAATTTCATATTGCATTATTTTATTATCCTTTCGATTATTCTTGCTGCTATTACAAAATTTGTTCCCTTCGCATAAAGCCTATCCATTAAATCCAGTATCCTTAAGTTTGTCATATCTTCCAGTTCCTTCTCGTGCTCCATCCAAAAGCCGGATGTAAAGCAATCATTGACTCCCTCATACCAACTGTCCTTCTCTGCATTAGGATCTGTTGTAAGCCACCTATCAAGTGATGTTCTAAAGTCCATTAATCTTATTTTTAAATTTTTATCTTGTTTCTAACCCTGAAAAATCCGTGTTCTTTGCGTCCGCCGTGGCGGATTTGCTCTGTGATCTCTGTGTAAGTTCTTCTCTGTGATCTCTGTGAGAAAGTTCTTGATCTTTACTGCAAGTGCCACTGCTACTTTTTAGTATCGCCATTAAACACATTACTTGCCGCTATACTGTTCTTAATCTCCATCTGCCTCTGTGTGTATGCCTCTCTGATCCTGCCCTGTGCTCTCTCTGAAAGTTTCTCCACTGTCTTTGCAAGTTCCTTACCCAGTCCTGCCAGTACCACTAAATTCTCCGGTTTCACTTCCACCTCATTGATCCTGTCAATAATCCTTGCCACTGTCCTCTGTTCCATTCCTGTCTGCTCTCCTGTGCCAATCATCAACTGCGGAGAGTTAAGTTGTGCCTGTGAGAATTTCGTGTCTTCTATCAGATCCGGATTGCGTATATCCAGTGCCTCAAGATACCATACAGGAAACCTTTTCAATCCGTTTTTGTGCATTTCTACCCACAACTTAAACGGATGCCACTTGATCAATCCCTGTCTCAATCCCAGTTCAGTTAAAAACCTTCTGCCTGCCTCCCAAGAAGTTGAATGAAATTTTATCGGAGTCCAGTTCATTGCCTTCCCTGTCATTGGATGCAGCACAAATGCAATAAAGTTAAAATCCACTGTACATTTACAGTTAGGGAATTGACAGGGATAATTCTCCCCAACTTTGTGAAACCTGTTCTGATTATTCACAGTATCCACTCCTGCAAATTGATCAAACCTTACAAAGAAATTCTTACGATCACATACCCTCTTTGTCTGTTTATTCTTTCCCCACTGTACACAACGGTAAGTCATAAAGTCCTCCGGATTGTCTGATGGAAATGCAATCCACAACGTATCCGGTTTGTTGCCGTACTCTTCCATTATTGCAGGGAATTTTGTAATGTTGAAATAATCTAAACTCTCCGGTTGTCCGTTCTCTCCCAACCTGCCGGTACTGATCTGCCCAGTCTTATCATACTGAAATGCCTCACCTCGCACTTCAAAATCAATTATTAATCCCATCTTAATTTTCCTTTATGTTTTTAAAATTTTTTACTATCAACTATCAACGAATAACTATCAACTAAATAGTATCTCCTGCCCACTCTCTCTTCTCTTCCTGTCATAAGCAATCTCCTCCACTGTCCGTAATCCATAAACCTCTTCTTTGCTCTTTCCCATTGTTGCCTTCCAACCCTTACCAACTATCACTGGTACATACTTCTCATCCTTTGCCTTCATCTTCTCATTCCTGCCGGCAAGAGTATTCAAGCATCTGCCTACTGATGTAAGTTCCATCCTGTTGCCTCGTGAATTTTTCTGCTCTGCCGTTGCAGTCTTATTCAAATGCTCGAATATCTCACTCCTGCCCACATACTTCGGCGGCTCTAAAGTTGTATCATTCAATTCCCTCAATGCCTGCAATACTACCATATCCTGTGTGTCAAACCTCTTCTTGCTCTCCTCGTAATTCTCATTCCGTATAGATCTGCCGTTAGGTACATAATACCCCAAATCACTGAATGCTGAATCGTGCATCTTAAACTCCTCCCTTTAAAAGTCTTAAAACATTATTTCCTCTTCCTTCTGTTTTGCTGAAATAGTAATACATCTCATTTTCGCCACAATACGTCCATCTTGCCATTTGTTCTGCCAGTAAGCCACATCTCACTCCCCAGTCATTAAGTGTTCTCGCTGCCTTCCTGCTGCTCTCAAAAACGAATTTAGGAGTACTCCCGTAACTTTCTTCCTCAATCTTGTCATTCCCGAATGTTTGTATCGGGAATCCAGTAATGGAATCAATCTCTTTACAAATTGGAGTCTCGCTTACTAACTTATTTACTTTCTCACTCATTGTTTAACGTATTTAAGTTTAAAATCTGCCTTTGAAATAACTCTGATGTTCCCCTTATCACTCACTATCCGGATACATCCTCTTCCGGAAAAACTCTGATCCTCTGCCACTGTGTACTTCACCTTCGTAATTTTATTGATGTATGCCTGTATCTTGCTCTTTAAATTTCCCATTTGAAATTTCAAATTTAAAATAATTTATCCTATGAATTGTTTATAAATTTGTATCCTGTATTTCCAACAAGTATCAAACCTGCCTTTAATCCTTGCCTTGTCTTCACTATCCAGTGCCGTGTATTCCGGATCTGCTTTTACTTCCTTACTGTATTCAGTCCATTCTTCCTCTGTTGTGATCCTGTCTAATTTCTGAATTAACTGTTTCTCCCAGTATGAATATACCGGAGCACTGTCTTCCGGCTTGCCTATGTTCACATATTCCTGCCAAGTTGAAAAGAATGTAGATCCGTTCTTGATGTACTTATCCTCTGTCCTGTTCTTCCGGCACTCTTCCTTGTAGTTCTTAAGTGCCTTCTCTAAATCCTTCTCATCATCCGCATTCAATACAGTCTCGTTGTAATACTGTTCTGCCTGCCGTATTCCTATCTTCTTCGGATACATCTCCCAGTACTTCCTAAACCCACTCTTCACTCCATCACTCTCTCCCATCACCTCATCACTGCTCTTAACGTATGTAATCGGATACTGCTCCGTACTCACTTTCACCTTCCCATCTCCGCTTACATTCTTCTTCCTGCTCTTCACAAAGTTTCCCCTCGTAATCCTCACCTCATCCATTTTCTCATTGTAGTAAAACCCTTCTTCATCCCTCACAAACTTCTCACCAATCACCGGATCAATCACCCACTCACCATTCTTCTTCACCTTGCAAACTTGCAGCATTATCTCTTCTGTCAATCTCACCTTCTTGAATTGCAGTATCAGAAGTTTTACATACTTCCCAAACTGCTCATCACTGAATAGTATAGTGCCGCCAAGTAAATCATCATAATAAAGCTGAAATGATGGATTCTTACCCATTGTCCTTCTCCTCTGTGTGCTCTTCTTTTTGCTCTAACCCTAAATAACTCTCTGCTCTGTGATGTCTGTGTATGTTCTTCTCTGTGTGCTCTGTGGTAAAGTTCTTGATCTGCTCTTCCCTTCCGCTATTCTTTTCTCTAAATTCATCATTCTGCATTCTAAATTCTGAATTGCTACTATCCTTATCCCACTTCACCTTATCCCTCAAAAGCATACTCTGTCTCCGTGTGCCAATCTTTCCTGCCTTGCAAATTGCCCATACAAACACAAAGGCAGCAACTACCATCACCGTATAAATCAATATTCCTTTTTGCCAGTATTCCATTTTATTCCTTTAGTGTTTTTGTTTTTAACTTCTTTGCTCTTACCTGCAACTGCCAGTGCTACTGCAACTGTCTTCTAAATTCTTCATTCTAAATTCTGTTCTTTAAAAAAGCCGGAGAAGTCCAAATCCCCTCCGGCTCATTAAATGATTAGATAATAAAATATTGAGTCT
>Ga0194052_1001994_pt1 | contig 11397 bp, 12 predicted proteins | sample SepL226m_MetaG_FD_160117 | JGI IMG/M metagenome (GOLD analysis project Ga0194052, IMG submission 160117) | Anoxic zone freshwater microbial communities from boreal shield lake in IISD Experimental Lakes Area, Ontario, Canada - Sep2016-L227-6m | ecosystem: Environmental > Aquatic > Freshwater >... | reverse complement strand
TTTAAGGTTAGTGGGTACACCATAAAATCATGGCAATGGGCCAATCAAGGTTCTACGCTCAACTTTACTCTAAGAGAAAATGATACTTACGACACTGATGCCACGCCAAAAATTACGTACGATGCCACTGTGGGTAATTTAAAGGGTACCAATAACGCGGTTTTGACTAGTACCACAATCAAAACAATTGATTTAGCCAACCCAATCGCTATCTCGGCAACAGCCATTGATACCAATGCCACCACCGGCATTCAAACTGGTGACAAAGTGATAATCACCTTCTCTGAACCGATCAAAGCCAGCCCAAGCATCACGACTGCGAATATCAACAAAGTTCTACCGCTCAACAATGATCATAGCTGGAAAGACGGCGCTGAAGCGATCGGATCTGTCGTTGTGTCTCTGGACAATAAAACTATTACCGTAACTTTAAGCGCCACAACCAGCGCACCAACCGTAGCGATCGATGATTCGATTCATATTGGCGAAGGTATTGATTCAATCGAAGATCTTTCTGCTAACAGTGCTAATGGTACAAACGACCGAATCCAGATTACTGGTAGTTTCTAAATTAATCTCAAAATAAAAAAGACCTTGGATTTTCCAGGGTCTTTTTTAAATATAAATTTTATTAAAATTAAACTTCGAACACGTTTTTAACGTCATTAAGCAATTCTTCTTCAGGTTCAATCGGCTTGGTAATTTTCATCCCGGTATCAACTTCGCAATCAAGTCGTAAAGTTTTACCACTAACCTCTTTGATCGCCGCTTCAATCAACGGCCGATTTTTCACATGGCAAAGTTGATCAGCTTGAAACTTAAATTTAACACCTAGCAAAACAGCTTCGGTGGTTTCATTTTTAATCACCGTATCTTTAAGCATGGCGGCAATGGCATTGTTGTGGGCTTTAATAATCCTAACCACTTGCGGCCAAGCCTTACCCAAATCACTATTTAAGACAATTTTTGCTTCTTCAGCCGGGTTTGGCGCGATAGATACTTCTTCAGACTCTTCATTTTCATCAACCTTATCATCTTCTTCAATTTCTATAGCCACTGATTCTACTACAATTTTTGGCTCGGTTTTAGGCTCATTCTCACTTTTTACTTCAGGTTTTTTCTCTTCAACCGGTTTTGGTTTTTCAACCACGACTTTCGGTTTTTCTATTTCAACTTTTGTAGCTACTGGATCGCTACCATTTTGCGTTAATTCAAAAACTACCATTTCTAAAGGCAATTGACCTAGAACCGAAGACTTAACTTGTCCAATCACAGCTGATAATTTCTGAATTACCAAGACCAATTCTTGACTCGAAAATACATGGGAATATCTATCAATTTTAATTTTTTCTTCAGCCGAAACTTCAAAATGCTCGTACAAACCGGCTTGCGCCAAAATAATTTTTCTAAACAATTCAATCACTTCACCAATAAAATTAGCTAAATCTTTACCGTCAGCACAAACATCATTAACTATTTTTAAAGCTTCGTTTCGATCTTTTTTAGCTAACGCTTCCACCAAATCCCAAACTGATTGTTCGGTCGCTTGACCTAAAACCTGTTGTACTTGAGTAAAAGTAATAGCTTTATCGGTTTGAATCGAAGCCACTTGATCCAAAAGCGTCAAAGCATCGCGGTATGCGCCATAAGCCAGTCTGGCCACCAATTGCAACGCCTCTTTTTCAATCTTAATATTTTCTTTTTTGGCCACACTTTCGAGCAAACTCATGACTTCATCGATTTTGGCTTTTTTAAAATCGAAAAGTTGGGCCCGACTTAAAATAGTAGCCGGCACCTTATGAAGTTCGGTTGTAGCCAGTACAAACACAGCGTGCTTCGGCGGCTCTTCCAGAGTCTTTAATAACGCGTTAAAAGCTTCCTTGGTTAACATGTGACACTCATCGATCACATAAATCTTATATTTACTTGAAGTCGGGGCAAATTTAATTTTTTCACGTAAATCACGAATTTCATCGATACCGCGATTACTGGCAGCGTCAATCTCGATCACATCCATAGAATGGCCACCCGTCACCTCAAGACAAGAAGAACACTTTTCACATGGCTCAATCGAATCTGCCAAATCTCGACCAGTACAGTTTAAAGCTTTAGCCAATAACCTGGCTGTAGTGGTCTTGCCTGACCCTTTAGGACCGGCAAAAATATAGGCATGCGAAAAAGTACCCTGCTTTAAGGCGTTAGCTAACGTGGTTTTGATATGTTCCTGACCAACTACGTCAGCAAATTGTTGTGGTCTATGTTTTCTGTAGAGCGACATACTTTTCTCCTATTTCTATATTCTCATACTAACCGATTTTTCACCAAAAACGCAAATCGTGTTAAAATGTATATATAAACAAAAACAAAAAGGAGCGGCTTGGAAACCTACGATTTAATCATGAAAATCAGAGCTAAAACCGGATTATCACAAAACGATATCCGTAAATCTCTTGAAGCACTTCAGGAAATTATTCATGAAGAAATTTCCGCTGGACGCGATGTTGAAATTCCTAATTTTGGCAAATACACTGTGGTAAGTTATGCTCAAACCCAAACAATTGAACCAGTCGCAGTCGACACGATTACCGAATTTAATACCAACATTGTAAATGAAAAACTCAATTTAGTTGATAGCATTATTTCAAAAAAAACTTTAAATCGAATCCCTAAACATATCGCTCATCATTTTCAAGTCATCCCGGTCGAAGAAAGAGACGATGTCTTGGTAATTGCCATGGCCGATCCCGAAGATATAGAGGCAATTGAATTTCTAAAAAAGAAAATTAATAAAAATTTAGAAATCAGACCATGTACTCAAAAAGAACTAAATTATATCTTGAAACAATATGTTTGACACAAAACTTTCTCAACCAATTTTAGGCTTAGATATTGGTCAAAAAACTATGAAAATAGTCCAAATTCAAGGTTCGGGCCGAAATACACAAATTGTTGGCGCGGCCGAAATTGAAATACCAATTAACGCTATCACTAAAGACGGCGTCAAAGACAAAGAAAAAATCGCCGAAATCTTAAAACAAACTGTCAGTAATCCAAAAAATAATTTTACAACTAAATATATTTCATCGGCCCTACCAGAATCACTAGTTTTCACTGAAACTATTTTGGTCAACAAGGTTTCAAATAAGGAATTGGCTAAAAACATTTCTTTAGAAGCTAGCAAATTTTGCCCAATTCCGGCCGGCGAAACTTACCTAGATTGGCAAATTACAAATGATGCTCCGAACAATATGCTAGAAGTTTTAGTAGTTGCTGCGCCAAAAATCCTGGTTGATTCACTAGTCGAAACTATTGAACTAGCCGGACTTGAACCGATCGGCTTGGAAACCAAACCTTTAGCTTATTGCCGGGCGCTACTTTCAACCAAAGAAAAAGGACCTTTGATCATTGTCGATATTGGCGCTCAAGGCACAAATTTAACCTGTTTCGACACTGGAGTTATCAAATATACTTCAATTGTGACTATTGGCGGCGACCGAATCACTGAATACATGACCACCGGCTCACAAGCTTTAATCGATGAAATCAACCATTTGATGAAATACTACGAAAATAAAACCGGCAAACTCCAGATTTTCAAAAAAATTATTTTAACTGGTGGCGGCGCCAATATTCCCGAACTGCGCGGCATTATTGAAAACGACACCAGAATCCAAACTGTCACTGGCACACCTCAATTTAAAATTAAGAATTTTGATCCTAAATTCAGTGTTGCCTTAGGCCTAGCCATGAAAGAAATTTAAATATGATTAGCGTCAATCTAGTACCACCAAAAATTAAACAGAAAATCCAAAATCTTAAAAACGTCACTCGAGCAAAAAATGGCGCTATTTTCACGATTATCATATTTTTACTGATTGGTTTTAGCTTAAAAATATTTAATTTGGCTATTGATAAAAACATTGATCAGACGCAAATAAACCAGAAAAACAATCAAGCTAAAACCAATCAAAAACAAGTTCTGGCAATTAACGATCGGGCCAAACTAGCAATCCAAATTAAACAATCCCAAATCGAATGGTCAACTATCATTGAAACTATGAATAATAATTTTAACGCAAACTTGACGGCCGACCAGATCAATTTAAGCTCAACGCAAACACCAAATGCCAGCCTTTTAATCAGAACGAATTCAGAAAAAAATCTAACCGATTTTAAAAATAAAATCACTGCCAGCAACTTTACCAAAAATGTATTTATCAAAAATTCAGCCATAACTGCCCTGGCAAATGACAAAAATAAAGTGCTCAAAGTGGTATCAAACCTGGAATTCGATATTAATAACACTGCAAAGGAAACCAATGAATAATAAAATTTTATTAATTTGGTTTTCAACTTTATTAATCTGTTTTGGCGTAACATTTTGGCTAATTTTGCCGCAAATCAATCATTTAATCGAAAACTCAAACCTTCAAAAACAAAATACTCTTAACCAAACCGCAAACAACAATCTAGACACCAACATCAATCAGTTAGCTAAAGATTTTGATTTACCGAATTTACTCGAAATCGCCAATACCTATATCCCACAAACGGATCAATCGGCTAATCTAAAAACAGTTTTATCCGGAATGGCTAATCAAGCTGGGCTAACTGTCACTAATTTTCAGAATCAGACACAACCAACAGATCTAAACGTTAATACTAACGGTTTCACCATTAATTTAACCGGAAAAACATTTCAATTAATAAGTTTTTTAAAATTAATCGAATCGTCAACCCAATTATTTAGTCTAAAAAATATCGAGATTAAACCAAGCGGACAAACTATGACTACCAAAATTTCTGGTCAAACTTACTGGTCAAATACGAGCAATCAAAATCTGGAAGAACTAAATAATAACGAAAACTTGATTGAAACGTTTACCAAATTTCAAAGCTTAATCAAAAAATAACCAGGCAAAACGCTTGGTTATTTTTTTATTTTTATTTTTAATTTTAGATCTATTTCATGACCGCTTTGATCTTGGAGATAACCTCGCCTGGCATAGTTTCCGATTTAACAATATAATCGGCAGCGCCAAGCTTTTTGCCTTGCAAACGATCCACATCTTGGATCAAAGCTGTCAAAATAATGACCGGGATATCTTTTGTATCTTCATCTTCTTTTAGCTGCTTTAAAACATCAAAACCATTGATTTTTGGCATCATCACATCGAGCAAAATCACGTTTGGCTTAGTGTCGTGAGCGCTAGCTAAAGCTTCTTCGCCATTTGACGCCTGAATAATTTCAAAACCTTCAGCCTTTAAACGTTCATCATACATTTCTCTTAAGGTTAAATCGTCATCAACAAGTAAAATTACTTTTCCGCTTTCCATATTTTCCTTTCATTATTTCGAAATCTTTCGAGAAATTACTAATCAAAATCGGATCTATTTAATTTAATATTAAGAACAATTTACTAACTTGTCAATTTTTACCACTAAAACTAGAAAATTATATTTCTCGAAACATTACTAAATAAATGCACTATCGCACTAAAATTAGTAATAAATTTATAAATCAATAAACTTATTTTTTAACAAACAGAAAATAAGTAGCACCGATAATAATAATCAAAACCAAAACAGATAGCGTCACAACCAAACCAGTACTACCATCTTTTTTAGTCGGTACAATATCGGTTGCCGGTTCAACCTGAGGCGCTGGCGCAGCTTGAGCTTTCGGCATGGTTACTTCTGGTTGAGTTTCGATCGCAGCTTGAGCTGCAACAGGGGCCGCACCCACAGAAGCGCTTGAGGTATCGGCCGCGGCTGGTTCAAAAACCACCTCTGGTTTAGCTGGCTCAGCACTGACCGCTTGGGCGGGAGCAGCTGGCGCACCCGGAACTGGAGTCGAACCTTTACCATATTTTTGCAAAACTTGTTCAATTTTTGTAATAACATCGGATGGCATGGCTTCTGATTTAATCAAATAATCCTCTGCCCCGCCTTCAACCGCTTTTTCACGATTAAAATCACGCATTAAGGCCGACAACATCACTACTGGAATATCTTTAGTCGCTGGATCAGATTTAAGTGACGCCAAAGTTTCGTAACCATTTAATTTTGGCATCATAACATCGAGCATAATAATATCTGGTTGAAAATCACGAACACTAGCTAACGCTTCTTCGCCGTTACCATTACTATTAACCACATAACCAGCTAACTCTAAACGCTCCTTGTACATATCAAGCAACATCTTGTCATCGTCAGCCATGAGTACTTTACTACCTTTTGGCATAATAGTCCTTTCGTCAATAATTAAAACTTCCCAATTTTGTTGGTCATTATAATTGTATCATACATTTCAATGCAAATAAAAAACCCGGTCTAAGGAAGATCGGGTAGGGTAAGTGGAATGGAATCGATGTCATAATCATCAATCAGATAGGCCAGAGCTAATCGTCGCATATGCTCGACTCGCCGGCTAAAATAGTCATGATATTTTCTGGGCAAAATTTCCAAAGCTTTGGTTTGCCCCATCGGCACATAGAAATCGATGGTTTCGCGAGCCACTCGCTGAACCTTCGAAGGATCGGTGGTGGTCAAAGCATGCAAAGTCGACAGATTATGAATCCTGTCAGCATACTTGATTACGAGAATCATCGGTTCTTTATAAGCCCAGTCAAATAGTCTGTCGTGATACTCTCTTAGTCTCGATTCTTTGTCAGAAAAAGCCGATCTTGGTTTTTTACTAACTGAATCGACCATCAAGGCAACCCTATTGGTAAAAATCGAACCACATTTAGCAAAAGCTCCATAAAGAATATCTGAATCAATCGGCTTGACAGACTTGTAACTATCCTCGATTAGATCATGGCAACCACCAGCTGCCACTACCGCCCAATCAATCGTCTTACCATGAGCCAAGTAGAACTCGATGATTTGACGCATTACATCGTAAACGTGATCCATATAACTACTACCATCATCACGTATTTGCTGACCATGGTACTGGGCACACAAATGTTCAACCATAAAAAAAGCTTGCTGAGCCCTAAGTGATATGTTATGAAGGTACCGGTTTAAAACTAAAAAACTGGTCATTATCTTTCCCCCTTGTTTTGTTTTTTGTTTGAGCTCACTTTACCAAAAAATACCTCTATTGTCAAGGTATTTTTATTTATTTTGAGAGAAATTTTATGAGTGTGATAATTTTTACAATTCGTCGTCGTTGCCCATCGGTTTGGCCAACGGTTTCAACTGCTCTTTATCCTGTGGACTTTGAGCCTCTAAATCAATGATCGCCTGTTTAGCTTCAATGGTTGGCAAGCTAAAGGTGAAGGTCGAACCCTTGCCCATACCCTCTGAATCAGGCCAGATGCGGCCGTGGTGGAGTTCAACTAGCGCACGAGTAATGTAGAGGCCCAAGCCAGTGCCCTGGCTTTCCTGGGTCGAGTAGTTGCCTACACGGTGAAACTTTTTAAACAGTTTAGTCAATTCTTCTTTTGGAATACCCACACCCTGGTCTTTAACCCGAATCAGGTATTGCTGGTCACCCACAATTTGTTTCATATGTTCATCGCCCACGGCGTGAATCGATTCCTGATCATCCACCGGACTGGCCAAAATAGCCTGTTCCAACTTGCCCCACTCGCTATTAAGGACGGAAGTCGGCGCCTTTTCGATCGTCACCGTAATCGTGCCCGGTTGGAGCGTATATTTAATCGAGTTACCGATAATATTAACCAAAATTTCCTTAACCTTATCTGGATCGGCAAAGGTGAGGAAAGAAGGGTTTAGGTTTGAGGTTTTAGGGGTTAGAGAGGTTGCGGGGGTTAGGTTAGAATCATCGGTTTTTTCTATACCCTGAACCCTAGAACCTGTACCCTGATCGAACACGACCTTCTGCTTGTGTTCATCGGCTTTAAATTTGAGTTCCTCGATCACCTGCTGAATCACTTCAACCATATTGATTTCTTTTTTCTCCACCAAAAGTCGGCCTTCCTCAATTCGGCTGATGTTAAGCATGTCAGAAATCAACCTGGCTAAACGCTTGGCCGAACGGTAAACCCTGTCCATATACTGCACCGCTTTAGGGTCCTCCAGCTTCACCAATTTTTCATCCAGCATCATAGACAGATAACCCTCGATGGCCGAAACCGGCGTCAAGAGTTCATGACTAGCCAAACTGACAAACTCCGTCTTCATCTTGTCGAGATCCTTGAGATGAACGTTTGCCTCGGCAAGTTGAGTACTAAGAAGTTGCAACTGATCTTTTTTCTTAATCTCATCTTGAACTGATTTAATAAGCAGATAACCACCATAAACAACTAATCCCAAGATTACACTACTAATTATTTTCTGTACACTATTATCGGCAACTATTAACTGTACTAGTAAAGCCAATGAAACGATGACTGTTGCTGTTTCAGTTAAAATAACTTTTATATCAAAAAGATTTTTCTTAATAATTGCGTATGCAGTTATTGATGCCCAAATAATTATTCCGCTATAACCCAATCTTGAAATTGTCGCGATTTCAGGATAAATCAAAGGTAGCACTAAATTTGCAATAACAGCGACTACGATCAAAATAAAAAAACCAACTAAAACGAAAATCAACTGAGATTTCTCAAGACCAGACATTTTTTTTAATTTACTCAACGAAGTACCGACTCCAATAATCAACAAGTATATTAGTAAAAACGCCTCATATAATGGCTCTAAACTGCCATTAATTAATTCAAAACCATTACCAATCGGATTAACTCCTTGAATAATTAAGCCAGTAAAAATTGAAACTACAAAGAATAGACATGGGAAAATTGCCAAGACTAACTTTTTTTTAACAGAAACATCACCCTTAGGAAAGTAAAGTGCAAACAAAACGAAAAGATAACTAAAAATAGCGGCAGAAGCGTAGTCCAGCCTTGAAAGATAAAGTGCTAGTGTTGGATTTGATGTATAGTCAACAGAAAAGTTAAATATCATCCAAACAGAAAAACCGAGAGAAACAAATAAAAAAAACTTATTATTATTTTCTTTTGGACTAGCAGCATACACAAAAAAACCTAATAACAAAATAATAATCAGACTCGCCCAAAAAACAAGATTTATATACATTTAGCCCTCTTTAGTATTAATATAACAAAAAAAGAGGCCGATGTTAATATCGACCTCATGACAAGCTAAATTTATTTTGGATTTTTCCAGAACATAAGCACTCCATAATCAAGACTTTCTGGATCTTCAAAGTAACCAGGTAAAGGCATTATTACATCGAATCCATTTTGTGAATAAAATTCAAGTTCTGGATCAATTTTTCTATTACCTCGCTTGGCGCTAATGTACTGTTCGATAGTCATTTGAGTAGAAAATTTAGAGAACCGCGGTACCCTTGACCCAATAACAAAGCCATCTAAACGTCTTTGTATTATCGAATTTTTACAATATTCAAGCATTTTTGATCCTAACTTTAACGAAGAAAAGCGAGGTGAAACACTCAAAGAAACGCCATATAAGTATTTGCCATTTGGATTATGAGTTCCCGCGATAAAGCCTTCATCGGAAACTTCGTACCATGTTGGTATCGGATGAGCTAAATCGTAATCAAGAAGTTCACTTACGCCAACACCAGCAATCTCACCGTCAACTTCAGCGATGAAAATACCTTCCGGAAAGACCTTGAGGTGACTTTCGAAATGTTCACGAGTAAAAGCCTGATCTTCGGACCAAGTTTCTTTTTCAACTCTCAACATTCCTTCGATATCGTCAATGGTTGCACCTCTGCGAATTACAACTTCATTTTTGCACTTTTCTGTTACTGTGTTCATCTTAATTTCCCCCAATTAGATGTTTGAAAAAGTCATATCCAAGTTTTACCAAATTGATGCCTAATCCGTAGATTATACACCAGATAAAACCCGATATGCCTGAGTAGACTATATCTACCATGTAAGCACTATTCTTCTTTACTCCTGCCTGATTCAGCATGAGTGCAGAAGTACTTGGACTAACAACGACTGCCACAATTAACGTTGAAGCGTAAATCAACCCTTTAGCAATCTTTTTAGCCCACATTACAACCTGGCTCTGTTCTTTCTCTTTTTCTTTTTCCAGCCATATCTTTAGCGTCGGTGATAATTCCGATTTTTCGCAAAGGTAGGTACAGGTAATTGAGAAAAGTGAAAGTAAAAGTATGGTCGCAAGACATGCCGCCCAAAAGGGCAACAAGGCGACCATAGCGATAATCCAGCCCTCTTCAATGAAGAAAACTGCGATATTTAGAGTGGCAAGGCCAACTCTGGCTAACCATGCGATCATGATTATTCTCCCTTTTCCCAGGACTCGCTCTGATAAACTGCGGCAATAAATGCACAAACAGGTTTATCTTCGCACTTTGTACCAACGATTGCGTATTGGATTAATCCAAACGAATCGGAACGATACTTGACCATATCGGTTAGGCTATTCTGAATCAGATCGTGAACTTCGCTTTCGCTCGAACCTTCGTGCTCAACGAATAGTCCCCGACCATCTTCAGCTTGTACCCAACCAATACCGGCCCAGGCTTCTTTGCCTGGAACAGATTCGCGTTGTTGGGCGTACACCACATAGAGTTTGTAGCCAAATTCGTCTTTACCGTTTCCAGTAAGCTGACAAAAATCGACTTCACTCCCTACGGGTATAACGCTCGATAAGCGTATCAGGTTATAATTTGCGATTCCGGCTTTATGAAGTGCTTCATCAAAGGCGGATAATTCAGTGTTGCCAGTACCCTGGCCTTTAGTGATGCATATTTTCATAATGCTTTCCCCTTTTTTATTTTTAAGTTCCATTGGTTAGCATGCAAAATTTACCAACCAAATAATTGCCCTTATCTTACACCAAAAAAGACCAAAAGTCAAGGGGTTTTGATCTTATTTTGAAAAACACTTGTCTTATTGTTATACTATTTTTTAGTCTTTAGATAATAATTATAGTAAAGATATTTACCTTCCACTTGCACCTCCAAGGTGCAAGTGCGGTTTTTAGACATAAAAAAGCCTCGAGTTTTCACCCGAGGCCGCAAGCCATAACCTAAATTATTGAATTTTAACCTTCCAATATTTTTCGTACTGGTAATTCCCGTTCCAATGCCAACTCATCTCGATATAGTCTTTAAACTTTTTACAAGTAGCTACCCCATTATCGACCCTTGGCGAATTGAAATTCGTCAATTCGATTGTCTCACCTTTATCCACCCAGTTGAAATTATAGCCCGAGCCATAAATTCCACCGGAAGCACTACCTTCGCCTTTTGTCTTAAAAACTATGGTTGCACCTATGAATTTATACATGGCGATGATCGTCACTGGCACATCTTGAGCCTGGCCGTAATTTGCGCTGCCACTAACTTCAGACGTAACCGGCGGTGCAGAAATTTTTTCCTGGCGCGAACTATAAAGCGCC
>Ga0194052_1001993_pt1 | contig 11398 bp, 4 predicted proteins | sample SepL226m_MetaG_FD_160117 | JGI IMG/M metagenome (GOLD analysis project Ga0194052, IMG submission 160117) | Anoxic zone freshwater microbial communities from boreal shield lake in IISD Experimental Lakes Area, Ontario, Canada - Sep2016-L227-6m | ecosystem: Environmental > Aquatic > Freshwater >... | reverse complement strand
ACCTACAGCGGCACCACCACTATCGGTCGCGGCACCTTGGCGGTGACCGATCAGTCCAATCTGGGCACGACCAGCTCCATCATCATTTCTCCGGCGAGTTTCTCCTACGATGTCGTGCTGCAACTGAACGGCAGCAGCGGAACCATCAGCAGCAATATCGTTACGACGCCCAGAAGTGGGATGAGCGGATTCATCAATACGGTCACCGGAACACATACCCTGAGCGGTGTCATCAGCGGCACCGGCGGCCTGAACTTCATGGGATCCGGCACGCTGCTTCTGACCAACGCGGACACCTATTCCGGTGCTACCGACGTCGCCCTCGGTGCCACCCTGCAGGTGGATGGCTCGATCGCGAATACGGCCAGCGTCAGCGTATCCGGCACCTTGCAGGGGACGGGTTCGATCGGTACCCTCAACAGCAAAGGCGCGGTGTCAATTCTCAATGGCGGCTCGCTTGCCGCCGCCGGCGCGAGTGCGGCGGGCGCCCTTACCCTTAACAACGGCTTGACCTTCGCCACTGGCGCGCATTTCAAGACGGATTTGCTGGGGACCACCGCCGGTACCCAATACGACCAGAGCGTCGTCAAGGGCGCCGTGGCGGTAAGCGGCGCCAGCCTGGAGGTGAATCTCGGCAGCTTCGTGCCCAATACCGGTGACAGCTTCGTGCTGATCGACAACGATGGCGCGGACGCCATTACCGGCCAGGTCATGGTCAATGGCACCACGCTGGCGGAAGGAGATAGCTTCGTGGTCGGCAGCAAGACCTTTACCGTCAGCTATGTCGACGGCAATGGCAACGATCTCGGCCTGACGGTGATCACGCCGGTGAATACCCTGAAGCGACTGGATGCGGACAGCGTGGGCTGGGCGGGCGTGGCCGGCACGGTCGCGCTTGACTTCGGTACGAATGCCGGTGCCAGCCATGCTGACCCCGCGGCAACACACTGGAACGGCGCAACGCTCACCGTGCAGCGTTCCGGTACGGCGATTACCTCGGATACCTTTGCCTTCGACACCATCGGCGCAAACTTCACCGCCAGCGGCGGCAACCTGCAGGATGGCAGCGCGCAGACCTTCGGTACCTACACCAGCGCCAACGGCGTGCTGAGCATCAGCTTCGCCAACGGCGGTGCCGATGCCAGTAATGCCCTGATCGACGAAGTCCTGCAGCGTGTCACGTATCGCAATGACACGCCTGCGGGAGACGCCACGATCCGGTTTTCTCTCACCCCTGCATCGGCATCTGCAGTTACCGCCGAGGTAACGGTGACCACCGACAAGATCTACGTCACCAACGGCACCAGCGATACAGCAACGATCGACCGCAGCAACGGCGTCAATTTCAGTGAAGCCATCGCCATCGCCAACGCGCAGTCAGGCGCAAATACGCTGGTGCTGTCCAGTGACTTCGCCAGCATCTCGTCGGAGTACAGCATCAGTGCTACCGCCCTGTCGACCAGTCTGACCAGCGACACCACCATCGATGCCTCCTCGGCCAGCGGTTCAAACGGCCGGGTGACCACCTTGACCGGGGGCGCGCTGGATACCGCCGGCTACACGCTCGGGTTCACCAACACCGGCGCAACCAGCAAGTTCGGCATTGCGACAAACCTCACCGGTACCGGCAACCTCGCCAAGTCGGGCACCGGAATTCTCACCCTGTCGGGCACCAACACCTATTCCGGCACCACTTCGATCACCGGCGGAAAGATCCTTGCCAACAGCACCAGCCTGGGCACCAGCGCCATCACCCTCGAAGGCGGCACGCTCGGCTTTGGCACGACCGGCAGCTGGACGCTGGCCAATGCCATTACGCTCGGTGCCGGCGGCGGCACGCTCGAGTCCTCCTCAGGCAACAGTGGTGGCACTACCAACGTATCCGGGATCATTTCCGGCGGCAACCTGACGCTTACCAGCGGCGACATGGGCACCGGAAATCCGTCGAACGGCATCGTGTACCTGACCGGCGCCAACACCTATACGGGAACCACCACGCTGGCGCTCAACGCGGGAACCGGCATGGCAAAAATCGCCGGCGATGGCAACCTCGGCGCGGGCAACATCATCTTCACCAGCGGCCAGCTCTACATCACCGGCAACACGGTGATCGACAACGCTATCCAGACCAATGGCAGCTACAGCGCCTCATTTACCGTTGCCTCGGGCACGACCACCGAAATCACCGGCAACATCAGCAACCTCAGTGGTATTGCGGGCCTGAGTTCGAACGGCAGCGGCGGCACGCTCAAGTTGTCCGGTACCAACAACTATAGCGGCAGCACCTATGTCGGGGGCGGCAACACGCTTATCGCCAGCAGCGATGCGGCGCTGCCAGATGCAACCCAGCTCGAATTGGGTGGCGGCACACTTACCTTGCTGAGTAACCAGACGGTCGGGGCATTGAATCCCTACTCTGCTTCCACCAGTGCATCGGTGATCAACCTCAGCACCTACAACCTGACGCTGGGAAGCAACAACGACAGCAAGTTTGCCGGCGCGATCAATGGCTCGGGCAACATTGTCAAAAACGGCTCGGGTACCTTCACCGTCACGAGTTCGACAGCAACTGCGAACACTGGAGACCATTCGGGCAACATCACTGTCAATGCCGGTGTGCTGCAACTCGATGGCACGCTGAAAGGCCCCATCAGTGTCGCTAGCGACGGCAAGCTGTCTGGCGGCGGGGCGGATGCGGCGGCGGGCGATGCGCTGGGCAACGTCAGCGTGGCCTCGGGCGGCACGCTTTCACCCGGCGCCAGCGGTGGCATTGCCACCGCCGACCTGAAAACCGGCAACCTGAGCATCGCCTCCGGTGGCACGCTGACCATGAATATCAGCGGCACCACAGCGGGCGCCACCAGCAGCGGCTACGACCAGCTCATTACAACCGGCACGGTGGATGTCACCGGCGCCACGTTGAGTGTGACCGGCAGTTACAACGCTTCGGTGGGTGACAGCTTTGTCTTGGTCGCCAACGATGGGGTCGACCTCGTTACGGGAACCTTTAACGGCCTCGCCGAAGGCGCGTCCGTCACGGTCAACGGCACGCCCATGAAGCTGAGCTATGTGGGCGGTACGGGCAATGACATCACGCTGACGGCGCAGATGGCCTTCAGCGCGCTGGCGATCAGCGCTGACACGGGCACCAGCCCGACCGATTTCATCACCAATACCCTCAGCCAAACCATCACCGCCACCCTCAGCAGCGCGCTGGGCAGCACTGGTGTGACGATTTGGGGCTCGGTGGACAACGGCACGAACTGGACTGATGTCACCAGTATGGTCTCGGGCACCACGCTCACCTGGACCGGTGCCACACTGGCAGGTAGCGACACCATCAAGCTGGAGGCACGCAATGTGTCAAGCTTGGTGGTCGGCAGTGCCAGTCAGGCCTACGTGCTTGACACCACCGGTCCGGCAACAACGGTGGACACAGTCACTTTCAGTGCCGATACCGGTACCAGCAGCACCGACTTCATTACCAAGACCGCTGCGCAAACCATCAGCGGCACCTTGAGTGCGGTTACTGTAACGGGCGAGAAGGTGCAAGTGTCCTTGGACAATGGCGGCACTTGGACTGACGCCACCAATGTGCTGGGTGAGAGTACCTGGACCACGAATCAAACCCTGGTGGGCAGCAACACCTTCAAGGTGCGTGTGGTCGATACCGCAGGTAACCCTGGAACCGAGCGCAGCCAGGCCTATGTGCTGGACCAAACCGGCCCATCGATCACCTTCAGTGCCATCGACATCAGTGCCGACACCGGCATTGTCGATACCGACTTCATCACCAATACCGCCAGCCAGACCATCACCGCTACGCTATCGGCGCTCCCGTCGGGTAGCGACAAAGTGTATGGGTCGGTCAATGGAGGTGGCACTTGGGTTGATATCACGTCGATGGTTTCCGGCTCCACCCTCACGTGGACCGGCGCCACGTTGTCGGGAAGTTCGTCGATCAAGCTCAAGGTTACGGACAATGCGGCCAACGATGGCACCATTGCCAGCCAGTCCTATGTGCTCGATACCGCTGCTCCAACCGCTTCGGTTGTCGCGGCCCATGTCACGATTGGCATAGATGTGGGAACGGGTCAAAGTACCGAGACCGGTGCCATCTATTTGATCAGCACGACATATCCGTCTGCGATCACTGATTTGGCATCGCTATTAACCGCGCTGAACGTCGCCGGAGGCGGCGCTGAAGTAACCAGCATTGGAACGAATACTCCGATTCCAACAGTCAATTTGGTTGATAGCACTCCCATGGCGGCAGGTACTTACAAGGTCTACGCGTTAGACGCGGCAGGCAATGTGAGTCAGCCTTCTACCGGAGTGATCACCTTGGGCACGCCGCCATCCATTACTGGATCGGCAGTAGCCTTCTCTGCTGACACCGGTACCAGCAACACCGACCTCATCACGCGCACGGCAGCACAAACCATCAGCGGCACCTTGACCGGCGTCACCGCAACCGGCGACACGGTGGAGGTTTCGCTGGACAACGGCAGCACCTGGGTCACCGCAAGCAATACGGTTGGACAGAGCAGCTGGAGTTTGGCAGGACAGACACTCGTCGGCAGCGATACGCTGAAGGTGCGGGTCAGCAATGACGGCTTCTACGGCAACGCCTACAGTGCGGCCTACGTGCTTGACACCACGGCGCCTGCCACCACGGTCAGCGCCACGCTGTTCAGCGCCGATACCGGCACCAGCAATACCGATTTGCTTACCAACACCGCAGCACAGACCGTGAGTGGAACGCTCAGCGCCAACCTGGTTTTGGGCGAAATCGTGCAGGTCAGCATGGACAACGGTGGCACGTGGGTTAGCGCCAGTGCGAGCGTGGGCAGCAATAGCTGGAGTCTGGCCGGGCAAACGCTCACTGGCAGCGGCACAGTCAAGGTGCGCGTGGCGGATGAGGCTGGCAATACGGGTAGCGAGGCCAGCCATGCCTACGTGCTCGACACCAGCGCACCGTTGACGACCGTGACCTCCATTGCGTTGGGCTCCGACACCGGCACGAGTCTGACCGACTTCTGCACCAATGCCGCAAGCCAGACGGTTAGCGGTACGCTCAGCGCGGTCATGGTGTCGGGTGACATTGTGCAGGTCAGCCTCGACAACGGTGCCACCTGGGCAACTGCCAGCAGCACGGTGGGCCTAAACTCCTGGAGCCTGACCGGGCAGACCCTCAGTGCGAGCAACACCATCAAGGTGCGTGTGGCCGACGCCGCAGGCAACGCCGGAGCCGAGGCCAGCCAAGCCTATGTGTTTGACACCAGCGCACCCAACGCATCGGTGACAACCGCCACGGTGAGCATCAACACCAACGTCACCACCAGCCTGAGCAGCGATATCGGTGTCATCTACCTGGTGAGCACCGGCGTGTCGGTTACCGATTACGCCTCGTTGGAGGCGGCCGTCGTGGCGGGTAACGCCAGCAAGTCCACCGTAGCAACCGGCGGCACCCCCACGCCGATTGGCACCACCGCAATGGCCGCTGGCACATACAAGGTGTATGCGGTCGATATTGCAGGCAATGTCAGCGCCGCCTCCAGCGACACCATCACGCTGGTGGTCAACCAACTCCCGGTAATTACCAGCAATGGCGGTGGTGCAACGGCGGCCATCAGCATTCCGGAGAACACCACAGGGGTCACTACCGTTACCTCGACCGATGCTGACCTTGGCCAAACGCCAACCTATGCCATCACCGGCGGGGCCGATCAAGCCAAGTTCACCATCAATGGCGCAACCGGATTACTGAGTCTTACCAGTGCGCCCAACTTTGAGGCGCCCAGCGACAACGGTGCCAACAACACCTATGTGGTGGATGTAACCGTGAGCGATGGCCACAGCGGCACCGACGTGCAGACGATCACCGTGACCGTCACCAATGCCAACGATGTGCACGCCGGTGGCGTCAGCATTGCCGGTACACCCGCTCAGGGCCAGACGCTGAGTGCCGTGAGTACCCTGACCGATGAAGACGGCATGGGGACCATCAGTTACCTGTGGAGCGCTGGCGGCGTGGCGATACCCGGGGCCACCGGCAGCAGCTTTGTGCTGGGACAAGGTCAAGTGGGTCAGACTATTTCCGTCACGGCGCGTTATACCGACGCACAGGGCACGGCCGAGAGTGCCACCAGTGCTGCCAGTGCCGCAGTCGCCAATGTGAACGATGCGCCCACCGGCGGTGTGACCATCAGCGGTACCGCCACGCAAGGCCAGACGCTGACGGCTGCCAATACCCTGGCCGATGCCGATGGACCAACGCCCCTGGTGGTGAGCTACCAATGGCAAGCCAACGGGGTGGACATCAGTGGCGCCACGGGTTCAACGTTTGCACCCAGCCAGGCGCAGGTGGGTCAGAGCATCACGGTGGTGGCACGCTATACCGATGCGTTTGGTGCCGTCGAGAGCAAGACCAGCAACGCCAGCGCCGCAGTAGCGAATGTGAACGATGCACCCACGGGCGGCGTGACCATCAGCGGTACCGCCACGCAGGGCCAGACGCTGACGGCATCGAATACCCTGGCCGATGCCGACGGCATCCCCACCAGCGGAAGCGGTGCTATCAGCTATGTGTGGAGCGCGGGCGGCGTGGTCATCGCCGGTGCCACCGGCAGCAGCTACACACTCACGCAGGCAGAGGTGGGCAAAACCATTGCCGTTACCGCGCATTACATCGATCTGCTGGGCACGGCCGAAAGCATGGCCAGCGCGTCGAGTGCTGCGGTGATCAGCGTGTCGACCGTTACCACCCCACAAGGTGGGTCGACACTGGTGGAAAACACCAACGGCGGAACTACCGCCATCGTTGCACCTGCCACGGGCAGTACGGTAACAGCCACCAGCAGTGGCGACACCACGGTGACTGATCCGGGTAGTGTGGTCACTCTGAACAATACGGGTGGCGGCACCGTGACCGTGACCGGACTGCAAGGCGACACCACCCTGAACCTGACAGGTAGTGGCGCGCAGCATGTCGATCTTTCCGGCCTTCAGGCGGGGGATGTTCTCACCATTGACAACACCGGTAGCGGCAAAGTGGATTTGAGCAATCTGCCCGATGGCGTGATAGTTCAATTGCTGGGCACAGGGCCCATCGTGCTCAACGACAGCGACGGCGTCAGCCAGAGCGTGGAAGACAAGGCACCCGCGATGCCGAGTGGCAAGGTCGGCGACGGCAATGGCGATGGTGTTCCTGATGCGTTGCAGACCAACGTCGCCTCGATTCCGTTCCTGGAAACGCCCACGGCGCTGAGCAACCCCGGCAATGCACCGCCCGTTTTCGTCAGCCTGGTGGCAGACGCCAAGGACGGAAAGATTGACACCACCAACAACAGCAGCGCGACCTTGAGCAATGTGCACCAGCTTGACGCACCTGCCAATTTGCCTGCTGAGATAAAGATGCCTCTGGGGCTGATTGCATTCAACGCCAATGTGTCCACGGGTAGTTCCGCCAGTGTGGGTACTACCGAAACGTTCAGCTTGTACGTGGATGCTTCGCTGCAGATCAATGGCTACTGGAAGCAGAACGCAGCAGGTACTTGGGTCAATTTGGCCAGTGTTGCGTATGGCGGTCAGGTCATCACCGAGGGTGGGAAGACACGGCTCGATTTCAAGATCACCGACGGCGGAGAGTTTGACGCCGACCATGCTGTCAACGGGGTGATTGTCGATCCTGGCTCTGCAGGTTTCATGCCCATGAGCGTGGTGGGCTATTCAACCGAGGCATGGGTCAGTGTGGTCGGTTACAGTCCGGCCATTCCTGCCCAAGGTTACTGGTTCTAAGTCCTTTTATTCCATTCAATAGGTGCATTATGAAAAACGTTTTCTTTCTCACTGTCGCTGCATTGGCGGCTTCTTTGTTGGGTTGCGGTGGCTCGCCTGCGTCTGCGCCCGTGCCGGTTGCGCCAGTTGCTGTTCCCCTGTCTACCAGTCTGTTGCAAGGCATCTGGCGCAGTCCTTCGGGTGCGGCCAGCACCTTGTCGGCGGTTGTGCTGCCCAATGGCGCGATGTGGGCGTTGATCAGCAACGCCAGTAGCACACGGGTGCTTAAGGCCAATTTCGAAGGCCAACTTCAGGGATTTGTCGGCAGCGGCAAAAGCTTCACCCTGGGTACAGCCACTTCCAGCGCCATCAGCCTGACGGCGACGGTGGTGGAAGCCAGCAGCTTGACCGGCGCCTTTAGCGCAGGAACGCAGTCCGAGAACTTCAGCATGGCGTACCAGCCGCGTTATGCCAGTGCTGCACAGTTGGTGGACTTTGCTGGAGCCTGGAGCGAGGTTGTTGGGCCCGGAACGGTGAACTGGAGCATCAGCGACCAGGGTGTGATCACAGGCACGCGTACCACTGGTTGCACTTACACCGGGGCATTGAACTTGCGCACCGAGCGCAAGGCAGTTGTCGACGTGGCGGTGACCGAAAACTGCGCCGGTGCAGTGACCCTGCTCAACGGCATTGCAGTCAAGAGCGAGGACAAGTTGGCCGTCACCATGCTGATGACCAATAAGGACGAAACAGCGGCCGTTGCGTTAAGTCTGACGCATTGATGCGCTGACTCAACAGATTACATGCGCTTGAGTCATGGAACTGCCAGCGTCGGAGCGGTCAGCGATTTGCTGCAACCACGATTGCCGCCAGGGACGTGACTGCCCATGCCGCGCGCGCGCGCCCAGGGTGTCCGAGCGCAGGTTGAGCGGCGGTATTCTGTTCTTTGTTTTAGCTTGGTTGTCGCGGGTATTCCCGTGACACGTTAAGCGCCCAACCGCGCGCGCTGCCGCGCAATTTGTGCGCGCACCTGCGCGGGCGTGAAACCACCTTGCCACGCAAGGCGTTGCCAACTCAAACGGCACAGCCATCACCCATGGCACCGCTGTCGGGCGTGGTGATTACTGTCACGCAGTTCCGGCTGGTGGGCAACACGCTCATCGGTGCTGAACCACTGCAGGCGGCGTTGCAGCCCTTTCTTAACCGTGCGTTGGACTACACCCAACTGCAAGCCGCCGCCGCTGCCGTGGCCGACGTGTACCGCGCGGCTGAACACCGACGCCATCGACCGCGCACTGCTGTTGGTTGACTGGCCCGCTCGGTGGTGGTCTCTGGAACCACGACTATCACCGCAATGGACAGTTGCCGCCCGCGTACGCAACCGCTATCCCCGCATTGCCGCCGGACGAAGAAATAAACCGGTGGGCGCCGTTACTTGCGGCCACCTGGCCTTTCAGCCCAATGCCACGAATCTTGAACGACCCCAGCGGCTGCAACGCCTCCATCTTGAGCCAGACGCTGCGTCCCGCGTGAATGGAACGCGCCCGGGATTCGATGTAGGGGGTTGTGATGTGGAGGTGTGTCATGGGGAAACGTTGCTCTGATTTCTGGAATCTGCGCATCAGCGCAAGCCGTTCCAATGGGTTTGAATTGTGCGCGAGCGCTGCCCACTTGAACATCACCCGAACGGGTGAACTTTGGCCTTGGATCGCGGAGCAAGTCCGATCTGAACTGCATGCGGCTATACACCACCCTGGCAAGTTGACGCGTCCTCGCATGCAGCCATTTGCGGCTTGAGGCCCAAACCAGTCAGTCACGATTGATAGAGCGGCCTTTCAAATTTCACCAAAATATGCCACGTAACTAGTCGTTTGACGAGTCTGATGTTGAAACAACGAATGGTGCACGCATTGCGCGAGCGCCATGTAGAGAATCTGGATTGACACTAGCGAAACAAGAGTGCTTTCTTCAGAGTTTCGCTGGGTAGTTCCTGGTAGAGCAGGCTGTAGCGGCGGGCAAAATCACTGAAGTTATCAAACCCGCATTGGGCTGCCACGCTGGAGACCGTGGTGTAGGCGGTGGGCATGTTCAGGAGGTGTCTGGCTTTGGCCAGCCTTTGCTCCCGCACCCATTGCAATGGCGCACAGTCATGGGTTTTCTTGAATTCTTTTTGCAACACCCGCCCTGAAAGACCGCTGATAGATTCCAAAGTGGTCAGGCTCAGGGGTTGGTCCAGATTTGAGGTGATGTATTCACAGAGGTGCGTGAGCTGCTTTTCTTTGCTAGCGCTATGTAGCAGAGGCGACTCAATCGCAGCAAAAAACCACGACGGGGCCAGCATCATGACGATGGCTCTGACGATGCTTTCGTCCGGCGTGAAATTGCGCAACAGGTCCAGATTGCCCTCAAACTGGTCGATCAGCGTGCAAGTGTGGTAGATAACCCGTAGCAAATCGACATGGGCATGCCGTGTGTGGAGGATGCGTGGGGTGTCCAAGTCCAAGTGCCGCAGGGCAGGCTCGCCAAGCATCACCCTGGCAGAATTCAGCAGCCTTCGACGAGGGATGTTGATAAGCAGTACAGACTTTGTGCCACCTTCGGTATGGCGTTTGCCACCCGGGTAAAACATGGCATGCGAAGGCTCGCCCAAGACAAATTCCTTCCCTCCCACCCAGGTCTGGAAGTAGCCTTTCAGCGCAATGGCGACTGTCAAATCGGGAGCACTGACTTTCATCACCGTGGGTGTGCTGGCTACGGAGATTATCTGGACGTCATTGGATGAAAAAACCGATGTCTTGTGGTGAAAATGTCCTGACTTACCCAACTGGTCAAAGTCGCTTTTCCAATTGGTCATTGCACTCACCCGCTGCTGCATCTGCGGCAGATCAAGGTCGACCTTGGCGCGGCTGAGTCCGAAAGCCAACGACGGAATGTTGGATTTGCTGGTTTTTAGCATCCTGCCATTATCCGTAAATCTTCACTTTGCTGCTAACGGTTGGCCCGCTCTGTGCCTGTAAGTTATTGATGGCACGTAGAAAGCTTCGAAATCTCCGGGAAGGTGATTCAATTTCTGACGTGGCGCTGCAGCAGCAACCCTGTGATGTTCAAGCAAATCGTTGGTTTTTCGTTTTCTAGGTATTGGTTTCGCTTATCGCGTATACAGAAAAGCAGCTCCCCGGCAGACTTCACGCTGGATTTCTCGATCTAAGCCAATTGTTTTGGCCTGTCAGGTCCGCATAAAAAAATACGTCGTTGATCTGTTTGCCCGCTTTCCTCGGCGAGCCTGCCCCCATAGAAATCGGTCATTTTTTGAGCACTAAAAATGCATAAACGCCCCCACCACGCATCCATCCTCAGTGCCTGCGCACTGGTACTTCTGGCTACGCGGGCCAACGCCCAAACCCCGCCCGATGCCGGTGCCCTGCGCCAGCAAATCGAGCAGGGCCGCGAAGCCACCTTGCCACGCAAGGCGTTGCCAACCCAGCCGGCACAACCATCACCCATGGCACCGCTGTCGGGCGTGGTGATTACCGTCACGCAGTTCCGGCTGGTGGGCAACACGCTCATCGGTGCTGAACCACTGCAGGCGGCGTTGCAGCCCTTTCTTAACCGGCCGCTG
>Ga0194052_1001992_pt1 | contig 11398 bp, 5 predicted proteins | sample SepL226m_MetaG_FD_160117 | JGI IMG/M metagenome (GOLD analysis project Ga0194052, IMG submission 160117) | Anoxic zone freshwater microbial communities from boreal shield lake in IISD Experimental Lakes Area, Ontario, Canada - Sep2016-L227-6m | ecosystem: Environmental > Aquatic > Freshwater >... | reverse complement strand
TTTCTTGAACTCGTGGCCTTGGGCATCTTTGCAGATTACCTCCCGGCTCAGGCAGTCCTCACAACAACGGTGGTCACTGCAAAACTGTTCGTTGGCGTCCAGACTGGCGACCAGCAGCCCATGCACCTTGCTCGCTTCAAAGGCTTTACCGCGTTTGAGCTTGCGGTTGATGAATCGGCCGGCCCGGCGCAACTGCTCCGGGTTCATCCGGTTGGCGGCATAGCCAAAAGTATCGTGGCTGATGCGGGCGTGGTAGCCCACCCACTGTTGCCATTGGGGCAACTTGGTTTCTTCTCCTAACTGCGACAAGCCGGGAATCTGAATCACTTCGCCCAAGAGCAAGCTCAACCCCACCGCCCGGGAGGGAACCTCTGGATCGATGCGACCATCGCCGAAACAGCCTGCCAACAACGGCAAATCGAACTGCTTCTCCGCGTAGGAGACAAAACGGTCCAACTCCTTGAACTGGGGTTCAGTCATTAGGCAGGGGTTCCTCCCGCGGCAGCAACTCGGCATTGATCTGGGACAGTTCCTCCAGGTGCTCATGCAGTTGGCGGTAATGCTCGATAGCGCGGCGAGCGGTTTGCTGCTGGGCGGGGGTCTTGAGCAGGAACTTGTTGATCTTGCCCAGGGCCAGGCACTGGGTCAGGTAGTAGAAGGGGCCGTGCTTATGGCCGCCGCGGTGGCAATGGCAGTTAGGATTTGATCCCCAAGAATACCCGCGAAACCGGTCCAAGCCTTTGTCCCAACGGGATGAGGAGCCGCTGCGCGCACGGTTGCGGACAAAAATGTCCGCGCTCCTGTCTGGGGCGTCATGGCGCCTATTTGAGGATGGTCGCCCCCATCAGGCCGAAGATAATGTCGTTGGCCACCGCATCCATCTGCACCTCGCGCAAGACGGCCCCCGGCTTCAACTCCAACGCGAGGAGGTGGGCTTCTGTGTCCACTGCCACGGGTTGAGTCAGGTCGGCCACTTGAGCCGACCCGGCGGGACCGGAGCGCCCACCGATGTTCTCGAAGCCGTTGGCTGCAGTGTCGTGAAACCGATACTGGTTCCAGCAATCGCCAATCCCGGTTGGATTGACCAGATCAACCGATTCCGTCAAGCCGCCTTCATAGCGGAGGGTGAGCCTTAGATTCGGGACCTGGCTCTGCATGGCGAAGGTGGTTCCACTGATCATCAAGTAGAGCGTCTTGCCGGATTGGCCGACCGGCACGGTCAGCGTCTGCGGAAATACAGCAGCACGCGTCACCACCGCGATATTTGGGCCGGCCTTGGAGCTCAGAAACGGGATGCCGTCCGTCGTCCAGGCAAGGCCGTCGGGACCGATCTTCTTGCGCCAGGCATCGTCAGCAGGTTTGGGGCTGACGAAGGGGGCCACGAGGTGGTCTTTATAGTAAACGGTGTTGATGGGGCTCGCGGGTTCCGGGGGCGGCCGCACTGCCGCATGCACGAGACCCATCACCTCGGGCACCGAGGCATTAAACGATGCCCGGAGATCGAGTGGTGTCCACAGGCTCAGATCATTGGCTGGAACCTTCGGGCGGGACCAGACCTTGTCCGGCTTAGGGGTCGTTTGCGATGGTGTTGGCGGCAGGTTCTCCATTTTCGCCAAAGCCAACAACGCGGGTCTCGTCTCGAGCGCTTTGGATCGGAACTTGATTTCAATGGTGCCTTTGCGCCCAATCGGAGTCTGCACCATCACCCAGCTCAAACCGGTGCCGGCTTCGATAGAGGCGCTTGTTTTCTTGCCGTTCACGAAGGCAGTGTCGATCTTGGGAGACCGGAGCGGCAGGCGCAATTGGACCGCTGTCGGAGTCGGCGAGGTCCATTCGATTCGGATGCCTTTTGGCGTTCGACGCCAATCGTACGCGAAGTGGGGAGTGTGGATCGAGGCGCCGGGCCATTCGGCGGGAAACTGAGGCGAGAGAGCGACTACCCCATCCGAGCGATGGGGCACGATCCCAAACAGGCCTTCCGTAACGGTCCGACCCCATAAGCTGATGGCATCGGAAAACTCATCATTGGCGCGCTGTCGGCCGTCGGTATAGGAATGGCACGCCAGCCCACCGGGGGTTGGGCCGTTGAAGATGCCGCACAAACACGCCTTCACGATCGCGTAGGCGTCGTCGGAAAGCCCCGCGAGGTAATGCGTGAGCGCGAAGTTCAACTCCTCGGCGTAAGCCATCTCGTAAGTGCTATGTGTATATGAGCGCGCCATGTTGGGATACCAGTTGGAACTCCAGTAGAGCTCACCTTCATGAGGCGTGGAGACTCTGCCCAGGTGCGAATGGGCCCAGCGGATCATCTGGAAGATCTGCGCCGGACTGGCCGCCCCGAACTCGGCCGAATGGTAAATCGTCGGCAGTTCCGGCTCCGGATGGAGCAGGCGCGCCCCGCGGGTATCGAGGTATTCGGCGAACACGCCCGCCTCTGGCATCCAGAGCTTCTGCTGCATGGCGTTGCGAATGGCCCCGGCCCGTTGCCGGAAAGGCGCCGGATCTTTGCCCAGTCGCGCGGCCAGCTCCGCCATGAATGTGTTGGCCCCGAGCATGTAGGCGGAGGCCTGGGTGCATTGGCCGCGAATGTACCAATGCTGGTCGCTGATCCAGGTGTTCAGCGCGTTTTCATACAACGGTTCATCGCCCGGCCTGAGCCGACGATCTTCCCACTGCAGGATCCCTTCGCAAACGGGGAACAACTCCCGCATGAGTTCAAGGTCGCCGGTGTAATCGAAGTAATGGCGCACATGATCCAGGAAGACCTCGTTCATGTTGTAGAACACTCCCGGGTCGTATTCGAGCATGCTGCCGAGGGCGCCTTTGTCCGGGCCCTTTTTCACGACGTTTAAGCGGGCATGATTGCGGAGTGTCTTGCCGACACGGTCGGTCCAGCCATAGCACGTGGGTCCGTAAAGAACCCGCCAGCCGAGATAGGCAAAGCGCCAGGACCAACCGCCATGAACATAGGCCTGATCTGCCCAGGTGCCTTCGGTGGCAAAGGCCATCATGGTCATGGCCGCATCCAGATACGGGTCCGGCGTGTGGGTGACAACGCGGTCAGCGATCGATCTGTTCCGGGCCAAAGCGGTCTTCAGAGCCGCTGCCGGATGTTTGATGGCGTCCTGGATGTTACCGCCCATGCCCACCGCCACGAAGCCGTGAGCGTGCGGTGCAGATAGTTCAGCCCGGTAAACAGCGACGCAATTTGTCCGCTCGCCGGAGGGTGCCCAGGTCGTGCCGCGGACGAGCGTTGCCGGCGACGCCAGGACAGCGCCGGGATCGCCGAAGCCTGCCGCGCCGCGCCAGGAACAGCCCCCTTGGATCACGCTCTTCCAGTGCGGCAACCGTTTGGCAACCGCGAATACCTCGTTCATGACCACGTCGTTGGTGTCGAACCCTCGAGTGAGCGTGAAGGCGCCGTCATCCCAGCGGATTTGGTTCCTCGCGCAGTGGGGTGGCGCGAAGGTGAATTCCGGCGCGTTCATGGCCCAGTTGGTAAAAAAGGCGGAGGCTCCGCCGTAGGTCCAGACCAGCGAGGTGCCTTTGGGCAGGCCTTCGGCAGACATCTCGACCAGCAATCCGGCCGAGTCGGCTAACGCGAGAGTGGTGAGATGGACGCAAACGTCAGGGAACGCGGCGTCGCGCAGTTCGTATTCCATCCGGCCAGCAACGTACCGCACGTCGATCTCGGACCATTGATGGAACCATTTGCTCGCGCCATCAGCTCCCACCAATCCGAGCATCAGGTGCCCGAGCAAGCCGCCCGCGGAGTGGAAATCAAACAGGAACCGCGGCTCGTTATACGCCAACACGATGGGGCGGAACGGGACGCGCTCAAGCTTGACGAGGTCTTCAGGTGAGAACAGCATCGTGCGCTCACAGCCTGGGAATAAAGGACGCCGGTGCAGGCGCGGGTCGCCACTGTATCCGCCGTTCGCGGAAACAACACCGATGGTTCTGGCCGGATCACCGCGCGGCGCGGCTTTATCGCCTGTCAGATGGATTTCCCAACCCCCTTTAACCGGGGCATAACAGTCATAAAGGCCGACGGCGTGCGCGCTGGCTGCGAGCAGAATCGCCTGGGCGACAATTTGCAATACTCTCATGGGCAGCGATTGGATCTTACATTCAGGGTGTGCTATCTCGTCTCGCGCAAACAATACAGTTTGGTGAGCGTGCGGATGAGCAGGCGGTCGCCGGCAAATGCCGGGGTGGCCAGGCACAGCTCGTCGAGGGAGTTTTTGCGCAGCAGCTTGTATTCGGGGCCGGCCTGGAAGACGAAGGTGTCACCGTCTTCACTGAGCGCGAATATCTTCCCGTTGGCCGCCCAAGGTGAGGCGGTGAAGGCGGTGACGCCCTCACGGAGACGCTGCTTCTCGTAAACCTGCCGGCCGGTGCGCGCATCGTGGCAGCTCAGGAAGCCAAAATCGAACAGCACATAGAAGTAGTCGCCATAGAGCAGCGGCGAGGGATTGTAAGGCCCGGCAGTGGGCTGATACCATGCGACGAACTCGCTGTTCGTCTCGCCGGGCTTCAATGTGACATCGCCGGAAGCGCCCGGCTTGATTGCAAACACGGGCCGTGCTTTGTCCATTACGTACCCGGAGCAGACGTAAAGCAGGTTGGATTTCGAGAAGGGCGTCGGGATGACAATCGAAGACATGCCACCCAGTTCCCAGAGCAGTTTGCCGTCAAGGTCGTAGGAGCGGACCCGCTTCGTGCCGGACGTGATCAATTCGGTTCGCTGGTCGTTGCGCCAGAGGTGAGGCGTGGCCCAGTTGCTCTTTTCGTCGCGTTCAACGCGCCAGAGCTGGCGGCCGGACTTGGCGTCGAGGGCCACGGCGAAGGATTTCTCTTCGTTGTCATTCACGAGGAACACGCGGCCGTCGTGGAGCACGGGCGAGGCGGCGGAGCCCCAGCCGCTGCGGGTCTTGACGGGCGGCCAGTTGGTGGACCAGAGTTTCCGGCCCTCCAAGTCGTAGCAGAACAAGCCCACATTGCCGAAATAGGCATAGACCCGTTCACCATCGGTCACTGGCGTCGCGGACGCGTAAGAGTTTTTCAGGTGCAGCGAATTCGGTGGGGTGCCGCGCTGTGCCTCCTGACGCCATAATTCGCGACCGGACTTGAGATCGAAGCAGAGAACCAGCCAGTGATGATCGGCCCGGGGAATCTCTTTCCTATCGCCACCCAGGTAGAGGCCCTTCTTCGTCGGTTCCACCTCGCCTTCGGTGGCGGCAGTAGTGACATACACTCGATCACCCCAGACGATGGGCGAGGACCAGCCGCGTCCGGGCACTTCGGCTTTCCACGCGACATTCTCGTTGGTGCTCCAGCGGTCGGGCAGCCGTGGATGGTCAGCAACCCCGAGCGCGCCCGGCCCCCGGAACTGCGGCCAGTTCGCAGAGGAGTCGGCTCCGATCGCGGGTGCCGCCACAAGCAGGAGGAGCATTCCGGCAAGGGATGGCCACTCGATGATTGTCGAAATAACTGGTAGCAACCGGCGGTTCACGTTGGCGAGATTCATGCATAGAGCATTGGCAACTTGGAACAGAGCAGCAAGGAAAAGAGTGCTGATTTCAATCAGGCGCCGGCCGCCATCTGAACCGCGATATTCTTCTTTCCGGCGGCGGCGCATTGTCGCACGCTGGCGCGCATGATGGGGAAGGAGACCACGCTTGCCCTGCTGCGGCAGATGCTCGGTCCGGCGGCGCAGTTCCGCGACGGGCAATGGGAGGCCATTGACCTGGCGGCCAACCAGCGTCAGCGGCTGCTGGTCGTCCAGCGCACTGGCTGGGGCAAGAGCGTCGTTTATTTCCTGGCGGCCAGGATTCTGCGCGACGCGGGTGCCGGGCCGACGCTGCTCATCAGCCCACTGCTCTCGCTCATGCGCAACCAAATCCTGGCTGCCGAGAAGTTGGGTATCCGCGCTGCGACCATCCACAGCCAGAACCTCGAAGACTGGGCGCAGGTCGAGGCGGACCTCGAGGCCAACCAGGTGGATGTGCTGCTGGTTTCGCCGGAGCGTTTGGGAAACGCGGCCTTCCTGCAAAAGCTGCTGCCGCTGATTCAGGGCAGCATTGGCATGTTCGTGGTGGATGAAGCGCACTGCATATCGGACTGGGGCCATGATTTTCGACCAGACTACCGGCGCATCGTGCGCGTGTTGCGCCTGCTGCCGCCCAACGTGCCGGTGCTCTGCACGACGGCCACGGCCAACGACCGCGTCGTGAAGGACATCGAGTCGCAGATAGCAAACCTCCGCGTTCTGCGCGGCCCGCTGCTCCGCCGCTCGCTCAAACTCTACAATATCAAGCTGCATGACCAGGCAGATCGGCTGGCGTGGCTGGCGCATTTCCTGCCACAACTGCCGGGCAGCGGCATCATTTACACCCTCACGGTGCAGGACGCGCGGCGCGTGGCTGAATGGCTCGAACGGCAGGGCATTGCCGCCCGCGCCTACCACGCCGCCCTGGAGACTCACCAACGCATCGAGACTGAACAACAGCTCCTCAACAACGACGTGAAAGCTCTCGTCGCCACCGTCGCTCTCGGCATGGGTTTTGACAAGCCGGACCTCGGGTTCGTTATCCACTACCAACGGCCCGGCTCGGTCGTCGCCTATTATCAGCAGGTGGGCCGCGCCGGACGCGCGGTGGATTCGGCCTTCGGCATTCTCCTGAGCGGACGCGAAGATGACGAAATCCAGGATTACTTTATCAACAGCGCCTTTCCGCCGCTGGAAGTGATGTCCGGGATGCTGCGGGTGTTGGGCAAAGCGGGAGCGCTGACGGTGGAAGAGATTGGTGCCGAGTTAAACTACGGCCGCGGGACGATGGAAAAGGCGCTGCGGCTGTTGGAAGTTGACGGCGCGGTGACGCATGACACGTGGAACTACAGCCGCACCGCCAATCCGTGGCAACCGGACGCCGCGCGCTTCGAGCAGGTCACGCAGCGCCGCCGCGCGGAATTGGAGGAAATCAAACGCTACGTCGAGCACCACGGCTGCCTGATGGAGTTCCTGTCGCGCGCGCTGGATGACCCGGCGGCGGCGCCGTGCGGCAAGTGCATGAACTGCACCGGCCAGACGCAGCGCCGCGCGGCCCCCTCAGACTTGGTCCGGGCGGCGGTTGATTTCCTGCGGCATGATGCATTGGTTTTGGAGCCGCGCGTTCGCTGGCCCAAGCCGGTGCTGGCGGCAGTCCACAAAATCCTGCCCGACGCCCTGGAGCGGTACGAGAGCGGCCACCCCAAAATGATCATCCCGGAAAGGCTGCGGGCGCGCGAAGGGCGCGTACTCTGCATGTACGGCGATGCGGGCTGGGGGAACGAAGTCGCGCGTGGCAAGTATCAGACCGGCCGCTTCAGTGAAGCGCTGGTGACGGCCGCGGCGGAGTTGATTCAACGCAAGTGGAAGCCGGAACCGCCGCCACAGTGGGTGACGGCTATTCCGTCGCGGCAGCATGGCGACCTGGTGCAAGACTTTGCGCAACGGCTGGCGGCGAGCCTGGGCCTGCCATTTGTGCCGGCGCTCCGCCAGCGGCGCACCACCCAGCCCCAGGAGGAAATGAGGAACAGCGCCCTGCAACTGCGCAACGTGCTCCGGGCCTTTAAGGTGACGGAAGCACCGGTTTTGGTTCCGTGTGGCGCCGAGACCGCGCCCGCCGGATTAACCCGGATGTTCCAGCGACTGGTCCAGCGGGTGAGCGCGAGTTTTGGGAACGGTCCGACGCTTCCACCCGTGCCGGTCTTGTTGGTGGACGACATGGTGGATTCGGGATGGACGCTGACACTGGCGGCGGTATTGTTGCAGCACCACGGCAGCGGCCCGGTCCATCCGTTTGCCCTGGCGAAAGCCTCGCCCAGAGGCAGTTGAATGAGTTACATGAGTTGTATCGGATGAAATGAACGTTAGCGATTATCTTGGTGACGATGGCCTGGTGCTGCTGGCGCTTTGTTCGGCGGTTGCCCTGCACGAAGGTGCCTCCACCCGGCGGGAATTGACAGGGTCATAATGAGAGCTAAGGTCTGTAGCGTGTTCGACCGTTGTGTAAAGTTCACTTTCCTGATCCCGCTCCTTTCCTGCTGGGTTGCGGTCATGTCCGGTCTGGCGCAGACCGACCAACAGATTTACACCGATTCCCTGCAGAACAATTGGCAGGACTGGAGTTGGAGTTGCACCGACGATTTCAACAACACGAGCGTGTTCCATTCCGGCACGAAGGCCATCAGCGTCACTCTTACAGCGGCCTATGGAGCCTTTTCTCTCCACCACTCTGGCATGGATTCCAGTCCCTACGCCAATCTTAGCTTCTGGATTAACGGCGGTCCCAGTGGGGGCCAGCAGTTGCAACTTGCTGGCCTGCTGGGCGACGTGAATGGCGGCACGGTGGCCGGCACGACGAACCTGGGAACTCTGGCGGCGAACACCTGGCGGCAGGTGACGGTGTCACTGGCTGCTTTGGGGGTCGGCAATCAACCGAATCTTACCCGGTTCTGGCTTCAGGATCAAACCGGTGGTCCGCAGCCAATCTTCTACATGGACGACATTACGCTGGTCGGCAACGGAACCCCGCCCCCTGCGGTGACGCTAACCTCGCCCACCGCCGGAGCTGTTTACACCGCCCCGGCAACCATCAACCTCGCGGCTACCGTCACCACGAACAGTCACACCATCAACAAAGTCCAGTTCTACAACGGTGCCAACCTCCTGGCCGAAGACGCGACGCCGCCGTACACCGCCACCTGGAGCGGGGTCGCGGGCGGCAGTTACAGCGTGGCAGCGCGAGTCACCTATGACGGCAGCGCGACTCGTGACTCAGCGGCGGCAAGTGTGCTGGTCGTGTCGAACGCTCCGGTCACCATCACGGTTGACGCGCAGCTCAATCGACACCCGATCAATCCCCTCATTTACGGCACCTGCTTTGCCTCCGCCAGCCAGGTTGCCGACTTGAATACGCCCTTGAACCGGTCCGGTGGCAACTCCGAAACGCGTTACAACTGGCAGACGAACGCCCACAATCACGGCGCCGATTGGTATTTTGAAAGCATCGCCGACTCGCCCGCCATTCCAGCAGCGGCTTCGGACACTTTTGTGGCTGATACTAAGAGTGCCGGCGCAGAGCCGGCGCTGACGATTCCGATGATCGGCTGGATGCCGAAACTGGGGGTCAACCGTGGCAAGTTGGCCAGTTATTCGATCGCCAAATACGGCCCGCAGACCGGCAACGATGCGTCCTGGATGCCAGATGCCGGCAACGGCATCAGCAGCACCAACAACAACACACCGATCACCTCGAACGACCCCAACGACGCCAATTTCCTCACGAATTCCACTTTCCAACAGGCATTTATCCAGCACCTGACCAACCGCTGGGGTCTGTCCACCAACGGCGGCGTGCGTTACTACATCATGGACAACGAGCACAGCATCTGGCACTCGACACACCAGGATGTCCACCCCAATGGCGCCAGCCGGGCTGAAATCCGTGACAAATTCCTCGACTACGCCTCGAAGCTCAAAGCGGTGGACCCCAACGCTATGGTCCTTGGACCCGAGGAGTTCGGCTGGTCAGGCTATTTCAACAGCGGCGCTGACCTCCAGTACGGCGGCCAGCATGGCTGGAGCTACCTCCCGGACCGCAGCACCAACGGCAACATGGATTATGTCTGCTGGCTGCTCAACGAGTTCCACAAGCACGACACCAACACCAACCAGCGCTTGCTCGATTACTTCACCCTCCACCGTTACACGGAGGACGGCACCGTAGGCGGCGCCGATGTCTCGACCTCGACCCAGCTCAAACGCAACCGCTGGACCCGGTCGTTTTGGGATACGAACTACGTTGATGAAAGCTGGATTGGCTCGCAGCCGGAAAACAAGGTGATGCTCGTCCCGCGCATGAAAAACTGGACCGCCACTTATTATCCCGGCACAAAAATCGGCATCACCGAGTATAACTGGGGCGCGGAAGATCACATCAACGGCGCGACCACTCAAGCCGATATCCTCGGCATCTTTGGCCGCGAGGCTCTGGATCTGGCCACACGCTGGACAACGCCTGACCCCGGCACGCCCACCTACAAGGCGATGAAAATGTACCGCAACTACGACGGCAGCAAATCCACCTTCGGCGACACCAGCGTCAGCGTCGCGGGGCCGAACCCGGACAACGTTGCCACGTTCGCCGCGCTGCGCTCTTCCGACGGCGCGCTGACGATCATGGTCATCAATAAACAACTGGACGCGAGCGCGCTGCCAACCATTAATCTGGCCAATTTCCTGCCCGCGGGCACAGCCCGGCTCTGGCAACTCACTTCGGCCAACGCCATCACCCGGCTCAGCGACATCCGCTTCGCCGGCAGCACCATCACCAACAGCCTGCCTCCGCAGAGCATCACGCTCTTCGTGGTGCCGGCCGCCGTTCTCGCCGGACCTGCCACCCACCCCAACCCAACTGACAACGCTGCCAACGTTGCGCTCAATGCGACGCTGGGCTGGACGGCGGGAAGCAATGCCATTTCGCACCGGGTCTATTTCGGGGTAAACTCGAATGCCGTGGCGAATGCTACTACCGACGCGCCAGAGTTCCGGGGCGTTTTGTCAGGCATAACTTATACCCCAGGCATGCTCGCTTCCAGCGGCCGGTTCTACTGGCGCGTGGATGAGATGTCGGAAATCTACGCGACCACCGGACCGGTCTGGACGTTTGCAACCACGATCGATCCGACCGCCACTTTCCCATTGGTTGGCGCCCTCGGTAGCGGCGGCGGTTTCGTGATCACTTTCCCCAGCCTGCCAGGCCGGACCTACCGGGTCGAGAGGACGGACAGCTTGAGCCCGGCATCCTGGTCAACGATTGCCGACAACGTGCCCGGCACCGGTGACGCAATCCCGATCACTGAGACCGGGATGCCGCTTCAAACGCAACGGTTCTACCGCGTGATCATCCTCCCGCCCTGAACGCGGCAGCGGGTTCGCAACGGCCCGTTCTGAGACAAGAAAGCCCACCCGACGGTACTGCTTCAGTTCAGAATGTCCGTAATTTTGATGACATGCCGCGCGGGCCAGATGGAGTATAAATTGGAGATGATGGCGTCCTTATGATCGCGATTTTTATGCGGATAGCATCCCCAGCCTGGCTGGGCTTGTTTCCTCCCGAGTGCGGCAAGCGGAGGGCAAACCCATGAGCAACCGACGTTGTTTGCTTCTGTGGTCGGTGCTGCTGGCCGCTGGGATGACCCTGGGATGCAAGAAACAAGGGTCTGCCTCGAACGCCAGCGCCGCAACCAACGGGCTGACGGCGGACCAGCCGGTCTCGGCAGAAACCGCGCCGCCTTCGCCTCGAGGCCCAGGCCCCATGCCAGCCGCTCCCCCGCCGGCGGTAATCCAGCA
>Ga0194052_1001990_pt1 | contig 11409 bp, 8 predicted proteins | sample SepL226m_MetaG_FD_160117 | JGI IMG/M metagenome (GOLD analysis project Ga0194052, IMG submission 160117) | Anoxic zone freshwater microbial communities from boreal shield lake in IISD Experimental Lakes Area, Ontario, Canada - Sep2016-L227-6m | ecosystem: Environmental > Aquatic > Freshwater >... | reverse complement strand
GAACGGCGTGGCCCGTTACCCCGTCAAGAACGCCACCCTCAGCGGCTGCGGCCCCGAGGTGCTGAAGCAGCTCACCCGCATCGGCAGCGACCTCCACCACTTCGACATCGGCACCTGCGGCAAGGACGGCCAGGGCGTCCCCGTCAGCGACGCCCTCCCCACCATCCTCTGCCCCGCCCTCGTCGTCGGCGGCACCGCCGAGCCCCTGCCCAGCGTTCTATAGTTCGAAACCGCAGATGACGCCGATTTCGCAGATGAAACGCCCAGCCTGCCATCTCCCGTTTTTCATCTGCGCCCATCTGCGACATCTGCGGTTAGCTCCAGAGGATTTCCATGACTCCGTTCAGCACCTTCATCCCTGAATCCCTCGAGGGCCGTCTGCAGGACGGCATTGCGCATGCCATGAGCCTGGGGGCCGAGGGCGCGGAGGCGTTCCTCTCGGTGTCCCACAGCCGCAAGGCCAAGGTGCAGAACGGCGCACTGCAGGACCTCACCGTGAGCAAGCGCGGCGGGCTCGGCGTGCGGGTGCTGCGCGGCGGCGCCAAGGGCCTGCGCGCGGGGTTAGCTACCACCACGGACCTGGCGGCCGCAGACTTCCGCAGCCTCTTCGCCCAGGCCTGGGAGCTAAGCGCCCTGGGCGACGAGGACCCCTGGCTGCGTCAGGCGGAGCCTTCCGGCACCGACGACCTGCCCAGCCGCTACGACTCGGCCGTGGAGGCCATCGCCCCCGAGCAGCGCATCGCCTGGGCCCTGGACCTGGAAGCCCAGTCCCGGCGGGCCTCGGCAAAGGTCGCTGCCGTGCGCGAGTCCGCCTGGGGCGACGGCACCGGGGCCAGCCTGCTACTCACCCAGAAGGGCGTGCGCACGCCGGATGTGGGCTCCAGCTGCTCCGCCAGCATCGAGCTGGCCGTGGCCGAAGGCGAAGACCGCCAAGCCTCCTGGCACTGGGGCGTGTCCCGCCGACCCGACCTGGACCTCGCGGCCATCGGCGCCGAGGCGGCCCTCAAGGGTGAGCGCAAGCTGAATCCCCAGCGGCTGCCGGCCGGTAAGTATCCCGTGGTCCTGCATCCGGAAGTGGCCGTGGACCTGCTGGGCATCGTGGCGGGCATGCTGGACGCCGAGTCGGTACTGAAGCAGCGCAGCCTGTTCGCGGGCAAGCTGGGCCAGGTCATCGCCTCGCCGCTGCTGACGCTCATCGATGACGGCCGCCTGGCCGAGGCCCCAGGATGCCCCGCCCTGGGCACGGAGCCCTGGGATGCGGAGGGGCTGCCTACCCGTCGCAATGTGCTACTCCGGGACGGCGTGCTGCAGACCTACCTCCACACCCTCAAGACCGCCGCGGAGATGGGCGTGGCGCCCACGGCTAATGCGGGGCGCGGCTTCGGCAGCCAGCCCGGGGCTACCACCTTCAACCTCTTCCCCCTGGCCGGCACGCAGTCCGCCGAGGACCTCTACCGCCTGGCGGGCAACGGCGTGCTCATCACCGAGATCATGGGCCTGCACACGGTGGATCCTGTCAGCGGCGACCTCAGCGTGGGCGCCAGCGGCATCCGCATCCGCAACGGCGAGCTGGCCGAGCCGGTGGACAAACTCACCTTCGCCGGCAACCTGCGCGACTTCCTCACCCGCATCGCCGCCCTGGGCAGCGACCTGCGCTGGTATGGCAGCAGCGCCGGGCTCAGCATCCTGCTGGAGGACATTTCCCTCGGCGGGGCCTAAGGGATCTCAAGCCCGCCTGTCACGCAGGCACTGATTCCGGGCCCGGTTGCAGGTAATCTGGGGGTTCACCCAGGATTCCCCATGAGCCTCGACGCGGCGAAAAAGTATCTTTCCTTCCCCCACCTGGAAGCGGAGCTGCGGGCGGAATTGGAGCCCCTGCTGGAGGCGGCGGAAGCCGGTGACGCTGGCGCCCTCGCCGAGATGGAGGACCGCTTCTTCGAGCCCCTGGCCTTCGGCACGGGCGGCCTGCGGGGCTTCATGGCGGCGGGTCTGCGCCGCATGAACCAGCCCAATGTGCGCCGGGTGACCCTGGCCCTGGCGGCGGTGGCCAAGCGCCACGCACCGGGCAAGAAGATCGCCGTGGTGGGCTCCGACACGCGGCTGAATTCCGATGTCTTCAGTGCCGAGACGGCAGCGGTGCTGGCGGCGGCGGGCTACACGGTGTACCTGGGCGCCCGGCCCCTGCCCACGCCCTTCCTGTGCTTCGCCATGAAGGCCCTGGGCTCCGGCTGTGGGGCCATCGTCACCGCCAGCCACAATCCAAAGGAGTACAACGGCTACAAGGCTTACAACGATCTGGGCGGCCAGGTGGTGGAGCCCTGGGACGCGGAGATCGAGGCCCACATGGCCACCCTGCCCCTGGTGCCGGTACCGCCGGTGGCACCGCCCGGCAGCATCCTGCCCATCCCCACTGAGGTGGAGGCAGCCTACGTGGCCATGGGCCAGGAGCTCCTGCAGCACCCCCAGCCTTTCACCCCCGCGAAGATCCTCTACACGCCTTTCCACGGCACCGGCGTCGCCTTTGTTCCCGCCCTCTTCGAAAAGGCCGGGCTTCCCCTCACGGTCAGCCCCAGCCAGGGCATCCAGGATGGCACCTTCCCCACGGCACCGCGCCCCAACCCCGAGGAGCTGGCGGCCTATGCCGCGCCCCTGCGGGAGGCCGAGGCCATGGGCGCCGACGTGGTCCTCGCCAACGACCCTGATGCGGATCGCATCGGCGTGGTGGCGAAGCGCAACGGAGTCTGGGAGCTTATGAGCGGCAACGACCTCGCCGCCCTCACCCTGGACTACCTCTGCGGCCAGAAGGGTCGCCTGGGCGCGGTGGTCAGCACCGTGGTCACCTCGGACTTCATGGCCACCGTGGCCCGGCACCACGGCCTGCCCGTGGTCTGGACCCTCACGGGCTTCAAATACATCGCCGTGTGCATGGACCGCCTCGAGGCCCTGGGCGAGGCTTACGCCTTCGGCGCTGAGGAGAGCTACGGCATGCTGCTGCCCCCCAGCCTGCGCGACAAGGACGGCGTCACCGCCGCGCTGGTGGTGGGCGAGATGGCCGGGCACTTCAAGGCCAAGGGCATGTCCCTGTTCGAGGCCGTCGAGGCGCTCATGGGCCGGGTCGGCACCTTCCACAACCGGCTGGTGAACCTCGAGGATCCCCGCCCCGGCGGGGCCAAGCGCTTCGCCGAGGCCATGGGTCGCATCCGCACCGCCGGTCTGGCGTCCCTGGGTGGGGAGCCGGTCGCCAGCTGGGAGGACTTCCAGGGCTGCCAGTGGCATGGCGAGGGCCGCACCGAGCCCATCCTGGACCGCCCCGACAACCATGGAGCCGCCCTGCCCATCCCCCGCAGCAACGCGCTCAAGTTCCGCCTGCCGAGCGGGGGCTTCGCCGCCTTCCGCCCCAGCGGCACCGAGCCCAAGCTCAAGGTCTACCTGCAGTCTCGCAGCGGGAAGGCCCAGCTTGACCAGATGGAAGCCGAAGCCCGCACCCTGCTGGGGTTGTAGTCCCGATTTACGCTTCATGAAAGGTTCTTTCGGGATAGAGCTCTCACCGCAAAGAAGACAGAGACCCCAGAGGAGAACAGCGCGCAGAGGGATACCTCCGGGCATGGGCTCCATTCCAGGGCGCCGCTGCCGCGCCTGTTGGGGGCGCGGTCATGGCACCCTGGAATTCCCAGATGAACCTTTCTTGGTGCCTTGGTGCCTTGGTGGCAAAGACCCTTTTTCTGGCACCTACTGCGGGGATCCCCCCTGGGACTGGGCGGCGCGGGCCCGCAGGAGGATCTCGCTGAAGCGCCGCCGCTCGGCCGAGGGGTCCTTCGGGCCCCGCTTGTCATGAAGGCGCTGCCACTTCAAGAAGCGGAAGTCATCCCGCATGAAGTGCTTGATGAAGTGGCCCCGGACGAGCTTGACGAAGGTGGAGACCGTGATCTGCCCGGCAGTCAGCGGACGGAGGATCTCGATGAACGTCTCCCGGATGCAGGTGTGGTGGGCCATGTGCTGCTCGAGGGAGGGATACTTTGCCTCCCGCATGACCTGCTCCTCACGGGTGCAGTGGTCGATGACATACGCCAGCAGCTCATCGATGCTGCGGTTGATCTCGTCCAGATCCCCTGCCCGCTTCATTCCGCCCTGGGCCTCCAGGCGGTTGAAGAGTTCAAACAGATGCGCATGCTCGGCGTCGATCACATGCATCGTGGAGTGGAAAGCTTTGCGCCAGTGAAGCATCGGCGCCTCCGATCCATAGGATTCTGTGTCTCAATATATTCTCGAACCAGTCCGGGACAAGAAAAATCCGTGAATCAACTCTCAATAAATCGAAAAAGGGCGCCGGATCACTCCGGCGCCCTTTTTCGATCCCCTGAGGGGAGGAAGCTACTTCTTGGTGGTGGTCAGCTTGCCGTCGGCCCAGCCGTGGCAGTCCTTGCACTTGTCTTCCTTGAACTTGGGGAACATCTTGTTGGTGGCGGCGTTGAACTTCTTGTCCTTGGGGGCGCCGTCATGGCAGACGGTGCACTTGGCACCCTTGACGGTGGTGGGCTTGGCCATGGCGGCAGGGGCCAGGAGAAGCATGAGGGCGGCGGTCAGGAGGGTGATGCGGCGCATGGTGTGTCCTTGTGGTTAGGGCTCCCAGGCAACGATCCTGGAAAGCAGAGAGGGGGTTGGAAGATGTTTGCCCCGGCTGGGCGGCGTCGGCACCTGAACAGTTCGTCTGAAGGACGATGACAGGAGCTGAAAAGTTTGTCATCGAATTGTCTCTTGCTGGCCCCTGAAATGTCCGTGATTCGAGTCACAGAGGTCCGGAATTCCTCCGCAACGACCGGTCAAGGAAACCCTATGCATGAACCGGGCCGCCCGTCCCCAGCTGTTCCTGGGTGACCGGGCGGCCCGAGAATCGTGCAGCCTAGACTAGTGGCCGAGGCGGGAGGCCATGGCGTAGATGATGAGGACGAGAAGCACGAGGCCGACGCCGAAGAAGATGTAGCCGGCGGCGCGAGCAATGCCCTTCCAGGCTTCCCACTCGTCCTTCACGCGGTATTCGTCCAGGCGGCCTTCGGCGACCAGGCGGTCATACCAGCGCTTGCGCTCGTGGAGCATCTCGGCCTTGGAGATGCGGCCCGAGAAGATCACGGTGTCCATGGGGAACTTCTCCAGCCGGAAGTGGGTGTTGAAGAAGTGGACCGTGAAGATGAAGCCCGAGGCGAGCAGGGCCTCGTCCGAGTGGATGATGAGGGACACGTTGATCATCCAGCCCGGCATGAACTTGCTGAAGAAGACCGGGAACCACATGATCAGGCCCGAGACGCCGATGGCGAAGACGCCCCAGAACACGGCAAGGTAGTCGAACTTCTCGAAGTAGGTCCAGCGGTCGAACTCGGGCCGGGGGCCCTTGCCGAAGAACCAGCGGTTGTGGTCCACGAAGTCCTTCAGGTCCTGCTTGGTGGGGATCATGGAGTCCGGGTGGGCCATGGCCGCGAAGATGCGCTTGGGCTCGAAGACGCCGGTCTCCGGGTTCCAGAGGAAGCGGCGACGCTTCCAGAGGTGGCTGACGGTCGCGCTGACGTGCAGGACGAAGTAGACGAACGTGATGACCGCCCCGAAGTGGTGGAGGGTCCGGGCCACTTCGGCGCCGCCGAAGAGGCTGAAGATGGCCTTGGCCCAGTCGGCGTAGTAGAACTTCAGGGGCATGCCGGTGATGGTCAGCAGCAGGAAGCTCGTGACCACCAGGATGTGCAGGAACCGCTCGAAGGGCTGGAAGCGGGTGAACTGCTCGTCATCTTCCTGGATCTTGAGCTTGGCTTCGCGGAACTGCTTGGAGTCATGCCGGTAGAGCCAGATGGAGCGGAAGAGCCAGAAGAGGGTGTGGCCGCCGAACAGGGTGAAGGTGAACACCAGCAGCGTGGTCATGACGATGAAGACGTAGTGGAGCTCGGGGAAGTTCTTGCGGTCCATGGGGTTCGCATGGGGCGCATAGCGGGCGAAGCTGGGGTTCGCCTTGGGGTGGCACTGCTTGCAGGTGTTGACGATGTTGCCCGGGGACAGGCGGGAGTTGGGATCCGCCGTGCGCAGCACATCGTGGTGGCCGTGGCAGTCGTAGCAGGCGGCCACATGGCTGGCGCTGTTGGTCTTGCCCAGGGCCATGGCCTTGCCGTGGTAGGTGTCGCGGTAGTGCTCCAGGCGGTCGGCGTGGCACTTGCCGCACACCATGTCGCTGCCGGACTTGAAGTGGCCGCCGGTGGGCGTCTCGATCTGGTGGGCCGAGTGGCACTGGACGCAGACGGGGCCGCGGGGATCACCCTTGGCCAGGAGCTGACCGTGGATGCTCTTGTTGTAGATCTCCTCCACGGTGACGTGGCACTTGCCGCAGGTCTTGGCCACGTTGGCGTGGTTGATGGGGGAGCTGCGATCGACGCTGCGCTTGATGTCGTGGACGCCGTGGCAGTCGTTGCAGCTGGGGGCCACGATGAGGCCCTTCTGCAGCAGCGCCATGCCGTGGATGCTCTCCTGGTACTGGGAGCCCACGGTTGGGTACATCATCTTGTATTCATCGGTCAGGTTCTTGTTGGCGTGGCACTTGGCACAGGTCTTGGGCAGGTTCATCTTGTAGACAGGCGACTGGTGCGACTTGACGGACACGATGTCGTGGTTGCCGTGGCAGCTCACGCAGGTGGCCGCACCCGAGGCGCCCAGGGACTTGCTCATGCCGTGGATGCTGGTCTGGTAGATCTTGTCCTCTTCCGAGTGACAGGTGGCGCACTTCACGGGCTTGGGATCCACGCCATCGTTGGGGTGGTCCTTGATATCCGCGTGGCAGCTCTTGCAGCCCATGCTGCTGTGGACCGAGCCGCCGAACTTGGCCTCATCCACGAACAGGGACTTGGCCTTGCCCGGCGCCACGTCCTTGGTCATGGTCGTGTCGCTGTGGCAGTCGAAGCAGTTCTCTTTGACCGCCTTGGGGCCAGCGGCCTGGGCCGGGGTGGCACCCAGCAGCAGGCCCGCCAGGAGGGCCAGGGTGAGCCACCAGCCGGCACCGATCCGGCGGCGGCTGGAGCACGGCGCTGCGTCGAGGATTGGACGGGTATCCAGGAGCATGGGAGGTCCTTTGGTGAAGAAGCAGGTGACAGGTAACCCAGGGGGCTGTCCCTATTATTCACTCAAAGGTGGTTTTATGAACCCCGATCGAGATCACAAAATCCCGGTCAGTGGGCGCTCCCGTCGCCTGGGGTCTGCTTGGCGTCCTTGGCCGCCTGCTGCTCCATGAGCTCCCGGTAGTATTCGGGGCGGGTCTCGCGGATGTGGTCCGCGGAGGCCTTGCCGGTGAGCCAGGCCAGATCCATGGGATAGACATCGGGGTCGAAGATCACCAGATACCAGTGCCAGACCAGGATCGAGAGGGTGGCCAGGATGGCCTCATACCAGTGGGCCGCGGTGGCCGCATCCATGACCCAGACCGGCAGGAAGTGGAGGCTGGTGTCCTTGGCCCAGAGCAGCACGCCGGTCACGGCCATGACGATGGTGCCCCACATGAAGGCCCAGTACTCCATCTTCTCGGCGTAGCCGAACATGCCGAAGGTGGGCCGCTTGGGCGTCAGCCCCAGGTTGTAGCGGAGCATGTTGGCGATGTCCTTGGCGTCCTGCCAATTGGGCAGCAGCTCCCAGACCATGACCCGGTCCCGCTTGACCAGCACCAGGTGGATGACGTGGAGGACGGTGGCCCCCATGATCACGGCACCCGCGATGCGGTGGATGATGCCGCGCACCTGGCCGGCCCCGCCGAGACCGAAGGCCTGCAGCCAGCCTGACTCGGGGAACTTGAGGGCGAAGCCCGTGATGACCAGGGCGATGAAGCTGACCATCACCAGGCCATGCGTGATCCGGAACTTCTTGTTCATGCGGGGCAGCACTTCACCGGTGCCGTGGTGGGGCTTGTGGCGCCGGAGCTTGGCCAGCCAGTCCAGGCCGTTGTGGAACAGCATGAAGCCGATGGTCATGGGGATCAGGGCGTAGTAGGCCAGCCGGATCCAGCGCACGCTGGGGTGCTCGATGCCGCCGGCGGTCCGCACGTGCACCTGGCCCTTGGCGATCTTCTCGCCCACACCGGGGTGGCAGACGCCGCAGGTCTTCTGCAGGTTGGCGGGGTTGATGGTCGAACGGATGTCGGCGGAGGGCAGGATATTGTGGACGCCGTGGCAGGAGGCACAGTTGGCGGCGCGCTTCTGCCCACCCCGCACGGCCAGGCCGTGGAAGCTGTCCTGGTAGGCGGGCACCTTGTCCCCGAAGCTGTAGCGGGAATCCAGCCGCTCGTCCCCGTGGCAGCGCCCGCAGGTGACTGCGGACACGCGGGAAGGATTCACCAGGGAGCCGGCCTCGGAGGGGGCCTGGATGTTGTGCTCGCCGTGGCAGCCCGTGCAGGTGGGTGAGTCCTTGGAGCCGCGGCCGACCGCCAGGCCGTGGACACTGTCTGCATAGATAGCTTGCACGTCCGGGTGGCAGACACCGCAGGTCTCGGCGACGCGGGCCCGGTTCACCTTGGCGGCGGGATCCTTGGAGGCCAGGATGTCGTGGCTCCCGTGGCAGTCCGAGCAGGAGGCCGCGCTGTCATTGCCCTTGGCCACTTCCCGGCCATGGAGGCTCAGCTTGTAGGCCTCCACCGGCTTGGCGAAGGGGATGTTGTGGTGACGGGACAGGAACTCGGGATTCGAGTGGCAGGAGCCGCAGGTATCGGCGAGGTTCTTCTTGGCCACCTTGGAGCCCTGACCGCCCATGATCGCGTGGGGGGTGCCGTGACAGGAGGAGCAGGTGGCCGCATCGGTCATGCCGCTCTGCTTGGCCAAGCCGTGGACGCTCTTCTTGTAGGCCTCCACCGGATGTTCGTGGCAGGTCTCGCACTTCACCTTGGCCGGTTTCTCGGCGTGGGGTAGCCGCGTGATGCTGGTGTGGCACCCCGTGCAGCCCATGCTGGCGTGCTTCGACGCCTCGAACTGGGTGATGTTGACATCGTGGCAACCGGCGCAGTCCTTCGCGCTGGGCGGCGCCGCGGCGAGCGCGACGGAGAGCAATCCAGCAAAGAGCAGGCGCATAGCTACCTCACAAGTCCTCTATACCCTACCCGAGTTCCGACAAACCTGTGACAGGGCGGTGATCTGGATCACCGCAACCCGCCAGGTACAGCAAAGCGCCGGGGGAGTGACCCGCCCGGCGCCTGTTCTAAAACCGAGTCAGCGGCTCACTTGCCCTTGTAATCCTTGAGCCAGTTCACGTCGACCTCGGCGGCCTTCTTCTCAGCCTTGGTGGCCTTGAGGAACTTGCCGCGCTCGGTCATCTCGCCGTCCTTCTTGACGGGGAGGGCGGCGTGGCAGGCCTTGCAGTCCTTGACTTCCGCGAAGCCGGCTTCCTGGGCCTTCTTCACGAAGGGCATCTTCGCCTGGGCGGGGATGGCAAGGATCAGCGCGGCGGCGGTGATGAGGGTGGCGATACGCATGGTGTCTCCTGGGACGGTTCCCGCCGAGCGGGAGGGTTGGAAATGGCGTTGCAACAATGATACCGGAATGCCCGGGGTTCTGCACCGGGTCGTCCTGTTTGAGAGGCCTTGGGTCTGCCTCGTTCATCGGCAAGTCCCGGTAGCTCTCAAACTAATAATTGGATCTAGAGATTTTCCTCGGGGCCCGACCGGGCCTCAAAGCACCAGCGTCTCCTGATACTCGCCAAAGACCCCGCGCAGGGCGTCGCAGGTCTCGCCCACAGTGGCCTCCGCCTTGACTGCGGCCAGGATGAAGGGCATCAGGTTGTCGGTGCCGGCCGCGGCCGCGCGCAGGGCGGCCAGCCGGGCATCCACGGCGGCCTGGTCCCGGCCCGCCCGGACGGCGGCCACTTCCCTGCGGCGCACGGCGCCGAGGGCCTCATCGACCCGCAGCAGGTCGGGCTTGACCTCGCCCGTGACCTCGAAGCGGTTCACCCCCACCACGACCTGCTCGCCCCGCTCGACGCCCTTCTGGAAGGCGTAGGCCGCGTTCTGGATCTCGCGCTGGGGGAAGCCCTTCTCGATGGCGCTCACCATGCCGCCCAGCTCGTCCACCTTGGTCAGCAGGGCCAGGGCCCGGGCCTCCAACTCGTCCGTGAGGGACTCGATGAGGTAGCTGCCAGCGAAGGGATCCACCACATCGGCCACCCGGGACTCGAAGGCCAGGATCTGCTGGGTGCGCAGGGCGATGCGGGCGCTGACCTCGGTGGGCAGGGCCAGGGCTTCATCCCGGCTGTTGGTGTGCAGGCTCTGGGTACCCCCGCAGACCGCCGCCATGGCCTGCACGGTGGTGCGGACGATGTTGTTGTCTGGCTGCTGGGCCGTGAGGGTGCTGCCCGCCGTCTGGGTGTGAAAACGCAACATCTGGCTTTTTGCATCGTCGGTCTTGAAGTGGTCCCGCATGATCCGCGCCCAGATGCGCCGGGCGGCCCGGAATTTCGCCACTTCCTCGAAGAACTGGTTGTGGGCGTTGAAGAAAAAGCTGAGGCGGGGGGCGAAGGCCTCCAGCTTCAGGCCGGCGTCCAGGGCGGCCTGCACGTAGGCGATGCCGTCGCCCAGGGTGAAGGCGATCTCCTGGGCTGCGGTGCAGCCCGCCTCGCGGATGTGATAGCCCGAGATGGAGATGGTGTTCCAGCCGGGGACCTGGTCGGCGCAGAAGGCGAAGATGTCCGTGATGAGCCGCAGGCTTGGGCGGGGCGGGAAGATGTAGGTGCCCCGGGCCATGTACTCCTTGAGGATGTCGTTCTGGATGGTGCCACCCACCTGGGCCCAGCTGACGCCCTGCTCCTCGGCCACGGCCAAGTAGAGGGCCAGCAGTACCGCAGCAGGCGCGTTGATGGTCATGCTGGTGGTCACCTTGTCCAGGGGGATGTCCCGGAACAGCGTCCGCATGTCGTGGATGGAGCTGATGGACACCCCCACCTTGCCGACTTCGCCCAGAGCCATCTCGTGGTCAGGGTCCATGCCGATCTGCGTGGGCAGGTCGAAGGCTACGGACAGGCCCGTGGTGCCCTGGGCCAGCAGGTAGCGGTAGCGCGCGTTGCTCTCCTCCGCCGTGGCGAAGCCCGCGTACTGGCGCATGGTCCAGAGCCGGCCCCGGTAGCCCGTGGGCTGCACGTGGCGCGTGAAGGGGAACTTGCCGGGGGCCCCCAGGTCGAGCAGGGGATCGTGGTCAGCGAGGTCCGCCGGCGTGTAGCTGTTCTTCAGGGGAATGCCCGAGCTGGTTTCAAAGGACCGCTGCCGCAGCTTGGCGGGATCTTCCTTCACCGTGAGCTGCGTCCGCACCTGCTCGAGGAAATCCTTCTCGTACATGGAACCTCCCAATCTTTCCACCTTATCGCCCCGGACGGTCCCAACGCTACACTGGCCCCTTCCCCGGAGCCCGCCATGCC
>Ga0194052_1001986_pt1 | contig 11420 bp, 14 predicted proteins | sample SepL226m_MetaG_FD_160117 | JGI IMG/M metagenome (GOLD analysis project Ga0194052, IMG submission 160117) | Anoxic zone freshwater microbial communities from boreal shield lake in IISD Experimental Lakes Area, Ontario, Canada - Sep2016-L227-6m | ecosystem: Environmental > Aquatic > Freshwater >... | reverse complement strand
CCAAAACCTGTATGCACTCTCTGGAGGTGGCCATCGGTTGAAAATTGTCGGAGCTCTTCTCTACTACCGGTTTGTGCCCGATACCCTTCAAATCCTTCACATGGCCATTGATCCAGGGCCCCGCCCGGGGAGCCCGGAGGCCGTCGAGAGCGTGTCGCTGAGCTTTCTTGGCGAGCTGGCCCGGATCTCCAGGCAGATATCAGGCATTGAATTCATCCGCCTCCCCTACGGCGCAAAGCGAATCCCGATCAGCAGTCTTTCAAACCTGTGATCGCCATTCGCCATTCGTTATCCGCCATCTTCTATCTGCCCTCTGCCAACTGACGACTTCCATGCTTGATTCGCCATCCGACATCCGCCATCCGCCATTGGATTTCCAACTTATGCGGCTGGACAAGGCCATTCCCATCACCGAGCAATCATGGCCCGAGGGGACAGTTCCGGTCGTAAGCATCCTTTGCCTGACCTTCAACCACGGCCGGTATATCAGGCAAGCTCTGGATGGCTTCCTCATGCAGGAAACCACATTTCCAGTCGAAGTGATCGTTTACGATGACGCCTCAACCGATGGAGGTCAGGATATCGTGCGCGACTACGCCAGCCGGCATCCTGGTCTTTTCCGCCTGCTGCTTCAAACGGAAAACCAGTTCAGCCGCGGCATACCTCTCGGCGCAATCCTCCATGAATCCGCGCGGGGAGAATACTGTGCCTGTTGCGAGGGGGATGACTACTGGACCGATGCCACGAAGCTTCAAAAACAGGTCGAGCTTTTGGATTCCAGGAAGGAGGCCTCAATCTGTTTCCACCGGATTCTCGTCGCGCACGAGGATTGCCCGGAGAAGGACTACATTTCCAATCCCGAGGAAGCATCAGTGACCGGGGTCCCCGATATCGTTTCACGTTGGTATACCCATACGAATTCGGTCGTCTTTCGCAGGGCATTCCTGCCCCACCTGCCTCCTTGGGCCAGCCAGGTTATGTGGACTGACGTATCTGCATGGCTGTGTCTGGCCCATCGCGGTCCAATCCACTTCATTCCTGAGGTGCTTGGCGTTTACCGCAAACATCGCGGCGGCATTACCCATGGCGGGAAGGCAGAGAGCCGTAAAGCTGTGATCAACTCCACCAAGTGTTACCGGTTTTTCAACGAAGATACCGGTGGGCAATACTGGTCCCTGCTCCGGCGGCGTCTCTTCGAACTCAACATCAATTGGGCTGAGGAATGCCGCCGGACCGGCCAACGGGCGGACTTTTTGCGGGCCGCGTTCGGGAGCCTCAGATGGTTCGTGAGTCAACCTTCCGGAGCCGGGTTTTCCCGGTTGTTTCTTGGCGTGCTGCTCCCGCGGACACTCCATCCCACTTATTATGCGGCCTGCCGCTGGAAGAACCGGCTGCTTAGCGGCAAAGCTGCCTGAGGCACTTCCGCCGCACCGATCCAAAAGCGCCATCCAATCCGAAATGCGCATAGCTGTCATTCCGACCATTCGCGATTACCCCTGGGGGGCGCCCGGTCACTGCATGGGGGAGCTGGTTCGGAAACTTCTCGAGGCCGGTCACGAGGTCTTGTGGTTTGTCGCACCGGTTGATTGGGAAAATGCCGAAGTCGCGAAGCTCAGGGAGTCGGGGGCAAATGCCGTCCTGCTGCCCGGTCCTCCGGTCAACTACGCGCGGTTTCGCAGAGTTCGCAAATGGCTGGCTGCGCTGAGGAGCAGCGAAAAGTCGCTGGCAGAGGCTATTAATCAGTTTGGGCCGGACCATATCCAACATCTCCCTTGATTCTTCTTGCCGGTTGCAATATTCAAACGATCTCCTGATATGCCTGAAATAAGTCGATTCTTGGGTGTTGTGATCAGCATGTATTTCGATGAGCACAACCCACCGCACTTTCACGTGAAATACAACGAGTTCCGTGCCGTCCTCTCGATCCGCGAATGCAATGTACTCGAGGGAAGCCTGCCGGGACGAGTCCGCGGCTTCGTCTCAGAGTGGGCCGAAATTCACCAAGACGAATTGCTCTCGATGTGGGAAAGTAAAGAATTTCATAAAGTGGAACCCTTGGTTTGATCAGTATGAACTTTGTCAAATCAGCTCGCTATTTGGAAAACTACAAAATCTTTGTGGAGTTCACATCTGGAGAAAACGGCATCGTCGATCTGAAAGACACCGTATTCAGATATGCGGCCGCAAAGGAAATCCGCGATCAAACGAAATTTCGTGAGTTTTATCTGGACGAATGGCCAACAATTGCTTGGAAATGCGGCTTCGATCTTTCTCCGGAAACTCTTTATGAATTCATGACTGGTCTTCGACCGGGGTGGGACTTGCGCAAGGATTTTGAAACGGCAACTCTTTGATTTGGGCTTCCGGTTTCCATTCGATGCTGTGAATCGCCATTGGCGACCCCTGCTTTCACCCGTCGGGCTTTAAACCGTGATGCTCAAACAAGGTCGAGTTCAACGCCCCAGTGTTTGGGCAGATTCACGACCCCATAGTTGAAACGGTTTTCTCTCAGCAATCGATCCCCGTTCGGTCGACCATGCCGGATCCGTCACACGTGAGCCAGATCTCCAGCGATTTTCCATGAAAGTCTGCGTCATTCCCACGATCCGTGACTACCCATGGGGAGCGCCTGGTCACTGCATGGGCGAGCTGGTTCAAACACTTCTCGAGGCCGGTCACGAGGTTCTGTGGTTTGTCGCACCGATTGATTGGGAGAACGCGGATGTTGCAAAGCTCAGTGATCCGCGCATAGCCGACATCTTTCTTGCTTATCTTTTCCGGTTGCAGTAAGTTACGAATCATATGTTATGCCTAAAATCTCTGAATGGGGCTCCGTCGCCATCTACATTAACACACGAGGAGAGCATAATCCGCCCCACTTTCATGCAGTCTGTGGGGAATGGGATGCAGCGATTCGAATCAGTGATTTTGCATTGATGGCCGGCAAGCTGCCTCCTCGCATTTTTGGTCAAGTCATCGAGTGGGCGGCCCTCCACCAAGGGGAACTTATGCAGGAGTGGGATAACATGCGATCCGGAATCCAGCTCAATAGAATCACGCCGTTACAATGAAAATCACAGACATCCAATATCTCGGGGAATACACCGTGCAGTTGACATTCGGCGACGGCTACGTTGGCGCACTCGACCTTGCACCAGCACTTTCCGAAAACGACCCGCTTCGTCATCCTGATACTTTTTTTCAGGGGGCTTCCAACGGTTTAACTATCGAGTGGCCAGGCGGGATTGATTTTTGCCCCGATGTTTTACGCTTGTGGTGTGAGAAGAGGCAGGTTCTTTCACCGGATGAGACAGATTTTCATCTCGGGGCATCTTTGCCAGTCCATCTGGCAGCTTGAAATGCAATCGCCGCATGTCGGCCAGTAACGAATTCATTCCGAAATGCGCATAGCCGTCATTCCCACAATCCGGGACTACCCATGGGGAGCGCCTGGTCACTGCATGGGCGAGCTGGTGCGAACACTTCTCGAGGCCGGTCACGAGGTTCTGTGGTTTGTCGCACCGATTGATTGGGAGAACGCCGAAGTCGCGCAGCTCAGGGAGTTGGGAGCAAAAACCGTCCTGCTGCCCGGCCCTCCGGCTAATTACGCGCGCTTTCGCCGACTCCGCAGATGGCTGGCCAATCTCAGGAGTAGCGAAAAGTCGCTGGCAGAGGCGATTGATCAGTTTGGGCCGGACCATATCTTCGTCAACCAGGGAGGAACGTGGTGCGCAACGCAGGATGAGTTCTTTACGTGCCTCTCGTCCCGGCCGGGCCGCTACTCGCTCATCTGCCACCTCAACGAGCCACAGCCTGCGTTTGGCGAGAAGCAATTCCAGCGCGCCAGAGAGTTGTTTTTATCCGCAAAGCGAGTCTTCCTCCCTTCTCAGTGGGTGAAAGCGCTTGCTGAAACGCAGATTGCTTCACCAATTTCCAACCCGGCTATTTTCCTGTATCCCATGAGGTTTGATTTCCGGGAACCGGTGCCCTGGCCCGTGTCACCGGAGCCACGATTTGCCATGGTCTGCCGGCTGGACACAAACCACAAAGGGATAGACTGCGCATTCCGGGCGCTCGCACTGCTCCGCGCCGAAGGGATCAAATTTTCGCTACGAATCTATGGATCCGGCCCGGATGCCGGATACCTCTCGGAACTTGCGCGTTTTCTGGGGATTGAGGACTGCGTCGAACTCTGCGGCTATACAAATGGACTTCAGGAAATCTGGGCCAGGGAGGAAATCCTTCTTCTGCCGTCGCGGCGGGAGGGATCCGCAGTGGCCCTGACCGAAGCAATGGGCTTTGGCCGTCCGGTGATCGCCACGGCTGTCGGCGGGGCACCCGAGTGGATTGAGGACGGGGTGAACGGCTTCATCTGCCCGGCCGCGGAGGTGGAACTTCTCGTTGCGACCCTTCGCCGCGCTTTGGCAGAACGATCCCGCTGGCGGGAGATGGGCCTCGCCGCCCACCACAAAATCAAGTCGTCCTACCCCTCCGACCCCGCAAGGGTATTCCTCCAGTCCCTGTCTTAACGCTTGCCAATCCTTCTTCTATGAACAGGTTTTGCGGAAGAAGCGTAAATGGCCGGCACTTGACACGGGTTGCGCAAAGATTATCATAACCATTATGGTAACCGTGTCTATCCAGGAAATGCGTTTTGAATTTGCGAAAGTCAAGTCCGCTCTGCTGCGTGGGGAGGAACTCATGCTGACATATCGGAACCGGCCACTTGCGAAGCTCCTGCCTGTTGCGGACAAGGAGCCGAACGGGCCGGATCCCGCCCTCTCTTTCGGTATCGACCCCGAAGACGTTGATGAGATGACCAATCAGGAAATCGACCGCGCGATCTATGGCTGAGCATCGAATTTTTTTGGACACCAGCGGAATTTATGCGTGGATCAACGGAAGGGACCCGCATCACGACCTGATGCTCTCCCTGCCGCGCAAAGCAGGCGTAAGACTCGTGGTCACCGATTACATCATTGACGAGGCTTGCACCCTGTTTGTCGCGCGGAATATCGCGCACCGCAGGAAGGACATATTTCGGCTCATACAAAGTTCGAAGATCGTTCAGATGGCATGGGTCGGACAAGATATCTTCTGGCAAGCGTGGGAGTGGCAGGAAAAATTTCATGATCAGGCCCTTTCGTTCACTGACTGCACAAGCTTTGTTGTCATGAAGAGCCTTGGTCTGACAGAGGCGGCGACAAATGATGCCCACTTTAAGACGGCGGGATTTCTCCCGTTGCTTGTCAATCCCCGGTAATCGCGCTTTAGGCCAACCACTACGGTTGTACGGAAAGCGTTACGCTGCTGATGACTGAGTCATCGATATGAAGTGTTCAGTCTCCGCCCTTTCCGGTGTCTGATTTCCGCTCTCCGGTCTCAAGTTTTCCCCCTCCGACCTCTGACTTCTGAAGACTGAAGACTGAAGACTGAAGACTCCGGCATCGCCGGTGCCCTCGACGCAGGAATGTGCAAAGCTCACATTTCTAACCGTCTCCCCCCATTTTTCATGACGTGGTTAGAAACTAAAATTGGCAACCAGTTAACGAAAATCCGGCGGGCCGCACGGCTATCCCGCGCGCGCCGGAGCGGTGCTTCCATCGGCAATCATCCCTGGCTTGGGCCGGAGATTGAGTTCCACCTTGGCCAAAGGGAAGGGCGCGCCGGCGAGATCACCATTGGCGAACACGCATGGATCGAGAAAGGGGCGGTCCTCCAGGCATTCGGCGGCCACATCCGGCTTCAGCGAAGCGTATTTTTGGGACCTTATGTCGTGATCTACGGCCATGGGGGAGTGGACATCGGAGAAGAAACCCTCATCTCCATGCACTGTTGCATCCTCTCATCCAACCACGATGTTCCCGGCTGCGACCGCATCATCCGCCAGCAACCGGACATTCTGCTGCCCACAAAAATCGGGCGAGATGTGTGGCTGGGGGCCGGAGTAAAAGTTCTTGGCGGCGTGACAATCGGTGACGGATGTGTGGTAGGGGCTGGTGCGGTCGTCACCAAGGATCTGCCGCCAGGAACCATTGCTGTCGGAGTGCCTGCTCTTGCGGTGCGCAATCGGAACGAAAATATCTATGAAGAACAATAAATCGAATACTGATGAACGGGTCTTGTTGCTTGGCGCCGGGGGCATGCTTGGCGCGGCCGTCTATGAGGCGGCGGCAAAAAAATTCCCCAACCTCCTCGCGACCGACATTGACGTGAACGAGCCGTGGCTGATCCATCAGGACTTTCGTGACCTGACTTCCCTCGAGAAGTTGTTCGATGACTTTCAGCCGACGCTCGTCTTTCATCTCGGGGCTCATACGGATCTCGAGTATTGCGAGACACACCCGGAGGATTCCTGGGCGACGAATGCCCTCGGGCCGGAAAACTCTGTGATTCTGGCGGAACAGCGCGCCGCGACCCTCGTGTATATTAGCACGGCTGGCATATTTGGGGGAGAACAGGAGGTCTATACCGATTTTGATGCGCCGTTGCCGACGAGCCATTATGCGAAGTCCAAGTATTACGGGGAATTGTTCGTTGAGAACAGAATGTCAAAATACTACATCTTCCGCGCGGGGTGGATGATGGGAGGCGGCCTCAAGAAGGATAAAAAGTTTATCAACAAGATCTATAAGCAGATCAAAAACGGTGCCCGGGAACTCTTTGTCGTGGCCGACAAGCTCGGGACGCCGACCTACACGGTGGATTTTGCCAACGGCATGCTCAAGGTGATCGATACCGGTTACTACGGGCTGTATAACCAGGTTTGCGGCGGCGGCGGAAGCCGCCTCGATGTGGCGAAGGAGTTTGTCCGCCTGCTCGGCCTGGAACACGAAGTGAAAGTGACCGAAGTGGATTCCAACCACTGGAAGCAGGAATATTTTGCCCCCCGCCCCTACTCGGAAAAGCTCATCAACCTCAAGCTCGACCTGCGAAAGATGAACCACATGCGGGACTGGAAGGTGTGCCTTGCCGAGTATGCCCAAGTCTTCAAGGCGGACCTCGGGGCGTGATGCCTGACTAGTGCCCGGAGATTTCTGACTATGCTCATTACCGTCGTCATGCCGTGCTGCAATCCGCCCATGCACCACTTCGAGAAGGTGCTGGAGGCGCTGCGGCGGCAGTCGCTGCCGCCGTACCAGTGGGAGTTGATCGTCGTGGACGATGCGTCGAAAGACCCTCTGGAAGGGAGGATTGATCTGTCATGGCACCCGAACAGCCGCCTCGTCGGGACTGATCCGGAACGGGAGGGGATGGGACTGGTGAGCGCGCGACTGCGCGGATACGAATTGGGTCAGGGCGATGTCTTTGTCTTTGTGGACCAGGACAACGCCTTGCGGTCCGATTATTTGCAGGGAGTGGCGGACATTGCACGGGAGTTTCCGCACATCGGGACCTGGGGCGGACAGATTCTACTGAAGTTTGATGAGCCGGACAAAGCTCCCGAGAAATGGCTGCAGGGCGCGCTTTGCACTCGGCAACTCGAACACGACATTTGGTCAAACGTCATTAATCACCACGACTCCACCCCGTGGGGAGCCGGGCTTTGTGCACGGCGCGAAGTCCTTGAACTATACCGGCAACTCGTCCGGGAAAACCCCATGCGCCGCCTGCTGGACCCGACGCCAAGACGCGCGGGTTTTGGCGGAGATTCGGATATCTCCTACACCGGATGCCGGGCCGGCTATGGTAAGGGGGCGTTCAAGCGCCTTGTGATGGACCATTTAATCCCTGCTGGACGCTGCTCCGACGCGTATCTGCTGAAAAATGCGGAGTCGAACGGCTATTCATCGGTTCTGCATGCTTTTGTGGACACCGGATCCGCGCCTTTCCCGAGGAATGATTGGAGATTTTGGATCATGTCGTCGCTTCGACGTTATCGCATGAAACGGATGGAGTGGAAAAAAATGATGGCCTCTCGCAGGGGCCAATGGAACGCCGTGCGGGAAATCCGCCAGGACGAGCGTCCGTTAAGGGAATATGCGGAGGACCTGCATCGAAAAGCGGAAAAGCTGGGCGGGTGAATCACTTCGACGCAGATGCCTTCGGGTGATTTAATATATTCCTGATACCCATAGGATTTGAATGAATTCGAAAATGCCAAGAGTCTATATTTTCTGCCGGAACGAAGACGGCAACCTCCAGGAGGATGTCATCACGCTTGCAGAGGGATTCCGCGAACTCGGGGTTCCGTTTTCGGGCAATTGTAATTACTGGCTCCAGTCCACAACTCCGGGGGACTACCTCATCCGACACGATCCGGAGATCACCCCCGATGATGCTGACATCGTCATCGTCAGCTACACCTGGCCGTATCAAATCCGTATGACCACCTTCGATCTTGTAAGGAGGCCGTTGCCGGAAGGGCTGTTTAAGAAAGGCCGCAAATACACCACGGTCTATATGGACAGCCACGACGGGCACCGCACGGTTTCGTGGGAACCGGAATATCGTCAGTTCGACATCATCCTGCGTTGCAAACTCAATCACCGTTCTTGGCATCCGGAGAACATGAAACCCTGGGTCCTCGGGTTCACCGACCGGATTCTGAAAGCCACGGAGAATGCGCCGGATTTTTCCGCACGAAATAAGACCATTCTCATCAATTTCGGAGCCAGCCACCCCTACCCGCACGGCTCCCGCGAACTCGCGCGGGAGAGGTTTGAGCCCTTGGTTGGCCGGTTGTTTGATATTGATGCCACCAAGGACGACCTCACGCGCAAGCCGGACGCCGCCTATGACGAGATCATGTGGAGGCAGACCGGCCAGCGGTTTTCACGTCCCTATTACGAAAGGCTCAAACACACCCAGGCTGTCGCGTGCTTCTGTGGGGAACTCATTCCCCCCATGCCGTTTCGGAAGCCGGAATGCTATCTCGTGGGTGGGAACAAAGCAAAGATCCGGCGGGCGTTTTTCGAAGCTCTGGCCCGCATCGACCCGAGACCCTGTCGCTCCGTCCAGTGGGACAGCTTCCGGTTCTGGGAAACCCTCTGCGCTGGTGCCGTCGCGTTCAATCTCGACCTCGACCGCTACGGCGTCGAAATCCCGGTGATGCCAGAAAACTGGGTCCACTACATCGGACTGGACATGGATCGGGTCAAACCCGCCATCGACCGGATCCTGGACGATTCTTCCTGCCTCGGAAAAATTGCCAATGCCGGCCGGGCATGGGCGATGGAACACTACTCGCCACGGAAGATGGCCGAACGGTTTCTGGATGCGGCCTTTTCATAATCAAACCCCACTTTAGGCGTTAATTATGGGTCTACTTAGAATCCTACTTGCTCTCGCGGTTCTATTTTCCCACGTCGAAGGGAGTGGCATCAAGATGCTCATGGGCGGTTTGTGTGTTTATGTTTTCTTTGTCATCAGCGGATTTTATATGGCGCTAATCCTGACACAAAGGTATGACGCCAAGGCCCACCTGAAAATGTTTTACCTGAATAGATTTCTGCGCATCTATCCGACATACTGGTTTGTTTTGGCTTTGGCGATATGCTATTATTGTGTTTGCAATTATATCACATCAGGAAAAACTCCGGAACCAGTATTATTTGCCATAAGCTTACACGTGAATATCTGGCAGACGGCGGCTATGTGGTTTGCCAACATCACCTTGTTCGGACACGACCTTATGCATTGTTTTCATTGGTCGCCGGTTTCCGGGTTTTCATTTCTTGCCTATCAGGCAACCAACCATCCCTCAGGCGTGTTTTGGCTGGGGGATGCAACATGGATCAGCCCAGCTTGGTCATTGGGCGTGGAAGTTGTTTTCTACTGCATGGTGCCTTTCATTTATGACAAATCCAAGGCGTTCTTGGTCAGTTTCGCTGGCGTCTCAATATTTTCATTTTGGTATCTGAATCAATACACCGTTGGCGGGGCCTATTTCGTGGGGTTTTCCTCCATTTGGATGTTTGTTTTAGGTATTTTTGGCTTTCGATTCTACCAATGGGCTAAACCCCTGTTTCAAAAAATAACGTGTAAACCGCTTCAGGCCTTTGTGTATAGTTCCCCCATTGCTTGGGTCGTGCTTTTTCCATCAATATTCAAAAGCGACTTAAATCTTGTCGTTGTAATTCTCGTGGGAGCCTTGTCCGTGCCGCTCTTGTTTTTTATTTCCGAGCGAAGCTCGATTGATCGTCTTATTGGCAACTTATCATATCCATTGTATATCTCGCACGAGCTTGTGTCTGGTGCGGTCGCCAGTGCAACACATCGTTTTCAAATCGGCGTGCGGACGCAGGCATGGCTTGAAATCGTTGCAAGTATCATCTTCGCCTCCTTTTTATATTTTTTGTTTGATCGGTGTTTCGAACAGTTGCGCAGCCGGAACGTGTCGCAGGCAGTCAAACCTGCCTGACAGGGAGGTTCTTGGCTTCTGTCTCAATTTACGGCCACGTCATCGTTGTGTCTGACAATCTTCCAAGAGTTCTATTTTGCACATCGGAGATTCCGCAGTCGGTGAATGCCGGGAGCATGCAGCTCTTCCGGGCGCTACAGGGATATCCGGGCGACCGCTTGATGGTGCTTGGGGTCCCTCCGGAGAGAGATGCAGAGCTCCTGCCCTGCCGCTACGAGCCGCTGAAACTGATCACCTACCGGATCGCCTGCACCCGCTTCCGACAATGGACGAGCGGGCTCAATGCGCTCAATACATTTGTGGAGCCACAATTGGGGCGTTCGCTGAGGTTGGCGCGGGAGTTTGCCCCCGATCTTGTTGTCACAGTGATGGACAAGCTTTCCTACTACAAACATGCCTGGGCGCTTGCCAGGCGGCTGCATGTGCCATTGTTGACGATCACGATGGACGACCCGCAGACATTCGAGAGGGCTCACCCTTGGTTGGAACGCGTATTCGTTCGATTCCTTCGGCGCCTTTATCGGGATGCGTCACTCTCCCTGGGTGTCAGCCAGGAGATGTGCGTATATTTGTCCAAACGATTTGGAAAGGGGTCGCAGGTTTTCTATTTTGGTCCGCCGGAGGGGATTTCGCCTCGTCCCCCAAGGGAAAGCCTGTCCCTCAAGTCCCCCCCGCAACTCACCCTTGGTTACGCTGGTTCGCTTGGGCTGGGATACTGGGACGGAATCAACTCACTCCTCGATTCGCTTACGGCAACGAAGACAAAACTCAACATCTACACCCGCGACCAACATTGCTTGCCTAGGCATCCACAGCTCATCAATCGTGGATTCCATCCGCTCGATGAGCTTTGGCCTAAAGTCCAGGCTGAGTGTGATGTGGTCTTGTTGCCCTACGCGTTCGAAGGCCCCATGTTACGCGTTTACCGCACCCACTTTCCCACCAAGCTGTCCGAGTATTGTTGGATTGGCATGCCCATGCTGCTGGTCGGTCCCAAATTCGCAACCGGCGTCCGTTGGGGTCAGCAGCATCCTGATGCCGCCCTCACCGCAACATC
>Ga0194052_1001979_pt1 | contig 11439 bp, 7 predicted proteins | sample SepL226m_MetaG_FD_160117 | JGI IMG/M metagenome (GOLD analysis project Ga0194052, IMG submission 160117) | Anoxic zone freshwater microbial communities from boreal shield lake in IISD Experimental Lakes Area, Ontario, Canada - Sep2016-L227-6m | ecosystem: Environmental > Aquatic > Freshwater >... | reverse complement strand
AAAAATGAAATAATTGAAAGAGAAGGAGAAGGAAAAATTAAAACAATATATTTATAATAGGCATTAGGCCTTAGGCTCTAGGCATTAGTTAAATAAATAAAATGGAAAAAACACACAAAGCAAAAAAATCTTTAGGACAAAATTTTCTAAAATCTGAGCCAGCTCTCAAGAAAATTATTGAAGCGGGAGAAATAAACAAGGATGACATTATTTTAGAGATAGGACCAGGGAAGGGAGCTCTAACAAAAAAATTATTAGAGGTGGCAGGATGTGTAATAGCAGTAGAAAAAGATAGAGAACTTTTTGCTTTTTTACAAGAAAAATTTAGTGAAGAAATTTCTATTGGAAAATTAATTTTAATAAATGAAGACATATTGGAAATAGAGATTGCAGATAAATCATTCTCGGACTCACCACAGAAATTTTCTGCTGAAAATTTCCTCTGTCCAGCGCCGTCGCGCTTACCAAGGGTTCACTCGAGAACAATTTATCTTCCATCTAACTACAAAATTATTGCTAATATTCCCTACAACATCACTGGTGCAATTTTGAAAAAATTTTTAACAGAAAAAAATCAGCCTTCGCTTATGGTATTAATGGTTCAACATGAAGTAGCAAAAAGAATAGTTGCTCGTGATGGCAAGCAAAGTATTCTTTCCATTTCAGTAAAGGCATATGGAAATCCTAAAATAGAAATGAAGGTGCCTGCTAGATATTTTTCGCCTGCACCAAAAGTTGATTCAGCAATTATTTCCATAAAAAATATTTCAAGGGAATTTTTCACAGAAAGCACCTCACCCCAGCCCTCTCCTTTAAAAGGAGAGGGAGTGGCTTCGACTGCTCAAATTAAAAATTCGAGCAGTCTGGAGTTTGAAGAAAAATTCTGGGAAATAATTCACGCGGGCTTCGCACATAAAAGAAAAAAATTGTCTTCAAATTTAAAAAAACACATTGGGCCGTCCTCTATAGAATTAAAAAATAAAAGAGCAGAAGAGTTATCGCTTACTGACTGGATAAACATACTAAAATACTAGTTTTTGTATTTTAATATTGATATACTATGTGTATGAAAAAAGGAATTCTTTTTACACTACTAACAACTCTTTTTATTTTTATTATTTTTTACTTTGTAAAAGAAAAAATAGCTATAGCTCAGAATTTTCAATTATCAAATTTTTCTTGTTCAAATGTGTCAGTAAATAATGGCTCTCATTCTGCTAGATGTGATGGAAAATATACTCTTTCTGGTACACTTCCAAGTAATGGATACAATATAGACTTGAAACTTACTAAAACTTATGAATATCAAGGAACACAATCAGATGGTACTGAAACGAAGGCAACAGCTGTAAGTCAAATAGGGCAGGTAGTGTTAACTGTAAACGACCTACCTAGTCAACAAAATGATTCTGATATTGCATACCATGTTAATGTTTCTGTAAATGACCATATAAATTCAGAATACAATATTGGATCATTTTCTTTTACTATTCCTAAAAAAACAGAAGCGACTAATGATACAACACCCCAAGACAATCCTTCATCTCCTACAAATCCAAACACCACCATCCCAGACATAAACACACCAACACCATCAGCATCTTCTACTAATACACAAAGTGCAACATCTTCAAGCTCTTCTTCTAAAAAATACACATTTGCTTTTGGGGGAAAGGTTCTTTCAACTACAATACCAGGTGTTATCTGTACTGGGATAGGTACACCCATTATACTTTCAAGTAACATAGGTGGTGCTATTAGTGCAGCATCATCACAATTTTCAAGTAGTAGTGGAGAAAAGATTACGGGTGGAGTGACTGGTGTTTACAAAATGATACCATTTTATGCAACAGATTTAACAAAAAAACCTAGAGTCGGTGGATATATTCTAGGTAGAGCTGATATTGTTCCTGATTTCTCAACCTGCAAAACTACAACAACTCCTCCAATACCAATTCCAGTAAGAAAAACAAATAATTATGGAGTATCAAAACAATAATATGCTAAAAAATATAAAGAAAAATAAAATAAACAAAAAATATTATAAATACTTACCAAGTAAAAAATTTACACTATTGACGTTAGTTGTGGTTGTTTTAGGTACTGGAATATTTGTTTTATCAAATTACGTTTCAAACAAAAGCCAATATGGAAAAATTGGAAACAAACCAAGCCTAGAAGCTGGAAAATTAACCTTAAACGACATGCTCCAAAAAGACTCTGATGGAGACGGTGTAGCAGACTGGGAAGAAGCATTGTGGGGAACAGACCCTCAAAAAACTGAGACTTTCGGTATATCTGATGCAACTTACATAAAACAAAAAAAAGAAGGTCTTAAAATTACTAACGGTGGTTCAAACAATGATTCAAATTTAACAGAAACAGATAAGTTTGCACAAGAATTTTTTGCTTCAATACTAGCAATGAAACAAAATGGGGGAGTAGATCCAAATACAATGAAAAACGTGTCAGCCTCATTGGGTCAAAAAATAGTAGATCCTACAATTGTTAATAAATATACAGAAAATGATGCCAAAATCGATCAAAATAACAGCATGCTAGACAAATTTAAATACTACACTAGTGTAAAAACACTTTTTAATAAATACAAAACGGAAGGCATTGGTAGTGAACTGTCATTAGCAAGTGGAATAGCAAGTTCTGAAACAGACTCTAATAACAATACCGACAACAATCAAAAACTTACAGATGTTGGAAATGCATATCAAAATTTTGCACAAAAAATGTTAGATATTCCAGTGCCACAAAGTTTAATTTCTTATCACATTAAAATAGTCAATAATGCAAACAACACAGGAATTAGTGTTTTAAACATGACGAAGATTTCAAATGACCCTGTTGTTGGGCTTTCTGGATTATCTCAATATAAAAAATATAGTGGTGATTTAATCACCTCAGTAAACGAATTAGAAACAACTTTATCAAAAGAATAATGATATAATAAAAGAAAATTAATAAAATGAAATTTTCTCAAAAAATTAAAAATATTATCGGCTCAACTATTATCTTAAGTCTTTTAATGTTACCTATCTTTTCTGCACAAAAAGCTTATGCAAACGCAACAACAGATGGAGTTACTGGGCTTATCGGTGGTAACCTTGGATCCGCTTCTAGTTACATAACAGATGTTATTCCAACGGCAACACAATTACCTGGATGTCAAAAATTAATTGAAAAACAAATAGAAAATCTATTTGGTAGTGCGTTAGACACAACAAACACCTTAACAGAAAAATTAGACAGTACTACATCTGCAATGCAAGATGTACAAGTAATCATGCCAGACTATATTAATCAATATTTTGCAGACATGAAAAAAAATACTGACGAAACTAGAATTAGCACAGATGAAGAAAATACAAGTAAAAACTGTTTAGATGGAATTGGTAAAATTGTTGTTAAAAAAATGATTCAAAATATAACATTAAGTTCAGTTAATTGGATCAAAACAGGAAATGCTGGAAATCCTTTTTTTGTTCAAAATACTAGTAAATATTTTGAAGACATAGGTAAAAATGAAATATTATCTTTTGCTGGAGAAGTTAACGATCCACAAAAATACCCTTATGCCAAAGCATATATGCAAAGTATTGCAGATAAAGCAGGGGGCGCAGGTAGTAGCTTGCTTCAAAGCACTGGTGATGCTGTGAGTAGTCTTGCTCCAGACATATCAACACCAAAAACACCATTTAACACAAGTTTTACAAATGGTGGATGGAGTGCCTGGGATAATTTAATTCAAAATCCTGCTAATAATCCTTTAGGTTTTCAAATAGAAGCTTCAAATGAACTAGCAAGTAGAATAGAATCAGCAAAACAAGATGCAAAAGACGCACTTACTCAAGCAAATGGATATTTGTCTGACCAGAGATGTGTTGACCCACAAACTGGCCAACCAAATGGCATAACAAAAGAACAAGACTTATCAGGTAAAAAAGCAAGAGCAACTGATTCAAAAAGTACTGCACCTGTTTGTTTAAAATGGGAAACAGTAACCCCTGGTAAAACCATAGCAGATTTTGCAACCCAAAAAATAGGTTATGAAGATCACGCACTATTAGATGCAAGCACATTAAATGACGCAATAGCAGCAATATTAGATGCAGCACTTGGAAGATTCTCAAGCGAACTTACAACAAATGGACTTGCAAATATGTCAACAAAGCAGGGTGACTACAATTCACAAAATCATCAAAATATTCATCCAACAAATACAAAAAGTGATTTTACTCCATCTCAAATTTCAACAAGTACTTGGTTAATACAAAACCCAAACTTTAATATTCGTACTGACTTAACTCAAGCATTAATTGATGAACAAAGAATATATTCAGATAAATTAATCGAACAAGACGATGAACTTATGTCTACGGTTCCAAAAAGTCCATCAAATCCTAATGGAAATTATGGATTAATTCCAACTATTTACCAACTCGATTATTGTATTCCTGGACCACATCCAGGATTTGAACAAGATACTGAAGCTACACTAAGTAGTGTAGAAGGTGGACTTGCACCAGCGACCTTAGACGCAGACGGGAACATATCTGCGGGTGCAAGCATAATAGGATCCGCGGCAACAGTAGCTGGTACAATAATTGGTACAATAATATTACCAGGGGTTGGATCGCTTGTAGGAGGAGCAATAGGTAGTGCAGTTGGTAATGTTGCTAATACAATTAGTTCACAATTTAGTCCCGATGGCGGTACCGAAATGCAACAATATTATGTTAGATTAATGGAACAATTAACTGGTATAAAATTACATCCTGACGGAAACATAGGTAACTTACAACAAGTAAACAATGGTTTGAATATTATGTTATCACGCTATACTGGGGTAATACATGAAGTTTTTACAAACAATCCAAACATGCCAACTTCTACAAAAGAAGCAGCCAAAGAATTCAATAAAACCATTGGATATAGTCAAATATTGAGTGGAAATCTTACAGAAATAAGTGAAATGAAAGGAGTTGTTACCCAATTAACAAAAGTTAAAAACGATGTTGATACTCTTAATGCTAGTTTAAACTCTGGAGCCTTAACTCAAGATGAATATGAAGCAAAACTACAATCTTCTATAAACAGTTTTGGTTTTATATCTTCCAAGATGGCTTCTGGAGACGACATATCTAAAGTAGATAACATTACAAAACAAATAAAAGATGAAGAAAAATACATATATGGTAGCTTACTAAAAGGACCAGGTGGTTGTGAACAAGAAATGCAATGGGGTCACGGCATGCCTTGGCAAGTTCTTCTTACAAAGAGAATGACATATCCCAAACCAATACTTTATGATTATAATAATTATGCAAGCGAACAAGAGCTTCCTGACCCTTTCAATAGCGGCTACAAAAATAAAATGACAGTAGTAACTAATTCCATATATCATGGTCCTGGATTCTTGAGTTGGATGCCATTCCAAAATAGCGGTATGACAACTGCTTGTGACGGTGCAACAGACACTCTTGATGCTGGTGGATGGCCAACTTGTCAAGGTTTACATATTGGTGACTTATTTAATTTACGTGACTGGACTACTTATGTTGGAAAACAAACATCAGATGGTTCGGGCGGTTACTGCTCTCAAAACATATCAAACGGTGAACCTGTGTGCGATGGAAGATTTGAGTCCATAATAGGCATTTACTAAAAATGAATACAAAAAACATCAAAAAAATAATAAGTGGAATACTTACAATAATATTATTTAGTAGTTTTTCTACCGCTATCGCTGGGTATGGTACTAATGATCCATCTGCTAGCACTCTTCCAGTAACAGACCTAATGCATACTAGTGTTACATTAAATGGTTCAAGTGATATATCAGTACACAACGCGGGTACAATAACAACTTATTTCAGATATGCACAAAGTGACACAGCTCCAAATATAAACGGGGGAACAGGTGCCTGGGCAAACATAAGTTCGAAAGACACAGCGCACATACCTCCAAAAGAGGGAGTTGATCAAGTTGGAAAAGTCAGTGAAGTACTTACAAATTTAATTCCAAACAAAAAATATTATTATGCTTTTTATATGGAATATCGTCCCACTATGTCAGGTGGAGTAGATAGAAGCTGGGGTGAAATCTCATCTTTCACTACATACAAGAGTGCACCATGTATTATAAAATCATTTACCGCAAACCCAACAACCTTAAATAATCAAATAACGACATCTGCTCTTAGTTGGTCATTGTCTGACTGTTCAAGTGCTGAAATATCACCAACACCTGGAAGTGTTACCCCAAGCACTGGAACTTTAAATGTTTCTCCAACGTCAACAACTAGCTATGTTTTATCTGCTCACAGTTTAATTAACAACCAAACAGCATCTGTGTCAGTAACAATTCCGTCAGTTTTCTCACACTTAGAAGGTAAAAGTAGTGAAATATTAACTAATCCAGCAACAGAAAAAACTAGCATAGGCGCAAGATTAAATGGTTCGCTTATTGCTGGTACAAATTTTCCACCAGGATTAAATACTCGCGTATATTTCCGCTATTCAGCACTGACAGATAATCCACCAGTATTTTGCAATGATATATATGGATCAAAAATGAAATCAACCTCTGAAATACAAATCACTCCAACAGCAAGCAAACAAACAAATTTTTCTTCAATTGTAAATAATCTTTCACCAGACACACAATATTATTTTTGTGCCGTAGCTTCAAGTAATGAACATATAATGTACGGGGAAGTACAGCCACTCATCACTTCTCCTGATGAAACAATGACCATTGCTACAAAAAATCCTTTAGTTTCAAACGATACTTCTGTATATTTAAATGGAACTTTCAATACAAAAACAAATGCTAATACGTGGTTTGAGTACAGAAAAATAACTACTACTGGAAAATCTGACCTTTACTCAAGCTCATTTAACTACAAAGGATCAAGTTTACAAAAAAATACAACAAATTCACAAAATTCTAAAACATCTAAACAAGGAACCGTTGCAAACTGGAGCGATAAACAATACACACAAAACCACAGCTCAAATGAAAGTGGAAATATTAGCTACTTACTAAAAGGTCTTTCACCAAGCACAACATATGAATATCAGGCAGTTATCCAACCAGATAGTGGATCCGCTCCTATATACGGAGATCCGATTCAATTCACAACACTAGATACAAAAAAAGTTGATGTAGTTGATCCAGGAAACGGAGGTGGTAACGGAAATAATAATGGAAACACAGACCCTGGATATGTATATATTCCAGTATTAAAACTAGGTCAAATAGCTACACCACCATCTGATGCTGTAGTACATTACCATGAAGGTATTGAAACAGTATTACAAAGACAAATTGTAAAAAATACAGCCTTAGCAAAAGCATATGGATATACTGATGGAGACAACTTATCAAGTTTTGCTTGGGGATTATCTGATACATTCGCAAGAATGTTTGGTTATGTAAGTACAAGTGGAAAAGAAATCAGGGTTAGTGTCGTAGATAGAGCAGCATATGAATTAAGATTGGAAAATGGAAAAGTCACTGTTTATGAATACCTTGATTCAAAAATTGTAAATATTCAAAAAGAAACACAAGCGATGAGAGATAAATACGGATACGAGTATTATTTCAATAAATAGGCTTTAGGCACTAGGCCTTAGGCCTTAGTAAAATTCGTAAGTTAATTACAAATTAAATAAAAAATAGTCCCGAACAAAATATAAATGTTTTACACATATGTATTAAAAAGTAAAAAAAATGGTAAACTATATACAGGATATACAAGTGATTTAAAAAAACGCTTTAAAGAACACAATGATGGAAAATCTAAATACACAAAAAACAATATACCATATGATTTAATATATTATGAAGCGTGTATTAATAAAGATGATGCAATGAATAGGGAAGTGTATTTAAAAAGCGGGAGAGGAAAAAATTTCATAAACACAAGATTAAAGCGTTTTTTATTTTGTACGGGATCATCCCGTTGAAATTTTACAGAATATAAAATAACATGACACCAACATTTAAAACGAAAAAAATAATTTTAAATAAAAAGGTAAAACGTAAAATTTCGTTCGGGATAATATCAGTAGTAATGGTAGGTATTTTTCTGTTACCTATTTCTCCTTCGTTTGATTTACAAAAGGGGAGCATAGCATTAAATCTAAAAACAAACATTGCGAAGGCAGAAACTCCAGGTTGTGGAATAAACTTACAAAGCACAATAACAACAATTGCCTCAGATGGTTTTGGAATGACATTAAAAATAAAAGTCAGAGGTAAGGCAATAGACAATGATCCAAAAGATGACAAAATAGATACTACTGGAATTGTGGGTGATCTTTTTAATAGCTATAAACTGTATGCGGCCACAGTAGTAGGAATAGCACAATCTGTAATACCTGGAAACATAATGACAGCAACTTCCTGTTGGCTTACTGTTAACACTAGCACCAGCGAAGCTGGTATGTGGGCATATGTCTTAAAGGGTCCAGTATCAAAAACTACACAAGCTGGAGTATCTGACTTTTATCTTCCAAGCGACCGTTTTGATCTTTGGGTTTCCACAGACCCCACTTTACCAAAAGACGGCATACATACATTCCACATACCAATAAACAATATTGTGCTTACTGCTGAGGAACAGACTCTTAATGTTACTGTTAATAAAAATCAAGCAAACGTATCAGCACAGGGGATAAATGCTGCGATCAAAGATGCTAAAACTCTATATGCTCAATTTACTTTAAAAACATATTTAGATGTTGAACAAAACATTAATTCAGATATTCAAACTATAAATCTAAAAACAGACACAAGCACAATTGGATCAGAAACAGCACAGTCTGTAACTGACATAACAAAAAAAATTGATTTTGGTTGTGGAATCACAAGTCTTGGAGGTTGCATAGCTCAAATTTTTTATGTTTTTTGGACAGTAGCTGCACTATTTGCAAAACTAGGTGCTAAATTTTTAGACTTCTTTGTTTACTATTCTACAAACAGTTCGTCTTACACAAGCAACTTTATTTCAAAAGGCTGGGCAGGAGTACGAGATATAGCAAATATGTTTTTTATAATTGCACTTTTGTATGTAGCAATAAAAACAATTTTAGGATTAAATGTTTCAAACAATAAAAAAGTAATAGGATATGTCGTAGTCGTAGCTCTTCTTTTAAACTTTAGTCTATTCACAACTCAAGTCATAATAGACCAAACAAATGTACTAGCAAAAATATTTTATAATAATATAACTTCTGTAGATGCTAGTGGAAAAACAATATCTGCTGAATCTGGCGGTCAAAAATCCATATCTGTTGGATTGGTTTCATTGTTTGATCCACAAAATATCTTCACTCAAGAAATTTTTGATCAAAGTGTCGGCACTTTTATATTCGTAACTGCTTTGCTTATTGCCATCATGCTTTATATGGCATATATGTTCTTTGCTGTGGCAGTACTTTTCGTAGCTAGAACAATCTCACTTTGGATATCAATGATATTCTCTCCGATTGCCTTTGCGTCTTATACTGTACCTTTTAAAATTCCAGGTTTTGGACATGAAGAATGGTGGGACGATTTATTTAAAAATGCATTTCTTGCTCCTATTTTCGTATTCATGTTATACCTTGTCGTAATGTTTGCTGGCTTCTTGAAAGATATTCAGTACGCAGATGGTGACGTTTCTACGACAGCAGGACTATTCCAACACATAATGAGCGTAGTTATTCCATTTATTTTGTTATTCGTTCTATTGATGAAAGCAAAAGAACTTGCTGTTAAATATTCTGGAGAAATGGGTGCTGCTATAATGAAAGGTGCACAAATGATTGGCGGACTAGCTGTCGGTGCAGCTATGGGTGGTGTAGGAATATTAGGAAGAGCAACACTAGGCAGAGCTGGGAGCGCTATTGCAAATTCAGAAACAATAAAAAGCTGGGAAAGAAAAGGGTATATTGGAGCAAAAACTCTACGAAATATTGGAACTGCTGGCGCAAAGGGAAGTATGGATTTGCGTGGAGTTAAAATAGCTGGAAAAGATTTCGGCGGATTAACTGGTATGAAAGTAGGAAAACAAAAAGAAGGTGGCTACGATAAGATGCGAGCTGATAAGACAGCAAAGAGAATGGCAAGAGCAAAAGAATTAGAACCAGGAGAAGATTCAAAGGTAGTACAAGATCTACATAAAGCAGAAAGACAACAGAAAGCACTTGAAAATGAATATGGACATAAAACAACACAGCTTCAAGCTGAGGTAGACACAGCAAGACTAGCAATGACAGATGCAAAAGGAAAATCAGACGCAGACCCTAAGAATGAAAAGAAGAAAGAAGCATATCTAGAAGCAACTAAAGCTCTACAAAAAAAACAAGACGAACTAAGTACAATAAACAACGGAGGTTTTGATGCTGCTAATAATAAATACAGAACAACAAATGGGAATATAACTAAAAAAGAACACGATGACATTACAGCTGTAGCTACTAAAGCAGCGACAGCTGCTGCTAATACTGGAACAGTAGAAACTGCTGCTATAAATGAAGCATCCGCTAAGCAAATTGAGGCAACCAATAAAGCAGGAGAAGAAGAAACTAAGGCAATTGCAGATGCCACAAAAACAAAAGAAGAAGCAATAAGTAAAGCTCAAAATGAACTTTCTGCAGCACTAACTGCAGCTGCGGTAAGCAAAACTTCATTTGGAGACAGACATCCTAATACCATAGCAGCTCAACAAGCGGCTGCTGCTGCAAGCACAAAACTTACAAACATTGAAACCACACAAAACGCAGCAATTGCTGCTGTAACCAGAGATGCAGCGACAAAGAAAGCGCAAGCCATATCTGATGCAGCAAGTGAATACGCTGAAGCAGTTCGAGAAGCTAATGATGAAAAAACTAGAACACTAGCCGCAAACACAACAGCTAAAAACGCAAAAACTACTGCTGACGCATCTGCTAATCGTGGATATGGAGAATCTATTACTAGCATGAAGAAAGAAGTAGTTCCTCATGCTCATCATGAATATGAAAAAGCAAAGAATAAATCAAATGAAGAATTTTCTAAATTGGTGGGAAGTCGTACAAATAAAACATTAAATATGATTACAAGCTTCGGTCAACACAGCAATAATGGAGCTGATGAAGCATCACATAAAATATTTATGAATATGAAAACTGAAACAAAAGGACATTAAAAATTAAATTTATGATAGAAAAATTAAAACAAAAATCAATAGAAGAAATAGCAAAATTACCTAAAATGAAACAGGATGCGATAAATGCTGTAGATTGGGCTAGTATGACAGAAGAAATGGGAAAGAAATTTTTCCTTACTGAAAATGAATTATTGAATTTGCAAATAGTAACTATGCTAACTTTAGTTGACTTATATGATTTGAATTTTTATTCTTCATACCTTGAAGCTGATGTTGGAGTAACGAC
>Ga0194052_1001978_pt1 | contig 11441 bp, 9 predicted proteins | sample SepL226m_MetaG_FD_160117 | JGI IMG/M metagenome (GOLD analysis project Ga0194052, IMG submission 160117) | Anoxic zone freshwater microbial communities from boreal shield lake in IISD Experimental Lakes Area, Ontario, Canada - Sep2016-L227-6m | ecosystem: Environmental > Aquatic > Freshwater >... | reverse complement strand
TGGGCATGAGCCATCACCTCTAAATTATCGCGACCACTGTATTCAATCTGACCCATTAATACTTTCCTTTAAAAATACAGCGCAAGCACATACTGGCCATATTATTTTTTTTGCGTACTGTGGCGCAATAATTCGCGTTCAAAAATGCGTTTGTCTTGATGCGCGATCGAATCTAATATTAAGCCAATTGCTAGTAGCATGATGGCGATAATCTGCAAACCAGCTGCCAAAATTGCCAAAGGTACGTGATGAATATAACGTTCACGAAACCAATCTTCAATCACTGGAATACCAGCTAATAATCCGAGTACACTAAAAAAAATGGTAGCACTACCAAAAAAGAATAAGGGGCGATAGTAGCGCAAAATATTACCAATCGTGGCTAGCACCCGCATCCCGTCCCGAACAGTACTTAACTTAGAGAGGCTCCCCTGTGGTCTATCTTTATAATTAATGGGTATTTCTATGATCCGAAAGCGTTTATCTAAAGCATGCAAGGTCATATCGGTCTCGATTTCAAAACCACCAACTAAAATGGCATAGCTTTTCACAAAACGGTGTGAAAACGCCCGATAGCCACTCATAATATCGGCCAGATCTGCATGAAATAATTGATTAATTAAACGCCTGACCATCTGATTTCCAAAACCATGTAAGACACGTTTATTTTCAAGCGCGTAATTTCCTGCAGAGTGTCGATCGCCCACCACCATATCAGCCTGACCCTCTATGATCGGGGTGATGAGTTGCAAAGCTTGCATGGCTGGATAGGTCATATCCGCATCAGCTAAAAGATAAATATCGGCATCAATATCCATAAAGGCACGGCGCACTGCATTGCCTTTACCAGGCCTGCTCTCTTTGATCACGCCACCTTGGCAAGCTAAGCGTTTTAGCGTTTGGGTCGCAATGTCTGCAGTAGCATCGGTCGAGCAGTTATCAATCACCCAAATTTCACACTCGGGCAAATGGGTATGAAAATCGGTGATCGTCGTAGCGACGGTCAGCTCTTCATTAAAGGCTGGAAGAATAAGGCAAACTTTCATTTCACTTCCCTGTCAGGCAAAACGAATGCAATAAGTAGTAGATCAAACAGCGGGGGCAATCTGGCATATCCACTATAAACCTTCCTAGAAAAACCACCGCCCTACTGAACAATGACGCTTTTTTCAATCACGATCTGAGTTGGTGAACCATTATTGAACTACGAGAGAAATTAAGCCAATTGCCAGTATGCGCGAGTCCTCCCCCATGCCAATATCCATTGGCCGCACGGCATCTGGAAATTGTAATTTGAGTATCATCAGCTTGGTTTTTGAGCGTAATTGTTCTTGCACTGCTAAAGGAATCGCAATCGCAAATTGAGTAGGGGCATTGACCGTAAGCGTTACCTTATTGGCAGTGACGCCATTAATGCTAGCTTGAATGACCTGCTGATGATGAGCAGCGTATAAGAGTGGCCGGGCCTCTATGAGGATCGTCTTTGCTAAGGCAGAATTGACGGGCAAAATAATCATTGCTTTGGCACCATCACTCCAGGTACCCCAATCCTCTTGGAGCGACCAACCACCTCCTAAGTACTCCAACCCAGGGCGATTCTTTTTAAATACTAAACGCTCACCTAGCGCGAGTGGGGCTGGAAGAAAATTGGCAATATTCATTTCGCCCTTTTCCGCTTGGCAAGTAGAGCACTTCCACCGAGGCGCAATAATATAAAAACCATCGATCTTTGCAAACAGATCGCGCTGTGAATCAAAATTTAGTGCGGCTTGTGGCAAAATACTTTCATCTAAAAAATATAACGAATCGGCTTCATAGTTCCCAGATAAAAGAGTTTCTCTGGCTTTTTTCTGAGCATCACTAAGAGCAATCGTGTTTGTTCTCGCAAGGTAAACCGCATCGGTAGCCATGCCATGGGTTGCGGCATAACTAGCGATGGCTTGCCAATTCTCAGAGCGATTGCCTGGCATAATCCAGCGCACTTTTTTATACTGCAAGCCCGCCCTATTCCAAAAAGAATCTGTCATTGAGTGAGGCCATGCTGTACTAGGAGGAGCACTGTATTTAGCACGAAGATCAAGCCACATTTTGCTCGCATCAATATACTGAATCAATAAAGCAAGGGTTAAAAGAATGATGGCTACGCGTGTACTAAAAAGGCGAATAACGAAATATAAAATCGTCAAGATCATAAAATAATAAGCCGGCCAAAACATTCGGCCAGAGGCGCGAAAATGATTTGCAATATTGATGATTGATTGAGGTAAGCTAATGTTGTACTCAAAAGAGCCGATCCCCACCAAATGCGTGATTGCAAAAGCCGTTAGGCACAAGAGGCCAAGCGCAAGCGCGGGCCATTTTCCAATCCCACGAAATATTAGTTGAGTACATTTTGCAAAAGAAGTAGGCAAGGCATAAAAAAGAATTGAGCATCCCAACAAAATAACGCCTAAGCCAAGATAATTAAAACCTTCAAAGGAATTACCGTTTTTAGCAAGATCTGGGAGAAGATAAGAAGTTCCTTGGGGATCAATAATCGAGAGCACATTCATGCGATATTCCCCGTATCCCGAAGAGATCAGGTCAGAGATTACAGCGAAGTAGCCCGCTTGCCAGCATGCGAAGAAGACTAGGCCAAAAATGATGGTGCCTTCTAAGAATAAGGATAAGAAGAACCATAAGCATTTTAAGGACCAGCCAGCATGAATAAGTCGATCTAGACAATCTGCGCACCAGAGCGCCCCCACCATGACTAAAAGATAGGGGTGGATGAGAGCAGCCATGACTAATAAAACAGCCCAATAAATAATTCGCCTTTGTAAGCTTGGCATCAACGCTAAATACAAGGCAGCCAAAATCAGAAAATGGCCGGATAAGGAGTAATGCCCCTGCATCCGCCAAATAAGTGTAGGCGCACAAATAAAAAAGGAGGCCCCCAGTAATCTAATCAAGTCATTTTTACTGATCAAACTCATTAATTGATAAGCAAACCAAGCTTGCAATACAAAGCAGATCAATAACCAAAGTCCAAAATACTGAAATGGTTCAGGTAAGAGCGCTGAAAAGGGTTTAAATAAAAAAGCAAGCAAGGGATTGGAATCAGAAAACAGAATTGAACTACTTAATTCCAGGCCGTAATGTGGATTTAAACCGAGTGGTATGGACCACGGTGTATGGCGAAAAAAACTCCACCCAAGATAAAAAGTAGCTGGATCACCTTCATTAAGCCACGCAATATTTTTTGGCAGTAGTGCGCCAGCACCGATAAAAGAAAAAAAAGCGAATGTCCCCGCACCAATTGCGTAAAAGAGTGAGGCCCAGCCTTTTTTTTCTAAGCCCAACTTCTCATCCTTTTGACAATAGCGATTTAGCGTTTCTCAGCCAGACAAAATACCGTCAGACCTGCCAGGCGATTGAATTTCATGAGTGGCACTTCAAGAGCACACACTGCGCTAAGGGCTGCATTTACCAAAGGATGATGCGATGATAGATCAGATTGCGCCGGCGTTTGAGCTCCTGCAGATTGACGCTTGAGTAGTCGCATAACAGCAGCAATTGGAAAAACAGCGCCAAAATAATATCCTGACTTAATGACTGTCAAGCTTGCATCTTTGGCCACCGTCTCTAGTTGATCGAGTTGATACCGGCGCTTATGCTCTAAAAAAACATCATGGCCACTCCAAAGAAATTTAAATGCGGGCACTGACATCACGAATCTAGCGCCAACAGGTGCTTTTTCAACATAATGTGCTAACAGACCAACATCATCATCTACATGCTCAAGTACATCCATTAAGAGCACAACATCGGCATGATTTTTTTCAATCGAGCGACGAAAATAAATCGGCTTGCCTGCCTCTTGATCATCATATTCAGTAGGGTAACTAATATCTACGCAGGTGGCAGCACTAGCAAGAGAGTTTGCTAGTAAATAACGAGAGAAAAATCCTGAACCAGCTCCGACATCCAAAATAGTAGACGCAGGCTGCTTGTCTAACAGACTAGTTAATGCTTTGGCTTTAGAGCGGTAATACCAATGCTCAGAAATGCCATTGCCAAGGATATCGGTTTCTTTCAGATCCATATACTATTGTTTGCGCTCATAAATATGGCGCACCAAATAAATGGGGCGTCGTTTTGATTCCAGATAGGTTCTTCCTAGATATTCACCCAATACCCCAATGCCGATCAGTTGCAGGCCCCCCAAAAAGGTAACGGCCACCATGAGGGAAGCATAGCCAGGAATATCGACCCCGTGCAGCAACACACGAATCATGATGAAGGTAGCAAACAAAAAGGAGGTGAACGAAACAATCGCCCCCAAGTAAGTCCAGATGCGCAGTGGATCAGTACTAAAACTAGTAATACCTTCTAACGCAAAATTCCATAAACTCCAGCCATTAAATTTAGACGTTCCAGCGACTCTTCCCTGACGGACATAGTCAATATAGCCCGTGCGAAATCCCACCCAGGCAAATAGGCCCTTCATGAAGCGCCGCGATTCAGGCAACTCTTTTAGAGCCGCTACTACTCTTTTATCCATCAAGCGAAAATCACCGACATTGGCTGGCAATTTGGTATCAGCGATCTTATTGTAAATACCATAAAACCACTCAGCTGAAGAGCGCTTAGCCCAGGTATCCGAATCACGATTAACCCGGCGCGCCAATACAACCTCATACCCACTCCGCCACTGTTCAAGCATTTCTAAAATCAGCTCAGGTGGATCTTGTAGATCTACATCAATTGGGACAACCACATCACCTGACGCTGCCTCCAAGCCGGCAGTCAGTGCCGCCTCCTTGCCAAAATTGCGACTCAAATCGATGATCTTGATGCAAGGATCTAATTTTTGGTGCTCAAGCAATCGCACTAAAGTAGCATCTTGGCTGCCATCATTAATAAATATTATCTCCAGCACAATTGACTGTTGGCTTAAAAATACTTGATGGACTTTTTTAATAAAAGATTCAATTGTCTCTTGTTCATTAAAAACTGGCACTACCAAAGACAGTGTGATCGATAAGGGGTGATCGGAGTGAGTGCTCAAAATTATCAGATCGCTTTGCAAGATCAATAAAGGTTTATTTAAAAAAAATTTATAAGCACATAATACTACCTGGCCTGTCTTGGTGACGCCAGAGCCTCTTAGCCCCAATGCAGAGTCTTTAAAAGCGTTCTTATCGGCCTTTTTAGCATTACAGTAGCTATCAATATTAGTGGAAATAATTAAAACCCATTAGCTGTTAAGATTTGTTATGCCATTAACTAATTTAAGTTATCTAAGTTTTTATCAATGAATAAAGCCTCTTACGAATTATTGCGCCCTTTTAGTGATTAATCTTCTCTTTTAGTTCGTTTTTCCGATGCGATCATTATTTGGCTTTCACTTTTTGGAGTGATGCGCTTCATACGGGGCTATGAATCACTGCCTTATCAAGATGTTGCCCTAATAGCAATTATCTTTTTCTTTCTGATAGCAGAATTTACCTCCACTTTTCAATCTTCCTACCTAGAAAATTATGCCGATATCGTCGGCAAAGTAGTTTTTGCCTGGGTGCTTACCTGTATAGCTCTATTTTTTATTGCTTTTATAACTAAAACTTCCGAAGAATTTTCACGCTTAACCATTCTTTCATGGTTGCTGGTTACTCCCGTTTTATTGACTATGGAACGTATTGTAGTTTTTTTACTTTGCATCGCCTGAGAAGCCAATTTAGCAATACTCATAGCTATGCAATTTTGGTTGGTAACTCTCATACCCAATCATTACTAAAACAAATTGAAGCATCGCCTTGGACTGGGTTACAGTTAGTCGGTCAGTATGATGAATTACCAACTTTATTGGCACAATTAGAGCGTCAAAGGATTGATTATATTTTTTTGTGCTACCCAGGTGATGCACAAGATAAAATTATCGCTGCCATCACCGCACTCAATGACTCTACCGCAAGTACTTATTTAGTTCCCAACCTATTACTGTCTGATCTGCTGGGTTCGCGCTGGATCATGCTGGGCAACACGCCCTTAATTGTGATCAACGATCACCCATTTTATGGTGCTTGGTGGCTACTGAAAAAAATAGAAGATATGGTATTGGGTGTGCTCATCTTGCTTTTAATCTTACCAATTTTGCTAGCGATCGCACTGGCAATCAAATTGACCTCTCCTGGACCTGTGCTATTTAAGCAAAGACGGAATGGTTTAAATGGTGAAATCATAAAAGTATATAAATTTAGAACTATGACTGCGCTTGATGATGGTGACGTGGTCATTCAAGCAAGTATGAATGATAGTCGTGTCACCTCCATTGGAAAATTTTTGCGTCGTTACTCCTTAGATGAACTTCCGCAATTTATTAATGTGCTCCAAGGTACCATGTCCATAGTAGGCTCGCGTCCTTACGCAGTCTCACACAACGAATACTATCGTGCCCTTATTGATGGTTATATGCAGCGCCATAAAGTTAAACCGGGTATTACTGGTTGGGCACAAGTCAATGGTCTACGGGGTGAGACTGATACGATAGATAAAATGCAAGCTCGTGTTGAATATGACTCTTACTACATCAATCACTGGTCTATTGGCTTTGATCTTAAAATTATCTTTCTCACGATTTTTTCTAGCGTGAATGACAAAAGCGCCTACTAAACCAAACATAGTCTTTTTCTAATAAAAAATTCAATAAGATGAGTGCCGTCTAGTCCAGCGATAGCGACAATAAGCACGAGTTATTGTTTTATTCGTCGTAATCTAAGTTATGTTTTGTTAGATTGATCGATACATTTTTTTAACTACTTCTGCGCCTTGAACAGAAGCTTTCCAGCCAAGTTCTTTAAATGCCTTTTCGGGATCCCCAAAACTCACTGTTGCATCGGACGGTCGAAAGAGTTTTTCATCTTGAACAACATGATCTTTCCAATGAAGTCCAGCGCATTCAAAAGCTACCCGCACAAAATCTTCAAGAGCAATTGGAGCACCTGTTGCAACCACATAATCTTGAGGCCTTTCTTGCTGCAACATCAACCACATTGCCTCTACATACTCAGGAGCCCAACCCCAATCTCTAGAGATATCCAATCTTCCTAATTTTAGCTTTTCAGTACTACCATTCGCTATCCGATTTACAGCATAAATAATTTTTTGTGTCACAAAGCGCTCAGGCCGCAAAGGAGATTCATGGTTAAATAAAATCCCAGTGCATGCAAAAAGGCTGTATGCATCTCGATAATTGTTCACTAGCCAATAGGCGGATGATTTCGCTACCGCATATGGGCTCATAGGATAAAAGGGGGTTTGCTCATTTGCTGCCTGCCCATTCGTATCACCAAAACATTCACCTGATCCAGCGTTATATAGGTGAATATTTGTATCCATCATGCGGCATCCCTCTAGGATATTAAGGGTGCCCACAGTAATACTTTGCATTGTTTCGGCGGGTTGCTCAAAGGATAATCCAACGGAGGACTGACCGGCCAAGTAATAAATTTCGTCGGGATTACTTTTGCGCAAGGCAACTAAAACACTTCGAAAATCTTCTGGCGCCATTGATAAAAGATTGACCTGGTCTTTTATTCCCAATTTCATTAAGCCGCCAAATGATGACCCCTGTACATCTCGAGAGGTTCCAAAAACTGCGTATCCTTTGCCCAACAAAAACTGAGCTAAATAAGCCCCATCTTGACCGCTAACTCCACAAATGAGTGCCGTACGTTTATTCATTTTTATTTTTAACTGTGCTATGGGTACCTTCAAAGCGCATATTATTGTCTTCTTTTGGATGGCTTGCTGACTAAACTACGATAATCTCTACCATCACTTTAACAGGGTTGGCCCAAGCAATGCGTTGACATCGCAGAATAGCAGTACTTTTGCTTTTGACTAATGCGCTTCCACTCAATATATGTACTCATTTATTTGGCGAGACTTTTTAAGAAATCTACATAAGCCTCTTTAAGCCCCTCCATTAAATCTACCTTAGCACTCCAACCTAAGCGATTTAAGCGTGCTGAGTCCATCCACTTTCTAGGTGCCCCATCAGGTTTGGTGGCATCAAAACTGATTACCCCTTGATAACCTACTGCAGCACTAACTGCTTTTGCCAATTCTGCAATCGTCATATCAGAACCAAAGCCCACATTAATATGACTTTGCATTGGCTCTGTTTGACTATCGTAGGTAGCTTTATCCAACTCCATCACAAATACTGAAGCAGCGGCCATATCGTCTACGTAAAGGAACTCGCGCTTAGGAGTACCTGTTCCCCAAATGACTACTTCAGGGCTATCGGCAACCTTCGCCTCATGAAAGCGCCTAATCATGGCAGGAATCACATGGCTATTTTCTGGATGATAGTTATCGCCCGGACCATAGAGATTGGTTGGCATCACCGAGCGGTAGTCAATACCATGGGATTGGCCATACTGGCGGTTATAACTTTCGCACATCTTAATGCCGGCAATCTTGGCAATCGCGTAAGGCTCATTTGTGGGTTCTAACTTACCAGTCAGAAGCATATCTTCACCCATGGGCTGAGGAGCTAATTGAGGATAAATACAACTAGATCCTAAGAATAAAAGCTTTTTAATCCCGTTGATGAACGCTTGATGGATAACATTGTTTTGCACCATCAAGTTTTGATAAATAAATTCGGCTGGGTAGGTATTGTTGGCATGTATACCCCCCACTTTAGCTGCAGCTAAATAGACCTGATCAGGCTTCTCGGCTTCAAAGAAAGCTTGCACGGCGGCTTGATTCATCAAATCGAGCTCACTGTGGGTGCGCATGATAATACTGTTAAAACCTTTAGCTTGCAGATTACGTGCAATAGCAGATCCTATCATCCCACGATGACCAGCAATGTAGATCTTTTGATTTAGATCTTTACTCATGTATTTACTTTGTTATCTGGATTTTTAATTTTCTTTGCCAACCGCAACACTAAAGCCATGCTTACTTAATAAAGCATGTTGCTTGGCTTGATCTAGATCATTGGCTACCATCTCGACGATCATCTGGTCTAGGGTAATTTCAGGTACCCAACCCAGCTTTTCTTTGGCTTTTGTAGGATCACCCAAAAGCGTTTCAACTTCTGTAGGCCGGTAGTAACGTGGATCAATTTGCACAATCACATCCCCAACATTAAGTGCGGGCGCTTTATCCCCATCAATCGCCGCTACGATCGCTTTTTCGTTTTCAGCAATACCTTCGAATTTGAGGGTGATGCCTAGTTGTTTAGCACTACGGGTAATAAATTCACGAACGGTGAACTGCACACCAGTGGCAATCACAAAATCTTCCGGCTTTTCTTGTTGCAGCATGAGCCACTGCATGCGCACATAGTCTTTAGCATGACCCCAGTCACGCAAAGCATCGATATTGCCCATATAGAGACACTTCTCTAAACCTTGAGCGATATTCGCTAAACCGCGCGTTACTTTTCTAGTGACAAAGGTCTCACCACGGCGCTTAGACTCATGATTAAAGAGGATACCGTTACAAGCATAAATACCATATGCCTCACGATAGTTCACGGTAATCCAATAGGCATACATCTTGGCTACTGCATAAGGGCTTCTTGGGTAAAACGGGGTCGTTTCTGTTTGCGGAATTTCTTGTACTAGTCCATAAAGCTCGGAAGTCGAGGCTTGATAAAAACGGGTTTTCTTCTCTAAACCCAAAATGCGAATCGCTTCCAGCATGCGCAAGGGGCCCATGGCATCTACGTCAGCGGTGTACTCAGGCGATTCAAAGGAAACGGCTACATGCGACTGCGCGCCCAGGTTATAAATTTCATCAGGCTGACATTCTTGAATAATGCGTACCAAGTTACTGGTATCGGTTAAATCGCCGTAATGCAGAATCAGGTCACGATGGTTGACATGGGGATCTTGGTAAAGATGATCAATGCGATCGGTATTAAAAGAGGAGGCGCGGCGTTTAATACCATGCACGATGTAGCCCTTCTCTAAAAGGAACTCGGCAAGGTAAGAACCATCTTGACCAGTAATGCCAGTAATCAGGGCGACTTTTTGTTTGGACATAGGTTTAGATCTTAATTTCTTTTAATGGTATTGACAAAATCGATGGGAGATTATTTTTTACTTTGGGTTGACTGAAACTTCCAAGCACTACTACACATTTCTGAAACAGATCGGTCTGCCGTCCAGCCTAATTTTTGCTTAGCCAGATCTGCTTTAGCATAATAAATTGGGAGATCACCATCACGTCTTGGCACAAATTTGAGAGGAATCTGATTGCCCGATGCCTTTTCAAATGCCTCTACGCACTCCAGAACGCTAGTGGACCTTCCCGTCCCTAAATTAATGACATGCAATCCCGCCTGCGTATTTAAAAAAGATAGGGCTGCCATATGGCCTTCAGCCAGATCCATCACATGGATATAGTCACGCTCCCCCGTTCCATCGCGCGTGTCGTAGTCATTTCCAAATACATTTAAGCACTCCAACTCACCCGATCCAACCCGAGCCAAATACGGAAACAAGTTCCCTGGGGTTCCGCTGGGATCATCACCAATTAATCCTGACTCATGAGCCCCGACTGGATTGAAATAGCGCAAGCAAGCAATTTTCCAGGCGGGATTTGAATTGGCTAGATCCCTCAGCATAATTTCTACCTGAAGCTTGGTATCACCATAAGGATTGATCGGATTGGTAGGATGCGCTTCATCATAGGGAAGATAAACAGGCTCACCATAAACAGTGGCGCTCGAACTAAACACCAAAGAATTAACTTGGGCTGCTTGCATGGCTTGCAATAGGCTAATAGTGCCTTGTACATTATTTGAAAAATACAATACGGGGTTAGCAACAGACTCGCCCACCGCCTTTAAACCCGCAAAATGAATGACGGAGTCAATCTGATGCTCTTGCAATACTTTGGTCACGAGCTGGGTATTGCGAACATCACCCTCTACAAAAGCAAGCGGAGAGCCAATAATTTTTTCTAAGCGGCCCACCGTTTCTTTCAGGCTATTGCATAAGTTATCTAACAAGACGACATGATGACCCGCTTGAGCCAGTACCACAGCGGTATGACTGCCAATATAACCAACGCCGCCAGTAAGTAGTATGTTCATGACGCCTTATTTAACTTCTACCGTAAGTATCTTCAAAACGCACGATATCGTCTTCACCCAAATAACTACCCGATTGCACTTCAATAATTTCGAGCGGCGTTTTTCCTGGATTGGCTAAACGGTGAGTTTGCCCCTGCGGAATATAGGTACTTTGATTTTCAGTCAGGGTAATGACTTGATCCCCATTGGTAATCTCAGCAACCCCTTTGACCACAATCCAGTGCTCTGCCCGATGATGATGCATTTGCAGTGAGAGGCTAGCGCCCGGCTTTACCTGAATACGCTTGACTTTAAAGCGTTCGCCCTCATCCACGCTGTCATACCAGCCCCAAGGTCTTGCTAC